>Ga0209806_1001160_pt1 | contig 17658 bp, 12 predicted proteins | sample GraSoiAngelo_152_FD_186166 | JGI IMG/M metagenome (GOLD analysis project Ga0209806, IMG submission 186166) | Grasslands soil microbial communities from the Angelo Coastal Reserve, California, USA - 14_1009_12_30cm (SPAdes) (version 2) | ecosystem: Environmental > Terrestrial > Soil > Grasslands ... | reverse complement strand
TATTGACCCGTGGCGGCACGAAGCTTGGCGAGATCGTCCTGCAGGAGGCCTATCTGGCGGCCGTACTCCGCGAAGTCACCGGTTTTGAGCGCTGCCTGCGCCGCGTCGTAGTGGTCGGATGCGGACTTCACGAGCTGCGCGACGGTCTGTGCGGGCCCGGGTGAACCTGACGGCGCCGGGGTCGCGGAGGCGCGTGGCGTCGCGCTCGGCGAAGGCGATGGGCTCGGTGACGGACTGGGCGACGCGGCGACGGTGCCCTGTCCGAAGAGCGCCTCGAGCGACTTCGTGAACGAGTCGGTCATCACGACCTTGTCCTGCGTCGCGAGGATCACGCGCTGCAGCTCCGGGATGCTGCTCTGCTGCGACTGCACGTAGATCGGCTCGACGTACACGAAGCTGTTTCCCACCGGGAGCACGAGCAGGTTGCCGCGGATGCAGCTGGCGCCACCGCCACCGCAGAGCAGCGTGAACTGCTGGCGGATCGTGGAGTCGGCATCGACGCGCGCCTCGATCTGCGACGGACCGAAGATGGTGCGGTCGCGCGGGAACGTGAGGACGCGGAGCTTGCCGTAGTCGGGCGCGTCGGCGCGACCCGCGATCCAGGCGACCATGTTGTCGCGCTGGCCGCCCGCCGGCGTCATCGGCACGAAGAGCACGAACTCGGGTCGATTCGATCCGGGGAGCCGCGTCGTCACGTAGTAGGGCTCGATGGGCTGGCGCGGACCGCCCTGCACGAGGATCTCGTTCGCGATCTTCCACGCGTCGGTCCGCTTGTAATAGTCGTCGGGGTTCGTCATGTGGTAGAGGGCGAAGACCTGGGCCTGGATGCTGAAGAGCGACTCGGGATAGCGGATGTGGTCCTTGAGGACCTGCGGCATGTCGCCGATGGACTTGAAGAGCTTGGGGTAGATAGCGCGGAGATTGCGGACGACGGGGTCCTTCTCGTCGATGACGTAGTAGCTGATCGAGCCGTCGTACGCGTCAGTCACGACCTTCACGCTGTTGCGGATGTAGTTGAGGCGGCCGCCCGCGAGCGAGGTCGAGCCGAGGCCCAGCGCGGCGAAGTTCTCGCTGTAGGGATAGCGGTCGCCCGTCGTGAACGCGTCGTTGATCCAGTACAGCTTCCCATTCGCGATGACGAGATAGGGGTCAGGGTCGTACTCGAGGAACGGGGCGATCGTTCGCTCGCGCGCGACGATCGAGCGGCGGAACAGGATCTTGCTCTCCGAATTGATTTGGTTCGTCACGAGGAGGTTGGGGAAATCGCCGAACCGGAGCGTGAATAGGATGCGGTCCCAGAGCGAACCGATGCCGACTCCGCCCGCACCGTTGTACCGCGTCGTGAGGTCGCCCTGGTCCGTCGTGTAGTCGAACTCGTCCTGTGCGGTGTCGACGATTACGTAGTCGCTCGTGAGCTCGCCGTAGTAGATGCGCGGCTGATCGATCTTGGGCTCGCCGACGGGCGGGATGTCGCGCACGGCGAAGAGCGGACGGCCCTCGTTGCCGATGCCGCCAAACGTCGAAGCGACCGCGCCGAAGCCATGCGTGAACACGAGGTGACGGTTCAGCCAGTTCTGCTGCGGCAGGCTGTTCGACGAAAGCTCGCGGGCCGATAGGAAGAGCGGGTGCTCCTGGCCACCGATCTGGTAGCGGTCGATATCGACATCACTGAACTGGTAGTACTGGCGGAGTCCCTGCAGCTGCGAATAAGCGGCGAGCAGTGGGCGGTAATCCCAAAGGCGCACCGTGTCCGTGTCAGACAGATCGGTGCGGACGTCGGCTTGCGTCGGCGCATCTCCCACGTTGAACGCCGATTCGTCGATCGTATCGAGTGAGTACGCGGCGCGCGTGGCCTGGATGTTCCGCGTGATGTAGGGCCGCTCCTTGTTGAGTGGATCGGGCTGCACGATGAAGTTCTGGATCAGGCCGGGGTAGACGTTGCCGACGAGGATGGTCGCCGCGAACCACACGACGATCGCGCCGCCCAGGATCCAGAGCGTGCCGCGGATGGCGTTCGCGAAGCACGCCAGAGCGGCCACGCCGACGATCACCGTGAGGATGGTCAGCGCCGGGATGCGGGCGTTGATGCTCGTGAAGCCCGCGCCGGTGAGCACCGTCTCCTGCCGGAGCAGGAGGTCGAACTGATCGAGCAGATAGCCGGCCGCGATCAGCGCCAGGAACAGTCCGCCGAGGATCGAGAGATGCGCGCGGGCGGGACGGGCAAGCGCGAGCGCGGTGCGGCCGGCGACGCGGATGTCGGCGCTCGCGAGCGTGCCGGTCGCGACGCCGATCACGCCCCGTGTGAGGTAGAGCGTCACGACGCCGATCGCGATGACCACGACCGCCACGAGCAGCCACCCGCGCACGAACTCCAGGATCGGAAGCGTGAAGAAGTAGAAGCCGATGTCGCGACCGAAGACCGGATCGGTCTGTCCGAACGGGACCTGGTTCAGCCAGCGAAGCAGCGGATCCCACTCATCGCCGCCGGCGATCCCGAAGAAGAACGCCGGAATGAGCAGGAGCCACATGACGCGCAGGGTCGTCGTCAGAGCTCCGCGGCGACGGCGGTCGGTCTCGACGACGACGCGTGGGACCTGCGGTCGAAGCGCGAAGTACAGGTTCGGGAGCGCGAGAACAAAGAAGATGCCCGAGAAGGCGAGGAACGCCCAGAACGCGGCGGTGAAGCGGCGCAGGTACACGTCCTCGAGCCCGAGGCTTCGGAACCAAAGCAGATCGGTGAGGAAGCCGACGAGCGGGCCGGCGAACAGCGGGAGGAGGAGCAGAAGAACGACGACGACCGAGATGACGATCACCCGCCGGGACGGGCCGCTCACTCTGCCGCCGCGACCGAAGCCAGAGAGGTCGAGGTTCGACCAATCGATGCTTCCCCAGTCCCGGCCGCCGCCGTCCCCGCCCCGCCCGCGGTCGCGCATCCGTCTCAGCATATGGCTGCCCGGCTGACGCACGGTTGACCGGAGATCAATGTGACCATCGCGCGGATCGCAACCGGACGAATTACCTAGCCCGATGAATCTCGAGCCGTCGTACGTTAAGGCACTCTGGAGGGACGGATGTATCGGCGCTTTCTTCCCCTTATAGCGACCCTCGTGGTGCTCGCGTGTGTGAGCGCGATCGTCGCGTTCGCCGCGTCGCGCGGTAACGACCATTCCGCGGGCGCCGTCGAAGCCTCGCCGAGCGCGACCGCGCTCGCCCGCGGCACGGACGCGCCGGCTGCCAGCGAGCTCGCGAGCGCGACGCCCGACCCGACCGTCGAGCCGACTCCAGAGCCGACCGTCGCGCCGACCGAGGCTCCTCCACCTCCGCCGCCGACGCGCGCCCCAACGCCTCGCCCGACCGCGACACCAAACCCCAACGCGCTTTCGATCAGTGGTCGCGTAAGCGACCAGGCGGGCGCGGCTTACGGCGGGGTGTGCGTCACGATCGGGCCGCCGATCCGCTGCGCGACGACGAGCGCCGCGAACGGCACCTACTACGTGTCGCTCGATAGCGCGCCTCCCGGGATCGCGTGGGACGTCCGCTATTTGGTGGGCGGCGTCGTGAAGGTCGAGCGCCTCGGCGTCATCGTGAGCGGCCCCGTGGTCCTCAACGTCGTCGTCCCGCGCTAGGGGAAGATTCGTTCTCGCGCGGTAGTTATCCGGGCGGAAATGCTCCGCTCCGTGGTGCGCATTGTCGCCGTTCTTGTTCTGCTCTCGGGCACGCTCTTCTTCTTCCAAGGGATCGGTGTCGTCCCTGGCTCGTTCATGACCGGACGTAGCGAATGGGCGTTCATCGGCGCCGCGATGGTCGGCGTCGCGGGGCTGGCGCTCTGGCTTTCCCGCGCACAGGGCCGCGCCGGCTAGGGCGTCGCTCGTCTCGGACTTCGCGTAGGGCTGAAAGGTTCTCGACCTCGATTCGGTCCTTCACCCGGCCCGCTGCGCGCTTCATCTGAATAAGGTCGTCGAGCGAGGCGACCTTGACCGGTACCCCGGCAATCTCGTAGACGTCGGCATTCGGCTTGAGGCGATCGAACGTGAAGTTTCCGGATGCCTCGCCGAGACAATCGAGTGGACCAAGTCGCGTGTTGAACGTGAAGTTCAGACCTCGATGCAGCGTTTCTGCGTCAAGACGGAACGGCAGTCCGGGATCGGCGCCTCGCAGGGTCGCACCGAGGTGCCCAAGCACGCTCAACCTTTGCGTCGGTCAGGACTTTGAGGATCGTTCGCGCGTCGAGTTCAGCTGACGCGTCGGGCACTTAGCACCGTCTTGAGCCAGCGCGTGCCCTGCGCGCCCTGGATGAGGCGCTCATCAGGTGTGAGCCGCAGGGTTTCGATGAATTGCGTCCGATCCACGCCGCCGCCGGCATGAGGGACGAAGTCGACTTCGTGGTCGACCGCCGCCAAGATCCGCTCGAGCGTGCTGTAACGCGGATCCTGAAGCCCTCGCTCGATCAAGGAGATCATCGGTTGAGGAATACGGCTACGCCTTGCAAGCTCGCGCTGGGTAATGCCTTGCCGAAGACGCGCCGTGCGGACGAGGGTTCCGGCCTTCATATATGGAAAAGCATATCAAGCCGCAAGACGCGCGCGCACCTCATCGAAGAGCCCGATGTACGTCTCGACCACGCGGGGCCAGGTGTACGTGCTCGCGACGAACGCCGAGCCGGCCGCGCCCAGACGGTCGCCGAGACCCGGATCGCCGATCAGCAGCTCGCAGATCTCGGCGAACTCCGCGGGGTTCGAGTACGCGAGGCCCGCGCGCGAACGGCGCGCCATGCCGGCGAGCACCGGCGAACGCGCGCTCACGATCACTGGCCTTCCGCCGGCCCACGCTTCGAGCGTGACCAGCGAGAGCGACTCGAGCAGGCTCGGCATCACGAAGGCCGAGCACCCGGCGAGCGCGTCCCACTTGTCCTGTTCGCTCAAGCGCCCGAGATGCCGGATGCCCGCATCCTTCGGCACCCGCATCTCGGCGTCTCCGATGAGCACGAGCGTCGCGTCGTGCGCGGGATCGCTCCGCCGCAACAGCGCGAAGCTCGCGAAGAGCTCGACGGAGTTCTTGCTCTCGACGATTCGGCCGACGTAGAGCAGGTACGGGCCGTCGATGCCGTGCTTCTCACGGAAGCGCTCGGCGTCGCGATCCGCGGGCACATCGATGCCGACGCCGACGACCTCGTTGGGGATCCGCTGATTGCGGAAGCGCCGCCAGACCATGCCGCGCTCTTCCTCGGTGTTGTATGCGATCGCGCGCGGCGCGGCGAACACCGGCTTGTAGATGTCGAGGCCGATCGCGGGCTCTTCGTGGGCGGTCGGGACCAGCACGGCGCGTTCCGGCACGAGCGGCAGCCCGAGCACGGTCGGGTAATAGATGTACTGGAAGAACAGCGCATGGTCGTAGTCGCGGCCGCGCCGGAACAGGAACTCGAGCAGGTCGGGCGCGTACGGGCCCTGCGCGTCGATGAACGCGCGCTCGTCCTCAAGGGTGTGCCCGCCGCTGAACGCGCGCCGCTCGCGCAGCTTGAAGTCGATCGTTCGCGGGCGCTCGACCGGAAAGCGGCGCACGGCAACGCCGTCGACGGCGTCGATCCCCGCAGTGAGCTCGCTGTTCCAGGTTCGATAGTCGGTGGCGGTGGTCGTGGCGACCTCGATCGCGAAGTGCGGCGCGAGATGCCGGACGACCGAGCGCGCGTGCGCCTCCGCGCCGCCCGGCACGTCGCCGTAGCGCGAAACGACCACGAGCAGGCTCGGCCGACCGTTCACGCCGCCACCAGGTCCACGAGCTGCTCGAGACGCGCATCAAACGCCGGCCAGGTGCACTCGGCTGCGACGTACGCCTTGCCCGCGGTGCCGAGCTCGTCCCGACGCGCAAGCAGCCGCGCGAGCGCGTCAGCGAACTCGTCCCGCGCGTACGCCAACCCGCCCTTTGCGCGCGCGGCCTGCCCGCTGGTGACGGCGTTCTTCGCCGAGACGAGACACGGCGTCCCGACTTGCCAGGCCTCGAGCAGCACGATGCCCAGGCTCTCGAGATGCGATGGCAGCACGAGCGCGTCAGCAGCCGCGAGCAGCGCGTACTTGTCCTCCTCGCTCACGCGCCCCAGCGAAACGACATCCTCGCGCTCCGGCAGGGTCATGCGCTGCGTGCCCGCGAGCGCGAGCGTCCCGCCGCCACCGGCCTCGCGGTAGGCGATCCAGTCGGCGATCAGCTCGTCCACGGCTTTCCCCTCGCTCACCTGGCCGAGATAGACGACGAGCGGTCCGCGCGGCGCGTAGCGCTCGCGGAAGGGCGACGGGTCGTGCCACGGCGGCGGGTCGAGCCCGATGCCGAGCACCTCGCCTGGGATGTGCTCGTTGTGGAAGCGCGAACGCACCAGAGCCTGCTCTTCGATCGTGAGGAAGCCGAACGCCCGTGGAAGCTGGAACAGCGAGCGGTACGGCAGCAGCTTCAGCGGCTCTTCGTCGTGCGCCGTCGACACGAGACCGGCGCGCTCCGCGACGAGCGGCAGGCCAGCGGCGGTCGGCTCGTAGATGTACGTGTAGAAGAGGATCGCGTCGTACGCCCTGCCCTCGCGATGAAGGAACTCGAGCAGGGCCGGCGCGTGCGGGCCCTGCGCCGCGAGCCAGGCGCGCTCTTCGTCGAGCGTATGCGGCTCGAACAAAAGGTGCCGCTCGACATCCTTGAACGTCGCGCTGCGTCCCGCGGCGACGGGGAAGCGTCGCACGCGCACCGGGCCGTCGAGCGAGTCGCCCGCGGCGAAGTGCGGCGCCCACGTCCAGTAGTCGAGCGCCGTCGTCGTCGCGACCTCGACATCGTTCAGCTTTGCGAGCCGCTGGGCGACGACGCGCGCGTGCGATTCGGAGCCGCCCACCACCTCGGCCCCGAATCGCTGGACGACAACCAGAATCTTCAAGGCGCGGCGATACTGCGCCCGCCCTCGAGCCGAGCTACTTCGTCTTTACGACATACGTTCCCGCGATCTTGTCGTGCCAGCCCTGCTTGTCCGAATCGAACGCCACCCAGATGACACCGATGAAGATGACGATGAAGGACAGGAACAGACCGACCCAGCGGATCACGCCCTGGACTATTGAGAGGTCCGATCCATCGGTGCGGATAACCTTGAGATTCAAGATGCGCATGCCAAGGGTCTGACCGCCGCCGGTGCTCGACCAAAGAACGGCGAAATAGACGAGATTGATCAAGAGGCCGAGACCGTTCCCGCTGGTCGCTGGATCGAGCCTGAGGATGCCCACGAGGACTCCGGTCACGATCCCGACGATGATGGCATCGATGATGTACGCAAGTGTTCTGATCCAGAATCCCGCCTTCGCACCCATCGCGACTGCCGCCGCGCCCGCCATTGCCATGCCAGCCACCTCCCATCGCTCTTTCGGCGCGCAGGATACCCACCGCTCCTAGACGCCGGCGAGATAGCGCTCGGCGTTCCGCTCCGGCGACAGCAGCCGCCGCAGGATGCCCACCCCGCGCGCGTAGCTCGCGTACGTCTCAGGCTTCTGGATATCGCGCATCGCGCGCGCGAGATCGTCGACGCTCCGCACGACCGGGCCGGCGGCGTGATAGGGCGCGAAGCCTTCGGCCGGCGAGAAGATGCACGGCAGCCCCGCCCAGACCGCCTGCGTGACAACGGCGCTTTGGAAGACATCTTCGTAGAAAAGGACGACGCAGTCGGATGCCGCGACGTACTGGCCCATGGTGTCGTACTCGGTGTTGATGACCACGTTCTTCTTGCGCTTCGCGGCCTCCATCACCTCGTCGAAGTAGCGGGGCTCCCAATCGGAACGCGTCCCCGACAGGACGAGGACCGCGTCCTCGGGAAGCGCATCGATGACCTCGATGTAGCGCTTGCGCGCGAAGAAGAACCCCGGCGAGATGAAGATGAACTTGTCGGTCGGAAGACCGAATTTCGCGCGCAGCCGGCGCTTCTCGTCCGCGTCGTGCGGCAGAACCGTGCTCTCGAGCGGCATGATCGGCAGTGGGAAGCGCTCGCGCTTGGTCTCGTCGCCGGTGAGAAGCTCCAGCCATCGCTCGCTGCGCGGCGAGTGCACGACCAGCTTTCGCGGCAGCGAGCCCATGAGCGTGAGGATCACGCGGTACCGGAAGAACCAGTTCGCGAGTCGCAGGCCGACCCACGGGATGCGCAGCATCTCGAGCGGCCAGGCGTACCGCGGACGGTAGTGAAGCGCCGCGGAGAGCCGCCGGTAATGGTGGAACTTCTCGGGCTCGAGCTCGTGCATCGAGAGAACGACCGGCAAGCGCCGGCGCCACAGCGAGAGGAGCGCACGGACGAAGGGCACGTCGCGGAAGATCCCGGCTTCGTGCTCGATGAGGACCACATCGGTCCGACGACCGATGTAGCGCAGCTTCTTGTTGAGGTCCGCAGTGTCGAGATGACGCACGCCGACGAACGTCACCTGATGGCCTCGCTCGCGCAGGCCCTCGCTGACCGCGAGCGAGTAGTGGTGGATGCCGCAGCGCTGATCGCTCGAGAGGACGACGACGCGCTTCGAGCGCGGAGTCGGCAGGTCCCAACCGCCCTGCGCGAGGGCCAGCTTCAGCCGGCCGGCGACCTTCTCGCGCGAGAACTCGTCCACACGCCGGTGGCCCTTCTCGAGGAGATCCTTGCGCACAGCCTGATCGCGCACGACGCGCTCGAGCGCTGCCGCGACCGCAGATGGCGACTTCTCCTCGAGCAGCACGCCAGCGTCGCCGAGCGTCTCCGGGATCGCACCGGCCGCATGGGCGACGATCGGCAGGTCGCTGCGCATTGCCTCGAGGAGCGGGACGCAGAACCCCTCGTGATCGGAGAGCGTGAGGAATGCGGTCGCGCCGCGGTAGTAGGCAACCAGCTGCTCGATGGTCACGCTGCCCGCGAAGGTCACGGCATCGTCGAGGCCGAGCTTCGCGATCTGCTGCTGGAGCTGCGCGAGGTACTGGCCGGACATGGCGGTCGATCCGACCAGGTAGAGCCGCGCACCCTGATCCGACGTGCGGTACGCGGCGAAGGAAGCGATGACGTCGTGGATCGCCTTTTGCGGGAGGATCTGCCCGACCGCGAGGATCGCCGTGCGCTCGTCGGCCAGCGCGCGCGCGACCTTGGGGTCCGGCGCGACGTCGAACTGCTCCCAGTCGATCGCGATCGGCACGACGGCGGTGTTCGCGCAGCCCGCTTCGGCGAGCTCGCGGCGGTTGTATTCGCTGTCGGCGAACCCGAACTCCGCGCTTTTCGCGAGCTCGAGGAGCTGTTCACGCCCGACCTCGGCGTAGCGGCGCGCGTGCTCGTTCAAGCCCTCGAAGTACTTGGCGGGGGTGATGTTGTGGTAGACGACGGCCTTGCGCGCCGGGAGCTTCGCGACCTCGGAGACGGTGTCGTTGCCCATCGAATGGTGCACGAGGAGCAGCCCGTCGCGCGAGACGACCCGCTCGAGGTCCTTCCAGTCGCGCACCAGCGCGCGGACTTCGGGCTTCGCCTCCCACGCAAAGAGATCGCTGCGCACGCCCGAAGACCAGAACATGCGCTGCAGCTCGAAGCAGTCGTTGCCGACCGCGTCGCCGTACGCGACGACCGGATGGAACTGGTGGGCGAAATGAAGCCGCTCCATGATGCGATGAGGCTAACGCGCTCACGGCAAGGGCCTCGCCGTGCAACCTTCGGCCCTGCCCTTTTGACATCCTTCTTAGGGTGAAGGCGATGCGCGAGCTGCCGGTGGGAACCGTCACGTTCCTCTTCACGGACATCGAAGGTTCGACTCGGCTGCTTCAAGATCTGGGCGAGCGGTATGCCGAGACGCTGGCAACGCACCGGCGAGTGGTCCGCACAGCCCTGGCGGAACACGGTGGCGTCGAGGTCGATACGCAGGGCGATGCGTTCTTCGCCGCGTTCGCGGACGCTTCCGACGCTGTCGCGGCGGCGCAAAGTGTGCAGTGCGCGCTCGCGAGTAGCCCGGTACGCGTGCGAATGGGCATCCACACGGGCGAACCCGTGGTTACCGCCGAGGGCTACGTCGGGATCGATGTCCACCGAGGGGCGCGGATCTGCGCCGCTGGCCACGGCGGCCAAGTGCTGCTCTCTCGGGCAACGGCCGCATTCCTCGGCTCCGATGTTGAGGTGCGCGATCTGGGCGAGCACCGCCTGAAGGATCTGCCGGAGGCTGAATGGCTCCTTCAGCTGATTGTTCCCGGACTCGTGCGGGAGTTCCCACCTCTTCGAAGCCTCAGCAACACAAACCTTCCCGCAGAGGCAAGCTCTCTCATCGGGCGTCAGCAGGAGGTTGCTGACCTCGCCGAGCTGATCGAGCGAGACGACGTGCGCCTCGTGACCCTTACCGGAGCGGGCGGGACCGGAAAGACGCGGCTCGCCTTACGCATCGCCGCGGCATCGGTGGAGCGGTTCAAGAATGGTGTGTTCGTCGTCTGGCTCGCTGCGATCACCGACCCCCAGTTAATCCTGCCGACTATCGCGCAGACAGTTGGGGTGAAGCTAAGCAGCGCACCGGGCGAGGATCTCGCGCGCCACCTTGCGGGCAAGTCGATGCTGCTCCTCCTCGACAACTTCGAGCAAGTGCTGGAGGCGGCACCCGACGTCGGCCGGCTGCTTGCAGCGACCGCGCAACTGAAGGTCATCATCACTAGCCGCGAGCGAATGCGCCTCAGCGGAGAGCACGAGTACCCGGTCCAAACGCTTGGGGAAAACGACGCAGTGTCCCTGTTCGCGGAGCGGGCGAGCGCGGCCGACCCCGCCTTCCGGTTGGATCCCGTTCGCCCCACGGTGGCGGCGATCTGCGGGAGGCTCGACCGACTGCCGCTCGCGGTCGAGCTTGCGGCGGCGCGGGTCAAGGTGCTTTCGACGACGGACATCCTCGCGAACCTCGACCAGCGACTCCCGCTGCTTTCCGGAGGCGCACGCGACGTGCCCGAGCGACAGCGGACGCTGCGAGCAACGATCGATTGGAGCTATGACTTATTGGCGACCGACGAGCAGCAACTCTTCCGCCGGCTCGCGGTCTTCAGTGGCGGCTGCACGCTGGAGTCGGCCAGAGCGGTATGTGAGGCAACACTCGATACGCTGCAGTCGCTCTTGGACAAGAGCCTTCTGCGACGGCTGGGGGATCGCTATCTCATGCTCGAAACGATCCGAGAGTACGCGCTGGATCGGCTTCAGGCGATCGATGAGGAAGGCACAGTGCGGCAACGGCACGCCTCGTACTTCACCGCACTCGCTCAGGAGGCTGGCGCCGCGCTCGAGGAGAGCGACGTAGCACGACCACGGCGTCAGGCTGCGCCCGGTCCGAGCGTCGGCGTGTGGTTCGATCGACTCGCTGCCGAGCACGACAACCTTCGCGCCGCCCTTGAATCGCTCGTGGCTTTGGGCGACGCAGCCGGCGCGATGCGGCTGGCGCTTGGCATCTGGCTGTTCTGGGAGCTTCGGGGCTTCCTAAAGGAAGGACAGGTGTGGACAGAGAGGGTGATCGGGTTGCCGGGTGCCAAGAACCAGCGAGAGTTCGGATGGCTCCTCAATGTGGCCGGCGACTTCCCTCGCTTCCAGGGTGACTACTCGAGGGCTCGCGAGCTCAAGGAGCAGTCGCTGGCTCTAGTGAGGAAGACGGGTGAGAAGTGGCAGCTCGCGGTGGTCCTGCACAACCTCGGCGTGGTCGCGGCCGCGGAGGGCGAGTACAGGGAGGCGGAGGCCCTGCACGAAGAAGGACTCGCGCTTCGCAAGGAGATCGGAGACCCGAACGGCATCAGTCACGCCCTCAACGGCCTCACGGCACTCGCTCTCCGCCAACACGACTGGGGACGTGCGGCGACGCTCGCCGAGGAGGAGCTCGAGGTCGCGCAACAGGCTGGTGGCGACAAGGAAGCGCTGCTGGGCTCACTCCACAACCTAGCCGAGGCAGTGCGCCACCAAGGCGATCTTGCTCGCGCCGCAGCCCTCTACGACCAGTGCACGCGCATCTCGTGGGAGCTCGGCGCGCTGGGGGCGTTCGCGGAATGCCTCGATGGTTTGGCCGATCTTGCGTACGCGACTGGAGACTTGGTTAGCGCGACTCGACTCTGGGCAGCATCACGGCAGCTCTTCAGTGAGACTGCTGAGCGAGCGTGGAACCCTGACGAGGCCGATGCTGGGATCGATGCGGCACGCTCCGGTCTTGGGCAGGAACATTTCGAGCTCGCGTGGCGAGAGGGATGTGCCATGTCTCGCGAGCAAGCTCTTTCGCTTGGACTGACGACCGCGCAGTCGGTGCCGCTGCCACTGAGTTAGAGCCGAGCCCGGCAGGTACCAGGGCGGTGCTGTTGCTGAAGATCCACGCGCTGTCGGTGACGACCACTGGGAATTGAGTCCCGGCGAGGCGAAGAGATCGCTGCGAATGCCCGCTATGCCACCGGGCAGCATCGGCCAGTTCGCGATCGTCCTATCGCCGCTTTGCGGCACTGCGAGCTTTTGACCGACTCACAACCCGCCACTCAACTCGCTTCCCAAGGGCCGCCGCAAACCGGTCGATCGTCGAGACCCTTGCGTCGATTTCACCGGCTTCGAGGCGTGCGATAGCCGACTGCGAAGTCCTCATCCGGGCTGCTATCCGTGTCTGGGAGATGCCGCGCCGAGTGCGCTCGCCGGCTAACGTACGGAGAAGCTTTCGACGACGATAGGCGGCTTCGACTAGCTCGGGGAACTCCGGGGTCCGTTTCGTGCTTTCACGAGCTCAATGATGCGAGGCGGCGTCTTTTGCGTCCAGCGACTTCGTCTCCCCCTCAGCTCGGACCTCGTAGACCCGGCCTCGTAAGATGGCGCGCGAACCGGAGTCCGTCGGTACGGACTTCGCGCATCGCCGCGACGATCGCCGCCCGCTCGGTGGGCACGAGAGCCATGATGAAGTCGCGAACTGGTCGCTCTCCCGAAGGGGTGCGGTAGTCGCGCCAACGGTGGGCAACAACGGGGCTCAGAGTCCGAGCACCTGCCGTGTCCGCTCCGCGACCTTGTCAGGATCGAAGTCCTTCACGCGACGCTCGCCTGCCTCGACCAGCCGTTCGCGCACGTCGCCCGCCTCACTGACGATCGCGGCCGCCTCAGCGGCTTCGGCGAGATCGCGCTCATGCAGCAGCACGCCCGCGCTGCCGACGGTCTCGCCGACCGCGGCCGCGTCGTACGCGACGACCGGCAAGCGGAAGCGCATCGCCTCGAGGAGCGGCACGCCGAACCCCTCGTGCTCCGAGAGCGACACGAAGCACTTCGCGGCGCGGTAGTACGCGAGCAGCGCCGCGCCGTCGACGCTGCCGGCGAAGTGCACCGCGCCCCCGAGACCCAGCCGCTCGATGAGCGCGACCACGCGCGCGTGGTACTGCGGCTGGTCGCGGAACGCGCCCACGAGCACGAGGTGCGCCTCCGGATCGATGCAGCGCCGGTAGTACGCGAGCATGCGCACCAGATCGTCCTGCCGCTTGTTTGGCGAGATCCGACCGACGAAGAGGAGCACGCTACGGAAACCTTGCCAGCGCGCGAGAACCGCGTCGTCGGGCGGCGTCGCGAAGTGCGACCAGTCGATGAGGATGGGCACGCGAGTCGTCTCCTCGTAGCCGGCCTCGGCGAGCGTGCGGCGGTTGAACTCGGAGACGCCGATGCCAAGCTCGAACGCCGGCGCGATCCGCGCGAGCTGCCGCAGCCCGAGCCGCGCATGGGCGGCGGCGTGCGGATTGATGCCGCTGAAGAACTCGGGGGGCGTGATGTTGTGGTAGACGAGGACGCGTCGCGCCTGGATCTTCACGAGCTGGTCGATGACCTCGTGGCCCATCGAGAAGTGGATGACGAGCATGTCGTCCGGCTTCACGTCGCGGAACAGCCGGCGGTACGAGCGCACGTCGGCCACGCCGGCCTTCGCCTCGACCGCGTAGGCGTACGAGTCATAGCCCCACCCGCGGATGCGCTTGCGGAGCGCGAAGACGTGGTTGCTCATTGCATCGGCGGGCGCGAGGACCGGGTGGAACTGGTGGACGGCGGTCATGACGGTGCGCGTCCGACGACGGCGTAGTCGCGGTCACCGAAGAGCGTCTCGTTCAAGAGCTTCACGTTATCCCGGATCGGGCCCTCGGGAACGCTTTCGTTGAGGCGCTTCTCGCTCGGCTCGAAGGTACGGACTTTGACGTCCGTGAAGCCCTCGACCTCGAGGTAGAACTTGAAAAGCTCCGGCGGGATCGGCCGCAGGTGCTGCGGGTCGAGCCAGAAGGTGTACGCGCCGACGGTGAGCGTCTTAGGGTTCGGCGTCACGAACACGAGCGGTGAGCCGGGAGCGAGCGCGCGTCGGCACGCGCGGAGGATCTCGACGAGCTCGCCCGGCAGGATGTGCTCGGCGAGGTGCCGCGCGTAAAGGCCGTCGACGCTGCCGGCCTCGACCTGCCGCAGATGCGTGAGCGCATCGACCTCGTGCGCCTCGAGCCCTTTCTCCTTGCACTGCGCGACCATCCGCGGATCGAGATCGACCCCGTACGCCCCGATCCCGTTCTCCTTGAGGAGCTGCAGGAAGATGCCCTTCCCAGAGCCAAGGTCAAGCACGCGCTTGCGGCCTTTGAAGAGATCGAGGAACGCCTCGGACTGGCGGCGAATGACGGCATCGTCGCCGCCAAAACGCGCCTGGAAGTACACCGAGTGGAGGTTCGACGCGGTCAGATGCTCGCGCCACTCCTTGAGATCGCGCTCGAGCTTTTCGAGCCGCGCACCGAAGCGCGGCGCCATCTGACCTTCGTAGTCGTAAGCCGCGGCGAGCAGGTGGTTCACGCGTTCCTGCCGCTCGAGGATCGCGCCCATCCACCATTTGACGAGCCCGATCGTGACGCGGCGCGCGAACGTGATGAGCGGCCCGACGAGCGGCTTCCGGCTGCGCGGGTCGTACTCGACCTCCGCGTCGAGGGCCTCGGCGAGCGATCCGAGCGGATCCTGGAGATCGTCGGCGAAGATGCGCCGGCCGCCCGGAAGCGGGACCCGCAGGAGCGCCTCGACGTCCGGGCCGTAGATGCCCTTCTCGCGCTTCTCGCGGATGCGCTCGCGCACCTGGGCCATGACGGCATCGAGATCGACCTTGAGCTTGTCGCTCACAGGGGCCTCACTGCCTCATCGAGGTCGCGACGATCGACGATGCGCGCGACAAGATACGCCGGAGAGCCAAGGCGGAGTGCCCGCCTCTCGGCCAGAGCCAGCTCGCGAAAAATCACGCGCATCTCGCCGACCCGCAGACGTCGCCACGGCGCCCGGCCTTCGAGCGGCCGGATGTCCAGATTCGATCTAGGCGGACGCTCGACGAGACCCAGCAAGGCCGTACGGATGCGTTCGCGAGTCACACGGTCGAAGCGTCGAATGTCTTTGCTCGCCCTACTCGAGAATCGAATCCGTTCGTCTAGCGACGCGATACCTTGGCCTTGCGCTTCGCTGATCGGCCGGCTTTCGCAGCCGCACCGAGCATGGCCTTGTCCATTCCCACCGTGAGGCCTCGGCGGAGGTCCTCGTCAGCCTTGCGCATCCCTTCGACGAACGCAGGGGCGTTGGCCAGGATCCAATCATCAAGCGCGTCGGCATCGATCGGGACGACCGCGGCGACGGGGGTGCCGCCGCGGGTAATGATCGCCGGCCGCTTTCGGCGCGCCACATCGCCGATGACCTTGCTGGTGTTTCGCGCGAGCTCACGGACGTTGACCGCGGCCATGGTCTATTTTCTCCCCTGTCATGCGTTCGTCAGACAGTATAGAGGTCGGGTGGGAGTTACTGGCCCAGTGGGCCGATCACCCGATCTGTTGAGTTGTTCAGATCCCAGGGATTGCCGCCGGCGTCCGTGATGCCGCTCGAGCTGATCACGGTGACCGGGTACTGGAGGCCGGTCGTGGAGCCAATCGCGGTCTCGACCGGAGGCGCGGTGAGCGTGACCATCAAAGTCTTGCTGTCGAGGCTCAGGCTGCAGTTCGAGTTCATGCCGCAGGTGACGTCACCGGTCGTCTGGCTCATGCCGCTCGCGCAGGGCGCCGGCGGGCCGGCCTGCGATGCGGGCGGGCCGCAGTCGGCGTCGGCGAAACGCATCGATGCTGCCGACCCGAGCTTGAGCGCCAGGGTGAAGGTGATCGAGAAGTTGTCGCCGCTGAATAGGCGGCCTGGCGCGACGTCGTTCGCGCGAGTGAGCACGGCGCTGGTCGAGGTCAGCGCGACGCTCGTCGTCGAGTTCGTGACCGTGGCCGTCGCCTGATTCGAGTACGCGAAGGCCCCGGTCGCCGGATCCTTCACGCGCGTCTGGTAGCAATACTGACCATTCGGCCGGTCTACATCGACATACGTACCGGGCTGGGCGGGCTGCACTGTCACCGTCGCGAGGTTAAAGAACGCGGCGTCGGCTGGATCCTGCGGACACGGACTGTTGCGCCGCTGCACTTCATAGCCATTCGCGGTGTTGCGCGCAGGCGCGGTCCAGGTCACCTTCACGTCGTTGACGCCGCCGATGCCGTTGGTATCGGTGACCACGGCGCCCAGGTCGGTGGGCGCCTGCGCGGCCGCGGAGATGACCGTTGCTTCCTGGTAGTAGCCCTCCGGATGAATCACGGTTCCGGTCGCCGCCGCGACGAGATCGCCGTTGAAGCGATAAGTGCCGGGAACCGTGTTGACCGGGACCTTGATCTGATAGCTGAACGACGTGAAGTCGCCCGGCGCAACGTCAGCTTTCGCCTGTGTCGCATATGCCGTGGTCGAGAGCCATGTCCCGGGATTCCAGTTGAAGTTCTTGGGCGCGACGTTGCAGGTGACCTTGTCGTCAAGGCAGGTCGCGAGGTTTACCTGCGTCGCGGTGTTCGAGACCCAATCCATCGCCCCGGTGTTCTGGAAGAAGACGACGAGGGTGCTGGTGTCTCCCTCGCGCAGGTTGTTGAGGTAGGCGGATTCGAAGAGATAGGACGAGTCGAGGTTCGCCGCGGCGCGCACGCCCGTCGCGAACGGGCCGAGGAGCGCGCTGAGCACGGCAAGCGCAATGAAGATCGCGCGCATCGGGCGGACTCTAGCGGAACTCCCAGCGATGCGGGAGCCGCGCGACGCCCACCTCACGTGACGTCCCGATGACGCGGAACTGCAGACCTTTCTGGTGATAGTCGTAGTAGCGGTCCTGCGGGTCGATGATCCCGATGTCGACGTCGAACGCGCCCGGCAAGAGCGCGAGCTCGTCGATCGCGAAACGCGCGATGCCTTGCTTCACCACCGGCACCGGGACGCCGTCCATGAGCGTGTTCGTCCCGTACACGCCGGTGCCGTCGTCGCGGTAGAGGTACACGCCGAACACCGCGTCCGAGACGCCGTTTGAGTTGCGAAACCCGATCTCGATCGTCGCCGGCTTCCCCGACTCGAGCACGACGCGTTCGGTCCCATCCGGACCAAGCACGCGCGCGCTCGTGATCTCGATCTCCTTCGAGCCCCAGCGCGCGCCGATCTCGCCTCGCTTGGCGCGCTCGGCCTGCTCCTTCTCCCCCACCTTGAGGTGGTACGCATTGATGACGTCGTGCGGCGCGCCCTCCGCCGAGACTTTTCCTTCGTCGAGCCAAATGGCTCGATCGCAGAGTCGCGCCACCGCGCCGAGGTCGTGGGACACGAGGACGATGGTCTTGCCCTTCGCGCGGAACTCGCTGATC
>Ga0209806_1001157_pt1 | contig 17701 bp, 23 predicted proteins | sample GraSoiAngelo_152_FD_186166 | JGI IMG/M metagenome (GOLD analysis project Ga0209806, IMG submission 186166) | Grasslands soil microbial communities from the Angelo Coastal Reserve, California, USA - 14_1009_12_30cm (SPAdes) (version 2) | ecosystem: Environmental > Terrestrial > Soil > Grasslands ... | reverse complement strand
CTGACGTGGACACGCGCCGAACGCACGCATACATCATGCCGGACGTGACGCGGGATATGGGGGTCCGTACCCTGAGCCACCGGGCCGCACTCGTACAACAGAGTGCTAAAAAGTAACATGCTCCCGGCGGGATTCGAACCCGCGTCTGAGGCTCGAAAGGCCCCGATCCTTGACCGGACTAGACTACGGGAGCGGAACGGCCGGTTAGCGGAGTGGCCCATAAATGCTTTTGGAACTCGCGAGTCGAAGGGGCTTGTCGGAAACTAGAATGGGACGGGCTGCTCTCGATGGAGGAGATGTGGCGGACCCGCATCAGCATGACAGAACTCGCTTTCCTTGTGTGCGGCCTGCTGATCATCTTCGTCGGGTGGACGGCGGACTTCCTCGGGGTCTTCGAGTTCGCTTCGGCCCCCGGTGGGCACGGATCCGGCACGACGTTCCCACTCCGTCTCTTCATGACGATGTTCGGAGTCTCGTTCGCCACGATCGGCGTCGGCTTCGAGAATTTCCCGCAGATCCTGCAAGAGGGAGACCGCGCGAAGCGCTACATCGTCGCGTTCCTGTTCCTGGCGGACGGATCCCTCCACCTCTATGCGTTCAACGACCATCTTGGTGACTTGTTCTCGGCGACCTTTTTCGCGGTGTTCTCCGTCCTCCAGCTCGCGGCCGCGTTCATCATCCCTTACACCCGCTTCCGCCTCGACCTGGCCTGGCTTGGGATCACGGCCTTTCTGATCCTCGCGTACATCGTCACCCGGACGATGGCGGTGTGGCCCATCGGCGTCGTGGAAGAGGTAGAGCCCTTGGGGGTCGTCTCGAAACTCGTCGAGGTCCTCACGATCCTCGTCCTCGTCTCGCTCATGCGGTCCGAGCGGACAGCAAGTCGCCCCGCCGTCGAGGCCTCCGCGGTCCCGAACCGTTGACGCCTCAGATCTCCGCCGCGACTTCCTTCGCGAGGAGACGATACTCTTGCTCCTTCATCGCCGCCGGATTCGCGGAAATCAGGAGGTACGAGTCGTTCAGGACAATCTTTTCGTTGACCTTCTGGAGGAATCGCATGATTGAAGGAAAGCCGTTCTGTGAGATCATGTACTCGAGGCCCTCGAGGAGGACCGCGGCATTTCCGCCGTCGGACGCGAAGTCCGAGATCGCGGACGCGATGTCGACGAGCGCGCTCGGTTCGGCCACGGCCATGTCCTTCGCAGGGCCCTCCGCGGACTTGGACAGCCAGATGAATCCCGCGCCCTCGATCGGGTACCGCGATCGCAAATCGTCGGGATGGATGCGCGTGATGCACAGCCCGCGGGCATTCGCTTGCAGGAGGTCGGAGAAGAGGGCGAACACGCGCTCCGCCTTCGGTTCGCGGATCAGGTAGACGCCGCGCCGCCCGAGATCCCTCCTCGGGGTCAACTCGCCGCCGCCGACGACCGGAATGCCTTCCTCCTCGACGAGGCGCGACTCCATCGCCTCGACGTCGCGGCAGAGGACCGCCAGCTTGGACTTCGCTAGGACGCCGAGTTCCGTGGACGAATATCCGCGGGTCGTGAGGGAGCCGATCTCCCGCCACGCGGCCCTCAGCCCCTCCTCGTAGCCTTTCAAGAAGGCCTTGCGCCGCTCGTCGTCGCCCATCCCTGTGGGCGGCCTAAGACCCGCACGGCCGTATAGAAGTTTCGTGGCGTCTACCCGATGTAGCCGAGGTCTTCCCGCTTGTCCGGGGTCTCCGGCGCCGCCTCGATGTCCTTCAGCTTCGAGGTGATCTGGTCGATCTGCTTCGCCTTGTTCTCGAGCTCGTTGAACGAGATCTCGATGTTGAGGTATTTCGTGAGGACGTCGAGGACGGCCTGTGCGCTCTTCGGGTCGACGAAGTAACCGGACGTCTCGCCCATCAGGCACACCGCCTCCATGTCGTACAACCGGCCCAGGCCGAGGAGGAGGCCGCTCGCGCCGACGATCCCCGCGCCAGGCTCCCCGCGGGAGAACACGACGCCGTACTTCTCCATCTCCTTGACCAGCTCCACGCCGGTCGCGGCCCCGAGGACACGAGGCTTCGTGACCATCCGGCCCATCCCGTAGCCGCCGAGGGTGAAGATCCGCCGCACGCCGAGCTTCTTCAGCTCCCGCAGGATGAAGTCGCTGAGCTCGTACTGGCCCTCCGGCGTGAGGCCTTGGTAGTCCCCCGTCAGCAGGACCAAATCCTTGCCCTGGCCCCTCTTCACGAAGTGCATCTCGTTGTTCACGAGCTTCACCTGACCGTCGTCCTGGACGAGGACCTGCGGCGGGAAGTACTTCGAGAAGATCTCCGCGAACTTGACGGCCTTCAGCTCGTCCTTCAGATGCTCCGCGGCGAGCTTGCCGACGTTCCCGATGCCCGGGAGCCCCTCGATGAACGTGGGGTCCTCCAGCTTAGGGTGATCAAGATACCGGATCGTGATGTTCTCCATGGCGTCTCACCTCTCCAATTCGTGGACCCGCTTAAGTTTGCGCCTGTACGCCCCGTAGCGGTCCTCCGGGGAATAGCGGGGCGGCATCGGGCTCCCGGTCGCGTGGCCGCAGTTCGGGCACACGTCCTTCATGGAGTACCGGCCGCACGCGAGGCACTTCTGGAGGATCGATCGCATCCCATCAGTCCTTCCGATGGAACTTCCCTTCGCCGCCCTTCGCGGTCAAGGCCTTGATCACGCGGGCGGCCGCCTTCTGGATCTCCTCTTCCGCGTTCTTGTAGTCCGGCGCGCGCACGACGAGGCGGTATTTCGGCGCCCCGATGTACTGGACCTTCACGGAGACGCCGTCCGACTCCATCGCGGCCTTTGCGAGCGCCTCCTTGATGTGGACCGCCCCGTCCGGACAGAAGTCCATCGCCTCGACGTAGCCGTCGATCGTCACATGGGGCGGGATGATGTTCTCCCGGGCGACCTCGATGAACGTCTTGACCCAGGGACCCTTGAAGTCCTCGTCCTCGAGGGCGGTCTCGTCCATGACGCTCTCCTCGAACGCCCGGTAGAGGGTCCCGAAGGAATCGAGCAGGTCGTATCCGAACTCCTGCCAGCATTCGTCGACGGTCTTGCCGAGGCGCTGCGCGACGATCGCGAAGAGGTTCTCCGCCTTCTGCTCGTTCTTCCATTCCTGGATCTTCTCGCGGCGCTGATGCTCGTTGACGGCCTTGAGGGAGAGGTCGATGTGGCCCTTCTCCTTGTCCACCTTGAGGACCTTGCAGACGACCTTCTGGCCCTCGCGGATGTAGTCGCGGATGTACTTGATCCACCCGGAGGAGACCTCCGCGATGTGGATGAAGCCCTCCTTGGCCTCGTACTCGTCCAAGGTGACGAACGCGCCGAAGTTCTTCACGTTCGTCACGGTGCAGACGACGAGGTCGCCCTCGTCGGGCCAGTCGTAGCCGCGAGCGGCGGCCGTCTTCGCCTCCGCCATTACTCGAGGACCCCCAGGACCTCGCCTCGGATCGCGGCTTTCCCGCCCGTCGGTTTCGCGACCGTGGCGCCGCAGACCGGACAGAGGACCACGCTCGCGGCGCGGTCGAACACGATCTGCACGTTGCCGCAATCCTCGCACTTGACCCGGAGGAACTGGCTCGTGGGCTTCGGGATCACTTGTGCACCTCCACGAGCTCGAACTTCTTCGCGCGGATGCCGGGCCGCTGGTGGGCCTTGTGGCATTCCCGGCACCGGAACCGCAGATGGATCCGCTTCGTCGGTTTCTCGCGGCCCTCGGGCTTCGGTCGGGGGAAGCCTCCGTACCCCGCGGTCACCCGTCGGAACCGGCGCTGGCCCGCCCGCAGTTCGGACCGCGGGCGGTTCTTGACCCGCTCGACTTCGAGGTCCGTGTGCTTGTTGCAGAACGGGCAATAACCGCGAATACGCTGGGGCATTTTCATGGAGGACGAACCGGGCGCTGTTACAGCGAGGATGTTCTATTAAAGGGTTGCTGGGTTGCGGCGAGCCCTGGCCTCCATCGCCGTCTTCGACCGAAAAACGGAACGCCGGGACCGTCCCGCGAGCGGTCCGATTCCGATTCGTATCGTCCGAGCCCTCTTCCATCGGAAGAAATATATATTGCTAGATTAATAAATGGCGGGGGAATTCGACGAGCAGGGAAGTCCGCCTGAGTCGCCGGGACGAAACCCTGGTGGACCTGCTCATCGAGACCGGCCTTTCGCGGAACATCGCGAAGACGCTCGTCTTCCTCTCGAAACGGGAGGAGACGACGTCCGTCGAGATCGAGAAGGCGACGGGCCTCCGACAGCCCGAGGTCAGCATCGCGATGCAGGAGCTCCGGCGGCGTCGCTGGGTCGACAAGCGCGACCTGAAGAAAGAGGGCAAAGGCCGTCCCGTGCATTCGTACCGGTTGAGCGTCCCCTGGTCGGAGATCCTCGCGCACATCGACCGCGAGGAACAGGCCAAGATCGATCGGATCGAGGCGAACCGGAAGAAGCTCAGGACCTTCGCGTAGGCTTCCCGGGCCGACGGAGCGTGCGGACCCCTTTCCCCGTCCCGACCAGGACGGTACCGGCCATCTTCAGGAACAGGCCATGCCCGACGACGCCGGGGATCGCGGCGATCTGGCCCGCGAGCCTCTCGGCGGACGCGAGGCTCGGGAACCGCGCGTCGAGGATGTGGTTCCCGTTGTCCGTCCGAAACGCTTCGCCGGACGCGCGGCGCAGGTCGACGGTGGCCCCGAGGGATTCCAGCGACTTCGCCGCGAAGCGCCATCCGAACGGATGGACCTCCACCGGGACCGGGGCCCTCACCCCGAGGCGGGGCACCAGTTTGGATTCGTCCACGATGACGACGAATTGTTGCGCCGCCGCGGCGACGATCTTCTCGCGGAACAGCGCGCCCCCCAGGCCCTTGATCAAGTCGAGTTTCGGATCCACTTCGTCCGCCCCGTCGACGGCGAGATCGACGGACGCTCGCTCCTCGAACGAGGTCAGGGGGACGCCGAGATCTTTCGCCGCCCCCGCGGTCGCCAGGGACGTCGGCACGCCCTTCAGGTCCATCCCGCCCGCCACCAACCGGGCGACGCCCTCGAGGAACAGGCGCGCGGTCGAACCGGTCCCGAGGCCGAGGACCATCCCCGGCTTGACGTAACCGAGGGCGGCTTCAGCGGCCTCCCGCTTCAGGTCCCCGGTCGAGGGCACCTCAGGCCCTCCGCCGCAACTCTTCGACGAGGTCCGTGAGGCCGTCAATCACGAGGTCGTCGAGCTTCTTCCCGAGGGCTTTCGAGGCCTTCGCGGGGTCCCCCGTCACCCCGGACCAGTACCGCCTCGGATCCGCGACGACCGCGTACGGTGGGATCTGGTTCGTCCCCGCGGGCGAGCGTCCCTTGACGAGTTCCGGGTTCGCCGTCAAGATGCGAGAGGTCTCTCCCGCGCCGGCATGGCCGTCTCCCTCCGGCAGGAGGCCCTCCGAAGCGTAGATCAGATCGTAATCCGACAGGACGGTCGCCCGGAGGCCGGTCCCGCGATCGATGACTTCCTGGGCCGCCGCGCGCAGGGCGATCATGTGTTCGCGCCCGGCGTGGCCGCTGACGATCATCACGCGCCGGATCCCGTTCCGGACGAAGTCCTCGAGGACGTCCCGCACGAAGGCCTTGAGGGAGTCGACCGAGACGCTCACGGTCCCCGGATAGGGGCGGGTCGTCGTGCAGACCCCGTAGGGAATGGGAGGCGCGACGAAGGCGCGCGACCGACGGGCGACCTCATCGAGGACGTGGAGTGGTTGGATCATGTCGGCGCCGAGGGGCAGGTGTCGGCCGTGCTCCTCGAGGGCGCCGATCGGCAGAATGACGACTGGATCTTCCTTGGAAATAGAAGCGAACTCCTCCGACGTCATATCGGCGAGGCGCACGCGCGGGAATCGGCGAGCGGGCCATAAATCGTTCGAGCCTTCCCGATGCGAATGCAACCTTAAATAAGGTTAACATCCGCCCTCCGAATCCTTTTCGTGCCGATGGCCTTCCGCCGATCCGTGCGGATCGCGGCCCTCTTCTCCGGAGGGAAGGACTCGACGTACGCCGCGTACGTCGCCGTCCAGCGGGGCTGGGAGCTCACGCATCTCCTCTCCGTGATTCCCGAGGACAGCGATTCGATGCTCTTCCACGTGCCGAACCTCTCCATGACGGCGCTCCTGGCGCAGGCGATGCGCCGGCCCCTCTTGACGGAAGTGGCCAAGGCCGGTGAGGTAGGCGAGCTCGACGCCTTGCGCCGGATCTTCCGTCGAATCGACGTAGACGAGGTCGTGGTCGGGGCGATCGCGTCGGATTACCAGCACGACCGAGTGAATCGGATCGCGGAAGAGGTGGGCCTGCGGATCTTCGCGCCGTTGTGGCGGCACGATCCCCACCGACTCCTCCGCGACTACCTCGCCTCCGGATTCGAGATCGTGTTCTCGAGCGTCTCCGCCGAGGGTCTCGACGCCTCGTGGCTGGGTCGACGTTGGGACGAGCGGACCATCGGAGATCTGCTGCGGCTGGAACGCAGTCGAGGCATCCATCCGTGCGGCGAGGGCGGGGAGTACGAGACGCTGGTCCTCGACGCGCCGCTGTTCCATCAACGGCTCGAAGTGCTCCGGGCGGAGACGGAATGGAAAGGGACTGCCGGAATCTGGCGCGTCCTCGAGGCGCGCCTGTTCCCAAAGGACGGGATCCCTACCGTCGCCGCGCCCGGGGCACGGTCCGAAGGTCCCGGATGAACTGGAACCGCTCCTCCTTGTCCGCGATCTTCGCTCCCGCTCCCTTCGCGAGTTTCAGGCACGCCTCCCTCAAACGCGCCTTGCCCGCGATCGCGAAGGCCCGGGCGAGAGCCTCGTACGCATACGCGAGCGGAAAGTCGCCGATCCCGCCGTCCTCGCAGATTTCCAGGGAACGCTGGGCATGGTACAGCGCGGGCTCCGGTCGACGAAGCAACGCGTACACGTGGGAGATCTGCCACTCGCCGATCGCCGCCTCCTTCGGTCCTCCGACCACGCTCCAGTGGTACCGCGAGGCGTACGCCATATGGATCATCCGGTCGTCTTCGTCCTTCGTGCGGTTCTTCTTCGCGATCAAATCCCACGTGGAGTTGAACAACTCGGCCGCCATCTTCCGATGCCATTGCCTCTCGGATTGCGAGGCCATTCGACCTTTTCCTCCGGGCCCTCGGCAAGTGGGGCTGGGCAGATTTGAACTGCCGTCGCAGGCTCCCAAAGCCCGAAGGATAGACCAAGCTACCCCACAGCCCCGGCGCCGCGAGGTACCCGATGCTCTCGATAAATACGTTCTCTCAGGCCTTGGTCCGCGACATCTGTAGGGCGGACCACAGGCTCCGAGCGGCGTCGCGCACCGCCGCCTCGCTCGACTTCCGCGGCCTCCACCCGGTCGCCCGGAGCCTTTCGATGGCGAGCTGCATCGCGCGAACGTCTCCGGCCCACCCGCGACCGTTGCCGGCCCCTCCGGTCCATCGGTATTCCACGCCGGACAGGCCCAGTTCGTCACAAATGGCGTCCGCGAGCGAGCGGACGGTGATCGCATCCTCGCTCCCGACGTTGAACACGGAGACCGGTTCGTCGGCGGCCCGCGTGCCGGCTTCGATGGCGGCGACGACGTCCTCGATGTGGACGTAGGACTTCGCGGTGCCCGGCTCGGATCCGAGGATCTCGAGCTCCTTCGGGTCGCGGGAGAGCTTGCGGACGAAATCCACGACCACTCCATGTCCGCTCCGGCCGCCGACGACGTTCGCGAGGCGGAAGATCACCGCCTGGGCGCCGAACGTGTGCGCGTACGCCGACAGCAACGCCTCGTCGGCGAGCTTCGTCGCTCCGTAGACGGAGATCGGTTCCAGCGGCGCGTAGTCCTCGGGCGTCGGCACCACGGACGCTTCGCCGTACACCGTCGAGGTCGAGGTGAAGACGATCTTGGGGACCTTCTCTTGCCGGCAGGCCTCCAGGACCCGGAACGTGCCCAGGACGTTCTCGTCGATCAGCGGCTTCGTCCCGTCGCGGCCCAGGCGAACGTCCGGGTTCGCGGCCAAATGGTAGACGACTTCGGCGCCGCGGACGATCGGCCGGAGGTCCCCTCGGAGGATGTCCAGCTTTCGGAGGACGGCGCCGGCTTTCATCGCGTCCTCGAGGTTCGCGCGCTTCCCCGCCTTCAGGTGATCGACCGCGACGACCTCGGTCCGCGCCACCAGCGCATCGGCGATGTGACTCCCGATGAAACCCGCGCCGCCGGTGATCACGACCTTCGGCCGTGCCATTCGCGCGACACAACCCACGGCGCGTATTCAAGGTTCCTTCGGTGCCCGCAAATGCGCGAGGAGTGCGGCGACGGCCCGCGCCCGATGGGAGAAGCGGTTCTTTTCGGCGAGGGACATCTCGGCGAAGGTCTTGGTCGCACCTTGCGGGATGAAAATCGGATCGAAGCCGAAGCCCCCGGTCCCGGCCTCGCCGGACGCGATCGTCCCTTGGCACTCTCCGTGAAACACTTCGTGGGAATCGCCTTGCCGGAGCAGGAAGACCGTCTCGAAGGTCGCGGCGCGGGACTTGCCTTCCGCGAGGAGCCGGAGGATGCCCGCGCATCCGAGGCGCTTCTGAACGTACGACGAATAGACGCCCGGGAAGCCGCCGAAGGCGTCGAGGAAGAGGCCCGAGTCGTCGATCAGGTAGTCGCCGGGGATCTGGTCGTCGAGGATCGTGGCCGCGAACCGCACGACTTTCTCGAGGCGGTCCGCCTGGATCTCCGGGTAGCTCCGGTCCTCCCGCACGATGCGGACGCTGGCCTCGGCGAGGGCCGCGGACACCTCGCGGAACTTGCCTTCGTTCGTCGTCACGAAAGCGATCACGTGTAGCGCCCTCTCGACTCGATCTCCTTGACCGTCGCGATCACTCGGTCCGCGGAGGAGCCCATGACCTCTCGGTACCCCCGGACGACCTCTCGGTAGTACGTCGTCGCGCGGGCGTGGGCGCTGACGAGGCCTTCCCGCAGGAGATGGAGATCGACCCCGCGCGCCTCGCGACTATCGTCCTTGAGTCCCAGGCTGAAGTCGATCATCACAACCCGGCCCTCGCGGAGGATCATGTTCGAGGTCGTGAGGTCGCCGTGGACGATGCCGGCCCGATGCAGGCGGCCGACGATGCGGCCGACCTCCCACGCGGCCTCCATCGCGGCGGTCCCGCCGCGGTCCAGGACTTCCTTCACCGTCGGACCGTCGATGAATTCCATGACGATTTGCGCCTGGGCAAGATCGATGTCGAAGAGGATCGGCACCGCGACGCCGGCGGCGCGGGCTTCCGCGATCAGTCGGGCTTCGGTCCGAATTCGCGTCCGGCGGAGATTTTCATCGAGCTCGGCCGAGCGGTACGCCTTCGGGACGCGCGTCTTGGCCACCGCGGGGCGACCGAGGAACTCGGTCCGGTGGAGTTCGGCCTCCGCCCCTCTCTTGATGAGCACGGCCGCGCGATGAGGGCCCGCGGCAAAAACCTTTCATCGGATCCGCGGGCTCGGTTCCGCCGTGGGCGGCGCGGGCGGCGAGAGAAATCGAGACGCCTCGGAGGCGGGTACCTCGCTCCTCGACGGCGTGAAATCGGGAGGAAGGCATCGCGCATATCGGGGTTCGAGGATCCGCCCTTCGAGCAAGACGATTGCGGCCCGATCCCGCTCGCTGCGAATCGCCCGACCGGCTGCCTGCATCAGGCGGTTGACCGCGGGATAGACGACCGCGTAATCGTGGCCCTTCGCGAACCCGAATTTTCGCGCGTAGTAATCGCGCAGCGCCTCCCCCTCGACGCTCGGAGGACTCAGAGGCAGGCCGACGACGATGACCGCCGCCAGCAGGTTGTCCTGGTAGTCCACCCCCTCGCTCAACGAACCGCCCTGGACGCCGAGGAGCAAGGCACCTCCGCTTTCGGCGCGGGCCACGCGAAGCGCCTCGAGGGCCCCGTCCCTCTGGGTCTTCGACCATTCCGGCCGCTCGACGAGGATCCTCTTCGGGAGGCGGATCCCCCGGAGCCGACGACGGGCCTCCTCGAGGAGCTCGTAGGACGGGAAGAAGGCGGCGACGTTCCCGGGCACGACCGATGCGATCCCCCCGATCTCGCGGGCGATCGCGTCGTGCATCTCCCGGCCGCGTTTCACGAACAAGGTCGTGACGTTCGGCGAGACGAGGAGCAGGCGGTTCTCCCGCGGGAACGGAGAGGTGTAGGTCCGCAGCACCCGACGAGTGTGCGAGATGCCGAGGAGATCGGCATACATCTCTGCCGGGAAGAGGGTCCCCGACATCAGGATGCTCGCGTGGACTCCGTCGAAAATGGCACGGCTGAGGACGCTCGGGTCGAGGAGCCGAAACGCGAACTTCCCCTCCGTCCCCGGGACGACGAGGCGGAGGATGCCCTCGTCCTGGTCCCGCCATCGCACGAGGAACTCCGCGACCTCGCCCAGATGGGTCGGTACTCCCCGACGGACCGCGTCTTCGCCGGCGAAGGCGACGCCTTCGACGAACGACGCGTAGCTATGCGCGTCCCCGCCCAGGGTCCGGAGGCCCTCCTCGACCACATCGAGGAATTCGTCCTTGCGGGCGATCCGTTCGGACCGCAGCGACGTGACGAACCGCTCCAGCGCCTTGGCCACCGCGACGAGTTCCTGCGCGACCTCGCCGTCGATCGAGCGCGCCTCCTTCGCCGCCCGGAGGACGTCCAGCACAGACAGGTCGCCGACGAGGTGCGCCCGGATCCGGTCCGGCAGGTTGTGGGCCTCGTCGACGATCAGGATCAGGTCTTCCAAGGATCGACCGAGTCGCGGGAGGAAGCGCGCGCGGATGTCGCTGAACACGTAGTTGTAATCGCAGACGACCAGGCGGGACTGCGCGGCCGCATCCATCGCGACCCGGTGCGGGCAGACGCGACAGGCGCTGCTCGCGCGGACGAGCTCCTGGACGTGCAGCGTGCGCTGGAGGACCGCAGCGACCACCGCGGAATTGTCCCGGGTGAAGAAGCTGCAAGTCCTCGACTTCACGCGGAAATCGCAGAATTCCTGGAACGCCCGGCCGTGGGACGGCGCGGCCTCCTGCAGGCACATCGAGTGCTTCGCGATCAGATCGATCGTGGGGATCCGGAGGCCCCTCGCCTCGATCCGCCGGATCGTCTCGATCGCGATCCGATGGTGGCTCTGGCGGGAGGTCAGAAAGAGGACGAGCTTGTCGGCCGCGAGGCCATAATCGAGCGCGGCCACGAGCGCGACGGCGGTCTTCCCGAGGCCGGTCGGGGCGTGGGCGAGCAGATGCTTGCCCTCGGACAGACTCCGGCGGGCATCGACGAGGAAATCCGACTGCCCGTCTCGGACCCGGTCGAAGGGCCACGGCACGCCGGCGGACGTCGGACCGAAGGACGCCAACGCTTCGCGACGCTCCATGAGGACCATGAGACGACGTCGCCGTCAGGGGCCGAGGATATGAAGGACTTCCCCCGGGAGAGGGCCGAAACTACTCCCGTCGCTATCGGCGGGACACATTTGCGAGGGAGCGCTTATGCGGCCGGCCGCGGGTCCCTCCTTTCGTGGCCCGCCATTGCCTCGTCTGCGGGTTCAAGTCCCGCGACAGCGTCTGCCCGCGGTGCAATACGATCTTGCGATCGGATCGAGCCGCCTGCCGCCGCTGCGGGAAGGCCTTCAACGGCTGGATCGCGACCTGCGACGCGTGCGGCGCGTCGACCGTCCCGGTCCAGGATGGACCCCGAGCTCGCGAAGCGATGACGGCCCTCGCGTCGATCCCTGGGATCTCGGCGGAGCAAGCGAAAGACCTCGTCGCCCGAGGTTTCCAGGATTTCTCCGACGTCGTCCGCCTCGCCCTGCCGGAGATGGCGGTCCAGTTGGGCCTCCATCACGCGATCGCACGAAGAGCTCTGCTCGTGGATCTGATCGGCGAGCCCGAACGACCGGAAAACGAAGCGCCGTGTCCGACCTGCGGGGCGGCGTGGATCGGGATCGCGGGTCGATGCGCGACCTGTGGCTCTCCCGCCGCGTTCGACCTCGATCGGGACGGCGTGGAGCAGAAGCTCGAGGCGATCACGGGAGAGATCGTCGACCTGGACCTCGACGACGATTTCTTGGGGATGCCCGAGGCGGTCCGGGACGAGTACGTGCAGGTCTTCGCCGGCGCGGACCCCGAGGATTTCCTGCGGGAGGAATGCGAGCACCAGATTGACGCCTGGCGCCAGAAAGGCTTCGACGTGGCGCCGGTCGAGCAGCTGTTAGAAGAGGACCTCTCCAGCTTCCGAGCGGGAGGGACACGACTGATCCGTTTGCAGGCGATGAAGAAGGCAGGCTCGGGGGCCTACCGCTGTCCGTTGTGCGAAATTTCGGTCGAGAGCACGGCGGAGGAATGCGGCAACTGCGGGGCCCGGTTCGCCTGAGGGCGAGCACAATCCTAAATAGACTCGGACCGTGACCGGACGGCGATGCGGGGACCTTACTCCGACTACGCGGCACCGCCGGTGTACTTGTATCCCGACACACCCCGGCCCGGGGTGCATTTCAGCCGCACGGAGCTCATCCAACTCGGCGTCGCGATCCTCGCCCTGAGCGCCGCCTTCACGCTCGCCTACATCCGATCGGACCTGTTTTCCTTCACTAGGAGCCCGGCCGAATTCCTCGCCATCATCTTCCCGGCGGCGTTGCTCGCCGTCGCGACCGGCGTAGGCCTCCATGAAATCATGCATAAGGTCGTCGCCGAGCGCTACGGATTCTGGGCCGAATTCCGGTACAATCCGCGGGGCCTGCTCTTCGCGATCGTCCTCGCCGCGGCAATCGGCCTGATCTACGGTGCTCCTGGCGCCACGATGATCTCCGGTGCGGTGAATCGCGAACAGAACGGCCGTATCAGCGCCGCGGGGCCCGCCTCCAACCTGGTCATCTGCGCTGTGCTCTTCGCGGCCTTCTGGGTCGTCGCCGGAAGCGCAAAGGGCCTCTTGGGTGGCCTCCTCCTCATCTATCTCCTACAGGTGGCGCAAATCAACGCCGTCCTGGCGGGATTCAACCTCGTCCCGATCCTCCCCCTCGATGGCGCGAAGGTGTTCGCATGGAGCAAGGCCGCCTACGCGGGCCTGGCCGCCGCGGCCATCGGGATGGTCATCCTGACCTTGTTGTACGCGGTCCCGCGTTGAGCTCAACGATTCATCATCGTGGCCAGATAGCCGGCGCCGAATCCGTTGTCGATGTTGACGACCGCGACGCCGGGCGCGCAGGAGTTCATCATCCCGAGGAGGGCCGCCATGCCGTCGAAGCTCGCGCCGTAGCCGACCGACGTCGGCACCGCAATGACGGGAGCCTGGACCAGGCCCGCGACGACGCTCGGCAACGCGCCTTCCATCCCGGCGACGACGATGATCACCTTCGCCTTCTGCAGGAGGTCCCTTCGGTCGAGGACGCGATGGACGCCGGCCACGCCGACGTCGTACAGGCGGGTCACCTTGCAGCCCATCAGTTCCGCGGTCACGCCAGCCTCCTCGGCAACCGGGATGTCCGAAGTACCCGCGGTGACCACGAGAACGGAACCTCGGGTCGCTTTCGGCGGCACGCCGATGGAGACGATCGAGGCGTTCTCATGGTACGTCACGCGCTTGCCATCGAGCGAGGCCTGCAGTCGTTCGTAGATTTCTTGAGAGGCGCGGGTCGCGAGGACGAGGCGATGGGACTCGCTCATCCGGCGCGCGATCTCGACGATCCGCTCTGGGGACTTGCCCAAGCAGAGGATCACCTCAGGGAACCCGCGCCGCAGGTCGCGGTGGGAGTCGAGCTTCGCGAACCCCAGGTCCTCGTACGGGAGGGCCCGCAGGCCGTCCATGGCCTCGCGGACGGTGAGCTTTCCCGCCTTCAAGTCGCGAAGGAGGGCCTCGACGCGTTCCCGGTCCACGGCCTCACCGGATCTGTTCCCACTTCTCGAGCTCGAGCACGGAGCTGAGGGTGCCGCCCCGCTTGATCTCCTCGCGGATCCGATTCTCCCGCTCCAGGACATCGACCGCACGATTCGCCATCTCCACGGCGTGCTCCTGCGGCACGACGAGGATCCCGGACTCGTCGCCGACGATCCAGTCGCCCGCGTGCACCTTCTGACCGCCGCACTCGATCTCGCTGCCGATCTCCCCGAGGCCTTTCGGTTCTCCGGCGTGCGGCGCCACGTGACGGCTGAAGCACGGGAAATTCAACTCGAGGATCGTGTCCAAATCCCGGACGGCCCCGTCGATCACGACGCCCTCGACGCCTTTCACCAGACACGAGTTGCTCGCGAGCTCCCCCCAGACCGCGGTGGGCCCGCCGCCGACGTCGATCACGATCACGTCGCCGGGCGTCGCGCGATCGATCGCCTCGACCGGCTTGGCCCAGTCGCCGTCCGCCGTCTTCACCGTGACGGCGCGGCCGACAAGCTTCGTCCCGTGCTTGATCCGCGGAACGAGCCCCGTCATCACGCCGCGTTTCTGCATCGCATCGGCGAGGTTCGGCGTCGACACCTTGCGGAAGGCCTCCCGGACGTCGGCCTCTGTGTATTTCCGAAACGAGCCGGTGGGGATCGCCTTCCGGCTCCCGATGGCCTTCTTGATCGTCCGCGTCGCCTCGGAGACCTTCTCCGCTTTGATGATGGCACCGCCGACGATCAGGATCGAGGCGCCCGCCGCGGCGGCTTGGGCCACCGTCTCGGAGTTCAAGCCGCCCGCGACCGCGACGGGGAGCGACGTGGCCGAGGCGACGGCCCTCAGCTCCTCCAGCGGCGTGCGGGCGATCATCTGCTCGTCGATCGACACGTGCATGTTCAGATAGTCCACGCCGAGCTTCTCGAGCTCCTTCGCGCGGGCCGCCTTGTCCGGGACGCGCATGAGATCGACCATGATCTTCGCGCCGTACCGGCGGGCCGCCTTGACCGCCTCGAGGATCGTCGCGTCGTCGGTGACGCCCATGACCGTGACCACGTCGGCCCCGGCCTTCGCGGCGATCTCGACCTCGAAGGCGCCTGTGTCCATCGTCTTGAGGTCCGCGACGATCGTCGTCCCGGGGAACGTTTTCTTGAGCTGGCGGACGACCTCCATCCCTTCGGACTTGATCAGGGGCGTGCCGGCCTCGAGCCAGTCCGCGCCTCCTTCCACGGCCTCCGCGGCGGCGAGGAGGGCCCGCTTGAGGTGCATGTGGTCCAGGGCCACCTGGAGGACCGGCTCCATGGACCTCGTCTACCTCGTGCGCTCGATAAATACGTAACGACCGGCCCTTGGGCCATCGGGCCGTGGCGTGGGCGTCCGGAGAGGTCCAAATCAGGAAATAGGGCGCTCCCCTTGGCCCGCCCATGAAAGTCGGCATCTTGGGGAGCGGCGATGTTGGGCAGGCCCTCGGACGCGGCTTCGCGGCCCGCGGCCACGATGTGATGATCGGCTCGCGGAATCCGAAGGGCGAGGGCCTGGCGAAGTGGCTTCGGGCGGTGAAGGGGAAGGGGAAGGCCACGACGGGGACCTTCGAAGAAGCGGCCAAGCACGGAGAGGTCGTCGTCCTCGCGACCCTCGGCGCGGCGGTCGAGCAGGTCCTCAAGACCGCGGGCCACTCCCGCTTCGACGGGAAGGTCGTGATCGACGTGACGAATCCTCTGGCGGACGACCCGAACCTCGTCCCGTTCGTCGGGATGACGGATTCCCTCGGAGAGCGGATCCAGAGGGCCCTCCCCCGCGCCCGGGTGGTCAAGGCCTTCAACACGGTGCCGAATACCCAGATGGTCGATCCCAAGTTCGCGGGAGGGGCCCCCGACTTGATGATCTGCGGAAATGACGCCGCGGCGAAGAAGACCGTCGTCGGCATCGTGAAGGAGTTCGGCTGGCCCGGGGCCCTCGACCTCGGGGGGATCGAGGCCGCGCGGTGGCTCGAGGCGTCGGTCTCCCTTTGGGTGCTCGTCGGGATGCGCACCGGCCGCTGGGACCACGCGTTCAAAGTCGTCCACGGATGAGAGGAGCCTTCGGAAGAGGGCGGCCGTCCGGATCCGCTGGCTCGTCCTGCAGCATCTGCTTTCAGATCTGATACTCAGCGCGGTCACCTCAAATATCGCCCTCCGGGTTGTCACGACCGAATCGATGCCCGCAACGGAACATTCCGACGACGAGCGCGAGCGATGCGTGACCGGCATCGACGCGATCGACCACATCCTGAATGGCGGCATCCCGCGGGGGAACACCGTCCTGATCTCCGGCTCCGTCGGCACCGGCAAGACCTCGATCTGCATCGAGTTCCTCGTCCGGGGCGCGTTGAACGGGGAGAATAGCCTCTACCTGAGCGTCACGGAGCCGACGGACAAGCTCCTCGTGAACGTCATCCCCTTCGACTTCTTCGACGACAAGCTCGTCCGGCAAGGCAAGCTCCAGTTCGTCGACCTCCCGAAGATCTACGACAAGCTCGGCATCGACAAAGAGGACCTCGATTTCGACCAGACCCGACTCCTCGCGGACACGATCGCCGGCATCGTGGAGGAACAGAAGATCCGCCGCCTGGTCCTCGACTCCGTGACCTCGGTCTGCTACCGCATCCGAGAGCAGGAGCGGATCCGAGATTTCCTCCTCCGCCTGGGCACCGTCCTGAGCGCGAAGGGGTGTACGACCCTCCTCGTCTCCGAGATCCGGTCGTCCGAGGACGGCTACTCCCAATGGGGCGTTGAGGAGGCCCTGGCCGACGGCGTCATCGTGACGGGGAACCTGGAGCGCCGGGGCGATCTCCTGAGGACCTTGCAGATCGTGAAGATGCGAGGCACGACGCACAGCCGCGCCAAGTACGTCCTGGACCTGACGACCTCCGGCGTGCTGCTCGTCCCGTTGCTCAAAGGAGGGAGCGTGGCCAGTGGCGGTTGAGGTGAGCATCACGAGCGAGATCGCGGAGAAGCTCCGCGCGCTGCCGGACTCGTCCGCGGTCGCGTTGCACCTCAAATCGGACCAGTACTTCGACGCGATCCAGGGGATGCTCGACCGATTCGCGATGAAGAAGGACCTCGAGGTGGTCTACGTCACCTCGACCATCCCGAGCCAGAGCATCATCAACGCCCTGGAGGTCCTCGAGATCCCGATGGACCACATCTGGTTCGTCGACTGCGTCAGCCAGATCATGATGTCCCAGGCGAAGCGGCACCCCCACGCGATCATCGTCGAGAGCCCGACGATGCTCGAGAACATCATGCTGAAGGTCGAGTTCCTCATCCGCGGGCATCCCGAGCGGAACGCCCTCGTCGTCCTCGATTCGATCAACAGCCTCGCCATCCACAACAACACGAAGATCCTGAGCGAGTTCCTCCACATCCTCGTGAACCATCTGCGGTCCCGCGGCGCCTACACGGTCATTTTCTCGATGCGAGAGTACGAGACCGAGGAGATCCGGAACATGCTGGTCCTCGTCTCGGACGACTCGATCGAGCTCGGAAAATAGCCTCCCCGTCCGGCGTCGACGGTTGGCACGACGCCAGGGCTACGGATCGAGTTCGGCGGTTCCCGAACCGAGTAGGCGCGGCCTTTATGAAGTCGTTCTCAGAGTTGAACATTAAGCGCGACACGTTTAAGAGAGAAAGACCCCCCGTCCTCATCATGGCGGCGAAAGCTGCCAGGAAGGACTAAACCATGAAGAGCGTCATCCGCAAGGATGAGGCTGCGGTGTCTCCCGTCATTGCGACCATCCTCATGGTCGCGATTACGGTGGTACTGGCCGCGGTGTT
>Ga0209806_1001154_pt1 | contig 17712 bp, 14 predicted proteins | sample GraSoiAngelo_152_FD_186166 | JGI IMG/M metagenome (GOLD analysis project Ga0209806, IMG submission 186166) | Grasslands soil microbial communities from the Angelo Coastal Reserve, California, USA - 14_1009_12_30cm (SPAdes) (version 2) | ecosystem: Environmental > Terrestrial > Soil > Grasslands ... | reverse complement strand
TGATCCTCGGATCCGTCGTCGCCGTCGACTTCGCCGCCGGCCCCATGACGAGGCCGGCCGCGGCCGCCCCGGCCACGCCCACCCTGGCCTGGGAGAAGGTCCTGCCCGGAGCGGCCATTCGCGAGTCGTCGCCGACGCCCGGCGTCCTCGACGGCGCGGGCAACTCCGTGGTCGGCGCCTCATCACTGGAAGCCGTAGACGGGCTTCTTCCGCTCGACAAGATGTAGTAGAAGTGGACCAAATATAGCAGCGGCAACAGAATCAGCCAACCTTCGGGAGCCGCGACTCGCCCTGAAAATGGCAGCAGCCCGACAACGGCGGCGCCGACCAGGTAATAGGGAAACGACCAGAAATAGCAATCGGCCCAGATGCGGCGCAGGGACTTATGCTCGGTCAGCGAAATGATGGTCGCGACCGGAAGAGTATTCGCCGCGAAATAGGTGGCGGCGGTCACCACCAGCAGCACCGCGGGATTGTTCTGCGCCCGGAAAATTGGCACGTGGTAGACGCAGTAGGCGAGCCCAATCGCGAACGAGGTCGCACAAGTGTTGAAGACCACCTGCACCATCCGAGGCCGGTCGCGATAGAAGCACTGGGTCAGAATCGCAGCACACCCGAGGGCGAGCGTCTCGGCGAAACTCAGTTCCAGGATGCCCAGCAGAATGAACAGGAAGTTGACCGACATGGTGCCCGTGATCCCGGGCAGATTGACCTTGAGGCGCGACGCGGCCACGGCGACCAGCAGGTAGCAAGCGAACTTAATGGGCTGGTGGCAGCTGGGGTGCATCGCCCCGGCCAGCAGGACCAGCGAACCCAGAGCCACGATCACGCCGATGTAGAGGCGCGCACTCAGGCTCATGGCACTCCAAGACTGTGCTTTGCTCGCCATTTTCAGTCAGACCGGCGCTCTCGCTGCAGTCTTCAGGGGCCGAAGACACCAGGGCGCGTTCTTTAGAAATACCAGCTAAGCTGTGCAAATCCAATCGATTACGGGAATTCTGGGAAACTTTCGTAACCTCGTTTTGCGCAGCGGTGTTGAACGTTTATGAAATTGGGGGACTTGTGGATTTACCTTGCTCACGACCCCGACGGTCGGCACAAGCTGGTAACCCCGAAGGGCGCAAACAAGGGCTGGCGGGCGCCGGGCCTGATGTTCTCTGTTTGGCGGCGTTTGTGAATCCTTTGCGGGCTTTGCAGGTAAGTATTTTTGCGCCAAGTCGGAATCGGGCCCTACTTGCCGCTCTTTCCCAGAGTTCCACGAAGCACCGTAACGGAGGCCTCGGGTAGTTCAAACCACGTCTCCGCAGTTGCATGGAGAGATGCCTTCACCGCCGGGCCGTCCGGATCGGCCGAGCCTCCCTTGGCATCGGGATGCCATTGATATTGGGCTCGGCCGAAGGTGGTGGTCTCGACCGTGCCCGCAAAAAAACGATCCGCGTTAGCCTGATTGTCATGGAACGTAATGCGAACCTTATGGGCGTTCCATTGATCGCGATTCACTACCATCAGTGAGTACTGGCCGTCCGGGCGCAGCGCCGCATACGCGGTGACCAGCGCGTGTCCCGCGGGATCCTGCAAATCGCCCGCCGCGCGGAAGAGCCGATGCTCGCCAGTGCCGGGCTGCATCCATTCCAGGTTGATCAGTTGGCTGCCGAAGTACTGCGAGGTCGGCTGCACGATCTGGTAGTCCTTCTCCGTGGTGGTGAACATTCCGAAGGTGCCCATGGAGTTGTTGCAGCCTTGGTGGACGCCCATCGGCAGGTAATGGAAGTAGTAGAGCGCCTTGCCGCCTGAGGTGAGAAAGGCGCCCGCGTAGTCGGCCAGCCAGAGCGCTCCGAAAATGTCCACGAAAGATTCGTCGGTCTGCCAGGAGATGTTCGACTCGGTGATGAACATGGGGATGTCGGCGGGCACGCCGTCGTCGTGCCACACATCCATGATGTGGCTGACCAGCCGAGGCTCGTCGTAGAGGCTGTTCCAGGTCACCGTGCAGGGCACGTATGGATAGTGCTCGAAGGGAAAAAATGCCAGGTCCTTCAGGTGGCCGTGATCGCGCAGGTAGTCGACGAAGCGCCGCGTCCACGAGGTTCGGCCTTGCGCGTCCGGCCACACCACGATGTCTTCGTTCTGCCCGGTGTAGACGGGACCTCCCAGCTTGAGTGCGGGATCGACCTTGTGGAGCGCATCGGCGAACTGGACATAGAGTGCTGCGTAATCCTCAGGCAGCATGAACTGTCCGTCCGGCTCCTCACCCATTTCCACGTACGAAATCGGATAGTTGCGTTTTTTGAGGTAGGCGATCTCCGCGGCCGCATCTTCCGGGATGTTGAACACCATGGCGATGGGAATCATGGCCGGCAGCCCGCGCGTCACACCGCTGGTGTAGAACAAATCGAACCCCACCTGATCGCCGAGGCGCGGGTCGAAGTTGGCAGGTTCATGCCACGGGTCGACGGAAGAAGACCAGGTGGTTGTCTGTCCTTGATCGGGCGTGTGCAGCACGGAATCGTGAAATTCTCCCGAGGCGCTGACTGTGCCCACGTACAGTTCCCGGATGGCGAAACCAACGCAATTGCGTTTGTCGGCTGCGCCGTGCGTGTCACACGTGTTCGAGGATTCCGTCATCCAGATGCGCAGGTAGCGAACCGGCATGGGGACAGGGCTGAGGGAGTGTGTCACCGTTCCGCCCTGCCCGTTCTCGATTGCGCCCCCGGAGAACGTAATCCACGCTCCCTTGGTGGGCTGCGTGATGGGTTGTTCGCCGGTCCAGTACTGCACCAGGTAGCGCTTGGCGTAGGGGTCGGCCCAGGCAATGCGAATGGCATTGATCGCCAGCGGGTTCGCAAGATCGATGACCACCCACTGCGGATGCGCCGCGTCCTCTTCGCCGGTGAACCCCTTCGTCAGATAGGGATTGCTTTTCCAATAGGTACTGAGATCGCCATCGGTCAAGCGCCCGTAGCCGGTCGCGTCGGTGCCATCGTTGCGGGTCGCGCCTCGATGCGGAAGTGGGTAGCCGTAGGTGTGGCGGAGCATCTCGCCGGGCTCGCTGCTTCCGGTGAAATAACCTTTGCCGCTGGGATCGCTCCAGGTTCCTTTCGGATTCCAGTGCCATGCCTCAATGTGCAATTCCGTGTTCTGTCGATACGTGACCGGCTGCCAACCGGCGCTCAACACGCGCTGGATGGCCGGTTCGGTGAAAAGCTTATCGATGGCCGCCCCAGACATACGATCGATTCCTGCTCCCAGCGCCTGGTTCGGAATGATCGTGTTGGCCACATGGTCGGGCGTGATATCGACCCGGATGGTTTGCGCATGCAAGTTGAGCGCTGCTCCCACCAGGCCGAGACACGCGAGCAGGCGCCATCGACGGCTGCGGTTTGAGATTCTCTCTTGCCTGAACGAAAAGGCACACTTCGAAATCGACGACACAGTCACGCTCCTTGCTTAGTGTGACGTTTGAATGGCTTGATTTCCGGACATTTCAGCGCGCCCATTGTACCTGACAGAGGTACGTCGGCGAAGCTCCGCAAGGAAATACTCACGCTGCCTTGACAGGTGCTGCCCGTGAACTGCGAAACGCAAGAGGAAGTGGACGAGCTGTGGAAAAAGCTTTCGGCCGGCGGAAAGAAAGATCGCTGCAGCTGGCTGAAGGACAAGTACGGGCTGTCGTGGCAGATCATTCCGAGCGCATTAGGCAGGCTGATGGGAGACAACAACGCTGCCAAAGCACAGAGCGTGATGAAGGCGATGCTCGAAATGGACAAGATCGACATCGCGCGCCTGCAGCAAGCTTACGATCAGGCATAGACGGGTGGGACTGCGGCTTTCGTAACCTCCTCAGCGCCGGGCGAGGGTGCGATAGTTAAGGAGTTGCTATGTCCCAGGCACCACAGATGCAACGGGAAAAACGCGGCGCCCGCGTGAAGCTCGGCGGCTCGGTGCTGGCCTTGCTGCAACTACAAAACCGCCGTCAGATTCGCACCCGGCTCAGCCAGCTCTCGGCCAACGGAGGCCTGCTGCAGCTGGAAAAGCCGCTCGATGAGGGCATTGTGGTCGAGGTGTTGTTTCACGTCGGGTCGACGACCGTCCGCAGCCAAGCCGAGATGCTGTTTCCGATGTGGGCCACCAAGGGCTGCCTGCAACCCTTCCGCTTCAAGGATCTCGAGGATGCTATGCGCGTAAGTCTCGAGGAAGAGCTGAACGCTCTCCTCAAAGCCTCTCCTGGGGCTGTTGCCGACGACACCAACCTGCCTTAGGCAGCTTTCGTCGTAATGTCTGTGGTCAGCCGCTCTTGATGGCGAAGCGGGCCACTCGTTCGAGTCCTCCGGGACTGAATATGGCACCTACCGCGCCGTCTATCAGGGCGGGGCGCAGGAAGGATCCGAAGTGTGCGAAAGCGACAGCTCCCTTGGCCCAGTTTCGCGCACCGCGGATTTCTCTCGGCGCGCCTGTGCCGGCCGCGCTCACTTCGCGCAGTCCCTTTCACATCGCGCGCGCTTTCTCGCAGGCAACCGGATTGCCTCCGCATGCTTATCTTGAAAGCGTCCGGATGCGGCGCGCCCGTGAGCTGCTGCGTTCGGGAATAAGTGTGGTCGAGACGGCACTCGCCGTCGGATATCCGGATCAAAGTCACTTCACCCACCGCTTCCGGAGGCATACCGGATTCACTCCTGGGCAATACAGAACGGTCGTGATGTAAGCCAAGCTGTTGGTGCTCTCGGAGATAGCCCGCAGCAAGATTACGCAAGACCAGATTCGTCCATTCCACTACGCTCGGGAGCAGGTGGAGGTGGCACATGGTGGATGTCATTTTGAAGCGCTTTGAGGAGCCGGATGAAACGCGTTCATTTTCGAAGGGGAAATTTGAGTTAGTGCACATTGGCGGCATGGCGATTGGGCGCGCGACTTACGATCCGGGCTGGCGGTGGTCGGTGGATGTGGGCGGGCCAGCCGGGCTGCGCCATTGCATGGTCGAACACGTGGGACTGGTGGTGGCCGGGAAGGCCGTGGCGGCGATGACGGACGGGCGGGTGGTCGAGATGAAGGCTGGGGATTTGTTTTACATAGCGCCCGGGCACGATAGCTGGGTTGTGGGCGAGGAGCCTTACGTGTCGCTGCATTTCATGGGGGCGGGAGATTACGCGAAGCACGAGTGAAAGCGCTGTTGTACGTAGCGCCGGCATCTTGCCGGCCTGTTACTGGCTCAGGACAGGCGCCCATCGAATGTCGGTTTTCTTGGGATTAGTGCGTGGGCGGTACGTATTCCTTGGGGGCTACGGCGCCTTCGCCGAAGAAGAATTGCTCCATGTGGCGGACGATGACTTCCTGGTCTTCGCGGCGGGCGGGGTTGAGGCGGTATTCGTTGAGAATCATCTTGCAGGTTTCGGTCCACTGCCGCCAGGCTTCCTGCGAGACGTTCTCGTAGATTTTTTGACCCAGTTCGGTGTCAAAGGGGGGCTCGTCGAGGCCCGGGAGCTGCTTTTTCAGCTTTACGCAAAAAACTTCGTGCGCCATTGTCACTTCCTCGCTAGAAGATCAACACAAAATTATCTCACAATGGGAGAGGGGTGTTGGCGGAGGGCTCTCGCAAACCTCCGGTTCCGGTAAGGGGCCGACGACCAAGGACTAGAATAGCGGCGCGCCGAATTTCCGAATCCGGCGATCTCCTGGGGCAATCTGATCTTCAGAAATGAACGCGGACCTGGTTAAAGAATTCCGGAACATTCCCATCCTCGCGGATTTGACCGACGAGGAACTCGGCTGGCTCGCCGACCACTCCGAGATTGCGACAGCCGAGGCGGGCGAGCTCATCATCCACGAAAACGATCCGGCCGACTCCATGATCATTTACCTGGAGGGCGAGAGCGACGGCCGGCGTGAGAGTGCCGGGCCGGACACTCCTGTCTACACCGCGCGGGCAGGCATGGTGACCGGCATGCTGCCCTTCTCGCGCATGACGCACTACACGATCACGATGCGGGCCGTGACTCCGCTGCGCATTGCGCGCATTTCGAAGACGTTGTTTCCCGAAATGCTGAACAAGATTCCGTCGCTGGGGCCACGGCTGGTGGGGATTCTTTCGGACCGGGTACGCGAAGCGACCAAGCAGGATCTGGCGCGCGAAAAGCTCGCGTCGCTCGGCAAGCTTTCCGCGGGGCTGGCGCATGAGTTGAACAATCCGGCTGCGGCGGCGGCCCGCGCCGCGAGCACACTCCGCGCCATTTTCGAAAAACGCGAGCAGGCCAGCCTCGAGATCGACCAGCAGAATCTTCCCCCCGAAGCGCGCGCCACTCTGCGCCTGATCGAGGGGAAAGCACGTGAGATGCAGCACGATGGCAAGCCGATGAACGCACTGGATCTGAGCGATATTCAGTCGGAACTGCAGTCGTGGCTGGACGAGCACGGAGTCAACGACGGATGGGAAGTGGCTCCGGTGCTGGCCGAGGCGGGTGTGCGAGTCGAGCATCTCGAGCGGCTGGCGCAAAAATTCTCCGCGCCGGTAATGGGCGCGGTGATTACGCGCTTCGGGGCGACGCTGGAAATTTCGCGGCTGCTCACCGACATCGAGCACAGCTCCTGCCGCATCTCGGAGCTTGTAAAGGCGATTAAGGAATATTCCTTCATGGATGAAGCGCCGCGCCAGGAAGTGGACGTGGCGAAGGGGATCGAGAGCACGCTGATCATGCTCAATCACAAGCTCAAGCATGGGATTACGGTGGTGAAAAACTTCGACCCCAATCTGCCGCGCATTTTCTCCTACGGAAGCGAGTTGAATCAGGTATGGACAAACCTGATCGACAACGCGGCGGATGCGATGAAAGGACAAGGCAAGTTGCGCATCCGCACCATGCGCGAAGGCGACGACGTGCTGGTGGAGTTCGTTGACAACGGGCCGGGGATTCCGCCGGAGATTCAGACGAAGATTTTTGACCCCTTCTTTACGACCAAGCCGATCGGGGAAGGCACGGGATTGGGACTGGATACCGTGTACCGTATCGTGCGCAAGCACCGTGGGAATGTGAGTGTGGTATCAAGTCCGGGGAACACCTGCTTTCGGGTGCGGCTGCCGATTCAGAACCCGCGGCTGTAATCAACCTCTCACCCGCAAGCTGAGGATTGTTTCGCATCACTGAAGCAGCAGAGTGAAATTCACGGGATGAGTGAAGTTGCCATCCGATCCCGAGACGACGATCGGATACGAGCCGGGGAGCGTACCGACCGTGCCGCCGCCTCCGCTTCCCCCGCCTCCACTGCATCCGACAACCGTCATCAACCACGCCACCAGCAGCAGACAAGCCAATGAGGTCCAGCGTCGCTTGCGCGGACCAACCCCTAGGACAAAGACGCCAGCCAGCGTCAGCCCGCCGCCGGCGGCCCAGGCGTTGAGGACCGTGCTTCGCGGAAACAGGTTCGAATGCGATGCCACGGTCCTGACTGTCACCGTCGTATTGCCGCTGCCGGTGACTGAAGGAGGATTGAAACTGCAGGTCGCGGTTGCCGGCAGACCTTGGCACGCGTTCGCAGCAAACGTGACGGTGCCGTTGTATCCCGGCTGGCCTGTAACGGAGAGCGTCAGACTGCCACTGCCCCCTGGAGCGGAAATCGTCATCACCGGACCCGCGCTTCCGGTGAAGGCCATGGAGAAATCGATGGCGACCTTGACTGTAATCGCACTGGAAGTGGAGCCGGTGTAGTTGCTGTCGTCGGTGTACTGGGCCATAATGTTGTTCTGGCCATTCGGCAAGGCACTGGTTTGGTAGGTCGCGATGCCCTGCGTATACCCCGTCGTGGAATTCAATCCCCCACTCAAAGACGCATTGCCCGGGAGCTGGGTGTTTCCGTTGAAGAACACGACGTTACCCGTGGGTGAATTTCCTACGCTGGCGGTATCGACCGTAGCCGTCAGAGTAACCGTCGAACCGGAGGGAGCCGTGGTTGGGTTTGATTGAACCGAGGTTATGGTGGCGGCCTTCGTGATACTGAAGCTCACCGCTGAAGATGGACTGCTCGCATGGAAGCTGGCATCTCCATTGTAGGTGGCGGTAATCGAGTGCGAGCCTGGCGTGAACGCTGAATTGCCACTCGGGGAAGTGTTGGTATTTCCCTGGCTGTTCAGCGAAGGGGTGGCGAAATTAGTGCCTTGGTCCGAGAAGTTGACCGTGCCGGTGGGAGTTCCGAATCCCGAGCTGCCGGAAACGTCCGCGCGTACATAAATAAAGCTGCCATAAGGTCCGCCGGTGAAGGGGAGGGGGTTCCCGACCGAATCAGTAGTGAGCACCTTGAGGGTGGTAGAGCTCGGCTCGGGGTTGACGGTGACTGAAATGGGCGTCGAATCGCTGGCTCCGAATGTGCCGTCTCCCGGGTAATGCGCGGTGATCATGGTCGTACCGCCGGGAAGAAGCTGCGTCATCCCCGAAGCGATACCGGCATTGAGCGAAAACTGATCGACTGCGACGCCGCCGTTCGGTGGCGAACCGGCGTTCGCAAGCAATGAGACGCTGCCGGTCGGCTTGGCGCTCCCGCTGGTCGGATTCACGGTTACATCGACCGTCACCTTTGACCCGTGCAGGATGCCAGTCTGCGGATTGAGTGTGAGCGTGGTGTGCGTCCCGGTAAACGTTGCGGCCGCCCAGCCAGTGACCAGGTTGTGGACGTTGACCGAGCCCAGGCCGCTCGCCAGATCGTAGCCGGCCGCGCTGGTGTACTGGCTCATCGAACTCTGACCCGGCACGGCGTTGGTGCCCTTGGTGATGTCGTTGAAGATGCAGACGGCATTGGGTGCAGCCGAGGTGTTTGACCCATTGCACTGTCCAGGGTACTGGCTCTGGTTTCCGGCGAGTTTATAGAGGACGTAATTTGCCAACCCGACGCGTCCACCGACACTTTGATCGACCAGCGCCATAATGCCGGCAAAGGAAGGCGTCGATGCGGACGTGCCCCCGATTCCTGCGAAGTGAATGAAGCCCTGGGCATCCGTTACACAGGAGCTTTGCAAACAGATCAGGTATGGATCATGCACGGCCGCAGTGAGCGACACATCCGGGAGGTCCCGCGCGCCGTCAGCGGGAATGCCTGCGACACCCACCTGCCAGGACGGTTTGGGCACCTGAAACAATGCGTTCGTTCCGCTGGCGCCACCACCTCCGGCAGCGATGTTGGCATTGTTCCCGCAAGTGGCGGACGAGCAGCTGTCGTTCCAGACGTTTTCCGGAATGTACTTCAGCGCGGAAGCGAAGCTGTTCGGTTGATTGTTGGCACTCCAATACGTGCTGTCCTGTCCATTTTCATTGAACACGGTTCCGCCGACCGCGACGTTGTAAGCGGTGGAGGCCAGGACGTTGACGGAAACTGGTCCGGTGGCGACCGTTTCACTGAGGTTGTCGCAACCGGAAGCGCCGGTGTCGCCCGTTGCCACCAGATGCGTAATGCCCTCGGCAGCGGCCTGTTGCCCCATTGCCCACAGGCTCTGCGCGTGGGCCAGAGTGCTTTGGGCTTCGCAGGAGCCGAAGCTGTCCGTCATGATGTCGGCAAGGTCGTTGTCCACGATGTAAAGCTCGGAGAGCTCGACCCCGTCAGTGGTATCGGTGGAAGCAGACACAACTAGCGTGATAGCGGCATTCGGAGCGAGGGCGAGCGACCAGCTTGTGTCAAGCACGGCCTCGGCTTCTTCGCCGCCGCCCAGGTCTCCAGGATCGGGGCCGTCATTGTACTGACTGACGAGCACAGGACCAGGGCTGAAACTTGACAGGAAAATACCAAAGAAATCGAACACGTCATTGATGTTGATGTCGGTGCGCCCGAGTACCGCGATCTTCACTCCCGTGCCCATCTTTCCTGCCGTGATGAGTGGCATGGCGTTGTAGATCGTGTAAAAGTCGGCCGGGCCAAGGGCATGCAGTGGCGGCGTTCCTCCAAAATTGACTTCCGGCGGAGATCCCGGTTTGTAGCGTGCCGGGATGCTTGGCTCGACCACGCGAATTTGCGGTTTGCTGTGGAAGTTGTGCAGGCTGGCCACTCCGGCCACAACGGGAGCTAGTGCGCTCGGAATCTGCGGGTCGCTGGCATTGGCCTGGTGTCGCTGTCCCCCGACGACGTAGTTATGAATCGCGGTGTGAAAGGCTTCCTCGACCATGGCGGCTGTGCCGGAGAACTCGATGACGGTGCGTCCTTTGCTGACCCGCGCGACTTGAAAACCGTGCGATGCAAGCCAGGAGGTGACCGTCTGTATGTCGGCGTCGGCGGGGCCGAATTGCTTGCCAAATTGTTCGGGCGTAAGCCACTTGTGGTAGTTAGGCGAAGACTTGTCCTGCTGCTCGTCGAGCAGACGCAGCAGGGCAGCGTCCTGCTCGGGGCTGCGCTTCAGAACGAGCAGCATCCGCTGCATGGGCAGGGAAGGCAGCGCTGTCCCCCGGTCGTAGTGCGCGAGCGCGAGCGCAGGAGTATTCCCGCGCAAGAGCGTCAGGGTCGATTCATCGATAGCCTGCGTGATGCGTGCCTGCACCGCAGGCTGCTGGGCAATGCTGCCAAGGGAAAAAGATAAACAGAGGACCGCACACAAGAGGGACGAAGGGCCTGCGCGCATACTACCTCGATAACTCGCTCGGAAATGCTCGGGGGACTGTTCCCCGGACTGGTTGTTCAAAAGCTATAACGCTGCAGAATACACGGTTGATTGAACTCGGGATATTGCCCGGGTTACAAAAGGCAGTCAAGAAAATAATATTGTGACCGAATTGGAACTAAGTGAAGGGATCCAGTTATCAGTGAATTGTTTCTGACCACTTATGGCCTGCAGGTTGATAGGGAATAATTGAGTTTGCACGGCGCCCCAGGGTGGCTTTCGTCGCGGCGAGTAACGAAGCTGGTTCAACAACCTTGGTAACCTGTCTCCCCGCCCGCCGGTCAGCGCACAATATCTATTCTGCAGTCCGAATTCGACCACTCGTCGCGAGGAACGGGTCCATGATGGACATTTCATCCACGGGAGTTGTGCTGGTGCTGGCGGCGCTCGCGGTGGTCGTGCTTGCACTGGCGGCGATGCTGTTTCCGCGCAAACCCAAGCGGGCGGAAAAATGGGAAAAGGCCCAGATCATGAAGCAACTACTGGCGCTCTCAGAACGCGAGGAAAGCCTTCGCCGACCGGCGCCGGCCGCCATGCGTATGCGCGCTCCAGCCAACGCCAGAAACGCCACGCGGCCCGCCACTTCTCCTCTGAAAGCGACAACTAAGGCCGCCATGCCGGCACGCTCGAAAGCGCGCTAGGCGCGCGCGACTACACCTCCGCCGCTGCGGGCTGCGCTCTGGAAATAGGTCTCCCGCGCGACGATTCGTGGATTCTCTGTTGCCTCAAATCGAGTACACTCAGGCCAACGGCAGGAGGCCCATTCTCTTGTTCAGCAACTTCGTCGTCGCCACCGCATTCACGTTGTTCTTCATGCTTCTGGGCTGGCGCTGGAGCACAAGAAGCGGGAACACTCCAGGCTTCATCAGGAAACGCCTCGTCTTGTATGGAATTGCTTTGGTGCTGGGAGAAATCTATCTCATCTTTTTGTTCGCGAACCTGAAGTGGCCCCGCTTGCTGTTGTTTGCGGCGATTGTTTCCTGGGGAGTGCTGCTCGGCGGTGGAGTGTGGTATCGCGCCCACGGTCGCAGGGGACTGGACGTTCTCGGCAAGTGAGTCTCTTCCCCGCGGCTCGCTGAATGCGCAGCAATCCATCCAATTCGCGATGGATTTGCTCGTTTGACAAACGATCCTACGTTAGCCGTACATCCAACAATGCCAGCCAGTACTGCAGAGATTGCAAGGCAAAGCCGCAAAGAATAAGTGCGATGCCGAAGACTCCCATGCGGCGTTCCGGCAGGTTATCTGCGTAGTATTCGATATAAGGATTCACAGTGATCCCAACGCCGGTGACGATGCCGGTCACCAGTCCAACTCGAAGAGCAAACAACCAGGCGTGCTCGATATGATGGACGAATGCGCTGCAGATCAGCGCCGCCGCGGTGTACCCAATCGTCCGCACCACTGTTCCCCAAAATTGGCGAGGAGTAAGACGCGAACGGCGAGACGCTGCATAGTCGGTGGCGGGACGCATTCCGCGGGAATACGCGAATACCTGGCCGATAGTGATGAGCACCGCGAACGCCGCCGCGAAGCCGAACCCCAGCATCCGGTAGAGTCCAGCTCCGAACGCCAAGCCGCGGATGGCGGCGAACAGCGCTTCCCATGGCAAGGAGTAGTGATCCAGACCGCGAGCTGCTCGATTGAGTTCGATAGCCAACGTAACTCCGGTGGCAACGCCAGACGCCAAGCCGAAGAAAAGCCCCAGGCCAAGGCCGTAGCCGATGCCGAATACGACGGAGTACGTGACCGCGCGTGTGAGCACCCGCAGCGGACCGTGCTGTCCACCTAACAGATCGTAAGCCAGATAAAGACTGCCGAGCACATCCAAGCAGGTGCCCGCAATGCTGACGGCAGCGACGGTGTGGTGGTCCATCGAATGATTGTAGACAAGAGTTGGAGCATTTTACTTGGTGGGCCCGGGGTTTAACTTCGGGAAAATGCTGCGTTCTGCGGATGAATTTCTGGCTTGAGTTACTGCAACTCCCGAGTTAGCTGACTCATTGGATGGCATCCATGTAATTCCCGATTTTACGTGAGCGATGTCGAACCAGAAGAGTGTTTGCACTGACGCGGCCCAATAGCTCAATAGCCGACGCCGCAAATAATCAACCACGTACTCTGCTTCGGCACCCCCGCCATTGAAGCGCTCATCAATCACCGTGCCCCTGCTTTCACCCATCTGCAGGTCCCAGGGCATGCTCACGCTGTCGCCGCAATTACTTTTGTACCCTACAGCCGCCTGAGTCCCGGACGATTAAACAGGTGGAGACCTGTGCATGAAAGCGGGATCAGCGCGCAACCGGGCGGTCCAGTTGGCTTGGTTTTTTGCGAGCGTTCTTGCGGCGCTCGGATTGGCGCAGTGCCAGGATCAAGCGGCCGGGTGGCAGCGACAGGTGCGCGACCAAGTCGCAGCCCATCATTTGGATGTTGCGCTAGTCCTGGTTGATGAGCGCCTGAACCAGAACGGTGCGGATCTGGAGGCCCGCTTCTGGCGAGGCCGCCTGCTGGCGTGGCAGGGCCAATGGGCGGCAGCCGAATTCGAATACGGACTCGTGCTTGAGCACGCACCGAACGATTGCGATGTTCTTGCCGCTCTTGCGGACGTGCTCCGGTGGCAGAAGAGAAGCGACGACGCGCTCGTCATTATCGATCGTGCCCGCGCAATTGCGCCGATCCAACCGGAGATTCTGCTGCGGCGGGCGAGAATTCTGCATGGATTTGGCAGGGATGCTGAAGCGCAGCGGCAGTACCGGGAGATTCTTCGAATCGACCCCCATAATCGCGAAGCCCGCGCTTTCCTGGAGGCTCGGGCAGCGGAAAACAAACACGAACTTCGGGCCGGCATGGATGCTTCCACCTTTAACTACACGGGTGTTGCCCAGTCCCAGGCATTGGCCCTTACATCGCGCTGGTCGCGCCGCCTATCGAGCAGCGTCGAAACGGACTTCAGTGAGCGATTTGGTGAAAGAGCGACCAGATTTGTAGCCGGCGTCGCACTGCACGCGACGCGCGATGACGTGGTGAGCGCCGGCGGCGGTCTTGCGAACGCCAATCACATTATCCCCGAGCACGAGGCTTTTTTCGGATATTCCCACAGCTTCAGAATCTCGGCTCGCCAAGTCAAGGGATTGGAACTCTCGTATCAGCAACATTGGTTCTGGTACGAAGGCGTCCATGTGCTCACGCTTGGGCTTACACAGTTGTATTACCTGCCTCGAAGCTGGACGTGGTCGTTCAGCGTGACCGGGGCACGCAGCGGATTCGCGGGCTCGGGCGTCGCATGGGTGCCCTCGGGTTTTTCACGGCTGGGATTCCCGATCGTTTCCCGGCTCTCCGGGAATGTCGTGTTCGCCAGCGGCACAGAAAATTTTGCCGCCGTCGATCAGGTCGGACACTTTTCGGCGCGCACATTTGGCGGCGGCCTGAAATATGCCTTCGGCCGCAATCAAGACGTTACCGGATACGTGACAGCGCAGCGACGCTCGGGAGGCCAGACCCAGAACAGCTACGGGGTGAGCTATGGATTTCGCTTTTAACCCCGGCCAGGAGTTCGCAACCGCACGGCTGATCTTGAAAGCAATCCTGCTGTCGTTGTTAGGAATTTTCCATCTCATCGCTTTCATTGCCGCGCGCCGCTGGCATCGCGCCCGGTATTTTCGCAAGCTGAGTGAACGCACACTCGCCCTCCGCTCGCAATGGAACGGCATTATTGACGGAACGGTGTGCCCGCGCACCTGGCGGCTCAACCGTTTGGATTGCGAGTTGGTCGAAGCGATGCTGCTCGACAGCATGGAGGCCGCCAACGCCGAGCAATTGCCTGGGCTTCTGGCCTGTCTGCGTTCCAGCGGGCTACTCGATCTGCGCATTCACCAGGCTCGCAGCGCCGTGGGCTGGAGACAACGCAGTGCACTGGTCGCTCTGGGCCGCACCCGCGCACTGGAGGCGGTAGCGGCGCTGAACGAGGCTCTCGACTCTCCGGCCACGGAAACGCGAATCGCTGCGGCCCGGGGCCTGGGGCGCACCGGACTTCCGCAAGCGGCCGTTGCTATCCTCGATCATTTGTTGTCCGGCGGTCTGCCGATTCCCGAATACACGGTCAAGAACGGCTTGGCCAATTGCTGCCGGCATTCTCCCCAGACGCTGTTGCCCTACTTAAAGGACGCCGACGGCCCGGCGCGGACAATCGTGGCGCGCGTCCTGGCCGAACTGGCAACCCCTGCGCTAGGTGAGGACCTCATCGTTCTGGCCACCGATGGCGATGCGGAAGTTCGCGCATCCGCGGCCAGAGCCATGGGCGCATCCCAAGCATCATTCGCATTGCCGGAGTTGTCTGTGTTGGTCAGAGACCAGGAATGGTTCGTCCGGCTGCGCGCGGTGGTCGCGTTGTCGTCGATCCAGGAGCCGGGGCGCATTCGTCCGCTGTTACACGCGCTGTGCGACTCAAATCGCCATGTTCGTCAGCGAGCTGCCTGTGCCCTTTCGCAAATGGGATCGCATCTCGAACAGATTCTCTATCAAGTTGTGGATACCCAGGACAGCTACGCCTTGCAGGCATTCGTTTCGGAACTGGAGCGCACGGGAGCAACCGAACGTCTGCTGGAGGTGCTGCACAAAAGCGGCGACTCTGCTGCCGCGGCCCAGATTCTCTTGCAGGCGATCGCCAACAGCCGCAAGGAACTTAGCAAATCTGTCGAACTCTCCGCCGCAGCCGCCGGAGGACGTTGATGAGAAGACTGCTGCAACTCTCGAATGACACGCTCTTCATTTACTACCTGAGTTCCAACTTCATCTATCTGATCTTGCTGATCACGGCGATCTTTCGCAATAACTGGCACCAGCACCGTCTCACCGGGCTCCGGCTGGAGCGATTGAAGTCCTCTCCATTCACACCGCCCATTTCGCTGATTGTTCCAGCCCACAACGAGGAGAAGTGCATCATCGACAGCGTGCGCTCGCTCTTGAAGCTCGACTATCCGGCCCTTGAGCTCGTAATTGTGAATGATGGATCCAACGATCATACGTTGAGCGAACTGCAGCACGAATTTCAGCTTCGAACCGCGAGTCTCCTCTACATTCCCCAGATTGCTTCGGCGCGGGTTCGCGCGCTCTACCGGAGCGCAGTGGAACCCCGCCTGCTGGTCGTCGACAAGGATTCAGGGGGGAGCAAAGCGGATGCCGTGAATGCAGGCATCAACGCGGCCGGGAGCCCCTACCTCTGCGTGATCGACGCAGATTCCATTCTGGAGCCAGATGCGTTGCTCCGCATCATGGCCGTCGTGCTCTCCGATCCGCAAAAGATCGTGGCAGCCGGAGGCATCGTTCGCATTCTGAATGGCTGCGAGGTTTCGGAGGGCCGTTTGTGCCGAGTCAGACTTCCGCAGCGTAATCTTGAAATCATGCAGGTGATTGAGTATCTGCGTGCTTTCCTGATCGGACGCGAAGGCTGGGCCTATTTCAATGCCCTACCTATTATTTCAGGAGCATTCGGAGTCTTTCGCACTGATTTAGTGCGACAGATCGGTGGATACCGTCGTCATGCGATTGGAGAGGATTTCGATCTGGTCGTCCGCATGCATCGATATTTACAGGAGCAGCGGAGGGAATACCAGATCAACTTTGTTCCCGATCCAACCTGCTGGACGGAAGCGCCTGCCGACCTGCGCTCCCTGGCGCGACAGCGCGCTCGCTGGCATAAGGGGCTGCTCGATACTTTGTGGCCAAATCGCGACACGCTTGCTCGATCACGATACGGCCGCCTCGGCTGCCTGATCTTGCCCTACATGTGGATCTTTGAATTCTTCGCTCCGGTGATCGAACTGGCCGGATACTCTACGATTCTTGCCGCCGCCATCCTCGGCGTACTGGGACGGCAGTTCTTAATTCTTTTCCTGCTCTTTGGCTACGCGTTCGCCACACTGATCTCCATCGGATCCGTCTTACTGGAAGAAATGACTTACCGCCGCTATAGTAGCTGGCGGGAAGTTGCCCGCTTACTGCTGTTTTGCCTGTTCGAACATTTTCCTTATCGACAAATGACGCTACTTTGGAGATTGCAGGGCATCTGGCAGTATCTGAGGGGAGATCTCGTTTGGCGAGAGATGAAGCGTTCTGGATTATCGGATACCGCCCGGGCTTCGTTTCAGGCACACCCAGGGGGAAGGTAATCTCGGCTGAAGATCGGACGGCAGCGGGATCTCGCAACTATAGCGACTGCTGAAACTTCCGAAACCCAATTAGCAGAGTTCGAGCAGAAAAATGGCCGAAACTGCACAACAATCGCAGCAAACTGCCAATTCCACGGCTCGCCCAAAAGCGGCCGTCCTGCCTAACTGACGCATGGGGAAAGAGTTGGACCCTTCTGACCTTAGTGGGCCCGCAGGGATTCGAACCCCGGACCAAGGGATTATGAGTCCCCTGCTCTAACCGCTGAGCTACGGGCCCGCTGGGCTGACTCTAACACAGGGGCAGAATCGCGGGCATGAACAAAGCTGTCACCTATTCTTCGGGCTCTCGAGATTTCTGGGACGTGCATACATGATTGGTGATCAATAGTTTACGCCTATGGCAACCCCATGCCGGGTCTCTGCAACTAAATACTTAGTTGACCTTTTGGACGTTCCCGCGTCAGACTTCTGGGATTGATCTTTGGAGGACGTTTTGCCCCGCACGCAATCCGCAACCCTGACCGAAGCTGAACTGCGCATCATGCAGGTGCTTTGGGAAAAGGGGCCGGCCACCGTCCAGCAGGTTCTGGAAGCCCTCCCCCGCGAAAAACCGCTGGCCTACAACTCGGTGCTGACTATTATTCGCATCCTCGAGAAAAAAGGGTGCGTGCGGCATGTGAAAGACGGGCGGGCGCACATCTATCGCGCGGTGTTGAACCAGGACGAGGCCAAGCGCACCGAGATTCAGCATCTGCTGAGCCGGTTTTTCCAAAATTCCCGCGAGTTGCTGGTGCTGAACATACTGGAAGAGGAAGGAATCGACGCGCAGGAACTGAAACGGCTGCGCCAGATTCTCGATGAGAGTCGCTGAAGCATGCTGAACCTTCATTTCGTGGCGCAAATGTCGGTGGAGAGATTGCT
>Ga0209806_1001153_pt1 | contig 17715 bp, 19 predicted proteins | sample GraSoiAngelo_152_FD_186166 | JGI IMG/M metagenome (GOLD analysis project Ga0209806, IMG submission 186166) | Grasslands soil microbial communities from the Angelo Coastal Reserve, California, USA - 14_1009_12_30cm (SPAdes) (version 2) | ecosystem: Environmental > Terrestrial > Soil > Grasslands ... | reverse complement strand
ACCTTGTCGAGCCTTTGAAGGTGAAGAGGTTCGCTTGCGAGTTTGCCTACTCGCAGCTTTGGTCCAGGCAGGTCTTGCAGAATGGCTACAGGGCGGTGGAGACGTTCGCTGACCTGTCGAATCGTTTTGATGACGCGAACGTGTTGATCGTAGGTTCCATGGGAAAAGTTGATGCGCGCAACATCCATTCCCGATTGGATCAGTTGAGTTAACACTCTGGAGGAATCTGACGCAGGGCCAATGGTGCAGACAATCTTTGTAGCTATGGTGCTCGCTCTAATTACCAGCGTGCTCGCGACCTGTTGCTAGTCCGATCCCATTATTCATAACACATTCCTTGAGGGCTAGGGTCGTCTTCTTCAAGTCTCCCACGTCTCCTAGTTCGCTGGAATCAAGAAAGAGGGGATCGAGGTGTCTCTGAAACCGATACCCTTGGCTGCCGGAGAATCCAAGGAAAAAATCGTTACGTTTTCGGGAGGTAGCAGTGTCTGCTTTATTGGGCGGCGACCAGAACTTCGACTGGTTCGGGCTCTTCAGTAATCATTCGTGTTGGTTTGGCGAAGGTGTAGACTAGGGCGCAGCCCTTTTCGTCTATTCGGAGCTCTACGGCCCCTGTGGGCGCGCCCATAATGTCTAGCAACTCTGCGACGTCTTGGGGAACGCGGAGGTATGCTGATTGTTTGATCACTAACGGTTTCACGCTCTGAGTCAAGTCACATCTTCCAAACAAGTAATGGTCGCGGGGTCGAGATTTGCGTTCCGGAACCGTACATTTGTTGCAAGCACTGTCTTGGGATTGAAGGGTGTGCGTGTTCGTGTCTGCCTCGGCAGCATTTCAGAGTATTATGGTTGGGCTTCCAATCCGTTGCCCCCCGAGCATGATTTCATAGGTCTGAAACTCGCCCATTATCCGCCCTGATCTTGAATCTGAGCCTACCGCAAAATTTCGCTGAAAATCGTCCGGAAATCGCGGGACAAACCAAGCAACCGCCATCTCATTCAAGCCCAGACTGTGCTTTGATCAGCTGGACTCGCATAGAATTTGTGCCAGACAGGAAATCTTCAAGGAAAACGGGGGTATGCTTCAGCGGTTTTGCGCGGCATGAGCGATCGGCACGGAAATCCGAAGGGAAGAAAACCGGAGCATTTTCTCCACAGTGACCCTGATTCCGTCAGCAGTCATAGAACCCCAGTCGCTTTTTCGCACCCATCAGGAAGGAATCATTCATTACTCGTTTGATGCAACTGGAAGCTACTGTTTCCCCTCTTGGCTGGTAACGTGTAGCTTTAGTTGAGTGACTTGCTCTCGTCGCACACTCGAACTGATTCAGAGAATGTGCATGCTGGACTGGTGACTGGGCTTAGCGAAGATACTTGCGGTTCAATCTTTCAAAGGCGGGACCGGGAAGAGCACGGTCAGTGCCAATCTCGCGGTCACACTCGCCAAGCTCGGCAAGAGGGTTGCCGTCGTCGATCTTGACTTGGAAGGACCAGGACTCCATGTTATCTTCGGAATATCAGATAGAGAGATCAGGACGACAATAAATGATGTTCTGCAGAGTTCCATTCCTATCAACGATGCTGTTCTCGATCTAACCCCTCGACTGGGCATCGAATCTGGCTGTCTTCTCTTCTGTCCAGCTGGCCACAGGCTCGAAGAGATTCTCAAAATGGTCGACACTGGCTTCAACCTCAGCCGTTTCAAAGCCGTTCTCAATACTCTAGCTACTGAATACCAGCTTGACTATCTCTTAATCGACAGCCATCCTGGAATTGAAAAGGACACGATCCTTTCGATGGCGGTCTGTGATGTTGTCGTCCTATTGTCCAGGGTGGATCACCAGGACATGTTCGGTAGCGGTGTCATGAACGAGGTCGCGAGCCAGCTTAGGAAGCCTGTGGTTTTGATACTCAACATGATACCGAGTAGCGTGGGAGACAGGGAGTCGAAGAAGATTGGAGAGAAAATAGCTGGCCTCTTCAACCTCCAAGTCCTGACAGCCCTCCCGTTCAACTCTGATGTCTTTGAAAATCTCAGCAGAGGAGTATTCGTTCTAGAGCATCAGAAAGATCCGCTCACCAAGAGATTCACAGAGCTCGCTGAGAACATGATAGGCGTTATCGATCGAGCCTTGGAGAGTGGAGAAGACTACGGCCACGGATCAACTTCCCAGGCTATCAGCTAGATCCGTTTAGCAGCCACCGAATCATTCCATCGTTATCATTGAATCCAATTCTCTTTTCACTGAGGAAGATTCTTGCCGATCACAGAGCCAAATTGAACTACTAGAGTTCCGACAGGTTTTTGGATTCTTTACAAACGTTGTTGCAACTTCACTGAACCGAGCAAAAATTCAATCGCGTCCCAGTCGATCCGTGCCAACTTTCCAAATCTTCTATAACCCCCCACAGTTCTCGTAACCCGGCCTCACCTTGAGCTACCAGATGGCAGACGAGTACTTCCAGCGAATACACCAGATAATGTCTCTACTAGACGATGAGAACGTGGAGATTATTGGCGCGATGAAAAGGTTCGGACCTCGAAACTTACAGTCGATTGCCCGAAAATCCGGCGTTCCATACCCAACCGTCTATACTCGCGTCAACAAGCTTGGAACCCAAGGGCTGCTCGACACCTGGACCTATCCTAACCTTGCCAAGATCGGACTAGCCCGATCAATGGTTCTACTAACCCCGAGCCCCGGTCGAGAGGTCATAGCCAGCGAGGCCCTGAAGATCCCTGGCTACTGGCTCTGGATCGCAAGATGCACAGGTGAATGCAACGGATACTACTCACAGCACGCCGTTCCGGTCGAAAATAGGCAGGACTTTGTTCAGTATCTCGATCAGATAGTATCATCGGGCCTCGCCACGAGCTATAGGATCTTCTGGCTAGGCGACTACCACTCCCACATTCCCAACTTCGAATATTACGATTTCAAGAAGAGAGCCTGGAGATTCGACTGGTCGGCCTGGTTAAGCTTGTTTCTGAAGGGCAGGGTGCAGAACGTTCCTGAGGAGAAAGAGTCGTCGAAGGATAACTTTGACAAAAACGATTTATTGATTCTGAAGGAGCTAATGAAGGATGCTCGAAAAAAGCTCTCCGAGCTTTCGCAAATGATCGGAATGACGCTTCCGGCGGCCAAGTACAGGTTCGACAATCTCGCCCGGCGAGGATTCCTACAAGACTATGTTATCCAGGTCTTGCCCTATCCACCGGAGATATCGGACCTCTACGAGGTTCGATTAGACTTCGGCGAGCACAAGGCGATGATGGCAAAAGAGAACTATTTCAAACGCCTACCCTTCGTCCTAAACTACTCACGAATCAATGGGACCAACTCGATAACTATCAGAGTCTACTTGCCTCGGACCGAGGTCAACAATCTCTTGACACTGCTATCTGCTCTCGTCAGAGGAGGTTCGATAGATCGTTTCTCTTACATGCTTCTAGATCCTATGACGATACAATCACAGACGTTCCACTACAAGGCGTTCGACGACAAGTCAGGATGGCACTATGATAATCACGAATATCTTGCTGCTCTCCGCAAGCTCGCATCATCCCTCGATAAGGCGGAAGCCCCTGCGGTGACCTTCCAGCCGTCGAAGGGCCTAACGGTTACGATGATGTAGTAGCATTTTCACTAGGTTTTATTTCGTCGCTCGAACCGACTCGACTCAAGAATCCAGCTATTGAAAGCTCGGGACCGGTGCGTTTTGGAAGATGACCTGCGTATGGTCCTCCTTGTCGAACGCGGATGCCACCTTCCTTAATTGCTCAAAGTATTCCAGGTTATCGTAGCGCCACCCAGTGCGATCTTCGTAGTACTTGAATGCGAAGGTCTGTGTCCGGATGGTCATAGGGTCGAGCAAAACGTAGGTGAATCCTGTGAGCACTCCTCTCCGGGCCAGTGCTGAGAGCAATGTGAGTAAGTTGTTCATCTGGGTCCGAGGGAGATATATCCTCACGGCAATGGAATTGGCGCCTTCTACTCGGGAAAGAGTCATGACCATTGGAAGGCTACTCAATACCTTCTCCCCGTTGCACAAGCCCTCCCTCGTTTGGAAGTCCAGCACCATCTCGTAGAGATCAGAGATCTCGGGAGCGAAGGGTAGCATGTCGATGACATATTCCCGTATGAATCCGGATCGCGCCAGGTTGTCGAAACGATACTTGACTGCAGGAACTGTCATCTCCAGTAGTGCGGCTAATTGCGTCAGTTTCGTTCGACCGTCCTTAACCAGCTCCTTCAAGATGATCAGGTCTTTCTTGTCAAATGTTCCCGGGACGGAAATGTCCTTACGTTGAGCCTGAGCGGGCTTTGCCGCAAAGGCGTCGAGCCATCTCGGCCAGTCGAAGGTCCACGTCTTCTTCTCCGCATCATAGTAGCTAAAATCTGGCAGAGGGGACCTAGCTTCTTCTAACCAAAGGAGGCGGTATTCTGTACCAATTCCCGACGCGACAATCTTCTCAAGGTATTGCTCAAAGTCCCAGCGTTTTTCAAGAGGAATTGCGTGAGTCGAGTAGTAGCCGTTGCAATCTCCCATGCAGCGAATGAGTCTGAGCCAGTAGCCGGGGACCCGAAGAGCTTCAGGAGCAAGTAGTTCCCTACCCGGTTTCGTGGTAAGAAGAACCATCGCCCTTACCAGCCCTAGTTTCGCGTAGTTCGGGTGGATCCACGTTCGGAGGAGTCCCTCTTTTTCGAGTTTGGAGACTCTCGCGTGGACTGTCGGCCGGGGAATGTTCGTCTTATCTGCTATGAGTTGGAGATTCCTCAGACCATATTTCCTCATCGCCGTAACAATCTTGACGTTCCCGTGGTCCAGGAAGGAGACGAAGCGATTGATCTTCTCAAGGTACTCTTCCGGCGAGATCTGGCTCAAATATGGTCCGAAGAAGGCATTGGACAATCGGAACCTTTCAAGGTTTTCCCTACATGGGAATCGTCTTGGGAGTTGGGGGACCCGATTCGCCTCCATCGCGCAGCAAAGAATCACCTCGCCCAGTATTGGATAAGTCTTTAACTTATGTTATTCTGAGGGGGTTTCACCGAGCGGAATCTTAACAATGTGTCGAGGTAGGTTTATCTCCGCTCATATGTTGTCCTGACGTGGGGTAAGTGTGGTTGGAAAGTAAGATGGACGAGGAAAGGGCGGCATCTCACGAGAAAGTCAAGATATTCCTCGGACGTTATCCGGAATACGAAAAGACACTCCGGCTAGCGGTTGCTCATGAAGAATCAGTTGGCTCCTCGGATGGTCAAGGGTGGCAATGGCACGATGTCGATACGCACCCGACTAAGCTAATTCGGCTCGTAACGGAGGGAATAGCCAGGATAAGTCTCAGATCAAGGCAGGCGACTTACTATCTTCTAAGGGAAAGAGCCACGGTGAAGAAGAGCCTCAAAGAGACCTCTTGATCGCGCCAACCCCCACAGAGCGGCGAATGTCAGAATACCGAGAGTCGACAGAGCATCCATCTAACTCAGTAATCGAGTGTTCTATCGACCTGCGATAGATAGAGACCGCGTTACGCGATGAGCGACACACGGGGAATAGTTTTCATGGGCTTAGCCGATTTCTGTCTCTTGGAAACATCGTGGTTTCCCTGATATTTTCTCTTCCAGTCATTTTCATGGTCAACCTCTCCAGTCCAATGGACCAGCCCGCGTGTGGAGGGGCACCATATCGGAACGAGTCCACGTAGAACTTGAAGTTCTCCGGATTCAGTCCCTTCGACTTGAGTTGTTGAATAAGTAGGGCAGGCACATGTATGCGTTGGGTTCCAGACGCGATCTCCAACCCTCGATAGATGAGATCGAACGCTCTAGAGGTCTTACCATCCTTGTCAGGCATTGCATAGAACGCCTTCTGTGCTGATGGCCAGCCGACGATGAAGAATGCTTCCTCCTTCAGGAGTTGAGTGAGTTTCTTTTCTTGCGTCTTGGAAAAGTCATTTCCAACCTGGATGTCTTCGCCATTCTCGTGCAGGAGCCCGATTGCGTCTCGGTATTGCACACGCTTTAGTGGCAGGTGCAGTGGTTCGAGTTTCTGACCTATTTTTTCAAGCTCTTCGTTGCTGGATACACTAATCTTCTTGATGCATTCGGCGAGAAATTCCTCGAGAACTTTCATGACATCCTCGTCTGTCGAGAATGCTTGTTCGATGTCCATCTGCCGGACCTCGTTGAGATGCGTGGGCTGTTCAAACTTTTCCGCTCTGAAAACTGGTAGAATGGTGAATACTTTCTCGAAGGATATGGCGCACATTTGTTTGTAGAGCTGGGGTGATTGGGCTAGGTAGGCGTCTTTCTCGAAATATTTGAGAGAGAACAGTTCGGCCCCGCCTTCGCTTGCCGAGGCAATGATTACAGGTGGTTGTATCTCCACGTAGCTTCGCGTGGTGAAGAATTCTCGGAAGGTTTGAAGGATCCTTGATTGGATTTTGAAGATGGCGTTGGATTCCTCGCTGCGGAAATCTAGGAATCTCCAGTTCAGCCTGGTTTCCAGCAGCGTGTTCTGGACGCCCCTTGGGTCAAGGGGTAACGGCGTCTCGGCTCGGTTCACCACTTCGAGCTGTTCGGGGATGACTTCGATACCCTTCTTAGCGATCTTGCTCGAAACAACTTTGCCTTTGACTAGGATGACGTCTTCTTGGTGGAGAGTGCTGATCTCCTTGACGATGTCCAGGCGCACCTTTGCCTTGGGAGCCGTTACTTGGACGATTCCAGCCATGTCTCGTAGAAGGATGAACGAGATTCCTCCTAGGACTCTGACGTCGTGAACCCAGCCGGCCAGGACTACATCCTTGTCCATGTGCTCTTTGAGCTGGGAAGTGAGGGCTGTCCGCCGAAGATGGGACGTGTGGCTGGGTGGGCTGTTAGACAGGGTTGTTCAGCTTGGATTCGAGCAAGATGCTTGTTCTATTAGGCTTCTTTTTCTACCAATTCCCAACATCGAGCTCAAGGGTTCCCGACAATGTTCCCGATTGTCATGGTCGTGCTGGACGGTGCTAGTGGTAGGATTGGTCCCGATATGTCGCCTCTGGAGGCGGCTTCTACACCGAACCTAGACGCTTTGGCCGGGAGAGGTAGTATGGGACGGATGTATACCGTCGGCGAAGGTATTGCCCCTGAGAGTGATGCTGGCGTTTTCTCTCTACTAGGATATGATCCGCTTGAGACTCACCTGTCACGGGGCGTAGTCGAAGCTCTCGGTGCTGGCGTGGAATTCGACGATGGTGACCTTGCACTGCGGGCGGGCTTTGCGACTGTCAAAGGTGACAAGCTTGTGGACAGGAGAGCTGGAAGAAACCTTTCGACACCGGAGGCTCAGAAGCTCGGCGCTGCTCTGAACAAGGAATTGCGTCTCAAATCAGCTGTACGGTTTGTTTTCAAGCCGACTGTGGGTCACAGGGCGGTGGTGGTCTTCCGAGCTAATGGGCATCGGTTTTCCTCGAACATATCCAACTTTGATCCGGCCTATGTCAGAAAGGGCAACATCAGTTTGGCTCAGCCAGGCGTGAAAGAGTATGACATTCCAAGGTGCGAGCCGCTGGACAAGTCTGCTGAGGCCATTGTGAGTGCGGCACTAGTCAACGAATTCGGCTTCAAAGCGAGATCGATTCTAGATAATCATCCGGTAAACGAGACGAGGAAAAAGAAAGGTATGATCCCGGCGAATTTTGTGCTGATGCGGGACGCGGGAACCTCCAAGCCACACGTCCAGGCGTTTCAGACGAAATGGGGTGTGGACTCGTTGATGATCGCAGATCTCCCAGCTGAGCTTGGTATCGGACGATTGCTCGGGATGGATGTCAGAGAGCTAGAGCCTGGGACGGGACCCGACGATTATCGTAAGCGCGCAGAGCTTGTCCTCGATCTCATCGGCAGGTTTGGTTTTGTCTATGTTCACTTGAAGGGTCCTGATGAACCAGGCCATGATGGACTGTTCGATCTGAAGAGGAAGAGGGTCGAGGAGATCGACAAGGGGTTCTTTTCTGTCTTGGTAAAATCAGCCCGATTGAGCGGTCTGGTTGTAGCCGTTACATGTGATCACTCAACTCCTGTCGAGGACAAGGGGCATAGCGACGATCCAGTGCCCGTGCTTGTGATAGGTGGCAAGACTAAGCCAGACGGGTCCCTCAGGTTCACAGAGAGAGGAGCTGTGAAAGGGTCATTGGGAACTTTGAAAAAGGGTAGAATGCTTCTAGAGCGTCTGAGGCAGGTTGCCTCGTAAACCTGTTCGATCAGATCGGGATTCCCAGAAATTGTCTGATTAGGATTCCCGCTATGTAGAGGGCGAGGGAGGCGGCTAGTATGATTCCTGCGATTTCAGCGAATTGTCTCTTGAATTTTCTAGCTGATATGACGGTGTCGTAGTAGGTCATCATGGCGACCAAAGCTACTCCGACGATGAGTGATATTCCGAGCGCAGTGAGCATTGATCTTGTGAGGAAGTATGGTAAGGCGAGGAATATCGCTGTGAACATGTATGATACTCCCGTATAGATTGCGCTCCACTTGGCTGATCCTTCGAAGCCCTGTTTGGCCTGGGCGTACGCAGCGGATGCCATAGCTATGGATGCAGCCATTCCCGCGACAACGCCTGCTATGCCCGCGAGTTCTGTCCGGTTGTAAATTCCTAGGGAGCCGGCGTGGATTCCGGAGATCTCGACGACGGCGTCTGCGAGGCCTAGGACGATGAAGCTCATGTACTTGACTCGTCCCTCATGGATCTCGCCCATCAAGTATGACTCCTGATGCTCCTCCTCTTCCATCATGGCTTCAAACCGAGCCTTATCGGCGGGCGGGACGCTCTTCACCATCCCACGGTAGCGTTCGTGCAGGGCGTCTTCGTGTCTCTCTAGGAACTTCATGGTGAAGGTCAGGCCAAGGGTGAGTCGGAGAAGGAGAGTGAAGTAGACCTTGAGCTGGTTCACCTTAACAGCTGTATCGGGCGTGTATGCTTTCCAGAACTCGTAGTGAGATTGCTCGCCGCGAGCGAGATCTTCTAGCGCCTTCTTGAAAGACTGGTTCTTTTCATGGCGGCTGAGCATCTGGTAGACCGCACCATCCGTGTACTCGTCCCTAGCGGACTTGGCGGCAAGCTTGACCAGATCATGGCTCAGGGTCTCTTGCAAGGCTAAGCGCTTCCCAGATGCATGTCTCTGGTATTTAGTTAACCCCTGAGAGGAAACCCCGGCCATGGAGGCCGGCGGAAGGGACGCCTTCAGCGAACGACCAGTCTCCACAGATCAGGTTGAGGATCTATATTCAGGCACGAAGGAAAGATCGGCATGGCTACTGAACGTGGGTTCCGAGCGTTTTCACGAAGGGCGGGGCGCGGGAAAATCGACCACACGAGGGGCACCAGAAAAAGAATGCTAAAAAAAGTCGGTGAAAAAAATATCTACGAGAAAAGAGAAGTCACGAGAAAAAAATAGCTATAGAAAAAGAGACGGTCACGAGAGACGATTAGTTCGGAACCCCCGCTCGTTTCTTGAATATGCCTTAGTCCATCACGATCAATTATGACAATGAGTTATAACATGGGCGTCAATCGTCCCGTACCTCGTGCCATGGATTGATTGACTACGCGCAGCTACTATTGCTAGGCGCCATAGCAGGCTTCACGATCTTCCTCGGGCTACCCCTGGCAATTCTCCAAAATGTGAGCCCGCGCAAGAAAGGCTTCCTCAACGCGCTATCAATCGGCATCTTACTGTTCCTCGTCATCGACGTATTCAGCCACGCCTGGAACACCGCAACATGTGTTGCATCGAGCGCTTCTTCAGGAAACGCTGCGGCATGCGTCGCGTCAAGCACGGTAGCGGTAAGCTGGTCTGTTGCCGACGCTGCGATCGATCTAATTGCCGTCTTCGGCGGACTTGCCTTAGGACTCTTGGGGCTTGTCGCCTATGAAGCGAGGTACATGGCGAAGGCCCCTCCTATTGTCAAGGCGCGTTTGGAGAATGGACCCGGAACGTCTCAGCTAAGCTCGACCGAACAGGCTCAACAGATCCGGATTCTCCAGGAGCATCATCCTTACAGGCTCGCGATGATGATCGCGATTGGCATAGGCGCTCATAATTTTAGCGAAGGACTCGCAGTCGGCCAATCTTACGCCTCAGGATCAGTTGGGCTGGCATTACTCCTCATAGTCGGTTTTGGCGCCCACAACACTACGGAGGGGTTCGGGATAGTGGGCCCACTTGCAGGTCTCATCAAGAGACCTACAGCACGCTTTCTAGCTGTTGCAGGACTTGTGGGCGGAGGTCCCACGTTTGTAGGGACCGTGGTAGGAAGTCTATGGACTTCTGTGTTCACTTACGTGCTTTTCCTGAGTCTCGCAGGAGGGGCCATCCTCTACGTTTCAATGCTCATGTACAACTCTGGAAGAAAACAGACAACAAACCAGGTACTCATGACAGGCATCTTCGTCGGGTTATGCGCGGGATTTCTCACCGACCTGATAGTAACACTAGGCGGAGCATAAGGAAAGAAAGTGGTCAGAAGGATTGGCCCGACAAGAGCCAGAATCCAGAATAAGCATTCCATCTGTCCTGTAGTGAATCCCTAATATGACTAGAAAAAGGGGGACCGACGATAGGTCCCCGAATGGAAATCGACGATCTTATCGGAGAAGGCTTGGGCTGCGGGAGCTGCGGATGAGTAGAGCCATGTTTACTACTAGCAAGGCTTCGATTGCTTTGTCCAAGTAGGCTATGGTGTCGAGACCAACGCCTGTTGCAAAAGCAGTGGTCGCCCATAGCACGAAAAGGAAGATGGCGTAGCCGAACACGGCCGGTTGGGCAAATCTTGGCTCAAAGTTTGCTGCTATGACTGCAGCTGTGAAAATGTAGATAGTCCCCATCGCGTACCAGAGGTTTTCGTAGAAGCCGGCGTAGAAGTTACCATAGTATACGTCGAGAAGCCCTGTGATGAAGAGCAGAACAACCGCGCTCCAGCGAAACATTGCTGATCCTTTTGGCATTTGCATTTTTTTCTTCTCCTGCTCCTAACCCAGCACCGCTAGATATCCGGTCATTGTAGGCTGATGGTACGCACAGTAGTAGCGGAAGACGCCTGCCCAATGGGCAGTGAATGTTATCGTAGCGGTCTGATTCACCTGTACGACAACGTCGGAGGCGCCCTTCACACTGGTGGCTACTGGGAATGTCTCATTTTGCCCAGCGTGGACGACAGCATCGAAAGTGTAAGGTGTGTCCATGGAGAAAGTATGAGGTTCAGTTGTGTCCTCTATGTTACGATAGTAGATGACGACCTTGTCGCCTTTGTTGACTGTTATGCGATCAGGAGCGAAGGTATCGTGGGGAATACCCCACGTGTGCTCGTCAAAGGGTAGGGAACTGTTGAAGAGGTAGAATGCCCTGGTGGTCGGTGCAGAGTAGTGGACCGCATAGCCGACGCTTGTTCCAACCGCAGCGCCTGCGACAATGGCTACTACGCTAACGACAAGCAACAGCTTTTCTGCGGACCATTGCCTTGTCGGCTGTGTCACGATAGTTCGCTCCAGTTTCTCGATTCTAAGAGCTTTGTGCAGATTTTCTTTCTTTGCATAGTTGCTTGACGTGGTGGAGTTGGCAGATATAGGGGCCTTGCACATTGAGTACAGATCCAGCGAATTGTAATGCACTCAGCAGGAGAGAATGATGTCTTGGCAATAGTGACGTGATTCCCCGGTGATCCTATTGTGCGATTAGTCTTCACGAATGGGGACGCTAATTATCCTTGAGGGTGCACCGTCTCCATTTTGAAGCTTGATGGGCATGCAAATCATCAGGGTCCTTTTTCCAACAAACTGCTTGGTCGCCTGGCTGAGCGATTCTATAATGAAGATCCCGTTGCCGAGAAGGGTCCTATGTGTTATAGGGTCAGGTGCTCGAAATCTCTCTACGCTCAGAAAATCGATGCCCACGGCCCGGACCTTTTTGGAGACCAGATACTCGGCCGCGTCTCCTGTAAGGTAGGTATAGTTCGATCTTACTGGTTCCTCTCCCCAGTGTTCGCTGCACCCGGTGTAGCAGACTACGATATCGTCCTCTGCTACATGTCCTTCGAGATTGTCACGAAGGTCTTGGCCCGTAATTGCGCTGCCGATCGGCTTGCTGGACATGTCAGTTACGTATGCCTCCCCGATCAGTTTGTTCGGGGAAATCTGGTCAATTCCAATTCCGTCTGGAATGAAGTGTCGGGGAGCGTCAATATGGGTGCCGGTGTGTGAGCCGAGGGTCAGTTTGGTCAGGTTTACTCCATTCTTCTCTAGTGTAGCGTAGCTGACGAAGCTCGGGGATGGATCTCCAGGATAGATTGGCATACCATTGCGAAGCTCGTGCGTCAGGTCAACTGCCTTTTCAAAGATGTACCGCATACCGAGCCCTCACTTTGGAACTCCTAATATGTCGAGGGTAGATGTCAGTGTTTGAAATCTCTCGGTAGCCCTGTCCATTCGCGTGGAGAGCGAGGCGTAGAATGGTGTGGTAGATTAGGAAAAAAGGGAGAAGTTTGAGAATGCCTAGACTTTGTTGAGGAGGGCCTTTACGACGTCTTCTGGGCCCTTGTAGTTACTCTCGGGGAGAGACTTGGCGACAAAGTCCTTGTCGATCGATGGGACGTCCGACATGTTGTTGCATGCTGCCATGACTTGTGTCTTGTTCGCCGGGTACTTGATGTGGTGCTTGAGGTGTTCCAGTTCTGTTTTCAGATTACTCATGAGCTCACGGTGCCTATGCGCTCGATAAGAACCTTCGGCGAGACGCCTCTTCCTGAATTCACCGGGCTTATGTGATGAGTGGTATGTTCCGAAGCTTGTAAGTTCTAGAGTGTTATTTGATAGCGTCGCCGCGCATGAACGGTTGGATTTGTCAGAGATGAGCGCGCAATCCAAGGCTTTCGATCTTGTCAAGCTAATTGATCTCGATCCGAAACCTAGGGACAAAGGAGTGATCGAGATCCGCGGACCATACTACGCCTCTGTTAGCTACGGGTTCCTGAAGGATCTCCTTGATGTGTTCCTAACGTCGGACCGGTGACTGCTTGAAAACTCCTCTGTCAATGCAGGTACGCCGTTGTTCTTGGGCGGAGGGCGACTCGCTCCTCCTTGCATACCACGACGAAGAGTGGGGCGTTCCCGAGCAGAACAGTCGCAAGCTCTGGGAGATATTAATGCTCGAAGGGTTCCAGGCGGGTCTCTCGTGGATCATCATCCTTCGCAAGCGTGAAGCGTTTCGCAAGGCGTTCAAGAACTTCGATCCTGAGCTGGTCGCGCGTTTTCGTAAAGCGGATGTAGCTCGACTCCTCGTTGACCCTGGCATCGTTCGATCTAAGGCCAAGATCGAGGCCACAATCGGTGGCGCCCGCGCCTATCTCGCGATGCGGGCTTCAGGGGATGATTTCTCGTCTTTCATCTGGGAACTAGTCGGCGGAAAGCCCATTCAGAATAGCGGTCCTATACCTGCTAAGACTCCACTCTCTGAGGAGCTGTCCAAAGTGTTGAAGAAGCGTGGGTTCAAGTTCGTGGGCCCTATCATCGTCTATGCTTGGATGCAGGCGACCGGCATCGTCAACGATCACTCTGCAGACTGCTTCCGTCGTGGCATAATCCGAAAAATGGGCCGACAATAATGCTGATTCAAGAGATATTGAAGGTCCCGAGCGTTGGCGCTCACTCTTAATAGCGTGAAAGCGGCCCTTCTGGCTTGGGGAAGAGAGCGTTGGCTATGAGCGCCTTAGGAAAGCAGACTCCTAGACATGAATCAGGCTTACGATTCCAGAGAATATTGGTAGCTGTTGATGGCTCTGAAGGCTCGACCAGAGCCTCCGAGGTCGCCGTGGATTTAGCGGAGAAATACAATGCTCAATTATTCGTACTGAACGTATTTCGAGGCTACCCCGAGTACATCACCGCATTTCCTTCCATTCCAGCTCCGTCTGGGAAAGCTTTCGAGGACTACGAGGCGTACGCAAGGAAGGCCGCAGTAGAGGTGGTGGGGCGAGCTGTCTCAATTGCTGAGAAAAAAGATGTGAAAGCTAAGCCGAAAATCAGCGAGACAATCGGTTCAGTCATTCAAACAATAACGGACTACGCGGTCACGGAGAAGATTGACCTGATCGTCATGGGGACAAGAGGAATGGGGGGTTTCAAGAAAATGCTCCTCGGAAGCGTCTCAAGCGGTGTTGTCACACACGCTCACTGTACAGTCCTCGTTGTCAGGTGAGGCCTCGCGCTTGCAGCCAACAACCGAAATCTCAACTCCACTGCCGGTATACATTGTAGGGCTTGACGATCAAGATATTGAATCGTCTTTAGCGAAGTCAAAATTCCAGAAGTCTATCGAGTCTCTCAGCCGGGTCTACCATGATATCGGCGAAGCCCGAGCCACAGTGAAGACATTCTCCAATCAAAAAGAGAGGAAGCATTTCGAGGTTCACGTACTGATAAGAATGCCCAAGCACCAGGTCGAGTTCATAGAAGAAGGCTGGTCCATCGAAGAGGTCTTCGAAAACATAGGGATGAAAATCAAGAGACTCATGACCAAACCCCGAGACAGCCCATCCCGACGCCGCTTTCCGGCAAGAGCCGTAACGGCAGCCGCTAGGTTCTAGACACTCAAACGAACGACCAAGAACCCTACCGAAACTCTATCTTCCTATCTCTACTCACTCGGATTCCTTCCAATGCCATCGGTTCCAAGCGCTCTCCGAGCCAATCGAACCCGGAACGATCAAGGCTCGATGAGACCACTGAACCTAAAGGAATTCTATCCTTCTCGAGCTACCAACGCTCGTAAAGGCGACTTTGGTCGGGTCGTCGTTTGCGGCGGCAGCGACCGGTACGCGGGCTGTCTAGCCTTCAATTCACTTGCTGCCTTGCGAGCAGGAGCTGATCTAGCAATAGTTGTAGCCCCTCGACGGGCCGCAGATATCGTCGCTGGATATTCCCCAGATCTCATAACAGTGCCCTGCAATTCACCCTACCCAGACCCGAATACTGCGATTGAGTTGCTCGAAAACGCCGATTCACTAGTCCTCGGCTGCGGCGTTACCAGAAACTCGGAGTCGCACAGAGCACTCGTAGATATTATCGAAAGATGCAAGACACCGATGGTTCTCGACGCTGAAGCTCTCCATGCCCTGGCCGCTAACCCGGAGTCAATTAAGGGAAAAAAGACACTCTTGACACCGAACGCAGGAGAATACCAAGTTCTCTCCGGAAAACCTTGGCCAACAACTCTTGACGCCAAGAGAGTTGCCATCGAAACGCTAGCAAGGCAATACAACGCAACTGTCATTGTAAAAGGAGCTCCAGATCTCATTTCTGATGGAGATCAGACCTTCGAAGATCTTCAAGGGTCTCCCTATCTGACGAAAGGGGGGTATGGTGACCTCCTCGCAGGAGTTGCGGGTGCGCATCTCGCAAGGGGTAGGACTCCATTTGATGCAGCAAGAGTAGCGGCCTTCGTGGTTGGACGCGCGGGAGAACTCGCCTCAGGAAAATTCGGCGAGAGCACTTTGGCAAGTGATGTCTTGCTGTACTTCTCCTCAGCAATCCGTTCTGATTGACGGGAGTCTTGCCAACGCAACACCAGGGAAATCTCGACTCGCTAGTCTCGCCGAAATCCATTGCAGTCATTGGAGCTTCAAATAGGCAGGGCCGCGCTGGACGCACGTAGAGGTTAAGAACCTGGGCCTTCGTGCGGACTTGAAAACTGGTCTTGACTATGAACGTGACTGACTCTCACTTATTCTCGTCAACAAGTACAGTGGATCAATAGCAGGAACGGGACAAAATTGAGCCAACCAGCACAAGGTTCCACCAAGCCTGTTCTTCGGGTCCGACTAGTTTTCTTCTTGGTGATTGTTGCCTTTTTCATGGATATAATCGACGCCTCGATCGTAACGGTTGCCCTCCCCTCCATTCGAACCGAGTTCGCAGCTTCGATCCCAGACAGCCAGTGGATCTATGGGGCCTACGCGATTACCCTTGCGGGTTTCCTGTTGCTAATGGGAAGATCGGGAGACACTTACGGCCAGAAGAAAATCTTCGTGGGTGGGCTGATCATTTTCACCATCGCATCGTTCACGGGCGGCATAGCTCCATCCCTCTTGTCCCTTGTCGTTTCGAGATCCATTCAGGGCATAGGAGCAGCAATGACAACAGTGACCGCTTTCGCGATCTTCATCAGGATTTTTGCGGAAGGGCCTGAAAGGAACAAAGCCCTCGGATATCTCGTGGCCACCCTTTCAGGAGGGTTTGCCGCGGGCGCCGTCGCTGGGGGAGCCTTGACGACGTTCTTGGGCTGGAGGTGGGTGATGTTCATCAATGTACCCATCGGGATCGTTGCGGCGCTTCTCTGCCAGAGATACTTACCAGGAGGTGGCGGCTGGCTGAAAAATCAACATCTGGATATTCCGGGAGCACTTACCAGCACCTCCGGGACGATTCTGCTTGTCTTCGGGCTCACTAATGCTGCAGGCGTTGGCTTCGCGTCGGAGTGGACCTTCATTCCTCTCGCGGCATCGGTCCTGGTTCTGGGACTCTTTCTGTTCATTGAATCCCGGTCGAAGGCTCCCTTAGTGCCTCTAGCCTTCGTCCGGAGAGGATCGGTTCTCACGTCCAATGCTTTGGCTCTAGTATTGACCTCGATTGTTGGTGGGATCGGGTTCATCGTTCCAGTATATTTCCAGAACGTCCTAGGTTACTCGGCGTTTTTCTCGGGTCTGCTGACTTTGCCCCCGGCGCTCATCTTTTTCGTAGTGGGGGGTTGGGGAGCCTCTCGTCTCGTGAATAAGTTCGGCGCCAAGCGCACCCTCTTGCTCTCAAGTGGGCTAATCTCAATCGGGACTATCCTTCTAACCTCCATGTCTCCTAATGGTAGCGCCTTTGTGTTGATGCCTGGCCTACTTGTCTGGGCGCTTGGGGCGAGCATAGGGTTTCCCGCGGTTAACATGGCCGCTGTCGCCGGAACGCGGCCTGGTGAAGAGGGCCTGGCCTCAGGCCTGGTCAGCACCTCGTCCCGCATCGGATTCCCCGTAGGACTTGCGATACTTCTCACGATCGCCAGTGCCTTTGACCCGCCTGCAGCCGGGTCGACCGGCGCCTCGATTTCTGCCGCTGGAGTAGTTGCAGGGTTCCAAGTCGCCGAAATAGCCGCATCACTCATAGGGGTCCTTGGGTTCTTGATCGCTCTCCGCTTGAAAGATGTGAAGCCATCGTGGGCGTCGGGTAACTGGAAGCCCAGCGAACCAGTTCCTCAGGGTTCTGTCAACTCTTCGGTTATTTTGTTGACTTGCTTTCATCGACTCCGGGGATTACCGTCGTCGTCGGGTTCCCCTTCACTGCTTCAACTGAGAGCCCTTGCGCCTCAGAGACGAATAGTCTCTTCTTGGCAGTGAACGGTCGAACCTCAACCGCCCCCTCACGCCCAGAGCGTGGTAGCTTGGCCGATTGCAGGCAGGGATTTTACGGTGGCCAGCCAACCAGTTATCCCAGCTCAGACCTGTCACCTAGTCCGAGTCACTCCCCTCATCCCATGGTGACTGGTTCATACGACGACCGCCTAACATGTAGGGAGTCGTTCCTTGAACATAACTTTTAGAGACAACCGAAGCTACTAACAAACAGCAACCGAAGAATTGACAGTGCCCTCCTCAGTAAGCTCGAGTCTATGACAAGCCTAAGAAAGGGATC
>Ga0209806_1001152_pt1 | contig 17726 bp, 18 predicted proteins | sample GraSoiAngelo_152_FD_186166 | JGI IMG/M metagenome (GOLD analysis project Ga0209806, IMG submission 186166) | Grasslands soil microbial communities from the Angelo Coastal Reserve, California, USA - 14_1009_12_30cm (SPAdes) (version 2) | ecosystem: Environmental > Terrestrial > Soil > Grasslands ... | reverse complement strand
TCGCCGGGCAGGCGGAAGTTCGGGAGTGAGGCCAGGTGCACATTGTGTGCACGGCCGATGCCCATCTCGAGCATCCCGCCGCACCAGACCGGAATGTCGTGCGCTGCGCAGACATCGTGGACGCGCTTCGCCGACGCGAGGCCGCCGACACGGCCCGCTTTGATGTTGATGACCCTGGTCGCGCCGATCTCAATGGCCTTGCGCGCGTCTTCGCTGGTGTGGATTGATTCGTCGAGGCACACCGGCGTCGTGATCTGCCGCTGCAGCGTCGCATGATCCACGAGGTCATCGTGCGCGAGCGGCTGCTCGATCATCGTCGGTTTGGTCGGGTCGATCCGCTTGAAGAGGCCGACGTCCCTGAGGGTGTACGCGGAGTTGGCGTCGACCATAAATGCGAGGTCAGGGAAGGCCTTCCGCGTGGCCTCGGCGATCTCAACCTCGAGCCCCGGCTTGATTTTCAGCTTCACGCGCTGGTACCCGCCCTCGAGCTCGCGACGGATGGTCTCGATCAGCGCCTCGATCGAAGGCTGGATGCCGATCGCGACGCCGCAGAGGATCCGGTCGCGGGTCCCGCCGAGCAGCGCCGAGAGCGGCTTGTTCGCGCGCTTGGCGAAGAGATCCCACACCGCCATCTCGACCGTCGCCTTCGCCATCCGATGCTCGCGGATCCACGCCAGCTTCCGGTCGACATCCCCGGCCACCGCGAGGTCAGCCTCGAGTAACTCCGGGAGGATGAATTCCTCGAGTGCATAGAGGACCGTGCCCCAGGTCTCGCCGGAGTACCACGGGAGCTCTCCCGCGACACTCTCGCCCCATCCGACCGCGCCCTCCGACTCGACGCGGCAGAGCACGCGAGTCATGTGGGTCTCGCGCGCACCGCTCGTCTCGTACGCGTTCTTCAAAGGAAGCCGTACGACAAACAGCTCGACGCGTTCGAGTCTCACTGCTCGTCCGTGTCGAGCGTGAGGTCGCGACGCGGCTGGGGTACGAGGAGATACGCGCCTCGACCGTCGGCCGCGCGCAGGAATTCGACAGCGGCGTAGCCCTCGCCGAACGCGCGCTCGAAAGCGTCGCGCCCCGCCAGTCGCCACTGCAGGGCAAGCTTCGGGTCGCGCGCCTTCAACTCCTGGAACGCGCGCGGGATCTCGACGAGGAGATGTGATGCGCTCGTCGTTTCGGCGAGCCCTCCCGGGCGGTCGCCGTCGGCGCGAAGCAGATACGCGATCCCTTCGCTCTCCGCGTCCTCGAGCGGCGCCGGCTGGTCTTCGCCACGAAGGCGTTTGTAGGTGCGCTCGTGACCGATCGGCCACTCGACGTAGATCCGATCGGACGGAAGTCCCTGGTTCAGCTTGTCGGGCATCGCACCGTAGAAGTCGCGGTGATACGTGCGCGTGTAGGCGCCCAGCTTCCCAAAATTGAAGCGGGCGTTGCGCGCTTCGAGCGGGTCCATCGTCCAGGCGACGATCTCGATCCCTTGATCCAGGCAGTGATCCCGCTGCGCCTCCTTCAGCTGTTGCGCGAGCCCGCTGCCGCGGTACGGATCTCGGACCGCGAGCATGTGCGAATGGTGCCTGAAGTGGTAATCGTGGATGCCCAGGAATCCAAAAACGAAGCCCGCCGGCTTGGGGTTGTCGGGTGCGTACCCAAGCGCGACGAACCCGCCGTTGTGCACCACGGCGAGCATGAGCTGCGGGGGGACCACCACGTCCCCGCTCCAAGTGTCCTCTTGCAGCGCAACGGTCGCCGCGCAGCCCGCTATGTCGTGCGCCACCTCGATGCGGAATTCGGGCATCGCTGTGGAGTATCGGCTAGCATCCCGCCCGTGCCGACCACAAGCGTCGACTTCTTGAAGCGGGTCTCGATGTTTGAGGACCTTGATCAGCGTTCGCTCGAGGCGATCGCGAATGCCGCGGTCGAGCAGCGCTATGAAATCGGGCAGGAGATCGTGCGGCAGGGCGACACTGGCGTCGGCGCGTTCATCATTCGGTCGGGCAAGGTCGACATCGTCCAGGACCGCGATGGCAAGGAGCAGAAGATCGCGACGCTTGGACCCGGCGAGGTATTCGGCGAGATGGCCCTCCTCGACGAGTTCCCTCGTTCGGCGACCGCCCGCGCCGTCGAGCCGACCACGGCGCTCGGGATCCAGCGCTGGCACTTCCGCGGGATCCTCGAGAGCCACCCACAGATCGCACTGGCGTTGCTCCCGATGCTCACGCGTCGGATCCGCAACGCTGAGGGCAGGTTGCCGGAGGCCGCCCGGCATTAGAGCGCGGCCGTGAAGGGAGGCGAGCCATGGGCGACGAACAACGCAACACGGACATCGTTCGCAAGGTCGAACAGCTCTGGATCGATAACAAGCTGGAGCAGCTCGATCAGTACTTTCAGGACGAGCGCTCCCACGACCGCCCACCGGGCGTTCCGCAGGGCATCGCCGGCGCGAAGATGGCGCACACGGGCGCGATGCAGTCGTTCAAAGACCGGAAGCTCGTGATGAAGGACATCTTCGCCGGGGGCGACAGAGTCTTTGTTCGCAGCACCTTCAGCGCCCAGTACATGGGTGGCGTACCGGGGATTCCGGCGCCGTCGAATGGCACGCCGATCAAGGACATCGAGTCGTGGTCGGTCTATCGCCTCAAGGACGGCAAGATCGTCGAGCACTGGGGACTGAACGACGGCTTCATGATCGCGATGCAAGCCGGCGCTCTCGAGATGCCCCAGATGGCGGGAGCGCCTCCGAGCCGTTAGCGCGCGGTAACGACGATCCAGTAGCTCCCGGTCGAGTCGGTTCGATCGGATCCGACGCGGATGTAGTAAGCGCCGGCATCCTTCGCGTTGTAGTTCGCGCGCGCGACCCGAGGGGCCGAGTCGCTCGCCTCGTCGAGCACCTGCCCCGTGCTGCTCACGATCGCGACGGCTCCCCGTTGGAGCGTGCCGAAGTGCAGCTCGACGACGATGTTCGTGTTCGCCGGCGCGTTCAGGCGGAACATGTCGACGTCTCCCGCGGGTGCGAGCGTCCCGTTGTGGGTACCAGCGGTGATGGGAGTCGCGGTCGCGATCGTATTGCCGTGATCGTCGGTGGTCGTCGTGTTTCCGCCGCCGGCCCGGTCGCGGTTGTTGAGTGCGGAGAGGATGACGAAGAGGACGACGACGCCAGCGACGAGGACGATGGTGCGCCGCCTTCTCCACCAGGAAGCCCGCGCCGGCGTTGCGGTGCTAACAGAGAGGGATGGACTCGCCGGCGGGAGGCGATCCTTGGAGGGCGGTTCAGACGCCGAGGGCCCAAGGGGTAGGGGCATCTGAGCGCGTAGCGAACGGGCGGGGGACCCCAGGCCGACGGAGGGCTGGGCCGCGGCGGGTAGAGAGGGTATCGGCGCCTGAGCCGAAGGCGCAGGAACCGCTCCCTGGACCGTCGGTTGCGACGGCGACGACGCTGTGGCTCCCGATAGCGCTCGCACGAAATCGCCGACGCGGGCGAACCGCTCCTCGGGCTTCTTCGCCAAACCGCGCAGCAACGCGGCTTCGACGTTCGACGGGAGCGGCACCCCGATCGCGCTCGGGACAGGTACCGGTTTGTGGACGTGAGCCATGAGCGCGGAGAGCGGATTCTCCGATGGGAACGGATGCCGCCCGACGAGCATCTGGTAGGCGACGATCGCCATCGCGTACTGGTCCGAGGCCGGGCCGGCCGACTCGGCGCCGCTCGCGCACTCCGGCGCGATGTACTCGGCCGTTCCCATGAGCGCGCCCGCCTGAGTGACGCCGGAGCCCGGACCGACGATCTTCGCAAGACCGAAGTCGGTGAGCACTGGCGTGCCGTCGTGCGTGAGGAGGATGTTCTGGGGCTTGATGTCGCGATGAACGACACCACGCGCGTGCGCGTAATCGAGAGCCGATGCGATCGGCGTCAGGATCGTCAACGCATACTCGAGCGGGAGCGGAGCACCGAGCTGATCGGCGAGCGTGCCTCCGTCGATGAAGTCCGACACGAGATACGCGAGGTCGCCGCTCGTCGAAAAGTCGTATGCCGTAACGATGTTCGGATGGCGCAGCTTTCCGATCGCCCGCGCTTCGAGGGCGAAGCGCTCCGCGAAGCTCGGGTCGCCGGCGGTCTGCGGCGGCAGGACCTTGATCGCGACGTACCGCCCAAGTGCGGGCTGGTAGGCCTTGTAGACCGAGCCCATTCCGCCGGCGCCGATCTTCTCGGTGATCTGGTAATTACCGAGTGTCGCTCCGGGCGTGAGCGTCACGAAACGCCTTCCACGCGATAAGCCTCAACCGGCGCACGCCTGCCCTTGAGCTCGAGGGCTCCGAGCGGCGTCGCGCGAACGCCCTCGCCGGCCGCCGCGAGGGCCGCGGCCGAGCAGATCACCTCGCCGGCCTTGGCGTGGCCCTGCAAACGCGCCGCGACGTTCACCGTGTCGCCGATGGCCGTGAAGTTCTGGTACTCGCTCGACCCGAGGTTCCCGACCATGGCCTCGCCGGTGTGCACGCCGACGCCATACCCGAGGTCTCGGCCGGCTTCGCGTGCCGCGCCCTGCAGGGCGAGCGCGCCATGGAGCGCAAGCCGAGCGTGACCCACCTGTGGCTCGGGCGCGTTCCAGAGCGCGAGGATCGCGTCGCCCGCGAACCGATCGATGACGGCGCCCGAATCACGCAGCGCCTTCGAGGCCACACCGTGATAGCGAAGCAGGAGCGACGCGACCTTCTCGGGTGCGAGATCTTCCGCGAGCTGCGTGTACCCACGCACATCGGCGTGCAGCACGCTCACCGTCTGCGTCTGTCCACCGACATCGACGAAGGATGGTCGCGCATCGACCATGTCGGCCACGGTGTCACCGAGGTAGCGTTTCAACGCGTCGCGTAGGCGCGCCTCCCGCACCGCGAGTTGTTCGAGCTTGGGCGATGACGTGTCTTCGTCGGCGACGAAGACGATGCCGCTCACATTTCCACCGTCGTCGCGGACCGGTCCCGCGGTCGCGCGGAGCTTCGCGCGGCGACCGTCCGGGAGTGTGGCCTCGATCGCCCTCACTTCGCCGCTTTTCCCTGCTTTCAGAACGAGCGAAAAGACGCGCTGCGACAGCGATGGGCCGAACACGTCCGTGTACGGCTGGCCCAGCGCCTTGGCTTCAGTGGTCGAAAGCAGCCGCTCCGCATTCGCGTTCAGTGATCGGATCCGACCCTCGATGTCCATCACGACGACCGACGACGGATTGAACTGGAGGAGGGCGAAGCTGAGGCTCACCGGCCTACGCTAGCCTCTCGCGCGGTGCCAAAGCTTGTCGAATGCGTCCCGAATGTGAGCGAAGGACGGCGCGGCGACGTCATCGATCGCCTCGCCGACGCCATCCGCGCGACCGAGGGCGTTCGTCTTCTCGACCGCACGAGTGATGTCGACCACAACCGCTCGGTCTTCACATACGCGGGCGAGCCCGACGCTGTTGCCCGCGCGACGCACGCCCTCATCGACCTCGCGTACCGCGAGATCGACATGAAGACGCACAAGGGCGAACACCCGCGGCTCGGCGCGGTCGACGTCGTGCCGTTCATCCCTCTGGCCGGCGTGACGATGGACGAGTGCGTCGCGCTCGCGCACCGGTTCGGCCGCGAGGTCGCGCAGCGCCACGATGTGCCCGTGTACTTCTACGCGAAGGCCGCCATACGGCCGGAGCGCGTTCGGCTCCCCGACATCCGCAAGCCGGAGTACGAGGGACTGGCGGAATTCCTCGAGAGCACGCACGTCCCCGATGCGGGTCCGAAGCGTATGCATCCGACCGCGGGCGCGATCGTCGTGGGCGCGCGGCCATTCCTCATCGCGTTCAACATCGAGCTCGATTCCACGGATCTGAAGCTGGCGCAGCGGATCGCCAAGGAGATCCGCGAATCTTCCGGCGGCCTTCCGGCGGTCCAGGCGAAGGGCTTCATGCTGACAGATCCGCCGCGTGCGCAGGTGTCCATAAACCTTCTCGATCACACGGTCACGTCACTCGCAACGGTCTGGACTGAAGTGGCGACCCGCGCGAACGCGGCCGGCGCGAAGGTGCTGCGCGGCGAGCTCATCGGGCTCATACCCCTCGACGCGGTGCTGCAGGTGGCGGCGCAATCTCTGAAGCTCGACGGCTTCACACGCGACCGCGTCATCGAGAGCCACTTTCTGGAGTGACCGCCGCGGACCTCATCCTTCACGGCGCGCGACTGCTGACGCTGGAGCCGCTGAAGGACGAGCGGCCTCGGGTCGGACCGGCCGCGGGAGATGTTCGCGCGGTGATGGACGGTTTCGTCGCGGTACGCGACGGAGCGATCGTCGCAACAGGCCATGGAAGCGCCCATGAGACGGTCGAGCGTGTCGACGGCGCGATCGATATCGATGTCGAGGGACGCGTCGTCATGCCAGGCTTCGTCGACCCGCACACCCACCTGTGCTACGCGGGTGAGCGCTGGGAAGAATTCGCCAGCCGGCGGAGCGGCGCGGACTACCTCGCCGTGCTCGCGGCAGGCGGGGGCATTCACGCGACAGTCCGGGCGACGCGCGATGCGACCGATGACCAGCTCCTCACGCTGCTCATGCGACGCATCGGCGACGCCGCCGAGCTCGGCACGACGACGATCGAGGTGAAAAGCGGATACGGTCTCGAGCCCGGCGAAGAGCTGCGGCAGCTTCGGCTTCTCGCACGCGCGAAGGCGGATGCGCCCATCGACGTCGCGGTGACGTATCTCGCGGCGCACGCGTTGCCCACGCCGTACACCGACGACCGCAAGCGCTTCATCCGCGAGGCGACGAAGGCGGTCGCGACCGTCGTCGAAGAGAGCCTCGCTGAGGCGGTCGACGCGTTTGTCGAGAAGGGCGTCTTCGACGTCGAGGACGTCCGACCGTTGTTCACTGCGGCCAAGAAGGCGGGCCTTGCCGTCACGATGCACGCGGACCAGCTCAACGACGTCGGTGCGTCGGTCTTCGCGGCCCGGACGCACGCGCGCTCTGCCGATCACGTCGCCCATGCGTCGGCCGAGGGTATCCGCGCCCTTGCGCGCGCCGAAGTGCCTGCGGTCCTTCTCCCGGGCAGCGCGTTCTTCGTCGGTTACCCGCCGCCGGATGCGCGCCGATTCATCTCGGCACGGGTGCCGGTCGCGCTCGCGTCGGACCACAACCCGGGAACCTCGCCGCTGGAAGGAATGCCCACCGCGATCGCTTTGGGCGTCACCCTCTGCGGGCTCACGCCCCACGAGGCGATCGTCGCCGCGACGATCAACGCGGCACACGCGCTCGGTCGGGGCAGTCGCGTCGGTGCGCTCGTGCCGGGACGCCGCGCGGACATTGTCGTGCTCGATACCGACGACGAGCGCGAGCTTGCCTACCGCATGGGCGCTCCCCTCATCGCGGAGGTCTACTCGTCGGGAAGGCGTGTCGCCTAGTGAGGGCTAAACTCCGCGCCGTGGCCGACCCGCGCCTCGAACGGCTGCGCTCGGTGCCGCTCTTCGGCAGCTGCACCGAGAAGGAGCTCGCCTTCATCGCCTCGCGCGCGGACGAGGTCGACATTCCGGCGGGTCGGGTCCTCACCGAGAAGGGAAAGAGCGGCGGAGACTTCTTCATCATCCTGGAAGGCCGCGCCGAGGTGGACGCGGCACCGGGAAAGCGAAGCCTCGGCGCCGGAGACTTCTTCGGCGAGATCGCACTCATCGACAACGGCCCTCGCACGGCCACGGTGAAAGCGGCAACGCCGATGCGCTGCCTCGTCCTCGGGCACGCGCAGTTCCGAGACGTTCTCCATCAGAACGGCGAGATCGCGGTCAAGATCCTGCGCGCGGTCACCGAACGACTCCGCGCAGCCACCCCCCTAGCCACCGGGTAGGGTTTCTCGATACCCTGCGCGTGCGGCGTGCACGCCAAGGAGGTATCGCGACCGCATGAGTGATCGCGTCGCCATCTACCCGGGATCCTTCGATCCGCCCACGAACGGGCACGTTGACATCGTCGAGCGATCGTCACGCCTCTTCGATCGCGTCGTCGTCGGCGTCGGGCGCAACCTCGCGAAGAAGACTGTCTTCACGGCGGACGAGCGCATCGAGTTGATGCGCGAGGCATGTGCCCGGTTTGACAACGTCGAAGTCCGCGCATTCGACGGCCTGCAGGTGGAGTTCGCGCGCGCCTGTGGCGCGAGCTTCATCGTGCGCGGAATCCGTGCGCTCTCGGACTTCGAATTCGAGTTCGAGATGGCCAACATGAACCGCTCGCTCGCGTCGGAGATCGAGATGGTCTACCTCATGACGGCCCCCGAGTTCCTCTTCGTCTCCGCATCGCGCGTGAAGGAGCTCGCCGCCTTCGGCGCTCCGATCGACAAGTACGTACCGGCGAACGTCGCGAAGCGCCTCAAGGCGATGGGGAAGCGCGGCATGCGCACCGGGGCAACGGAAGCGAAGGACTAGTGACCACGCTGCTCGCCGCGGACGTCGGGAACACGAACGTCGTCCTCGGTGTGTATGACGAAGCGAAGCTCGTCTCGACCTGGCGCACCGCGACGCGGCAGGACCAGACCGAGGACGAGCTCGCGGTCATGATCGACGCATTGCTCGGCCGCGAGGACCTGTCCCTCGATGACGTCGATGCGCTTGTTCTTGGCTCGGTCGTCCCGCCGCTCACCGCGTCGTTCATGCGGCTCGCGGAGCGCTACCTCGATCAGCCCGCGCTGGTCATCGGCCCCGGCGTGAAGACCGGTGTTCGTCTGCGGGTCGACAACCCCTCGGAGGTCGGCGCGGATCGCATCGCGAACACGCTCGCCGCGCATCGGCGCTACGGCGGACCGGCGATCGTCGTCGACTTCGGGACAACGACGAACTTCGATGTCGTGAGCGCCGAGGGCGACTTTCTCGGCGGGGCGTTCGCGCCGGGCCTGGAGGTTTCCGCGGAGTCCTTGTTTGGACGGGCCGCTCGTCTCTTCCGCGTCCCGCTCACGCCACCGGCGAATGCGATCGGAAAGAACACGGCGGATTGCATTCGCTCGGGAATCGTCTTCGGGTACGTCGGGCTCGTCGAAGGTCTGCTCGCGCGCCTTGTCGCCGAGCTCGGGCCCGCGCCACCGCGCGTCCTCGCGACCGGCGGACTGGCGGCGACGATCGCGCCACTCGCCAGGGGCATCGAGCGCGTCGACGACGACCTGACCCTCGAAGGTCTTCGTCTCCTGTGGGAGCTCAACACGTGAGTCGCGCGGGCGGTCGCTTCGTGGTTCTGGCGGTGACCGGTTCGATCGCGGTGTACAAGATGGTCGAGCTCTCACGCCGCCTGGTGCAGGCGGGCGCGACGGTCCAGGTCGTCATGACGAAGAGCGCGGCCGAGTTCGTTACTCCTCTGACCTTCCAGGCGCTCACGCATCGGCCGGTGGAGATCGAGATGTTCGCGATGCAGGACGAGCGCGCCGCAGGACACGTTGCGATGGGCCGGCAGGCCGACGTGGTCGTCGTCGCGCCCGCGACCGCGCACGTGCTCGCGCGCCTTGCCCACGGGTTCTCCGACGACCTCGTCGCCACGACAGTTCTCGCGACGTCGGCGCCGGTCATCGTGGCGCCCGCGATGGAGACGCACATGTGGCAGAACGCCGCGACGCAGGCGAACGTGAGCGCGCTCCGCGCCCGGGGCGTGCTCGTGATCGACCCGGAGACTGGACCTTTGGCGTCCGGCGACATCGGCCCGGGTCGCCTCGCATCCCTCGAGCGCATCGAGGCCGCGATCGATGAGGCGCTCGGCGGGTCGCAGGTGCTCGCCGGACGCTTGGTCGTCGTCACCGCCGGTCCGACCCTCGAGGCGATCGATCCGGTGCGGTTCGTGTCGAACCGATCGAGCGGCAAGATGGGCTACGCGATCGCGGCGGCGGCGCGCGACGCCGGTGCGGAGGTGATCCTCATCACTGGCCCCACGGCCCTGGTCCCCCCGGCGGGCGTGCGCACCTTTCCGGTGGAGAGCGCGGACGACATGAAGGACGCGGTGGTCGCGCAGCTCCCTCGTGCGGACGCCGTGATCATGGCCGCGGCTGTCGCGGACTACCGGCCCGTCGAGCGCGTCACGACAAAGCTGAAGAAGAAGGACCTCGGCAACGAAATGACCGTTCGGATGACCGAGAACCCCGACTTGCTCAAGGCCATCGTCGCGGCACGCCGTCCGGGCACAGTCGTCGTCGGGTTCAAGGCCGAAACCGGCGATGCGACCTCCGAGGCGGGCCGCATGCTCCGGGACAAGCAGCTCGATCTCGTTGTCGCCAACGATGTGGTGAGTCCCGGCTCGGGGTTCGGCTCGGACGACGACCAGGTCGCATTCGTGAGCGCGGACGGTATCGAGACGCTGCCCCTATTAAAGAAAAGCGAGGTGGCACGCCGGCTCGTCGCGAAGCTGGCGGAGCGGCTGGCGCGTTGACCGACGAGGAGCCCTCGCTCCGCTCGTTTCAGGACAGGCTGGAGCGGCTCGACACCCCGATCCGAAAGTGGCGTGAAGCCCGCGAGCGTTCGTTCGCGGCCGCGTTCGGACCGAAGCAAGGAAGGCTGTCCAACCTCATGGCGCGGTTACCGCAAGCCGCGAGCGCCGCGGCGGCACTCGGGCTCGGTCCGCGCGACGAGGTCTTCGCCATCTTCGATGAGCTCTTCGACCTGTACGCCCGCTCCGATCCGCCGCACTGCGCCATCATCCGAGGGATCGTGCACGAGCGCGAGGCACGCGTCCTTCTCGAGGACTACGTCGCCTACGCGTCAGGCATCCTGAAACAAGGCGGCCGGCCGGAGTGGCTCGAACGAGGCGTCGTGGCCGCGTCGATAGACGATCAACGGCGCGACTATCGCGACTGGCTCATGTCGCTTGGCGATCTGTACCTGAGCGCGCACGCGGCGCACCTCGACCCGTCGCCGGTGCTGAAGCGGATCGCCGAGCGATCCAATCCCGAGCGGCACCAGGCCGCGCCGACTCCCACTCGGGAGGCACTCGGCAAGTTTGAGGACAGCGCGTACTTCGCGACGTCGATCCTCCCCCAGCTCCGCTAGCCTCGCGCCATGCCGGTGGAGTGGGTGACGTTCGACTGCTACGGAACGCTCATCGACTGGGAGCGCGGGATCACTGATGCCCTTCTCCCACTTCTGCCGCCGGAGACCGATCGGAGAGCGCTCGCCGAGTGGTACATCGCTATGGAGGCGGAGTTCGAGGCTGAGGGCTATCACCTCTACAAGGACGTGCTCGATCGCGTCGGTCGGCGTGTTCTCCACTCGCTCGATGCCTCGATACCGGAGGACAAGGCGTCGCCGCTACCGGCGTCGCTCGGGGAATGGCGGCCCTTCCCGGAGGTGCGGACGGCGCTTCGTGCGCTCGTCGACCAGGGTCGCTCCATCGCGATCCTCTCCAATGTCGATCGGGACCTGCTCGAGCTCTCGATCGGCCGGCTCGGGATCCGGCCCGACCTTGCCATCACCGCCGAGGACTGCCACAGCTACAAGCCGGCACCTGGGCACTGGCGCCGTTTCCTCGAGCGCAGCGGCGCATCCGCGGGACGGACGGTGCACGTGGGCGCGAGCCAGTACCACGACATGCGGCCGGCGGCGGCGCTCGGATTCCGCACCGTCTTCATCGACCGCCATGGCGAGACCCTCGAAACCGCGCCCACGCGCGTCCTGCCCGATCTGGGGACGCTGCCCGAAGTCGTAGCCGAGCTCGCCGCGAGCTGATCGTGGACGACGCGCGGCGGCGGGACCTGCTCCTCGTCGCTCTCACGTTCGCCGCGGGCGCCGTCGACGCGGTCGTCTTCCTGCGCCTCGAAGTCTTCACGGCGGTGATGACCGGGAACATCGTTCTCCTCGGCCTCGCGATCGGACAGGGTGCTTTTCGCAACGCGCTCCGATCGCTCATTGCCCTCGCGGCCTATTCCGGCGGGGTCCTCGCCGGGGCGCGCCTCATCGGCGCGGCACCGCGCGAAACCGTCTGGCCGGCGCACGCCACCCGCGCGCTCGGCGTCGAGTGCGTCCTGCAAGCCGCGTTCTTCGGCGGGTGGATCCTCACCGACGCGCGACCCGACGGCCTCGCGGCGGCATCGCTCATCGCCGTCTCCGGAGTGGCGATGGGCATTCAAGCCGTGACCGCGCGCACCCTGGCACCCGCTCTGTCGACAACGTACGTGACCGGCACGCTCACCGCACTTCTGAGCGAGCTCAGCGCCCTCGGCGCGATCGGCCCCGACGCGTTTCGCCGCGCGGCGATCGTGGTCGCCCTCGGTCTTGGCGCGGTCTGTGGCGCTCTCGTCCTCGTGGCGGCAGCCGTACTCGCACCCGCGCTGCCTCTCGTCGTTATCACCGGGGTCGTGGTCGTGGCTGCAACCCGCTTTCGCTAGTGCCTTCGATCCGAATCTGGAATGAATCCTGCGACATACAAGCGGGCGCTACGATTGCGTTGACGCCGGGACCGGCACGCAGCCGGCCTGGACGGAGGTTCGAAGTGAGCGATCAGTACGGCGGCGGATCCACGCCGGCCCCGAAGAAAGTCACCGTCCCCGACCTCGTCGCGATGAAGCGCGACGGCAAGCGCATCACGATGATGACGGCATACGACGCCGCGTTCGCGCGTCTCGTCGAGCAGGCCGGCATAGACGTGATCCTGGTCGGCGACTCGCTCGGCATGGTGGTGCTCGGTTATCCCACGACCGTGCCGGTGACGATGGACGACATGGTTCGGCACGCCGCGGCGGTCTCGCGCGGCGCGACGCGGCCGCTCCTCATCGGCGACATGCCGTTCGGCTCCTACCAGGCCGGCCCGTCCGACGCCCTCCGCAATGCGGCGCGTTTTCTGAAAGAGGCGGGCATGGACGCGATCAAGGTCGAAGGCGGCGCCGAGGTGGTCGAGACCGTTCGCACTCTCACCGCGAACGGCATCGCGGTCATGGCGCATGTGGGTCTCACGCCGCAGCGCGTCGCGCAGCTCGGCGGCTTCAAGGTGCAGGCGAAGACCGCGCGGGCCGCGCGCCGCCTGATCGAGGACGCCCTCGCACTCGAGGATGCCGGTGCGTTCTCCATCGTCCTCGAGTCAGTACCGGCGCCGGTCGGGGCGCTCGCAACGCAGCGTCTTTCGATCCCGACGATCGGGATCGGAGCGGGCGTCGACTGCGATGGCCAGGTGCTCGTGCTCCACGACGTCCTCGGCCTCTACGGTGAGTTCAAGCCGAAGTTCGCCAAGCGGTACGCCGACGTCGGCGCCGCCGTAACGACTGCGCTGCGCGAATTCGACCGGGAGGTGCGCGACGGCTCGTTCCCGACTGACGAGCACAGCTTCACGATGAAGGACAGCGAGCTGCTCTCGCTGCAGCGGAGCCTGGCACAGCAAAAGGCTTCCTAATGCGTGTCGCGATCCTGGGCATGGGCGCGATCGGGCACGTGATCGCGCGTGCGCTCGAGGGTCGCGCCGAGCTCGTGAAGGTCGACCGCACCCGCGCGCCGCTCCGGGACGATGAGACACCGGTCGACGCCGCGATTCTTACGACGAAGACGCCGGGCACCGCATGGGCGGCCGCGATCGCCGCGAAGATCCTCGCGCCCGACGGCGTCGCCCTCACGATCCAGAACGGCCTCGGCAATTACGAGATCCTCGTGGAACACGTCGGCCGCGAGCGCGCGGCCGTCGGCGTGATCTACGTCGGGGCGCAGCTTCTGAACGGCGAGCTCCGCGCGACGGGACCCGGCAAGGTCGAGCTCGGGAGGCCGACCGCCGCGACCTCGCGGACGAAGCTCGACGAGCTCGGCCGAACGCTTCATGAGGGCGGCATGGATGTGACCGTCGTCGACGATGCGTGGCCGGCGGTGTGGCGAAAGGTCGTCACGAACGCGGCGGTCAACCCGCTTACCGCATTCATCCATCGGACGAACGCGGAGCTCCTCGCTGACGCACCCGCCTCGCGCGTGGCCGATGGCATCGCCCGAGAGGTCGCGCGGGTCGCGACGGCATCAGGTGTGCGCATCAGCGAGGACGAGGCCGTGAAGCAGTGGCGCGCCATGGCCGCGCTCACGGGTGCGAATCGCTCGTCGATGCTTCAGGACGTCGAGGCTGGCCAGCCGACCGAGATCGATGCCATCTCCGGTGCGGTCGCGCGCGAAGGCGAGCGCCGGGGCGTCGCGGCGCCCCTCAACCAGGCGATGACGCTGCTCATCGCCTCGCTTGCGCGCGCCTAGGTCGCGACGGCGGTCTTTGTCTCCGCGCCCCGACCGGGTTGATCGCGTTCAGCGAGGAGCCACCAGGTGCGCATCGGGCCCTTGCCTTTGACCTCGATCGTCCCGCGCGGCTCGCAGACGAAGCGATCTTTGAGGAGCTCGTAGGTCAATTCCGTCAGTTGGATCTTCCCCGGTTCGCCGTGCGACTCCATTCGCGCCGCCGTGTTGACAGGATCGCCCCAGATGTCGAACACGAACTTGCGCCGTCCGATGACTCCACCGACGACCGCGCCCGAATTGATGCCGATCCTGAAGTCGAGGCAACGCAACCCGGAGCGGCAGCGTTCAGCGGCGAATTCGAGCATCCCGAGCGCGAGCCGCGCGACCGCCTCGGCGTGGTCGGGCCGCGGCCGCGGCACGCCCGCGACGCCCATCCAGTTGTCGCCGATCGTGCGAATCTTTTCCACTCCGTGACGATCGGCTAGACCGTCGAAGGCGCTGACGTACTCGTCGAGCAGCGCGACCATCTGCCGGGGCGTGAGTTCGGCGGTCAGCGGGGTCGAATTCACGACGTCCGCGAAGATCATGGTCGCCTCCTCGTAGGCGTCGGCGATCACCTCCTCGCGCTCCCGCAGCCGCGTCGCGATTGGCGCTGGCAGCACGTTGAGGAGCAACCGCTCCGAGCGTGCGCGCTCCGTCGCGAGCTGCCGCGCGTAACCGGCGAGCAGAGCGAACGCGACCGCCGAAATCGTGGCGATGTTCGCGGCGAAGAAGGCCGTCACGACCCAGCCAGGCAGGCCATTTGCCTCGCGGGGCTGAACGAGCGCTGCGAGCGCCACGACGGCGGCGAAGGCCACGAGCCAGCGAACCCCGGCGCCGATGCCGCCAAAGACGAGTGCGCAGAACGGCGCGAGGACGGACCAGAGCACCACGCCACTCGACGGTTGGAAGCCGCCGAGCGCGACATGGACGCCGAACGGGAGCGTGAGGATGATGAGGCTCTGGATCTGGCGGGCACGTTCGAAGTCGTGAGTGCGCGCGAAGACGGCAAGGTTCGCGAGCGTCAGCGGAACGTAGACGAGCGGAAAGATCGCGGCGACGAATTCTCCGTAGGCGTAGTAGATGCTCGCCCAGGGCGGGACCACCACGATGACCGCGAGCGCGAACGCGACCAAGAGGCGCTTTCGTCTTCGGTCTTCGGCCGGATCGGTCGGTTTGGTTCCGATTCCAAGCAGCCGGTCGAGTACTCGCACCGGGTGCATTCTCCGCTCGCGCAGCTCCCGACCGCGAGCCGACCCCCATGGGAACCTTTGGAGCAGCTGTGCGTTAGACAGGCGTGAGGCTCCTGCTCCCGCTCGTCCTACTGGTCGTCGCCTGCGGCGGTGCCGTCGGCTCGCCGGGGCCCTCGTCGACGCTCCGGCCGGAGGCGCGCGGCGCCCTCGATCAGATCTACGTCGACGGTCGTTCGTACACGCTTCAGGTCGACCTGTATCGCGACCTCATGCCTGGGCCCGCTCCCACTCCGAAGCGCGGCGTTGGCGGCACGATCTTCCTACGGGCCGATGCCGAAAGTGACCCGCCGCAAGGGTTGCGCGCCGACAAGGCATGGCTGGTGAACGGTGCCGAGATTTGGGAGACCGTGCCGCAGCCTCTGCAAACGTTCGCCGCCGATCGCCGCAATCACCTATCGCTCAGCGTTCGCGACGGACCCACGTGGGACGCTGGCGCGAAAGTTGACGTGGTCTTGCAGCTCAGCACCTCGAGCGGTACGTACTTCATCCAGCGGCGCGGCGTTCAGGTGATCGGCGCCCTCTAGCGCCAGGCCCGCTACAAACGCCGCCCTACGAGGAGTGCGACGGCCGACATCGCGACGAACGCGATCCCGATCCAGCTGAACGCGGTCGCGAGACCGACCGCCTCGGCGAGAAAACCAAAGAGCGGGGCCCCGATGCCGCCGACGTGCGCGTTCAACAGGTAGTACCCGCCGAGTACCGTCGCTCGTCGGCCTGGCGCGGCGCTGTCCATGACGAGCGTCTCGGTCACCGTCGAGCGCATCGACCAGAGCAGGCCGAACACGGCGAGCGTGACGAGAAGAGCTTCGTTCGGCACGGCCGTGACGGCGTACACGGCGGGACCCATGAGCGCGAGACCGCCGAGCATCACGCGGCGTCGGCCGAAGCGATCGGACAGAAAGCCCCCGAGTGGCGCGCCGATCACGCCGACCAGCTGCGGCACGCCGAAGAACACGGCGGCGAGCGCCGGCGAGAGGCCGCGCGCGTCGACGAGATAGAGCGCGAGGAACGCGAGCAGTGCGGCGATGCCGAACTGGAAGGCGATAGAGAGCGATACCAGGGGGCCGACATCGCGGAAGACCCGGCCGATCTCGCGGAAGGCCGCGAACCGATCCCCGGGCGCCGCACGCTCGTGCACCGGCGGCGCCACGAACCAAAGGAGCGCACCGAAGACGATCGGCGCCGCCGCGAACCAGACGTACGGCGTGCGCCAGGTGCCCGTCGCCGTCGCGAGAAGACCCGCGACGGCGGGCGCCGCGAAGAACGAGAGATGGCCGCCGGTGATGTGGATGCCCATCGCCGTTCCGCGCACTCGCGGGGAAAAGATGCGCGCGATGAGCGCGGCGGCGGGTCCATGGTACGAACCGGACACGATCCCGAGCAGCACCAGAAGCGCGAGGAGCTGCCAGTACGAGCCCGCCGTCGCCAGCGCGACGCTCGCCGCTCCCATCAGGAAAAGACCGCCGACGATGACCACGCGCGACCCGATGCGGTCGGCCAGCAACCCCCACGGCGCGTTCGCGAGACCCGCGGCGATCGAGAACGCCGATACCGCGAAGCCGCTCTCGGCATAGCTCAATGCGAAGGCGTTGCGGATCAGCGGCAGCAGCGGGTTGAGAAGCGAATTCGTGACGTGATGCGAGAAGTGCGCCGCCGTAATCGTTCCGAGGAGCGCCTGGCCGCGCCTCTCCTTTAGCGAGACCTGCTCGACCGTGGGCTCCGACGGGACGGCCATCCGCTCTTCGGCGATCGTCGTCACGGGAGCGCCTCGAGCGCGATACCGACAAGCACGTTGTCGATGAGCCGCGTCCCGTCGACACGCGCCGCGAGCGAGATGAGAGCACGGTCGGCCGGACGGTCGAGCTCGTCGAGGGTCAGCGGATCGGCCACGGACACATATTCGAGCGCAACGCCCTGGCCCGCCGCGAGGCGCTTGAGGTGCTCGCGCAGCTTCGCGGGATCGCGTTCGCCGCGAGACCACATCTCTTCCGTCGCCCGCAACGCCCGCGAGAGCGCGAGAGCGCTCCGGCGATGCTCCGCCGAGAGGTAGCGGTTGCGCGAACTTATCGCGAGTCCATCGGGGTCCCGCACGGTGGGGCATCCGGCGATGCGGACGGCGAGCCGGAGATCGCGGGCAACGGTCTGGACCACGCGGAGCTGCTGAAAGTCCTTCTGGCCGAAGTACGCGACGTCGGGCCGCACGATCGCGAACAGCTTCGTCAAAACGGTCGCCACTCCTACAAAGTGCCCCGGTCGCGCGGCGCCCTCGAGACGCGCAGC
>Ga0209806_1001149_pt1 | contig 17737 bp, 18 predicted proteins | sample GraSoiAngelo_152_FD_186166 | JGI IMG/M metagenome (GOLD analysis project Ga0209806, IMG submission 186166) | Grasslands soil microbial communities from the Angelo Coastal Reserve, California, USA - 14_1009_12_30cm (SPAdes) (version 2) | ecosystem: Environmental > Terrestrial > Soil > Grasslands ... | reverse complement strand
CGAGCTGCTGTTCGACGGACCTCTCAGCCCGGGGCTCATGCGACCGCCGGGCAAGGAGCACTACCTCTACGTGATCATGCCCGTGCGGGTGGCCATGTCGTAAGCGCACTGGAACGAGGTGCGCCTTCGCCGGCTTCAGCTCAAGAACCACCGCAACTACGCGCAGCTCGACCTCGCCCCGGGACCGAGCCTCAACGTTTTCATCGGCGCGAACGGGCAGGGCAAGACAAACCTCCTGGAGGCTGTCGCGATGCTTGCTCTATCGGCATCGCCGCGAGCTCGCCGGGAGTCGGAGCTGGTCGGACCGATCGGGCCCGGCTCGCGGATCGAGGCCGAGGTCGAAACCGGCGCCAGCCGGCGCGAGATCGCCATCACCCTGGCGGTCGAAGGCGAACGAACGCGACGCGTCATCGAAGTCGACGGGGCTCGGCGTCGCGCCGTCGACCTGCCCGGTCATTTCAGGGTCGCCCTCTTCTGGCCCGACGACCTTGGCCTGATCAAGGCGGGTCCCGAGCTTCGCCGGCGGTTCCTCAACCAGATGCTCGTCCAGGTCGAGACGGGTTACGCCCGCGCGCTCGCCGGCCTCCGCCGCGTGCTCGAGCAGCGCAACAGCCTGCTCAAGCGAATCGCCTCCGGGCAGGGCGGCGAGGACATGCTCGACGCCTGGAACCAGGAGCTCGTCCAGGTGAGCGCAGAGATCGTTGCCGCGAGGGCGAAAGCAGTCGTCCAGCTTGCCCCCGAGGCGGCGAGGTGCCACGCCGAAATCGCGTCCGGCGAAAGCCTCGAAATCCGGTACGAGGGGCCTCCGGAAAACCTGGCCGAGGCTGTGAATAACTCCCTGGGCGAAGACCTGAGACGAGGGTCGACCAGCATCGGCCCGCATCGCGACGACCTCGTCGTCATTCTCGACGGTCGGGAGGCACGCTCGTACGGTTCGCAGGGCCAGCAGCGCACCGCGGTGGTCAGCCTGAAGCTGGCCGAGGCGGCACTTATCCAGGCTCGCACGGGTGAGCGGCCGGTGCTCTTGCTCGACGACGTGCTTTCAGAGCTCGACGGGGACCGTCGTGCCGCCCTTCTGGCGGAGGTTGCCGCGGGCGGCCAGGTGATCATCACGTCAGTCGAAGCAGGACCCTTTCCGCCGGATCTGATCGCGCGGGCGATGGTCTGGACCGTGAACGGGGGAAGGATCGAGGCCTGTGGATAAGTTGGGCAATATTCTGCCGAGAGTCATGCGCCGCCAGCCCGGCGGGGCGCGCCTCCTGGGCGGGCAGGTGGCGGCCGCTTTTCGAGTGCTGCTCGGGCCCGACGTGGCCCACCTGTGCGATGAGGTCGAGCTTCGCGCGGGCACCCTCCTGGTCACCACCTCCAGTCCCGCGCTCGCCCACCAGCTGAGGCTGGACGCAGAGACGATTCTCGCCCGCCTCAACCAGCCGGAGCTGGGCCGCAAGGTGCGGACGTTGCGGGTCCGGATCGGCCGGTCAACGCCCTCGTGAAGCTGGGCCTCGAGCAGCAGAAAGCCGCCGCGCTCGGCGGGGGGCCGGTCCGCGTGGTGGCCGGCGCGGGGACCGGTAAGACGGCGGTCATCGCGGAGCGCTTCCGCCGCCTGGTCGCCCGCGGGGTGTCGCCAGACGCGATCCTCGTCATGACCTTCACCGAACGCGCGGCGCGCGAGATGCGCGAACGCATCGAAGGCCTGATCGATGGCCCGGCGTCCTCGGTCGGGACCTTTCACTCGATCGCCCTGTCCTGGCTGCGTGAGGATGGCAAGTCGATCGGGGTGCCTTCCGGATTTCGCATCCTGACCGGCGCCGACCGCTGGATCCTCGCCCGCGAGCTGATGTGGAGCATCGGCGACGCGGCATTGACCGGCGACGAGCGCCCGGACGATCTTGTCGCGCCTGTCCTGCAGATGTTCGAGCGCATGAAGCAGGAGCTCGTGGGGATTGGCCGCCTGGCGGCCTGGGCTGACTCGGCCGACGACCCTGAGCGGGCGGCCCTAATGCGCGCGTGCGTGAAGCTGTTTCGCGCGTACGAGGGGGAGTGTCGCAAGCAGCGCCTGCTGGATTTCGACGACCTTCTCCTGCTGGCGGTCAGGCTCTTCGAGAAGAATCCCGCCGTGTTGCGCCGCTACGCCGAGCGATACCCGCACGTGCTCGTGGATGAATACCAGGATCTGAACCTGACACAGGAGCGGCTGGTGGAGCTGATCGCCGGCGGCGCGGACCCCTTCGTGGTCGGTGACGACGACCAGTCCATCTACCGGTTCCGGGGCGCGTCGCGGGCGAGCCTGGAGCGGTTCGTCCGCAGCTTCCCGGGGGCGGGCACCATCACCCTCGGACGGAACCGCAGAAGCTCGCGACGCATCGTCTCCGCGGCGGCCGCTTTGATCGACCACAACCCTGACCGGCTGGGCAAACAGCTGCGGGGGCAGCAGAGCGGACCGGCGGTGCAGATGTGGGAGTGCCCCGACTCGACCTCCGAAGCGACGGCCATCGCGCGTGAGGCGGAGGTCCTGGTCGGGGCCGGGATTTCGCTCTCCTCGATCGCGGTGCTGTGTCGCACCAATGCAATCGCGCGGCCGATCGCGGCGGCACTTGCCGCGCACGGTCTACCTCACGTGGTGATAGGCGGCCACGGCTTCCACGACCAGCCGGAGATCAAAGATCTGATCGCGATGCTGCGCGTGATCCGCGATCCTGCCGACCTGGTCGCCCTCGCCCGACCCGCCGCGGCCGCACTGCAACCGCTGCTCGAGCGTTTTGCGGGCGCGGCGAATCAGCTCGATGTGCGCGATCTGTTTTTCGAGCTGATGGAGCAATCGGGTTACGCAGGTGGGCTGCCGGGCGCGGCCGCCAACGTGAGCCGGTTTGCCGAGATCATCGGCGAGTTCTGCGAAACCGCAGCCGACCACTCGCTCGACGCCTACATGCGGCATCTCGACCTTGTCTTGCTGTCCGGCGAAGACGAAGCGCCGGCTCAGGTTGAGGCAGCCGACGCGATCCAGGTGATGACGATTCACCAGTCGAAGGGTCTCGAGTTCGACGCCGTGTTCGTGCCGGCGCTCGTCGAAGGTCGCCTGCCCCAGTCGTCACGTTCGCCGAGGTTCGAGCTGCCGCCGGCAGTGCTCGAGCCGCTCGTCCGCGGCCGGGAGGATGTGATCGCGGAAGAGCGGCGCCTTCTCTACGTGGCGATGACGCGCGCGCGCCGTCGCCTCTATCTCACTCGTGCAACGCATTACGAAGGAGGGCGTCGCTGGCGGGAAAGCCGCTTCCTCAACGAGGTGCGAGAGGCGGGGCCTCGCGTCGTGGTCGAGACCCAGGTCGCTTCGACTGCATCGCCGGCGGCGCCGGCCGTCGTCAATGGTCACGGCGGGGACGTCCACCTTTCGTACAGCGCGATCAGTGCGTACCAGGATTGCCCACGGCAGTACTGGTATCGCCACGTCGAGCGGCTGCCGGTCGTGCAGAGCGCAGAGGCGGTGCACGGCGTCATCCTTCATGAGGTGCTGCGTCGCGCGGGCGAGCTGCGCAAGCAAGGCCGGCCGATCAGCGCACGGAGCCTGAAGTCTATTCATCAGCAGGTCTGGAACGCCGCCGCGTTTCCGGACCCGCGGCGAGCGCCCGCTTTCAAACGCAACGGGATCGCGGAGCTCGAGGCGTATCGCGTGCGAGGCGGGTTCGATCCGGTTCCCGCGTATCTCGAGCAGCCCTTCGACGTCGCCGTCGACGGATGGAAGCTCCACGGCATCATCGACCGCATCGATCGGACGGGCGAAGGCTGGAGGATCATCGACTACAAAAGCGGCCGGCCGATCGCACGCCGGCGGCGGGATCTGCAGGTGGCCCTTTACGCGCTCGGCGCGACCGGCGCGCTGCACCTAGAGCCGCTGCAGCTGGAGGTCGTGTACCTGGCGTCCGGCGAATCGGTGCAGGTGGATGGCGTCGGCGCAATCGTGCACGACGCGGAGGTCGAGGGCAGCCGGGTGGCCGATGGCGTCAGGGCTGGGCGATTCGAATCGCGACCGGAGCGGCGCCGTTGCCGCCTGTGTCCCTACCGGCTCGCCTGCACCGACGCCCTGTAGCGTTCCGCCAGCAGGAGGCATTCCCGTGCTATGTCCGACGACGCGTACGGGTGCGCCATGTCCTCCGCCTTGGCCGACATCTCCCGCCACGTCGGCCCACCCTCAGCCATCACCCGCACCTCGTCGAGGAGGTCTTCCTCCTTCGGTGCGAAGGCGCCGATCCGCGAACCGACGACGAAATCGACGTTCGGCGATTCCTGTCCCGGTAAGAACCCGGTGATGACAAGCGGCAGGCCGGTGGCCAGGGCCTCGGCGATCGCGCCGGGCCCCGCCTTGGTGACGACGAGGTCGCACGCTCGCATCAGCTCGGGCATGTAATCGACGAAGCCGAGCACCAGCATCGGGGTCGACGCCTCGATCTCGGTGAGCCGCCGCCGCAGCTTCTCGTTACGCCCGCACACGACGACGAGCTGCCACGGGTGTGCGCCCTCGGCCAGGCTGCGGACCTGCGCTGCCAGGTGCCCGACACCCGCCGCGCCGCCCATCACGAGGACGGTGAATCGATACTCATCAAGCCCGAAACGGCGCCGCAGCGCCTGCTTCTCGCCTGGCGCCGGCGGCCGGAATCGCAGATCGACGGGCAAGCCGAGCAGCTTCACGCGGTCGGCGGGCACCCGGCGCCGCAGCGCCACCTTCCTCGCCTCTTCGGTCGGGGCGACCACCAGATCGGCCTGGCTGAACGTCCACCCCCGGTGGAAGTCGACCAGGTCGGTGATCACCGTCATCAGCGCGCGCGGCCGGCCACTCTTCCGGATCGCCTGGTGGGCGATGTGGTTCAAGAGCGGATGGACCGAGAGGACCACATCCGGGTCGTGCTGCCGGAGTAGCTGCTGCACGATCTTGCGCACGCCCGGACCGAACACGGCACGGATTGCCGCGAACGTCGGCTTTGTGTTGCTCGAGTGATAGACCGCGCCCCAGGCCGCGCGCGACCGGCTGATGACCGGTGAGTAGAGAGAGGCGAGTCGCCGCACGATGGTGGGCCCCTGCCCGATCAGAGGATCGGCGACGGTGACGACGCAGGTCGGGTCAAGCAGCTTGAGCGCGTCGGTCAGTGCTCGCGCCGCGGCGCGATGGCCGCCGCCCGTGTCGCTGAAAAGAATGAGGACGCGCGGCGCGCCGCCGGCAGGGGTCGGATAGAGGGAGACTGCTTGGGTTACTTGCGTCGCGCCGCTGACCGGCGCGCGATCCATCGCATGTTGTAGGTGGCCAGCAGGTACGTGATGAAGCCCATGCCGATGATCGCGATGCTCACCCAGAGGATGGTCCGCTTGGCCAGCTCACCAGGTGACAGCGCGCCGCCGCCCGGAATGTGGTTCTGCTGGATTATGAAAGCCGCGAGGTCCTTGACGTCCTGCTCGGTGAGCTTGGTGTTGCCGCCTTTGGCAGGCATCGGGGTTTGCTTGGGGTCACCGGCTTGCGGTTGCCGGCCGTTGGTGATGATCTCGATCAGGAAGTTGGGATCGAGGGTGTTCGGCACCCCCGGCAATTTTTCGATGGGGTTGAGCACCGCACCGATTCCGCCCTCCAAGCTCGAGCCGTGGCAGGTGGCGCAGTTCTGCGCGTACAGGGTCGCCCCCTTATCCGGATCGCCCGGCAGCGCGGTCGCCCCGCTTGCCGTCGAACCGGCCGAAGGCGACGGGGAGGTGTCGGCAAGGGTGGAGATGCCGGTCAGGATGAAAAAGGCCGGTATTCCGAGCGCCAGGAGGAGGCCTCTGCTGACTCGCATCTAGGCCAAATCATATCCGCCGGTTCGGACCGGTTTCGAGCGGGAATAGCAAGGAAGCTCGTACGTTTAAGTTCTTATGGCTTCCTGTTCGCCGGTCTCCCGTTCCGCATTCTGCTGCGTCTCGAGACGCTGGCTTGACGCGAGATCGGCGTACCGTGGCTGAGACCACCCGCCTGATCTCCGACCGCTCCGCACGGCGGATCGCGGTCATTGCCATGCACACCTCGCCCACGGCCTCGCTGGGCCAGAACGCAAACGGTGGACTCAACGTGTACGTCCGCGAGATCTGTGCGGCGTTCAGCGAGCGCGGCATCGCCACCGACGTCTTCACCCGCAGGGGCCCGACGGACCCCGCGATGGAATTCCTCGCATCGAACTCGTGCGTGATCTACCTCCCCGCCGGCCGGGATCTCGACAAGTACAGCCTCTACGACCAGGTGCCTGCGTTCGCGAACCAGGTCCTCGGGTTCGCCGAACGGGAAGGCTCTTACGACATGTTGTTCTCCCACTACTGGCTCTCGGGCGAGGTCGCTTGTCTCCTCAGGCCGCAGATGCCGGCGGGCTGGGCGCACATCGCGCACACCCTGGGGTTGGTCAAGAACCGAACGCTTGCGGAGGGCGCCCACGCCGAGCCGGCCCTCCGAATCCGGGTGGAAGGAGAGATCTCTCGCCAGGCCGATCTCTTGATCGCGTCGACCGGCGAGGAGGCCACCGACCTGGTCCAGGGCTACGGAGCCGATCCGGAACGCGTCGTTGTGGTCCCTCCCGGCGTCGACCTCTCGGTGTTCCAGCCGATCGACCGCGAAGAGGCACGGCGGAAGATCGGATACGGGCCAGGCCGGCTGCTGCTTTTCGTCGGCAGGCTCGAGCGGTTGAAAGGGGTCGAGGTCGCAATCCGGGCCCTCGCACTTCTGCGCGATCGGGCCCACGATGACGTTCGCCTGCTGGTCCTGGGCGAGGACAGTAAAGACGGCGACGAGAGTGAGATGGAACGGCTCAAGGCAATCGCGACGGCGGCCGCCGTGCGGGACCGTGTCGACTTCCTCGGCTCGGTCGCGCACCATGAGCTGCCCTACTTCTACTCGGCGGCGGACGTCTGCGTGATGCCGTCTTACAGCGAATCTTTCGGACTCGTCGGTCTGGAGGCCCAGGCGTGCGGCCGCCCGGTGGTCGGATCTGGAGTGACGGGGCTGCGCTCAGTCGTACGCGACGAGGTCAGCGGGTACCTCATCGATTCCCACGATCCCGCGACCTACGCGGAACGCATCGGCCGCCTGCTGGACAATCCGGAGCTGGCGCAGCAGATGGGCCGCCGGGGACGGCTGTTGGCACAGCGTTTTTCCTGGACGCGGACTGCTGACCGTCTCGAGGACCTGTTCGATGGTGTCGTGGAGCGGGCTCAGGTTCGCGTCCAGGCCGGCGCCCGGCAAGAGTAAGGAAAGGCCTGCGGGTCTTCTCTCGTCAGCGCCGTGGGCCTGGTGCCGTCGGCGTTCATCAGCCAGACCTGGTCCCCGCTCAAAAAGGCGATCTGGTGCCCGTCGGGCGATGAGACGGGCGAGGTCACGTCGATCGGATCTGACGGCAGACCCAACGACAGGCTGAGCGCGGTCGGAGGCGATACGACGTTGACGACGAACGCCTTGTGCAGGACCCCGGTCGACGTCGAGACCGCGGCCGAGAAAACCAGATGCGTCGAGTCCGGAAGCCAGGCCGGCCGGCCGATGTCTCCTGTCGTGAGCGTCGTCGTCGTCGACGCACCCGTCAGGTTGCGGACTCGGAGACTCATTCCCTTGGGGTCCTGGCGCAGGTACGCGATGCGCCTGCCCGCGGGATCCCATGCCACGCCGCTCACAGGAGCGGTGTCGATGGCGAGCTGGTAGCGGGCGCGCAGGCCGACGTCGTAACCCCAGATCTCACCGACGCCGGCGCTGGCGTGGATGAACGCCACCCGAAGCCCATCAGGCGCGACCGAAGCTTGGGCGATGTCGGTCGCGATGATGTCGTCAACCCCAGCGGCGGTCTGGCGGTGCAGGACTCCGAGGCCGTCGACATAGACGTAGCCCATGCCGGCGGCCAGCGCGGCCGCCCAGGTCGCCTCGAAGCTCAGCCGCGCGGTGGTGCCACCGGGCGTGAACTGCCACCATGCGCCGTTCTGGTCCTCGATCAGCAGCGAGTCGCCGCCAGGTGACCAGTTGAACGTGCGCACGTCGCCGAGGTCGAACAGCTGGCGAGGAAAACCCGTCTCGTTGACGATCCACAGACCGCCCGGCGAACCGTCGACGCCATCGGTCGCGAATGCGATCCAGTGATGCAGCTGTTGCAGCGGTCCGGTGCTGAAGGTAAGGGTCCCATCGTGGCCGAGCTGATTACCGTCCACGTCGAGGGCGGCGGTGTTCACCAGGAGCTTGTAGGTGGTCTGTGCGACGAGCAGCTGGGAGGGGGCGATGATCGCTCGGCGTGCATCGTTGGGATCGAGCCTGACCTCGAACGGAACGGTGGGACTGATCGACAGGGCGCTTTTCAGCGTGCCGGGGTCCATCGCGCGCGTGAAATCGAGACTCAGGTAGGCCGACGTGTCGACCCCACCGTCACCGTTGGCGGGAGCGGAGCCTGCGAGGTTGGGGGGGCCCTCTGTGGTGAAGGCCCAGTGGTGGCGAAGCGTGTAGGTGTTGCCGCCAAGGTCGCGATAGCCCGACTCGAGGATGACTTCGTATGTCGTCGCCGTGTGGAGTGTCGGATGCCGGTAGACGAGCTGGTGGCCGTTGACCCACTCGATGGACCCGCTGGTGGCGGGTGAGAGGTGGAGGCGGGATTCCACCGACGCGCGGTCCACGTCGTGGTCGAAGCTGATGCGCACGGGCGCGGCCGTCGAAACGTCGATCGTGTTCCGCTGCGGCGAGTAGTCGACGATCTGGGGCGGGCTACCGCCGCACGCCGCAAGTCCGAGGCTGGAGACCACGGCGCCGGCAACGAATAAGGCGCACCACTTTGCGGGCCCTCCCTCTCCCAGCGGCCCCCTCCCCCGAGCCGAACCAACCGGGGTCGAGACTACGCGAGAAAAGAACGAGTGCCAACCCACCCTATTAACGGTTTACACGAACCGCCTAGAGGTGGGACTTGAGGCGCGCCCTCATCTCTTGCGCCAGCTGCTCCAGGCGCGAGGAATCCACGAACAGCAGCGAGATGCTCGGGATCTGGTCGATGGCGGCTTCGATGCCGGCGAGCGAGGGATCGGCGGCCCCCAGGATGTCCTTCACCTTTCGCGCCCGGTTGCCCAGCGCGTCCTCCGCCATCGCCTGCAGCTCCGCGACGACCGAGCTCCAGTCCAGCTGAGGTCCTGCCGACCTTGGCGGAGACGTCGGCGCGACGGACGCCGGCGTGGGCGCGGGGGTGAAGCCGGAGAACGAACCGGTCGGAATCTGAGCCGTGGGCGGCTCCTGCGGCATCACCGGAATGACGGGAATGGTGGGGTTGGTCGGAGCCGCGGGTTCCGGCTGCGGAGCAGGTGCGGAGAACGGTGCCGGCGCCTGGCGAGCCCTCTGTCCGCCGACCACCTCCTCCACGTCGAGCGGTGGATGCGGCGTCGAGTCGGCCGACTTGACCTCGATCATGGCGTTGGGGTCGTCGCACAGCGCAAGCGCGCGGTCGGGCTTGTCCGAGATGTCGCGCGACTCGCTGGTGTAGGCGCCGGCGAGCTCGCCGCCGGACAGGATGATGACTCCGGTGCCTGCGGTCGAGCGGATCATCACGCTGCCGCTCAGCTTGCGGTCGCTCAGGAAGTTCAGGAGCGCCTTCATGTCGACCCACCCGGCGTACAGCTCGGTGTACATCGGCCTCGACACGGTGAGCTCGAAAAGCCCATCGATCAGCTCGGGTGACAGCCCCACCACGTCGAGCACGCCGTGCCCCGCGGTGACGTCCTCGTTGAAATGCTGCAGCGCTGATTTGCCGAGGACAAGGCTCCCCGCCTCAGCGGCGCCGTCATAGAGACACTCGAGCGCCGAACCCTCGCGAAAGAGGATGAGACCCGACGCGTCGTCCGTCAGCAGCCTCACGTATCCGGTGTAGCCCTCGCGCTCCAGCGTGGTGAGCAGGCGCGGAAAGTCGACAAATGACGTCTTCAACGAGTCGTACAGGATCTGACCGGCCGGGACAGGGATCGGCTCGCGGCCGTGCTTCGGCTGCGGGCGGTGCTTCACGCCACGTCTGGGCTGGGGGGCTTCCACCTTTCTCTCCGATTCAGCATGCTCTTTTCGTTCGTTTCGAGGCTCCGGCCGCTCCGCTTTTGGCTCCGGTTTGGGTTCGGCCGGCTCGGCCTTGGGCGCGGACTCGGCCGCGTGGACCAGCTCAGGGATTCCGGCCCTGACGGTCTCGTCGGCCGGCAGCTTCGCTTTGGCGTCGAAGTCAAAGTCGCCCTTCGTCCAGTGAAGCGCGTTGACGACCGCCTCGTCGCCTGACTTCCCGTCGCTCTGGGCATGAAAAAGGTGACCGAACAGGAAGTACAGCGAGGCTGACTGCCCGTTCCCATTGCGGACGTTAAGGGTACCCGTGGACCGCTCGCCCTGAGCGGATTCGAGAAGCGATCGAAGGGGGGTTTCGGCCAGCGAGCCGTGAGAATTCAACAGTCTTCTCCTGAGATCGGCGCAGCCCGATCGAGAATTAAGAGAAAGTTAGTATAGGCATCGAGATCAGAGCCGCGCGCCCGGAGCGTCCGGAGCCTCCGGACCTACCCCTGCCGTCACGTCCTGCCCCGGCGCGCCTCGTGCTCGTCCGGCACGGCCAGTCGACCTGGAACCATGAACACCGCATCCAGGGCCAGCTGGACCCCCCGCTTTCGGCCGAGGGTCTCCGCCAGGCCGAGGTCCTGGGCGCGCGGCTGGCAGGCCGCAAATTTGCGGGCTTCTACTCAAGCGACCTCAAGCGCGCATTCGAGACCGCGCAGGCCATCGGCGCCTTGGTCGGCGTCGCGCCACAAGCGATGGCTTCGCTCCGCGAGATCTTTCTCGGCGAATGGGAAGGGCTGACCACAGACGAGATCGCGGAACGGTTTCCTAAGGCATGGGCGGCGTGGGTCGATGAGCCGGATTGGGACGTGGTGCCGGGCGGCGAAGGCGCGGCGAACTTCGACGCTCGTGTGGCTGCGGCGCTGGATGACATCTTCCGTCGCCATCAACAGGGCGATGTGCTGGTGGTGACGCATGGCGGTGTGATCCAGGTTGCGCTGCATCGCGTGGTCGGCAGGCCGAGCCGCGGCCTGTTCCCTTTCAAGATCCAGAATGCATCCATCTCCTTGCTCGAGAAACGAGATGGTCGAATGTTGATCGGCGGGGTCAACGACATCGCGCATCTCGAGATTGCGCTCGTCACGGAGGTCGGCCCGGGATGAGCAGCGAAGCCGAGCGATGGGACAGCGACCTCGATGAGCGCGCAACGCCCGCGCCCTTGTTGCAGACATTCGCGTGGGGCGAGGTGCAGGCACGCGTGGGATGGACCATCGAACGGGTCAAGTCGCTTTCGCACGGAGCGATGGCGAGCGTGCTCGTGCGCAAGGTCGGTCCGGTGCGCGAGGCATACGTCCCGCGCGGGCCAGTCCCCGCGACTGCCGAAGCGATCGATTCGCTCGTCGGCTGGTCGCGCGAATTCGGGATCGCGAGGCTCGTCATCGAACCCGAAGCACCGGAGAGCTTCGCCGACGTCCTGACCGAGAAGCGATTCACGCAAACCACGCCGATACAGCCGCAGCACACACGAATCCTGCAATTGCAAACTCCGGACGAGCTGCTGAAGACGTTTCGCCACGGTCGTCGCTACAACATCCGCACCGGCATCAAGCGCGGGGTCGTCGTCGAAGAGGGCAAGGACGCTGCAGAGCTCGCGCGCCAGTCCGCGGCGGTCGAGCGCCGCGAGTCGATCCACCTGCCTGACCGGCGGTACTACGAGCTTCTGCTGGATGCGCTGCCCTGGTGCCGGACTTACACCGCTTTCGCGCCGGACAAGCGCGAGCCACTGGCGACGGTTCTCGTGGCCCGCCATGCCGGCCGCGCGTACAGCCTGTTCGCCGGGCGCAGCGGGCGCCGCCGAGAGCTGCTGGGCAACGACCTCGCCTGGTGGTCGGCGATCTCCAGCGCGGCGGAGGCGGGCTGCAACGATTTCGACTTCTGGGGCGTGCCGCCGCCGAATGCTCGACCGGGTCATCCGCTGGAAGGGATCGGGCTTTTCAAGTCCGAGTTCGGCGGCGAGGAGGTGGCGTACGTCGGGAGCTGGGAGCTTGTCCTTTCCGCCGCCGGCGCAAGGTTGATCGCCGCCGAGCGTAAAACGAGAGCCTACATTCGGGGCCTGAAACGCAACATTCCCTAACAATCCTTCAAATCGATTAGGATTGTCCTATGGCTGTGGCGGAATCCTCCCGCAAGGTCCTTGTCGTGGAGCCGGACACTTCGACCCGTCGCGAGATCAAGCTGGTCTGCGAGCAGGACGGATACCAGGTGGTGGAGGCGGATGCAGGCTCTGAGGCCCTTCGCCAGGTCGAGTCGGCTCGACCCAGCGTAGTGCTGCTCGAGGTGACGCTGCCCGACGCGGCCGGCTTCGACGTGTGTCGCGAGCTGCGCAAGGTGGACCCCTCGGTGCCGGTGATCATGATGAGCTCCAGGTCGGACGAGATCGACGCAGTCGTCGCCCTGGAGATCGGCGCCGACGACTACGTCACCAAGCCCCTGCGGCTCCGCGAGCTGGTCGCCCGGATGGCAGCGCACCTGCGGCGCGCGCGGCTGGAGAACGCGGAGGCGATGCGCAGCCGGCTCGAGTTTCGCGACCTCGTCATCGACGTCAACGAGCGCCGCACCTACAAGGCAAACAAAGAGGTGGAGCTCACCCACACGGAATTCGACCTGCTGACATTCCTCGCCAGCAATGCCGGCAAGGTGTTGAGCAGGGAGAAGATCCTGAACTCCATCTGGGGCTATGAGTACCCGATCGAGACGCGCGTGATCGACGTCCACATCAGAAACCTGCGCCGCAAGATCGAGACGCAGCCCTCGCGTCCTTATTACATCCTCGCGGTCCCAGGCATCGGTTACCGCTTCACCAACGCCCGTCCCGCTTAAGGCCTAGCTCCGACAGCGATTCGAGCACGAACGGCCTCTCCGCGATTCGCGGATGCGGGACGACCAGGCCTCGAAGCTTCAAACGCTCGTCGCCGTAGAGAAGGATGTCGATATCGATGACCCGGGGTCCCCACCGCCGCGTCCGCACGCGCCCGCCTTCGCGCTCGACGTCCTGCGTGATTTTCAAAAGCTGACGCGGCGTGCCCTGCCAGTCGCCCTCGACCACCTGGTTGAGAAATCGAGGCTGGTCTTTCACCCCCCATGGCTCGGTCTCGATGACCCGGCTCCGACGCGTGATGCGCACTCCACGCTCGCGCAGGCGCCGCCGAGCCGCGCTCAGGTTGCGCGCGCGCCGGCCGAGGTTGGTCCCGAGGCCGAGGTACACCCTCGTCACTTCATTCGATCGGCGACGCGGACGGCGCGCACCATCTGCATCACGTCGTGCACGCGGACGATGTCGGCTCCACGCAGCACGGCGGCGACGACGGTTGCCGTGGTCCCCTCGAGGCGGTCGCCCACGGGAAGGTCGAGCAGCTTGCCGATGAACGATTTGCGAGACGTGCCGATCAGGACGGGGTGGCCGAGCTCCTTCAGCTCGTCGAGCCTCTGCATGACCTCCCAGTTTTGATCAGCGGTCTTGCCGAAGCCGATGCCGGGGTCGACGATGACCTTCTCCTTCGGCACGCCGGCCGCCATCGCCCGAGACGCGGCTACCGCGAGAAAGCGCATGACCTCGTCCATCAGGTCGCCCGAGTATTCGGTCCCGTCCTGGTTGTGCATCACGACCAGCGCGCATCCATGCCTGGCGGCGAGGTCAGCGATTGACGGCGACCTGGTGAGCCCCCAGACGTCATTGAGGATGGTCGCTCCCGCCGCGATACCCGCCGCTGCCACCTCTTCCTTGTAGGTGTCGATCGACACCGGCACGCCCGCCTCATCGGCCAGGCGGCGCACCACCGATTCGACGCGAGCGATCTCTTCGGCGGTGGTGATCGGCACATGGCCAGGCCGCGTCGACTCGCCGCCGACGTCCACCATGTCCGCACCCTCGCGGACCATGCGAAGACCCTGCTCGACGGCTGCCTCGAGATCAGCGCCCAGGCCATCCCCGCTAAAGGAGTCAGGCGTCACGTTGACGATCCCCATGACGTAGGTGCGCGATCCCCACTCGAAACTCCGACCGCCGATTTCAGCCACCACGACGCGACTATTCTCAGCGACATGCGGCTTGACGAGCTCGCCCGCGGCGCCGGAGCGGTCCTCGAAGGCGATCCGGACGCGGAGATCAAGGGGATCGCCTACGACTCGCGCCGCGTCAGTCCCGGCGACCTTTTCGTCGCGGTCCAGGGCCTGCGCGTCGACGGCCAGAACTACATCGCGGAAGCCGTTGCGAAGGGCGCGGCTGCGGTAGCCGTCGAACCTTCGGTCAAGGTCTCGGCGGGAATTGCGGTCCTGCGGATGCCCTCAACGCGCATCGGGCTCGCGGAGCTCTCGGCCGAGTTCTACGGCAGGCCGTCGCGCCATCTGAAGCTCGCCGGCGTCACCGGGACCGACGGCAAGACCACAGTGACGCACATGGCCGAACACGTCCTCCAGACAAGCGGAGTCGTGGCCGGCGCGATGAGCACCGTGTCCTTCACGATCAGCGGTCGCGAGGTCGACAACGTGAGCGGCCAGACGACGAATGAGGCTCCCGAGGTGCAGGCCTGGCTGGCGCGCATGGTCGAGGCGGGGGCCGAGTGCGCGGTGATCGAGACCACCTCGCATGCGCTCGTCCAGGAACGTGTTCGGGCGTGCGAATTCGACGTCGCCGCCTTCACCAATGTCGGCCGCGACCACCTGGACTACCACGCGACCTGGGATGACTACCTCGAAGCCAAGGCGCGTCTCATCGACCTCACGGCCGATGCGGCCGACAAGGGTGTCGAAAAGACCGCGGTGCTGAATCGCGACGACCTGAGCTACGAACGGCTTTCGCGCCGGCCTATAGCGCGGCGGTGGACGTACGGGATGACGACCGCCTCCGACCTGCATCCCCTCGACCTCGCGATCACGGGCGCAGGCTCGCGATTTCGGATGAAGACCCCTCAAGGCGAGACCGAGGTCACGCTCAACGTGCCCGCGCGCTTCAACATCTACAACGCGCTGTGCGCGGCCGGCGTGTGCCTCGCGCTCGGTGTGCCGGTGGAGGATGTGGGCCGCGGGCTCGCCGGCTTCGAGGGTGTGCGCGGCAGGCTCGAGCCCGTCGATCTCGGCCAGGACTTTCGGGTCTACATCGACTTCGCCCACGCCGCGGGATCACTCGCCAGCGCGCTCGCCGAGCTCCGTCCATTCACGCGGGAGCGGCTGATCGCCGTCTTCGGTTCGACCGCGCGGTCTGACCACGACCGGCCGGGCATGGGACGCGCGGCCGCCGAGTTCTCGGACTTCTTCATCATCACGACCGACGACCCGCTGAGCGAAGACCCTGTTGAGATCGCGCGGGACGTGCAGGCCGGAGCGATCGGCAAGGAGCCCGGCCGCGACTTCGAGGTCGTGATCGACCGCCGGGCCGCGATCCGCCGGGCGATCGAGATCGCTCGACCCGGTGACACCGTTCTCCTGGCGGGCAAGGGGCACGAGCGCTCGATGCGCACGGCGCGAGGCTCGGAACCCTGGGATGAAAGAGCCGAGGCCGAAACTGCCATCAGGGATCGTCTGGGCCAGGGCACCCTCTCCCCGTAGGGGAGAGGGATCTGGGGAGAGGGGCGTTCGCTAGAGGAAACCGCCGCCCCCAACCATGCGCACGATCTCGACGCGGTCGCCGTCGCGCAAGGTGATCGACGCGTAGGCGGTACGCTCCAGGATCTCGCCGTTGTGCTCGACCGCGACCGTGCGTGGATTGACTCCGAGCTGCTCGATGTAGGCAAGCAGCGGAGTCGGGCCTTCGAGCTGGACGGCCTTGCCGTTGACCTCCAGAGAGATCATTCGAACGCGCTGATCGCCGCGTAGCCCGCCGCGCCCGCGGCGCGGCATGCCGCCACTCTCTCAACGGTCACCCCACCGATCGCCAGGACCGGTATGCGCACCGCGCGTGCCACTCTGGCGAGGGCCTCAACGCCGGCGGGCTGGACGTCCGGGTGGCTCGTGCTCGGCCACACCGGTCCGAAGATGACGTAGTCGGCACCTCCGGCCTCCGCGGCCACTGCGCTCTCGAGGGAGTGGACCGAGCGCCCGACGAGCCGCTCACCAAGGAGGGTGCGAGCTTCGGCCGGCGAGATGTCGCGCTCCGGAAGATTGACTCCCGCGGCGCCGCAGGCGACCGCTACGTCGCAGCGCGATGAGATCACCACCGGCACCGGCGAAGAGGCGACCAGCCGCGTGGCGTCTTGCTCGAGGTCGCGCGTGCTCCGGCCGGGGGCACGCAGCTGGATGATGGTCGCGCGCGAGGCCGCTCGCAGGCCGGCTTCCGCACTGGAAACGATCGCCATCGCCACGGGCGTGACTAGTTCGGCCGCGATACGCCCTCGGTGGGTGAGCTCGGGCTGGCTTCGGCTCGTTTCGGGATCCGGCCGGCGAGATAGGCCTTGCGTCCGGCCTCCACCCCTTGCTTGATCGCTTCCGCCATGAGCGGTGGATCAGTGGCCAATGCGACCGCGGTGTTGACCAGGACAGCGTCCGCACCGATCTCCATCGCCAGCGCGGCGTCTGATGGGGCGCCGATGCCGGCGTCGACCACCACCGGGACCCGCGCCTCCTCCACGATGATCCGGATCTGCTCCAGGGTCTGCACACCCTGACCCGATCCGATCGGCGAGCCGAGGGGCATGACGGTGACGGTGCCGATCTCCTCGAGCTTGCGCGCCAGCACGGGGTCGGCGTTGATGTAGGGAAGGACCTGGAACCCCTCGGCGACGAGCACTCGAGCGGCCTTGAGCGTCTCTTCGGGATCGGGGAAGAGGTACCGCGGGTCGGGGATCACCTCGAGCTTCACCCAGTCGGAAAGGCCCATCGAGCGGGCCAGGCGGGCGACCCTGATGGCCTCGTCGGCGGTGCGGCATCCAGCAGTGTTGGGCAGGATGCGGTAGCGCTTCCAGTCGATCACGTCGAGGATCGTCTTCTTCTTCGGGTGGTCGAGGTCGAGCCGGCGCAGCGCCACGGTCACAAGCTCGCAGCCCGAAGCCTCGAGCGCGGCGATCATCGATTCGTCGGTCGGATACTTGCCCGTCCCGATGAACAGTCGCGAGCGCAGCTCGACGCCGGCGACGACGAGCGGGTCCGCGTGTGTCAGGGTCTGCACGCGAGAAAGCTTACGAGAGCTTGGTCAGGCCTCGGGCCCCTCCGGGCCAGCGCCCCATGAATGGGGCGGAGCCTTCCTCCTACAGCTCTTGTTGTAGGAGCAGGGTTCTGTCCCGGCCGTAGGTCAGGCGCTTGACCGCGGCGTCGATCGGCAGCCAGAGCAGCTTGTCGACCTCGATGCCCGGTTTGAACTTTCCGCCGCGGACCTCCATCACCCAGTAGCACGCGACCTTGTCGCGGCCGCGGCGATCCACGTAGGCGGTGCAGCCGAGGGGCCGCACCAGGTCGCACCGGAGCCCCGTCTCCTCCCGCACCTCGCGCAGCGCGCAATCCTCCGGGCTTTCGTCGGGCTCGATCTTGCCTTTCGGCAGAGTCCAGTCGTCGTACTGCGGGCGGTGGATGACCGCGATCTCGGTTTCTCCGGATCGTGACTTGCGAAGCACAACGCCGCCTGCGGCTCTGATCACGCTTACTTCCGCAACCTCAAGGATCTTTGTTGCCACCGTTGCTCCTTCGTAGGCTGAAACGTTTGGATTCCGCTCTAAA
>Ga0209806_1001147_pt1 | contig 17750 bp, 18 predicted proteins | sample GraSoiAngelo_152_FD_186166 | JGI IMG/M metagenome (GOLD analysis project Ga0209806, IMG submission 186166) | Grasslands soil microbial communities from the Angelo Coastal Reserve, California, USA - 14_1009_12_30cm (SPAdes) (version 2) | ecosystem: Environmental > Terrestrial > Soil > Grasslands ... | reverse complement strand
TTTAGAGCGGAATCCAAACGTTTCAGCCTACGAAGGAGCAACGGTGGCAACAAAGATCCTTGAGGTTGCGGAAGTAAGCGTGATCAGAGCCGCAGGCGGTGTTGTGCTTCGCAAGTCGCGGTCTGGTGAAACCGAGATCGCGGTCATCCACCGTCCCGCCTACGACGACTGGACGCTGCCGAAGGGCAAGATCGAGCCCGACGAGAGCCCCGAAGATTGCGCACTGCGCGAGGTGCGCGAGGAGACCGGGCTCCGCTGCGACCTCGTCCGACCGCTTGGCTGCACGGCGTACGTGGACCGGCGCGGCCGCGACAAGGTCGCGTGCTACTGGGTGATGGACGTGCGCGGCGGTCGGTTCAAGCCGGGCATCGAGGTCGACAAGCTTCTGTGGCTGACCGTGGACGACGCCATCAAGCGCCTGACGTACGGCCGCGACCGGACCCTCTTATTGCAGCAGGAGCTCTAGAAGTAAAGGCTCCTCCCCAGCTATGGGGAGGTGGCGCGCAGCGCCGGAGGGGCTGGTGGGGTCCCCCACCAAAGCCCCGGTAAGCTTTGCCCCGTGCAAACCCTCGCGCACGCCGATCCGCTGGTCGTCGCCGGCGTCGAGCTGCGCTCGCGACTCTTCATCGGGACGGGCAAGTATCCAACCGACGAATCGATGGTCTCCGCCCTCGAGGCTTCGGGCTGCGAGCTGGTCACCGTCGCACTTCGCCGCCTTGACCTCGACGATCCGAAGAAGAAAACAATCCTCGACGTGATCGACTGGAAGCGCTACCGGATCCTGCCCAACACAGCCGGATGCCGGACCGCGGACGAGGCAATCCGCATCGCCCGGCTGGCCCGTTCGATGGGCCTGTCGGACTGGGTGAAGCTCGAGGTGATCCCGGACCCGCGCTACCTCTTCCCCGACCCCGAGGAGACGCTAAAGGCCGCTCGGGTCCTCGTCGCTGAGGGCTTCCAGGTGCTGCCGTACATCAACGCCGACCCGGTGGTGGCTCGCAAGCTCGAAGAGATTGGAGCAGTGACCGTGATGCCGCTCGGCTCGCCGATCGGATCGGGCCAGGGCATCCAGACCATGGAGCAGATCCGCATCATCATCGAAGAGGCGCGCGTGCCAGTCGTCGTCGACGCGGGGATCGGCGTGCCCTCTGACGCGGCGCTGGCGATGGAGCTTGGTGCGGACGCCGTCCTGGTCAACACCGCGATCGCCCTGGCCGGCGACCCTGCGCTCATGGCCGAAGCGATCAAGGGGGGCGTTGACGCGGGGCGCAAGGCCTACCTCGCCGGCCGCATCCCGAAGCGCCCGCAGGCCAGCCCGAGCTCCCCCACCGAGGGCGTGTCGCGACCGAACTAGCAAGGCCGGTAGCGATGGCAATCGTTTCGAGCGCGGAAGCCGGCCTCCGAGCGGCGCCCCGAGCGACCATCCTCCAGCTGCGCGCGCCTGGCTTTCACACCGTCGACCTGGAGCGGGAGGCGTCAGCGCTGGTCGGTTCCTCGACCGTCCCGGTCGTGATCAGCTCGCGCTGCGATTTGGTCCTCGCCTGCGGCGCGGCGGGCGTCAATCTTCCGGAGCGCGACATCTCGACGCGCGATGCACGCACCCTCATCGGCGAAAGGCTGGTTGGACGCTCCGTCCACTCGCTCGAAGGCGCCAGGGCAGCGGAAGCAGAGGGTGCGGACTATGTGATCTTCGGACCGGTTTGGCCGAGCGCGACCCACCAGGGCGGCGACGCGGTTGGAGTCGAGGCGCTCGCTCGAGTCGCGCGCGGGGTTCGCATTCCTGTGCTGGCGATAGGCGGCGTTACCGAGGACCGGATCGAGGAATGCCAGCTCGCCGGAGCCGCCGGTTACGCCGCGATAGGCCTGTTCGAATGATCGCGCTCCAGGTCAACGGCAAGCGAGTCGAGCTTGATCAGGCGATACCGCTGCTCGCCTATCTCGAACAGCTAGGGGTCAACCCGCGTGCCGTGGCGGTCGAGCACAATGGCGAGATCATCGAGCGCGCGTCCTATGCATCCGTGACGCTGAGCGACGGCGACCAGGTCGAGATCGTCCGTATGGTCGGCGGCGGCTAGGGTCAGCTGACGGCGAGTCGCTCGCGGATCGCGGCTTCCGCCTCGGCCCGTTCGTCCCAGGGCTCTGAGCCTCGCGCCGTCCGCATCGAGCGCTCGTGCCCCTTGCCCGCCAGGAGGACCGTGTCACCAGGCCGGGCGATCTCGATCGCACGGCGGATGGCGGCGCGGCGGTCGATCACGACCTCGAAATCGAGACCCGGCGCCTTGCCCTCGGCGCCGGCCTGCACGTCGCGGGCGATCTCGGACGGGTCCTCACTCAACGGGTCGTCGGTGGTGATGATGAAAAAGTCGGAGAACTCGGCCGCGGCTCGGCCCATGCCTGGACGGTCGTGGTCAGATCTTGCGGTCGAGCCGAAGACGACGATCAGGCGCTCTCGCGTAAATGGACGGAGCTCGGCCAGAGCACTGGCGAGCGATCCGGCTGCGTGCGCAAAGTCGATGTAGACCCGAAAGTCCTGGCCGAGATCGACCGGCTCGAGACGTCCTCGCACTCCTTCGAAACCGGCCAGGCCGCGCCCAACATCCTCCACCGCCACACCCAGCGCGAGGCAGACGCCGGCCGCGCAGAGCGCGTTGTAGATGTTGAAACGAGCGGGCACGTTGAGCGTGACGTCGGTCTCGCCGAGCGGCGTCTTCATACGAAATCGCGAGCCTGAACCGGTGATCGCGAGATCGAGCGGATGCAGGTCTGACGCCGTGGTCATGCCGTAGGTCCAGCGACGTGGGATCGGCCTACGGGCCAGGTGCTCGTAGCTGGGGTCGTCGCGATTCAGCACCGCAGTCTTTTCGACACCTTTGTCCGCGGCGCGCGCCGTCAGGTCGATGAGACGCGCCTTGGCTTCGAGATATTCCTCCCACGTCGCGTGGTAGTCGAGGTGATCGTGGCCGACGTTGGTGAAAGCGGCGATGTCGAAATCGCACGCGCGCACACGCTCCTGCACCAGCGCGTGGGAGGTCGTCTCGATGACCGCGCACGCGGCGCCTGCCTCGACCATCCGTGCGAGCCAGGCCTGGACGTCGGGGGCTTCGGTCGTGGTCTGGCCGCTGACGTTGTCGACCTCGCGACCGCTGACCTTGAAGGCGACCGTGCTCATCGCACCGGCCACCACGCCACTCGCCTGCAGGACATGTTCGGCCATATGCGTCACGGTGGTCTTGCCGTCTGTCCCGGTGACCCCAGCCAGCTTGAGGCGGCGCGATGGCCTGCCGTAGAACTCGGCCGAAAGTTCGGCGAGGCCGATCCGTGTTGACGGCATGCGCAGCACCGAGACGCCTTTGGGGACCTCGACCCTGCGCTCGAGCGCGATCGCAGCCGCGCCCTTCGCCACGGCGTCGCCGACGTAATGATGGCCGTCCACGTGGAGGCCATGGACCGCGACAAAGAGGTCGCCGGGACTGACGCGGCGCGAGTCGTAGGCGATCCCCGTGATCTCCACCTCGGGGTCGCCTTCGAGCACCGCACCAGCGCCTCTGGCGAGCTCGTCAAGCCGCATGTCGCTGAGAATAGTCGCGTCATGGTTGCTGAAATCGGGGGGCGCCGTTTCGAGTGGGGCTCACGCACCTATGTGATGGGCATCGTCAACGTGACTCCCGACTCGTTCAGCGGCGACGGCCTGGGAGACGATGTCGTGGCGGCAGTCGAGCAGGGCCTTCGCATGGTTCGCGAGGGCGCGGACATGGTCGACGTAGGCGGCGAGTCGACGCGGCCTGGTCACGTGCCAGTGACGGCGGTCGAAGAGATCGCGCGCGTCGAGTCGGTGGTGCGCCGCCTGGCGAGCGAGGCGGACGTGCCCGTCTCGATCGACACGTACAAGGCAGAAGTAGCAGAGGTGGGGGTGGCGGCAGGGGCCACGATCGTCAACGACGTCTGGGGACTGACCAGGTCGCCGGCGATCGCAGACCTGGCCGCGAGGCATGGGTGCGCCATTGTCGTCATGCACAACCAGGACGGCACCGACTACCCGGGTGACCTGATGGACGAGATCATGCGATTCCTCGCGGTGGCCGCCTCGCGCGCGGTGTCCGCCGGCGTGCCGAAGGAGAAGGTCATCGTCGATCCCGGGATAGGTTTCGGCAAGACCGCCGAACAGAACTGGGAGGTGATGCAGAGGCTCGATGAGCTGAAGGAGCTCGGCCACCCCATCCTCATCGGCACGTCACGCAAGTCGTTCATCGGCAAGCTGCTCGACCTTCCGGCGAGCGACCGGCTCGAGGGGACCATGGCCACCGTCGTCGCCGCGGTGCTGCGCGGAGCCGACATCGTCCGGGTGCATGACGTCCTCCAGATGGTTCGAGCGGCTCGTGTCGCCGACCGCATGCGGTGACGAAGGTCTACCTGGGCCTCGGCTCGAACCTCGGCCCGCGGCTGCGCAACCTGAGCGCGGCCCGCAGGCGGCTGCGTGAAAAGGGGGTCCGCATCCTTCGGCAAAGCAGCGTCATCGAAACCGAGCCCTGGGGCGTCCTGGACCAGCCTCGATTCCTGAACCAGGTGGTGGAGGGTGAATGGCAGGGCACGCCTCGACGGCTGCTCAAGGCCGCCAAAGAAGTCGAGCGCGAGGGGGGGCGCACCAGGACGCGGCGCTGGGGACCGCGCGTCATCGACGTAGACATCTTGCTGTTCACCGGCAGGCGTGTCGACGACCGCGACCTGGTGATTCCGCATCCGCGCATCGCGGAGCGACCGTTTGTGATTCAGTCCCTGGACGAGCTCGGAGTTAAGACGGGCGCGCGTTTGTGAAGCGGTAGCCGATACCCGGGACAGCCAGGATGTAATAAGGACGCGAGGGCTGCGTCTCGATCTTGCGGCGCAAGTTTCTGATGTGGACGTCGATGACGCGCGTTTCGATCGGGTATTCATAACCCCAGATGGAGTTCAGGATCTTCTCCCTGCTCAACACCTTGCCGGCGTTGCTGGCGAGGAATGTCAGCAGGTCGAATTCCGTATGGGTCAGCTCCACCTCTTTGTTTGACTTGTAGGTACGGCGCTCGTTGACGTCGATGACGAGGTCGCGAAACTCCAGGCGGCTGCGCATCGCCTCTGCGTTCTCCAGCCGGGCGCGTCGCAGATGCGCGGCCATCCGAGCGACCAGCTCGCGAAGGCGCAGCGGTTTGGTGACGTAGTCGTCAGCGCCGATCTCGAGCGCGACCACAGCGTCGATCTCGTCCGACCTGGAGCTCATCATGATCACCGGCACAGCGGGGTCCACCTTGCGCAGCTCGCGGCACACATCGAAACCCGCCGCGTCGGGCAGCGTCACCTCGAGCAGGACTACGCTTGGTCGCGAAGACTCGACCTGGCGCAACGCCTCGGAACCGGCGTCGGCCTCGACGACCTGGTATCCGTCCTGCTCGCAAACCAGCTTGATCTCGCGACGAGTCGTGGTGTCCGGCTCCACCACAAGGACCTTACGGACGGACTCCGCCACAGCCATAGAACAATCCTAATCGATCTGAAGGATTGTTAGGGAATGTTGCGTTTCAAGCCCCGAATGTAGGCTCTCGTTTTACGCTCCGCGGCGATCAGCTTCGCGCCGGCGGCCGAAAGCACCAGCTCCCAGCTCCCGACGTATGCGACCTCCTCACCGCCGAACTCCGACTTGAAAAGGCCGATCCCCTCCAGGGGATGACCTGGTCGGGCATGGGGCGGCGGGATCCCCCAGAAGTCGAAGTCGATGCACCCGGCTTCCGCCGCGCTGGAGATGGCCGACCACCATGCAAGGTCGTTGCCCATGAGCTCACTTTGACGGCCGCTGCGTCCGGCGAAGAGGCTGTAGGCGCGGCCGCCGTGACGGGCGACGAGCACGCTCGCCAGCGGCTGGCGGGTTTCTGGCGCATACGCCGTGTAGGTGTGGCACCACGGCAGCAGATAGAGGAGCAGATTGTAGTAACCCCGGTCGGGGAGTCGGATCGAGGCGCGCCGCTCGACTGCGGCCGACTGCTTGGCGAGGACATCGCCATGCCTGCCTACCTCCACGACGACACCCCGCTTGATCCCCGTCCGGATGTTGTAGCGACGGCCGTGACGGAACGTCGGCAGCAGCTGATCGGGCGGCAGCAGCTTCAGGATCCGCGTGTGCTGAGGCTGCGTTGGCGCCACCCGTTTGAAGTGCTTCTCGGTCAGCACCTCGCCGAAGTCTTCCGGCGCCTCAGGCTCGATCACAAGTCGCGCCATCTTTGACTTTCGCGCCCAATCCACCACCGAATCGATCGCCTCCGGAGTCGCAGGTACCGGACCGCGGGGAACGTATGCCTCGCGCGCCGGCCCAACTTTGCGGACGAGCACGCTGGCCATCGCTCCAGTTGTGCTCGACTGCATACGTTCGACGGTCCATCCCGCGCGTGCCTGCACCTCACCCCATGCCCATGTCTGCAGCAACGGCGCCGGCGTTGCGCGCTCATCGAGGTCGTGGTCCCAGCGTTCCGCTTCTCTGCTCATCCGGGACCGATTTCGGTGACGAGCGCATTCTCGAGATGCGCGATGTCGTTGACCCCGCCAACCAACATTCGGCCATCCCGTTTCTCGAGCACGGTGATGGACGCATTCTGGATCTTGAATGGAAACAGGCCGCGGCTCGGTCTGGCGACGACGCGCTGGAGCGCGACCTGGATCACGCCACCATGTGTCACGACGAGCACCTCGCCGTGTTGATGACGACTGAAGATCTCATCCAGCGCGGACGCCACCCGCGCCTCGAAGTTCGCCGCGCCCTCGCCGCCCGGCACCACGTCCCAATCCGGCTCTTCGGCCCAGGCGGCCCACGCCTCAGGAAATCGCTGCTGGATCTCTTCTGTACGCCGGCCTTCCCACTCGCCGAGATAGATCTCGCGCAGCGAGGTCATCGCTTCGGGCTGGGCGCCGACGAGGGCGCCGACGGCCTGCGCGGTATCGAACGCGCGCTTCAGGTCGCTGGCATAGAAGCCGGCAAACTTGCGCCCGGCCAGGCGCGCGCCCAAGAGCTCGGCCTGGCGGAGTCCCTCGGGCGAAAGCGGGGGGTCGAGCTGGCCCTGGATTCGGTGCTCGTGGTTCCACGTCGACTGCCCGTGGCGGACGAGTACGAGGCGCGCCGGGGCGGGATGCGGTGGCAAGGGGAAGTCCGGAGTCTCCGGACGCGCTGCTGCGATCTCGATGCCTATACTAACTTTCTCTTAATTCTCGATCGGGCTGCGCCGATCTCAGGAGAAGACTGTTGCATTCCCACGGCTCGCTGGCCGAAACCCCCCTTCGATCGCTTCTCGAATCTGCTCAGGGCGAGCGGTCCACCGGTACCCTCAACGTCCGCAATGGGAACGGGCAGTCAGCCTCGCTGTACTTCCTGTTCGGCCATCTTTTTCACGCCCAGAGTGACGGCAAGTCAGGTGACGAGGCTGTCGTCAACGCCCTTCACTGGACCAAGGGCGACTTCGACTTCGATGCCAAGGCCAAGCTGCCGGCAGACGAGACGGTCCGGGCTGGAATCCCTGAGCTTGTCCACGCGGCCGAGTCCGCGCCGAAGCCCGCGGCTGCCGAGCACAAGCCCGAACCGCATCCTGAACCACGAGCGGAGCGTACGGAGGAGCCTCGTAACGAACGAAAAGAGCATGCTGAACCGGAGAGAAAGGTGGAAGCCCCCCAGCCAAGACGTGGCGTGAAGCACCGCCCGCAGCCGAAGCACGGCCGCGAGCCGATCCCTGTCCCGGCGGGCCAGATCCTTTACGACTCGCTGAAAACGTCTTTCGTGGACTTTCCGCGCCTCCTCACCACGCTCGAGCGCGAGGGCTACACGGGATACGTGAGGCTCCTCACGGACGATGCGTCAGGCCTGATCCTGTTTCGCGAGGGCTCGGCCCTCGAGTGTCTTTACGACGGCGCCGCTGATGCGAGCAGCCTCGTCCTCGGCAAGTCCGCGCTCCAGCACTTCAACGAAGACGTCACAGCGGGGCACGGCGTGCTCGACGTGGTGGGTCTATCGCCCGAGCTGATCGACGGGCTCTATGAGCTCACCGTGTCGCGGCCGATGTACACGGAGCTCTACGCCGGGTGGGTCGACATGAAGGCGCTGCTGAACTTCTTGAGCGACCGCAAGCTGAGCGGGAGCGTCATGATCCGCTCAGCCGCAGGGACCGGGGTCATCATCCTGGCCGCAGGCGAGCTCGCCGGCGCGTACACGAGTGAGTCGCGTGACATCTCAGACAAGCCCGACCGCGCGCTGGCGCTGTGCGACGACCCCAATGCGATGATCGAGGTCAAGTCGGCGGACTCCACGCCGCACCCGCCGCTGGACGTCGAAGAGGTGGTCTCCGGGCAAAGGGCTCGCCAGGCGCCATCCTCTTTCGCCGCGGCTGCGCCGCAGCCGGAACCCGCGGCGACCAACCCGACCTTGCCGGTGATTCCGGTGATGCCGCAGGAGCCGCCCACGGCGCAGATTCCGACCGGCTCGTTCTCCGGCTTCACGCCGGCACCAACGCCGGTGGCGCCTACCACTCCGCCGCGGTCGGGCGGACCTCAGCTGGACTGGGCCTCGATCGTGGCCGAGCTGCAGGCGATGGCGGAGGACGCCCTCGGCAACAGGGCGCGCAAGGTGAAAGACATCCTGGGGGCCGCTGATCCCTCACTCGCCGGCATCGAGGCCGCGATCGACCAGATCCCCAGCATCTCGCTGCTGTTCGTGGATTCCTCGCGCCTGGAGCAGCTGGCGCAGGAGATGAGGGCGCGCCTCAAGTCCCACCTCTAGGCGGTTCGTGTAAAACCGTTAACAGGGTGGGTTGGAATTCGTTCTTCTCTCGCCTAGTCTCGCGCCAGGTTGGTTTGGCTCGGGGGAGGGTGCCGATGGGAGCGCCGGGCGCGCGCAGGGCGCATTTCAAACGGGGAGGACCCGCGAAGCAGTGCGCGATTCTGACGGCGGGCGCCGTGGTCGCCGCCCTCGGCCTTTCCGCGTGCGGCGGCGACCCACCCCAGATCGTCGACTACTCGCCGCAGCGGAACACCATCGACGTTTCGACGGCCGCACCCGTGCGCATCACCTTCGACCACGACGTGGACCGGGCATCGGTGGAATCCCGCCTCCATCTCTCACCGGCCAACGGCGGGTCCATCGAGTGGGTCAACGGACACCAGCTCGTCTACCACCATCCGACGCTGCACACCTTGACGACATACCAGGTCATTCTCGAGTCGGGCTATCGCGATCTCGCCGGCAACACCTACACGCTCCGTCACCACTGGGGCTTCACCACTGAAGCTCCTCCCAACCTCGCCGGCTCGTCGCCGGCCAGCGGCGACGGCGGCGTCGATACGTCGGCTTATCTGAAGGTCGACTTCACGCGCGCGATGGACGCCACCACGCTGAAGAGCGCGCTCTCGATCAGTCCCACCGTCCCATTCGATGTACGTCTCGATCCGACCGATGCAAAGCGCGCGATCATCGCCCCGTCGCAGCTCCTTGCGCCGCACACCAACTACCAGGTCCTCGTCAACACCGCCGCCATCGACGTGGACGGCAACCAGCTGGGCCACGACGCGACTCTCACGTTCACCACCGGCCCTCTGCAGCCGCTGCATCACTGGATCGCATTCGCCACCGACGGCATCGACGGCTCGTCCGGCGGCTTGTGGATCGTGAATGAGGAGGGGTTTCCGCGCCAGGTGTTCGACCTGGGCGACGTGCGAACGTTCAACTGGTCGCCGGGCGGCGACTCGCTCCTGATCGAGGATCAGAACGGCGGGTGGTGGCACTTCACGCCGGGCGGCACCACCACGGGGCTGAGCTTCACGGCGACCTGGGCAGGCAGCCTCGCGACCGGCATGGGCTACGTCTACCTCGACAGCCTCGGAGTCCTGCACCGCCAGACCCTGGACGGAGTCGACGACATCATCGCGACGGACGTCGCTGAGGCTTCGGTGGCGCCTGATGGATTGCGTGTCGCGTTCATTCACGCAACCTCCAACGTCGATGAGGTCTGGGGTTACGACGTCGGCCTCCACGCCCGCTACCAGCTCGCCATCGACACCGCCCCAGTGAGCGGAGTGGCATGGGATCCCGCGGGAAAGCGCATCGCGTACCTGCGTCAGGACCCAAAGGGAGCCAGCCTCCGTGTGCGCAACCTGACGGGGCCCTCGACGACGGCGACGCTCACGACAGGAGACATCGGCCGGCCGGCCTGGCTTGCGGACTCGACGCATCTGGTTTTCTCCGCGACGGTGGCGACCCCGACCGGAGCGCTGCACAAGGCGTTCGTGGTCAACGTCGTGGCGCCGCCTACCGCGCTCAGCCTGTCGTTGGGGCTGCCGTCAGAACCACTCGACGTGACCTCGCCGGTCTCATCGCCCGACGGTCACCAGATCGCTTTCTTGAGTCGCGACCAGGTCTGGCTGATGAACGCCGACGGCACCAGGCCTACGGCGCTGACGCGAGAAGACCCGCAGGCCTTTCCTTACTCGTGCCGGGCGCCGGCCTGGACGCGAACCTGAGCACGCTCCACGACACCGACGAACAGTTCTTCCAGACGGTCGGCGGTTCGCGTCCACGAGAACCGCTGAGCCAGTAGGCGTCCCCGGCGGCCCATCTGTTGGGCCAGCTCCGGATTGTCGAGCAGGCGACCGATCCGCTCCGCGTATGTTGCGGGGTCATGGGAGTCGATGAGGTAACCGCTGACGTCGTCACGCACGACTGAGCGCAAGCCCGTCACCCCTGAGCCGACCACCGGGCGTCCGCACGCCTGGGCTTCCAAACCGACGAGTCCAAACGATTCGCTGTAAGAGGGCATCACGCAAACATCAGCGGCCGAATAGAAGTACGGCAGCTCGTGGTGCGCGACCGAACCGAGGAAATCGACGCGGTCCCGCACGCCGGCCGCGGTGGCGATTGCCTTGAGCCGTTCCATCTCACTCTCGTCACCGTCCTTGCTGTCTTCACCGAGGATCAGCAGTCGAACGTCGTCATGGGCGCGGTCGCGCAGCAGGGCAAGCGCCAGGATCGCGACCTCGACCCCCTTCAATCGCTCGAGGCGGCCGACGAAAAGCAATAGCCGGCCCGGGCCGTATCCGATCTTGCGCCGAGCCTCATCCCGGTCGATCGGCTGGAACACGGAGAGGTCGACGCCAGGCGGGACCACGACGACGCGTTCGGGATCGGCTCCGTAGCCATGCACGAGATCCGAGGCCTCCTCGCCTGTTGATGCGATCAAGAGATCAGCCTGGCGGGAGATCTCCCCTTCGACGCGAATTCGGAGCGCGGGCTCTGCATGAGCGCCGGCCGCGAGGGTCCGGTTCTTGACCAACCCGAGGGTGTGCGCGATGTGTGCCCAGCCTGCCGACATTTGCGGCCGCAGGAGACATGCGACCTCGCCGGAAAGCCAGTAATGCGAGAAGACCATGTCGTAGGCAAGGCCCTCTCGCTCACCGAACTCGAGGACCTGGTTCGCAAAAGCCGGCACCTGGTCGTAGAGGCTGTACTTGTCGAGTCCCCGGCCGGCCGGGAGGTAGATCACGCACGAGTTCTGGGCTAGGGATTCCATGGCGGGGTCTGTGGAGCCCCTGCGGGTGAAGACGTCGCTCGCGATGCCGCGGTCGCTGAACGCGGCGCAAATCTCGCGTACGTACACGTTGAGGCCGCCGTTGGCGTTCTGGCCCAGCGACGCGGTGGGCGAGGTGTGCATGGAGATGACCGCGACCCGCCGTGCGGTGCGGTGGGAGCTCAGGAGGTCCGCTTCAGCCACGGTACGCCGATCTCGCGTCAAGCCAGCGTCTCGAGACGCAGCAGAAACTGGAACGGGAGACCGGCGAACAGGAACCCATAAGAGCTAAAACGTACGAGCTTCGGCCGTATTCCCGCCCGAACCAGGCTCTCGATGGATAAACCGGCTGGATATGATTTGGCCTAGATGCGAGTCACCAGAGGGCTCCTCCTGGCGCTGGGAATACCGGCTTTCTTCATCCTGACGGGCATCTCCACCCTTGCGGACACCTCACCGTCGCCCTCGGGTGGCTCGACGGCGAGCGGGGCGACCGCGCTGCCCGGAGATCCCACGAAGGGGGCGACCCTTTACGCCCAGAACTGCGCCACCTGCCACGGCGCAAGCCTCGAAGGCGGAATCGGCGCGGTGCTGAACCCGATCGAGAAGCTGCCCGGCGTATCCAACCCGTTGGACCCCAACTTCCTGATCGAGATCATCGCCAACGGCCGGCAGCCGCAGGCCGGCGACCCGAAGCAGACTCCGATGCCCGCCAAGGGTGGCAACAACAAGCTCACCGACCAGGACGTCAAGGACCTGGCCGCCTACATAATCGAGCAGAACCGCACTCCGGGCGGAGGCGCGCTGTCACCGGGTGAGCTGGCCAAGCGCACCATCCTCTGGGTGAGCATCGCGATCATCGCGATGGGCTTCATCACGTACCTCCTGGCCACGTACAACATGCGATGGATCGCGCGCCGCGGCGCGGCGCGACGCAAGTAACCCAAGCCTTCTCCCTCTATCCAACCCCAGCCGGCGGCGCGCCGCGCGTGCTCATTCTTTTCAGCGACACGGGTGGTGGGCATCGCGCCGCGGCTCGCGCCCTGACCGACGCGCTGAAGCTGCTCGACCCAACCTGCATCGTCACAGTCGCCGATCCGCTTATCGGGCAGGGGCCCACCATCGTGCGGCGGCTCGCGTCCCTCTACTCGCCGGTCATCCAGCGGTCGCGGGCGGCCTGGGGCGCGGTGTACCACTCGAGCAACACCCAACCCACGTTCGCCGCCATCCGCGCGGTGTTCGGACCGGGCGTGCGCAGGGTCGTGCTCCAGCTCCTCAGGCAGCACGACCCGGACGTGGTGCTCTCGGTCCACCCGCTTTTGAACCACATCGCGCATCAGGCGATCCGGAAAAGTAGCCGGCCCCGCGCACTGATGACGGTGATCACCGACCTCGTCGACTTCCACCGGGGATGGACCTTCAGCCAGGCCGACCTGGTCGTCGCGCCGACCGAGGGTGCGCGAAAGGTTGCGCTGCGCCGGCGTGTGCCCGCCGACCGCGTGAAATTGCTCGGCCTGCCCGTCGATCTCCGGTTCCGGCCCCCGGCGCCAGGGGAGAAGCAGGCCCTGCGCAGGCGGTTCGGGCTCGACGAGCATCGATTCACCGTGCTCGTGATAGGCGGCGCAGCGGGCGTCGGCCACCTCGCGACGCAGGTCCGCAACCTTGCGCAGGAAGCGCATCCGTGGCAGCTGGTGGTTGTGTGCGGGCGCAACGAGAAGCTGCGGCGTCGGCTCTCCGAGCTCGAAGCCTCCACCCCCATGCTTGTGCTGGGCTTTGTGGATTACATGCCCGAGCTGATGCGGGCGTGCGACCTCGTCGTTACCAAGGCCGGCCCCGGCGCCATCGCGGAAGCCCTGGCCACCGGGCTGCCGCTGGTGATCACGGGATTCTTGCCGGGACAGGAATCGCCCAACGTCGACTTCGTCGTCGAGTCCCGCATCGGCGCCTTCGCGCCGAAGGAGTCGGACCTGCTCGACGAGGTGCGGGTTATGGCCGAGGGCGGGCCGACGTGGCGAGAGATGTCGGCCAAAGCTGAAGACATGGCGCATCCCTACGCTTCGTCAGACATTGCACGCGAGTGCCTGCTGCTCGCCGCGCGCTACAGGGCGTCGGTGCACGCGAGCCGGTAAGGACACAGACGGCAGCGGCGCCGCTCGGGTCGCGACTCGAATCGCCCGGCCCTGACGCCATCGGCCACCCGGCTGCCCTCGACTTCGGCGTCGCGGACGATCGCGCTGACGCCTTCGACCCGGACCGATTCGCCAGACGCCAGGTACACGACCTCGAGCTCCAGAGGCTCGATCTTCAGCGCGCCGGTCGCGCCGAGGGCGTAAAGCGCCACCTGCAGGTCCCGCCGCCGGCGTGTCACGGGCCGGCCGCTTTTGTAGTCGATGATCCGCCAGCCCTCGCCCGTCCGATCGATGCGGTCGATGATGCCGCGGAGGTTCCATCCGTCGACCGCGACGTCAAATGGCTGCTCCAGATAGACCGGAACGGGATCGAAACCGCCCCGAACGCGATATGCCTCCAGCTCAGCGGCTCCGTTGCGTTTGAAGGCAGGCGCTCGCCGCGGGTCTGGAAATGAGGTTTCCGTCCAGACGTCCTCATGGATCGACTTGAGGCGCGGCGCGCTGATCGACTCGCCTTGCTTTCGGAGCTCGCCTGCCCGCCGCAGCACCTCATGCAGGATGACGCCGTGTACCGCCTCCGCGCTCTGCACAACCGGCAGCCGCTCGACGTGGCGATACCAGTACTGGCGCGGGCAATCCTGATACGCGCTGATCGCGCTGTACGAAAGGTGGACGTCGCCGCTGTGACCGTTGACGGCGGCCGGCGCGGGCGGCGATGCGGCCGCCGCGACCTGAGTCTCGACCACGACGCGCGGGCCGGCTTCGCGAACCTCGTTGAGGAAGCGGCTCTCCCTCCAACGACGGCCTCCTTCGTAATGCGTGGCGCGGGTGAGATAGAGACGCCGGCGAGCGCGGGTCATCGCCACGTAGAGAAGCCGCCGCTCTTCGGCTATCACGTCCTCACGGCCGCGGACCAGCGGCTCGAGCACGGCCGGCGGCAGCTCGAACCTCGGCGAGCGCGAAGACTGGGGCAGGCGCCCTTCGACCAGCGCCGGAACGAACACCGCGTCGAACTCGAGCCCTTTGGACTGATGGATCGTCATGACCTGGATCGCATCGCTGGCCTCAACCGGCGCCGGCGCTTCGTCTTCGCCCGACAGCAAGACGAGCTCGAGGCGCCGCATGAGTGCATCCAGCGAGTGGTCTGTGGACGTTTCGCAGAACTCGCCGATGTTTTCCGCAAACCGACTCACGTTGGCTGTCGCGCCCGGCAGCTCTCCGGCGTAACCCGACTGTTCCATCAGCTCGAAAAACAGATCGCGCACATCGAGCTGCTTTGCCGCCACGGCAAAACGCTCGAGCAGGGGCTGCAGCGCGGCAGCCGCGGGTCGAGCGAGGGCAACCAGGTCGCCGGGATCTCGAATCACGCGCAGCATTGCGATCAGGTCCTTGATCTCCGGCTGGTCGTGGAAACCGTGGCCGCCGATCACGACATGTGGAAGGCCGTGCGCCGCCAGTGCTGCCGCGATCGGCCGTGCGATCGCATTGGTTCGACACAAGACAGCGATCGAGGAGAGCGGAGTCCCTGAGTGCACGAGGCTATCCGCCTCGCGCGCGATCGACGACGCTTCGGAGATCGCGTCGGCGCACTCCCAGATCTGCACGGCCGGTCCGCTTTGAGGAGCGCGCAGCTGTTTGGTCAGCCGGTCCGGGTTGTGGTCGATCAGCGCGGCCGCCGCGGACACGATGCGTCGCGAGCTTCTCCGGTTCCGGCCGAGAGTGATCGTGCGAGCCGACGGAAAGCTGCCCACGAATCTCTCGAGACTCGCGCGGGACGCGCCTCGGAACCGGTAGATGGACTGGTCGTCGTCACCCACCACGAAGGGATCCGCGCCGCCGGCTACCAGCTCGATGAGCCGCTCCTGTGTCAGGTTCAGGTCCTGGTACTCGTCGACCAGCACGTGGGGATAGCGGCTCGCGTAGCGGCGCAGCACCGCGGGATTCTTTTCGAAGAGCCTGACCGCCAACAGGAGAAGGTCGTCGAAATCCAGCAGGCGCTGCTTCCGGCACTCCTTCTCGTAGGCGCGGAACAGCCTGACGCATGCGCGCATCAGGGCCGCTCGCTCGGGGTCCTCACTCGAGGCGGCCCAGGCAGCCAGCCGCTCGATCCTGACGAGCTCCTGCTTCATGCGCTCGAACATCTGCAGGACCGGCGCGACCAGGTCGTCCGGCCGCTCGTCGCCGGTCAGGGCCGAATCGCCTATCTTCCACATCAGCTCGCGGGCCAGGATCCAGCGGTCGGCGCCGCTCACGATGCGAAATCCGGACGGTACGCCGATCGCTCCGCCGTCCTCCCGCAGCCAGCTCAGCGCGATCGAGTGAAAGGTGCCGACCGCCTGCGCAGGCGAATCGATCAGGGCTTCGATGCGTTCGCGCATCTCCCTCGCCGCGCGTTCGGTGAAGGTCATGACGAGGATCGCGTCTGGCGAGACTCCCCGGGCGACCAGGCGGCGGAAACGCTCCGCGATGACCGCTGTCTTGCCGGTGCCCGCGCCCGCCACCACCCGGACGGGCCCCCCGCCGAGCGCGGCCGCCTTCTGCTGCTCTAGACCGAGTCTCATGAGGGTGTCGCCCGGCCGATGCGGACGCGCAGGGTACGGACCTTGCGGCCCAGGTCGGGCCGGTTGAGCCGGGCGAGGATCGTCTCGGCGTCAAGCCTCAGCTGATGGGCGAGCGCAGGGCTGGACGTGGTCACGAGAAGGGTGCCCGCGCGAAGCTCGACCTCATCGCACAGGTGGGCGACCTCAGGGCCGAGCAGGACCCGGAATGCCACCGCCACCTGGCCGCCCAGAAGGCGCGCCCCCCCGGGCTGGCGGCGCATCACACGCGGCAGGATATTGCCCAACTTATCCACAGGCTTCGATCTTCCCCTCGGCGACCGTCCAGACCATCGCTTTGGCGATCAGGTCAGGCGGAAACGGGCCGGCCTCGACGGCTGTGATGATCACCTGGCCGCCCGCGGCGACTTCAGCAAGGAGGGCCGCCCGACGCTCGCCGTCCAGCTCCGAAAGCACATCGTCGAGCAAGAGCACCGGCCGCTCACCAGTCCGAGCCTGGATGACGGCGGCCTCGGCCAGCTTCAGGCTGACCACGGCGGTGCGCTGCTGGCCCTGCGAGCCGTACGAGCGCGCCTCGCGCCCCTCGAGCAGGACGACCAGGTCGTCTCGGTGCGGGCCGATGCTGGTGGAGCCTCGCCGCAGGTCTTCCGCCAGGGAGTTATTCACAGCTTCGGCCAGGTTTTCCGGAGGCCCTTCGTAGCGGATCTCCAGCCTTTCCCCGGAGGCGATTTCGGCGTGACACCTGGCCGCTTCGGGCGCCAGTTCGAGCACTGCCCTGGCCCGCGCGGCCGCGATCTCCGAGCCGACCTGGACCAGCTCCTTGTTCCAGGCGTCGAGCACGCCCTGCCCCCCATTGCCAGCCTGGCCGGCAGCGATTTGCTTGAGCAGGCTGTTGCGCTGCTCGAGCACGCGGCGAAGGCCGGCGAGCGCGCGGGCGTATCCCGGCTCGACCTGGACGAGCATCTGGTTCAGAAAGCGCCGGCGAAGCTCCGGTCCAGCCTTGATCAGGCCCAGGTCGTCGGGCCAGAACAGGGCGACCCTGAAATGGCCGGGTAGGTCGACGGCCCGCCGGCGGGCACCGTCGACTTCGATGACGCGGCGGGTGCGCTCGCCTTCGACCGCGAGGGTGATCGCTATCTCGCGCCGGAGGGCGCCGGTTTCGACCGCCGCCTCGATCCGCGATCCCGGCCCGATCGGTCCGACCAGCTCCGACTCGCGCCGAGCTCGCGGCGATGCCGACAGGGCAAGCATCGCGACCGCTTCCAAAAGGTTCGTCTTGCCTTGCCCGTTGGCGCCTATGAAGACGTTGAGGCTCGGCCCCGGCACGAGCTCGAGCTGAGCGTAGTTGCGGTGGTTTTTGAGCTGGAGCCGGCGAAGGCGCACCTGACCCGTGCGCCTAGGACATGGCCACCCGCACGGGCATGATCACGTAGAGGTAGTGCTCCTTGCCCGGCGGTCGCATGAGCCCCGGGCTGAGAGGTCCGTCGAACAGCAGCTCG
>Ga0209806_1001146_pt1 | contig 17760 bp, 20 predicted proteins | sample GraSoiAngelo_152_FD_186166 | JGI IMG/M metagenome (GOLD analysis project Ga0209806, IMG submission 186166) | Grasslands soil microbial communities from the Angelo Coastal Reserve, California, USA - 14_1009_12_30cm (SPAdes) (version 2) | ecosystem: Environmental > Terrestrial > Soil > Grasslands ... | reverse complement strand
GGGTGAGTTCGATGCGTGGGCCAGGATTCGAACCTGGGAACCCCTTCGGGAAGGGATCTTGAGTCCCTCGCCTTTGACCGGGCTTGGCTACCCACGCGCGAGCCGCGACACACCCGGCGGCGTAAAATCTTTCCCGTCCCTCTTTCCTGACACGGAATCCGCAAAGCCTTATCGAGTCTCGACCCGTCTCGCGGTCGCGAGCGGCGCATATGTCTCGATACTTCACGAAGGAGTTTTTCGACGAAGTGGTGAATCGCCTGAACGCGGATCCCGAATGGTCCAAGAAAGCCACGGCCATCACGGCGAGAGTGGTCCTCACGTGTGTCGACCGCAACGCATCCTTCTTGCTTGATGTCGCGAATGGAAGGGTCTCGTCGTCGGAAGCGGCGGGAGATGTGCCGGCGGACTTCAAGTTCGAAGGGACTTACGATGCATGGGCTCAGCTCGGGAGAGGGGAGAAGGATTTCCAGAGTCTCGTGATGGGCGGCAAGATTCGATTCCGCGGTTCCATGCCGAGGATCATGGCCCTCATGGGAGTCCTGACCCGCATCACCGTGGTCGCTCGGGATATTCCCAAGGATTTCTGATTGAGCGGCCGAAGAGGGCCACCGCGACGGCGAGGGACGCGAGTTCAAGGACCCCGATTCCGACGGCGGTCGCGACGAACACCAAGGTCCAGGGATCAGAACTCATGATGGCTACCTGGTCCGGTCCCGCAATGAGGAAGTGGCTCTGGAATCCGTAGACGAACGCGGCGGCCATGACGACCGCAAGAAGGGCGGCGGCGAGGGTTCGGTTGAATCGCAGGATGGGGAGGGTGGCTACCGGGCCGATCAAGATCACCGCGAGGATGAAGGCGGTGTCGGGGGGCGCCGGGAGTATCTGCAACCACAGGTGGGCGATCGTGTGGACCAGGACCACACCCAAGTGGGCGAAAACGACGGCAATGAAGTAGGACTCAAGGCGGTTCATGGCCGGGTCGCCTTCCTGCGAGGAAATCCTTCGGATTGCCAAGCTGCGACGACTTCGTCGAGCCCTTCGGCGAACGTCGGATAGGCAGGCTGCCAGCGGAAGTCCGAACGGAACCGGGCATTCGATGTTGCGAAGGACGATGTGAGGAGTTCCGCGGTATACCGCCCGAGGACGAGGTGTGCCAGAGAACGCGGCAAGTGGCGTGGCGGTCGAGCTCCCAATCTCCTCGCGAGCGCGCCGAGATAGTCGGACAGCGCAACCGGCCGATCATCGACGACGTGCCACACGCCAGACTTCGGCCATTCGGACGCCGCCAAGAAGGCAGTCGCCGCATCGTCGGCATGGATCCAAGACCAGATTGCCGAGCCCCCATCGACGAGGACGGGTCGACCTCGGACGAGTGATTCGCCGAAAATTCGGGTGTGCCATCCGTCTGAGGAGTAGAACCCACCGCAGCGGAGGATCGCGGTTCGGAAACCGTGTGCGGCTCCCGCCTCTCGGGCGATCCGTTCCCCATCAAGGGAGGACGCGAGGATGGGATCGTTCACGGGATGCGCGTCCTCATCGAACGTCTGGCCGTCAGGACCGCGCACCGCCCACACGATGCCTTGCTGGAGATAGGCACCGGCCCCTACGCGGGCCGCCGCGGTCGTCAAACACTTCGTGCCCTCGCGGCGAATCCGATCGTTCTCGGCCCAATCCTTCCGATTCGTTCGAAGCTTCGTCGGGATCGCGGTCGCCACGTGAACGACGACACTGCATCCTTCGGCGGCGTTCGTCAGCGCGTCCGCATCGAACAAGTCGGCGCGCCGTGGCTCACCGCCGAGGGATCGGACGATCTGATCTCCCGCTTCCGTCCGCGTGAGCCCGACCGCGGAGTGGCCTCGGGCAACGAGCCGACGGACCAGGCGACGGCCAAGTACGCCGGTGGCACCCGCCACGAACACCCGCATCCTCCACGGATGTCCCTCAAACGATTAAATATCGCCGGATTCATGGGCCGACGAGAGCGGCAAGAGGGCGGAGACCATGGTCGATTTCGACCTCACGGACGAACAGCGGCTCATGCAGAAGACCGCCCATGAGTTCGCGGAACGGGAAATGCGGCCTCTCGCCTTGGAATACGACCGCAAAGGAACCGTCCCGTGGGAGGTGATCCGGAAAGCCCACGCCCTCAGCCTGGACACCGCGTTCATCCCCGAGGCGTACGGCGGCGGTGGTATCGACTCGACCCTGACCCACGTCATCGTGACGGAGGAGCTGAACTGGGGCTGCGCCGGGATGGCGACCGGCCTGATCGGGGCGGGCCTTGCGTATCTGCCGATCATCCACATGGGGACGGAGGATCAGAAGAAGCGCCTCCTCACGCGATTCACCGGACCTGAGGCGCGACTCGGGGCGCTCTGCCTCACGGAACCGGATGCCGGATCCGATGTGGCGAACATCTCGACGACCGCGACGAAGGACGGGGAACAGTGGGTCTTGAACGGGGTGAAGCGATTCATCACGAACGGCGGGATCGCCGACATCCACGTGGTCTTCGCGACCGTGGACAAGAACCTCGGCTACTTTGGAATTCGTGCCTTCGCGGTCGAGCATGACACCCCAGGCCTCAAGGCGGGCAAGGTCGAGGACAAGATGGGCGTCCGGGCAAGCCATACCGCCGAAGTGATCCTAGACGACTGTCGCATTCCGGCCGGAAACATGCTCGGTTCCGATGAGAAGACGGCGTTCTACGGAGCCATGAAGACACTCGAGTCATCGCGCCCGCTCGTGGCGGCGGGTGCGGTCGGCATCGCGCGGGCCGCGTACGAATACGCGCTCGACTACGCGCGGAAGCGGAAGGCCTTCGGCTCCCCGATCGCGAAAAAGCAGGCGATCGCCTTCATGCTGGCCGACATGAAGACGAAGGTCGAAGCGGCCCGGCTCCTGACCTGGCGTGCAGCCTCGATGAACGACCACGGCCTCCCGATGAACAAGGAGGCGAGCATGGCGAAACTGTTCGCCGCGGACATGGCGATGGAAGTCACCACGGACGCCGTCCAGATCCTCGGAGGCGCCGGCTACATGAAGGACGAGCCCGTGGAGAAGTGGATGCGGGACGCGAAAATCTTTCAGATCTGGGAAGGGACATCCCAGATCCAACGCGTCGTCATCTCGCGCGAGGAGATCGGCGAGCTCTAGGACTTTCGAGCGACGGCTTCGACTTTTTTGGGCGACTCAAGGAGAGAGCGAAGGAGCTTCCGTTCCTCGCGAATCAGGTTGAGGTACTCGTTGAACTCCTTGTCGCTCATCATCAGGAGCTTGGCCATGTGGTCGACGCTCTGTTTCACGAAGAAGTCGACGTCCTCAAGGCCCGCGATCGCCTCCGCCCAGCTCTGTTTCTCGCCGATCTGGTCCATCCGCTTCTCCAGCTCGACGAGGCGTGATGCCAGTGTGGGATCCTCGCGCACCGGGAGGCCGATCGTCGAGAGGGCCTTGAGGCTCTCCGCGGCCTTCTCCTCGTGATAGGTTGAGGACGATCCGCTTCCGTGGGACATGTTGAAGATTTCCGCGCTGGCTCGGTAGTACGTCTCGATGAAATGGTCCACGCGCTCTTCGCGGGCGACCTCGACCATGCCCGCATCGCGTAATTTGCGGATGTGGTGGTAGATCGCCTGCGGCGTCAGGTTCAATTCCCCCGCGATCTGGCTCACCGTCATCTCCTTCGCACGGAGGAGATAAATGATCCGCCGGCGAGTTTCGTCTCCGAGGAGCTGAAATGCATTGGGGTCTTTGATCGTCTTGAAGGCCTTCATGGTGCCTCGAGACAATGTATGTTTGTGGATGTTTATAACCGTTTCTATAATGAAAACGATTGTTTTATAAACAAGCGTTACTATGACACAAATATGCAGTATAACAAGGGAAATGGACGCTTGGTAGAGCGTCGGAGGGCCATCGACTCGCGGACCTTCCTCGACGCCACGCGGCCTCTGTGGCCTTCGACCGTCCCGGAGCCTTCGACCTGGAGGTGGCTCCGATGATGGCATCGGTGGCGTGGGCGATGGTCCGAGACGACCCGACAATGAAAGGGACGGACGTCGACCGATACGTGCGGCAGGAATATGGGGGACCGAACGCCGCTTGGCTGCTCTCAGGGAACGTCGCGCCGAGGCCCGCGGTGGAACCGGCCCACGGGGACGGCGTCAGCGAGAGCCTCTTTCGGCGCATTACGCAGGCGATCGTCGCCTTCCTCTGATCCCGACCCGCGTCCCTCGGCAGTCTTAAGCCCGGTATCGGCCGTGCCTCGGCAGTGGCGGCTCCTCTTGCCACCCGGATTCCGGAGCCCCTCCGGCTTCCGCGCGGCAGCGTCCGGGGCACCATTGCCCTCATCGTGACTGCGACGTATGCCTACCTCCTACTCCAAGACAAGCCGGTCCCGTCCGTCCTCGTCAATTCCGTGGTCGTCGTGATCGCCTTCTATTTCGGAAGTCGGGCGACGGCCGGCCCTCCGGTGCCCCCAGCCCCGGGACAGCCTCCCACCTTCGTGGTGCCCGCACCACGCCGAACGAAAGTTGTGCGCGGCCTTCTGCTCATTGGATTCCTGGGCCTCGCAGCCTGGTTCTTCCGCACGAACCGACCGTCCTTCGGCATTCCGGCCGAACTGGTCGCGGTGCTCGAGGTCCTCGGAGGTTACGCGTCCGGAATGACCGTGTCGTGGCTCGTCCACCGAAGAGCCCACGAGAACATGATCCGGAAGCGGTTCGCCACGATCGCTCGAGACCTGATCGCGGCGGGGGCCTTGGGGCTCGCCGCTTACATTTGTGTCGCTCTCGCAACCGGCCAAGTGACGGTCTTCGCCGATAAAGTCGCGGACGCCCTCTCTCTCGTCGTCACGTTCTATTTCGGGTCCCGGGTCATCGGTCACTGAAGACGGCTCTACTGGAGCGAACGCCGGCACCTCGTTCTCGATCAGTGAACGTCAGGCGCCTCGTCCAGGATCTCGCGCTCTCGCATCTCGCGGCGTTTCCAACCCTCGAGGTCCGCGAAAAAGTACGGGAGGAGTCGCATGGACACGTACGAATTCATGAGCGGAATGCCGAGCGTCTCCGAGAAGATGAGCAGATTTACCGCATCGTTGTAGCGGATCCGCATCTTCATGTTCTCCGAGTAGAGGTCAAAGATGAAGAGACCCCAGAGGATTTCCTTCAGGACTTGCCATGCGCGCCGAGCCCGGCCCACGCCGTCCCCCGCCACAAGGATAGCTCGACTCGGGTAAGCATTTTCCCCATGGGACCGAGGGCTTTAGGCCGCTCGCGCGTATCCGTCCTATCGTGGCCGAGGTCGACCTGAGTCTCGCGGCGGTCCTCGTCGTGGCTGCGCTGTTCTTGGTCTGGTACTATGCGGCGTTCCTCTACACCCGACGCCTTGCGGGACGCATCGCGACGGAACTGAAGGACGCGTTGCTCGCCATCGGAGGGACAGCCCGCATCCGCTGGTTCGGCACGACGGCGTTCCGGATGACGACGGAGGACGCACGCCCTCCGTTCCGGCAAGTCTCCCTGACCGTGACCTTGCGGCCTCGGGAGATGCCGATCAACTGGGCGATCGGAACCGCCCAGGGCCGTCGAGATGCCGCCCTCGTCGAGGCGTCGTTGTGGAAGGGGCCCAAAGTCTCGTTCGAGCTGGTCGATTCCGCCACGCGGTTGGGGAAGCGACGGAGCCGCGCCCGATCGGACTGGTCGCCGGTCACCGTGAGTGGCCGCCCGATGCTGCTCGCATCCGACGATGACGGTCGGGTCCTCCGAATCGTCGAGGCACTTGACCCCGGGACCCTCGCACCTGTCATGGCGCTTCACGTCACCGCGGGGAGCGACCCCGGAATTGCGGCATCCGTGTCGGTGCAGCCGGGCGAGGCGGCACGGAGCCTCGTGGCGATCCGGACGCTCGCGGAGCGGTTGACGGGCTAATGGCAGCGCGACTTCTCAATCGGTGTTAGGAGGCCCTCCAACATCTCAGGCGATCCTTTGTGCATGAAGCGGAGGTCCACGGACCGCTGCGTCTCCTCACATCGAAACGCAACGTGGAGCACGGCGTAGTGTTTGGTCTTGAAGAGTCCGAAGTTCGCGGCGCCGATCGCATAGGCCGCGTCGTGGCCCCCGATCCGACACGTCCCATGTCTGGCGTCGAGGAGCTTCGGAGCCGAGACGGACTCACGCGCCGTTTGAACTGTCAACTCGATCGCGCGCCCGGCCTTTGCATCCACGAGCAAGGCGGAAGCCTGACCCGCCTGGGCCCAACGGACGCCGTCGAGGAAGACGGTATAGTCGACGTCCATCGGCGTCCGACCGAGCCGAAGGTCCCAATTCTCCGGGAGACGCAGGACGATGAAGTTCGACGGCCCCAGGACGAAGTGGGTCGCGGCGACGACGTGGTCGCGCGTGGACGATTTCATGCCCCGCCCGCAAGCTCGGCGGCGAACGGCGGCGTATACGACATCATGTCCTCGGAGACCTGGCGAATCATGTCCACGCCCCCGACCTCGGAGGAATACAGCGGGATGTACGACCGCACGAGCGGGCCCAGGTCCCGATACAGGAGCTTCATGTAGCCCGTCTGTTCGTGGTACTTGTTCGCGAGGTATTCCCCCGCTCCCTCCTGCAAGGCGATCTCGGGCCGAAGGACCCCGTTCACGATGACCCCGCCGATCGGGATGTTGAACTTTTGGACCATGCCGATGAAACGACGCACCACGGCGATCGGCAAAGCAAGAGGCAAGGTCACGAAAAAGAACGCGGTCCGTTCCGGGTCCACGAGCACGCCCTTCGCCCTCTCGAACCTTTCGTTCATGGAGATGAGGTCCGCCATGAGCGGGTCCTTCTTGACCTCCTCCATCACCTTCTCCTTTCGGAACGAGAGCTGGACGCGCATGCTCAGCGCCTCCTTCCGGGAATCGATCATCCGGGTGAGCCAGAGGCCATAGATCTTGCTCAAGCCGATCAGGCGGACCGCATTCGCCACCGCCGCCGTGTCGAAAATCACCCGGTCGTACGCCTCGCCCTCCTTCAGGATGTAGTCCACCATCCGGTCGAACATCGCGCTCTCCTCAAAGGCGGGGTTCGTCGTCGCAATCTCGATGAACGGCTTCGCGTCCAAGGGAATGTCGGCCCACTTCAGGAACTCCTTCACCCGTCCGCGGATCGAATTCCGGTATCGCTCGACGACCTCCGTGGTCTCGACTTCGACCGCGTGGACGCCCTTCGTGCCTTGCACCTGGACGACCTTGCCACCCGAGAGGCTCTGACCGAACAGGCTCGAGAGGGAGTGCACGGGGTTCAGGGACGCGAGCAGGACGCGCTCTCCTTGCGCCGAGTAGTAGTAGGCCAGTCCGGCAGCCGCGACCGTCTTCCCGACGCCTCCCTTCCCGCCCGTGAAGATGTATCGCATTTTCGGCCGCTGCGCGAGGAGTTCCGGCAGCGTCGGGATGGGCGATCACCTCACAACGCGGGGCCGAACAAGAGGTCCTGCGAGACCTTCTCAATCATGTCCATCCCTCGCGGCTCGCGCGGATACATCGGGAGCATCGCGACGACCTTCCCCGCGAATTTCGATCGTATCTCGTCGAGGTATTTCTGCTGCATCCGCGCGCGGTTCCGGAGGAATTCGACCGCCTCGCCGCCCTTCGCATCCGCGAGTTCCTTCGGATAGACCTGGTTTACGATGAGCCCCGCCATCTGAAGGCCGAGGGCGTCGAACATCTCCAGCGCGCGCTCCGTGTCGAGGATCGCCATCCGCTCCGGGATCAGGACCATGAAGAACGACGTGCGCCGTTGGTCCACCATGAGGTCCGTGAAACGCGTGATCTTCGCCTGGATCTCCTGGAGCTCCCGCAGGACCTCGTCCTCGGAGACCTTTGTCCCTTTCAGGGTCGCGGCGACCGCTTCGTACTCCTGCGCCTTTTCTCGGGCTTCCGTGATCTTCCCGACCCACTTACTCAGGATCCCCGCCATCGCGATCATCCGGACACCATGGCCGAACGGCGGCATGTCGAACACGTACAGGTCGTGGCCGCTCGTCGCCACGAGATCGGCCATCGCGTCGTACGTGGCGGATTCGTACATGGCCGGCTCCGCGGATGTCGAGTCAATGTACTCTTCGATCTCGGGCGGGAGATCCGTGAGGCCGTACATGGACCGAATTTTCTGCTTCACTTCCTCCTGATAGTCGGCAACCCGGCGGTCCGCGTCGATCTCCACGACGTCCAGGTGTGGAATCACGGAGATGACGCCTTTCCCGAAAATGTCGCGATCGAAGATGTCGCTCAGGCTCGCCTGCGGATCGGTTGAGAAGCAGAGGACTTTCCGCTTCCGCTTCGATGCCATGTAGTGACTCAGGCCCGCGGAACATGTCGTCTTGCCGAGGCCGCCTTTTCCCGCGAAGATCACGATCCCCGCGTCGCCCTTCTTCTCGAAGTAGCTGGAGAGGCCCATGGACGACCTCAGAAGACTTGGTCCGTGAAATCCCGCTCCCGGAACACCCGTTGTTTCCAGCTTTTGATGTTCGGGACGGCGTAGGGGAGGATCTTGAGCGAGTAGTAAGGTGGAATGACCGGCACGCCGAGCATGTCCCCTAGGGTGATGAACATGAACAGGTGCTCCAGGTACATCCGGGTACGCAAGGCGGCCGTCACATGACCGTGCGCCGCCATCCCGTAGAAGACGCCCTTCACGCCCTCCTTGACTTTTCGGCCGCGCGACTTTGCCTTCGCCGGATCCTTCGAATCGGCCATCCCGTTCCGTTCCTCACCGTCGCGATGCGCGCTGGACTCAATAGCTTTGACGCTTCACGGCGACCCTTTTTCGACCGTCCCGCCGTCCGCGGCAGCAGGGGCTTTCGCGCGGGCGTCAGCGATGCTCTGGTTGTAGCTGCGGAACAGGCGGATCGCCATGGACACGCCGACGAAGAACAGGACCGCGCCGACAATCACGAAGACGGCGTTGATCGCAACCGCAATGATGAGCAAGTTGGGGTCTGTCTGAATCGGCCCCCTCACGTTCCGTAGGACCCAGGTCTTGTCGTTCTGCAGATAGGCCCACAGGGAAAATAGGAATGTCCCCGTCTGCCAGACGAGCGCCGCCAAGGTGGTGACGACCATGAAGACGCCGGGAATCAGGGAATACCGGGACGGAGCCCGCACCCTCGCGAGATGAATGGTGATCAGCATGATCGCGAGACCGGCGAGGAGCTGGTTTGCGCCGCCGAAGTACAGCCAAAGGGCCCACCAGCTCCCGGACACCGCGAAGCCCCACGGGATGGCTAGTCCCACGACGCTCGACACATGTTTGTTGCCGAGCGCCCGGAAGCGGCCCTCCCCCCAGGTCTCGCCGGCGACGAGTCGGAAGAACCTTGTGACGAGCGCCTGGACCGTGAGAGCGTAGATGATGAGGACGAGGCCGAAGAATGTCGTCAGGACGGCCGCTGTCAGGCTGCCCAGGAAGGGCGTGGTGAGCTTCACGGCCCCGAACACCCAGGCTCCCACGTTCGTCCGGCCGACAAAATCCTTCGGAAGGAGCACCATGTAGGCGATGAGGGATGCGAGCGCGAGGAGCCCCTCTGAGAGCATGGCGCCCCCTCCCACCGGCAGTGCGTCCGTCTCGACATCCAGCTGCTTGGACGAAGAGGAGCTGCTGACGAGGCTGTGCCAACCAGAGATCGCCCCGCAAGCGATGGCGACAAACAGAATCGGCCAGATCGGCCCGAGAATCCCTTGAGGATCGAACAAGAACGGGCCGGATGGCATGGACACAGGGATGTTCGTGAAGGGAGTCGCGAGCGCACCCACGAGAAGCAAGATGATCGCGGCGTACGCCGGGTAGAAGGCCAGATAGTTCGTCGGTTGAACGAACATCGGCGTCGGAAGCACGGCGGCCGCGTACAAGATTACAGCGCAGATAAGGCCCCAGATCGGGAGATTCCAAACGCCCCAAGGCAGTGTGATGGGAATTTGGACACCCAGATAGATGCTGAGGACGACGAGCCCGAGTCCGATTCCCGTGACCGCGAACACGTTCATCTTCATTCGATAGAGGAGCTGTCCACACAATAGTCCGGCCAGGAGAATGCCCAGGGTCGCGACGAACGTTCCAGAGAATGTATTCCAAAAGGTCGCGATCAACGCGATGAACGCGGCCGAGATGATGATGAGGTAGAACAAGACGAACGCGAGGAGATTCGTGCGTCCGCGCGCGCCGGTGAACTCATAGGTGATCGGACCGAAGGACCGGCCCTCCTTCCGCACGGAGAGCATCATCGAGCCATAGTCCTGGAGCCATCCGATGAAGAAGTTCCCGCCGATGATCCACAGGAGAGCGGGGAGCCAGCCGAACGTGATCCCGATGAACGGACCGAGAATCGGCCCGAGGGCCGCGACGCTCTTGAACTGGTATCCCCAGAGCACGTATCGACTGACGGGGAAGTACTCCACCCCGTCCATGTACATGTGTGCGGGCGTCGCCTTCTTCGCGTCGGACCGCCACACATTCCGGTCGATCCACTTTCCATAGCCCCAATAGGCGACCCCGTACACGGCGATCGTAGCGACGACCCACAGGAACGGAGTCGCGAGTATGTCCACCATTCGACTTCCTCCCACTACCCAGGCCCGTGCCACGGGCTATCACAGGCATGCGGTTCAGGCCGCTTAAACGTCACGTTTAGGGTTCGTCAAATGCCGAAGTCCGCCACCGACCTCCCCCTTCCGGCCCTCTCAACGGATCACCCCCTCCTGCAAAAGGCACTTACCCTCGCAGGGTGGTATTCCAGCGGTGTTATCCCGGCCACCCCGAATCCAATTGCTCGGCCTGCTCCCGGCAATCCTGAAACCATGTGGGCCGGCGTGCGCCCAGCCGTTCACGAATGTGAGCGTGGAAGCGTTGAAGGAAGAGGAACGGCGGGAAACTCCCACGTTCGTCCGAGAGAACGCAGAACGCGCACACGGTCTTGCCGAACAGCTCATCAAGGATTACGGGCCCCGGATTCGCATTGAGGTGGTGGGCCTCGATTCCCCTCGCGGCGTGTGGCTCGGCATCCGGCACGGAATCGGGAAGGGGTTCGCGGTGATCGTCGACGGCAAGGACGTGTTCCGAAATTCTGACGACTACGACTCCGTGAAGCAAGCTGTCGATTCAGCAATCCTCGCTCGCGAGCCGCTCACGTAGGCGTCTCTCAGCCCGGTTGTCCCGTGGCCGACCGTTCCGTTTCCCTTCTTTGGAACACGAACGGAAGGGTCGCGAGCCAGAGGATCTCGCAAACCAACGAGACGATGGACGGGAGTGTGGCGATCGGGCCGTAGACGGCGAACGCAAGGACGACGGTCAGCCCGAGATTCTTGAATGATGCAAATACCGTGAGGGCCACCTGGTCGTCTCGCGACAAGCGTAGCGTTCGCCCGAGCATGACGACAAGAAAGCCGATGCCGAACGTCCGGATCACGGAGAAGAGCCCGAGCGGGAGAAGGAGTTCCGGCCGCCCGAGCAGGGGGCCGCGAGTGGAACCCGCGATTGCGATGACGAGAAAGAAGAAGGAGATGCTCACGCCGCTCGTGCGGACATCCGCGATCTTTCGCCAGCGCCTCAAGGGACGGGAGGCGAGCATCGGGACACCGATCAACAGAATCGTCTGCAGGACGAGGTCGGTCAACGGGACCGTTTGGTGCGTGAAGGCCAGGGTGATGACGGGCACGAGGAGGAGGCCGATCAGATACAGGATCGCAAGGGAGACGACAGTCCGCCTCGTGTCGCCGTGCAAGTAGGAGGTGATCGGCACGACCGCGATCGCGGGCGGGACCGACGCCATGAGGACCCATCCGTCGTGAATCCCGGAGTCCGTGCCCACGGTTGCAAAGATCAGAAGCAAGCCGCTGAGTGCCCCGTAGCTCGCAACCAGCGAGATCACGAAACGTCGGAACTCGGTGCGAGCGGAGATGTTTGCGAACGAAATCTCCGTCATCGCGAACGTCATTCCCAGACCAAGCGCGAGCTGGGAGATTTCCCTCGAATACGATGGGAATCCGCCGGTCGCGAACCCGATCACCAAGCCGCTCGCGACCATCGTCGGGAAACTCCGCCACGGACGGAACACGCGGCTCCGAGACGGGCTCGCGTTGAAAAGCCTGCCGACTCACACGCTCGCGAGGAGTGCCCCGAGCAATGCCAGGCCGATGGCGAACCTCTGGGGGAGGCTCAATCGTTCGTCCACCCAGAAAGCGTCGCACCTCTTCGGCCTGGGTCCCGTTCGGTTCCACCAGCTGGGGACGATGATCGAAGATTCCGGGTGCTCCCTGGCCCTCCTCCGCGTGATGTGGGGTATTTCGGGCCACCGGGCGTCTTCATCGCGCTCGTTGTCCTGGACTTCTCCGTCTCTCGGACGGTCTGGAGGAGGTCCTGAACCCGCGCGTCAAGAAACGCTAGCCGCGAAATCGGGTCGCGGGGACCCCCCGAACAAGGTCGGATTTCCTTCCCAATCACGAATGATTTTCGGACGGAAACGTTTTAATGAGCGCGTCGACGAGTCCTGCATAATCCTCCATGCCCCTTCCCTTGCGTAAGGATTCGGATGCCGTTGCATCCACCGTCGCCACGATGTTCACGCTCCTAGTCGTCCTCATGTTCCTCCAGCTGACGGTCGTCGCCGTCCTTCCGGCGCAAGAGTATGGCGCGGAATGGGCCACGTCGCGAGCGGCGATCGACTCGTTCGAACGGTTCCGCCTCGCCACGCAGCTCGCCGTCGTTCCCGGCGCCCAGTTCTCCATCCCCGTCCCGCTCGGCACGGATGCGGTCTCGCCCTTCTCCAGTGCCCGGCAAGGCAACCTACGGTTCGACCCCGCTAATTCGACCTCCATCCAGATCTCATTCAAGTATGTCCCGAAGCTGTTCCAGGCCGAGGTCACTCACATCGACCAGGACGTGATCCTCGCGATCGACAGCTCCGGATCGATGGTCTGGAACGATCCGAGCAACCTTCGAATTTCCTCCGCGCAGGAATACATGCGGAATCTGATTCCTCCGGACCGCGTCGCGAGCATCGACTTCGACGATAACGCCGCCTTCACCCGCGCGAACATCGGCGGGCCAGCCCATCTCCTCAATTATCCTCCGAACGGAGAGCTGATGTACATCAGTCCCCAAGCGGACCTGAGCACGATCGACTCCTCGGGGAGCACGAACTGGGGAGCCGCCATCAAGATTGCGAACGACGAATTCGTCGCGCACGGCATGCCGGCCCACGCGTGGAACCTGATCGTCTTGACGGACGGACAGAACACGTGTTGCCCGACTGGGTCCAATGGGGACGCGCAGGCTCTCAGCGAATCGTTGAGGGCCGCGAGCTTGGGCGTCACGATCTACATGATCGGCTTGGGTGCGGACCTCAACGAGCCCCTCATGAAAACGGTGGCCGCCAACACGGGAGGGACGTATTACCACGCGGTGACCGCGAATGACATCCGATGGGTCTACTACGAAATCAGCCGGAGATACCTGAGCGCGTTCGTCTGCGGCCTGCAGTCGACCCAGGAAGCCTCGTTCGGGACGCTCCAGCTTCACCTCGGAGCCACGCGATATCCGGCGCAAACCGTGCTTTTGGAAGCCGGCGCGATCAACGTCCAGCAAGACCGGAGCAGCACCCTCTGGCGGGGTATGCCGTTGGACTACCGGGAGACGGGTGACGGACTGGCGTTGTCGGCGACGTTGGCGACGCTCGTCGGTCAATCACAAACCGCGACGGGCACCGGATTCGAGACCGTTCAAGGACGCGTGATCGGGCGCGATCTGCTATCCCAGTCCATCCAGAAGGCCCCTCTCGACGAGACGAGCATTCTGATTACCTCCGGACGTCAGGATTTCGAATATTGGGCGGCCCAGGGTGCCGCGAAGCCCGCGGGAGTCACGGCGGTGCGTCCCTCCCTGGTGAACGCAGCGAACTACGCCCTCTGGGCAAGCCAGAACTGGACCGCACGGGACTTTGTGGACGCGAAGTTCAATGCCGACAAATCCCAGGCGCAGCTGTCCATCGCCCTTGGCGTCATCGATACACAGGTCACGAACGGCAATGTCCAAAACTGGCTGGGATTCCAGACGAAGGACAACGTCCGCCTGAATGCCTGCCGCCTCGGTCAGTGGCTGAACTGGTACGCTGGGGTCACCTTCCGCGTGACCTCGCCGAACGCGGCCGCCTGGTCCGTTTGGTTCAATGAGACGTTCCGAAGCGTCGGGGCCGGCGTGACGACCGGCGTGGTCGGAGGCGTGGCGGTGATCACCATCCGCGCCGTCGACACGCTCGTGGTCGACCGTCGCTATATCGAGATCAGCTTCGGATCGTAGCCGGCATCCTCTCGCGGACGAAAGTGAGATATCCGAGAGGTTCTCCACCCCCGCGGGCGTCCGTCGTGACGAATCGAGGTGCAGTGGTCATCGGCGCAGGCCAAAACGGCCTCGTCGCGGCGAACTACCGCATGTCCGCAAAGAGGTCTGTATGTGTGCGGCGCAGGAGCGCAACCCGGCGGCGTAAGCAGGGCGCGCGGCTACAACGGCGCCCACGCAGCCCTGAATGACTGGAAGGGCCTTCGGAAGTCCGCGTAGCCGCCACGATGCCGGACCAGCCATGATTCCCTCACGGTCGGATTCCGGGAGGCTGGTCCGATCGACACCGTTGGTCTCTAGCCCTTGACAACCTTCTCGAAGCAGTCGTCGATCCCGGGGAATGCCGCGACATCCCCATTCCATGATTCCAACGTCGAGGCGTAACGGTCCTCGAAGTCCTGCAACGCATCTAGCACATGATATTGCAGGCTCTCGGCGTCGCCTTCGTTCGCCACCGCGGCGGCGACGGTGTGGACGCCTCGGAAGAAGAAGATGCTGTGCGACCCGTACTTGAGCTCGTTAAGCGCCCCGGATTTCGATGCCAGTGTCTGTTGCACAAACTGCTGCACCGCGACCAGCATCCCGCCGAGCGCGTCCCGGTCGACGTCCGTTCGGAGGCTATCCGAGTAATGACGGAGGAGCAGGCCGCCTTTCGTCATGATGAATAACTCCGAGATCCCGGCCTTGTGACTCGAGCCGAATCCGAGGGCCATCGCGATCCCTTGAGTCGCTCTCCCCATCTCGATCTTCAAGACGCCGATGTTGGTCGACTTGTCCATGAGCGTGAGGAGCGTCACGTCGGCGATGGGAATGTGCATCACCACAACATTCGACTCGGGACCCTCCATGAGAATCAGGTTGGGCCCGGGCATTTCGATATTCTCGAAGACACTGCCAGCGGATTGAGCGATCAATGTGCTCATGGCTGCGAGTGTCGCAGGGCTCACACCATTCCGGATGTCGCTCGCGATCGTCAGTCCATTCGAATCGGCCACGACAGATCCTCGGACACCGCGGATCTTCCGTCGGAGCTGCTGGAGGACTTCGTCGAGCTGGGCCTCGATTCCTTCCAAACTGACTCTACCCACGAGGATCCCCTCCGGCTGCACTTCAGCGCGTGGCATTGGAATCATCCTCGGCAGGGCCGACATCCAACTTCGACGCGACCGACTTCCGTCCGAATGAAGGGCGCCAGGACGTGCCGTCCGGCGCATGAACCGTCCGCCTCGGGCGCACGATAAAGTAGAGTTCGAGGATCCCGTAGGCGATCATCGCCAGGAAGAAGAAGAACGCAATCCCAAACACCGAAGCCGGGAGGACCGGCCCGAAGAACGAAAGCGCGAAGGTAACGGCCAGGACGACGAATCCGACTGTGAACGCGCCGAGGAACCGGTGAATCCGATCGGCCATGATGAACATGCGAGCCCGCCGGATGTTTTTCTCCATCCGCGCGAAAGAGATGTAGGTGAGACTCAGAATCACGGCGACCGCGCCGACGACTCCCTCGAACGCGACGAGCACGAGCAACGCATAGAGGTCCATTGAGGTCCACCGGTCTGCGCGGCACGGTCAAATCTTGGCTTTCGTAGCATATAGTTGTCGTTCAGAATGTTCGCTTTTGGAACAGGGAACATGTCGACCGGGCGCACTGCGCAGGACTGACCCAGATCCCGAAATCAACGAGGCCGTTCGATGATCGTGGCCACACCCATGCCGAATCCGATGCACAAGGTGGCGAGGCCGCGATGAAGGTCCTGGCGTTCCATCTCGTGCAGCATCGTGGTGATGAGCCGAGCACCGCTCATCCCGAGCGGATGTCCCAACCCGATCGCTCCTCCATTCACGTTCAGCTTCGAGTCCTCGAATCCAATCGTGTCGCGCGTGGCAATCGGCACGGAGGCGAAAGCCTCGTTCACCTCCCAGAGGTCGATGTCGTCCGCCTTCAGATTCGCCCGTCCGAGCGCCTTCCGAATCGCCGGGATCGTCCCGTCGAGCATGATCGTCGGGTTCGTGCCGGCGACCCCCGTCGACACGACCCGAGCCCGTGGCTCGAGCTCGAGGTGCTTCGCGGTCTCCGGATTCGTCACGAGGATGCCGCAGGCCCCGTCATTGATACCACTCGAATTGCCCGCGGTGATCCGTCCGTCCGGCTTGAATGCGGCCGGAAGGGAAGCGAGTTTTTCCAGAGTCGTGTTCCGCCGCGGATGCTCGTCGGTGTCGAACAACCTCTTCTGGCCGTTCTCGTCGAACACCGGCACCGGCTCGATCTCCCGTTTGAATCGGCCTTCGTCGATGGCCCGGATCGCCTTCCGATGGGACCAAAGGGAGAACTCGTCCATCTGTTCCCGGGTGACATGATACTTGTCCGCCACCAGATCGGCCGAGATGCCCTGCTGGACGATCTCGTACTTCTCCAATAGTTTCGGGCTGAGAGCCCCGGCGTCGGATCCGAGCGGTACGCGAGACATCGACTCGACGCCACCTGCGATCGCGACGTCGGCTTGCCCGGTCATGATCTCCATCGAAGCGAAGTTGAACGCCTGCAGCCCCGAGGCGCACATCCGGTTCACGCTCGTGCCAGGCACCGATTCCGGGAATCCCGCGATCAAGGGCGCGAGGCGGCCGATGTTCAGCCCCTGCTCGTCGACCTGGGTGACGCATCCGAGGATGACATCCTCGACCAACTTGGGTTCGATCCCCGCACGGTCTACCAGAGATCTCAACGCGAAGGCGGCCAGGTCATCCGGCCTCCAGTCCTTCAAGGCGCCGCCCCGCTTCCCGATAGGCGTACGTACGGCGCCGACGATCACGGCCTCTCGCATGGGAACGTCCCTATGCAGACCATGTACCGCGCGGAATAAGAAGGTTTTCCAGTCCACGATTGCCAAGACCAGATAAGGGGACGAGATTTCGTGGCCGTTGGCCGACTCGGGCGGATTTGAGTCGGACCCGGGGCCATGGCGTGATTCCCGCGAACAAGGTCAAGCATGTGGTGATCATCCTGAAAGAGAACCACACGTTCGACAACTACTTCGGCACGTTCCCGGGCGCGAACGGGGTCAGGCTACCGCGATCTTCGAATCCTCCCGCGAGAGACGCTCCTCACACCCACGCCGCGTGGCTCACCCGTCAGACGACCGCGGTCCACGAACAATTCGTCGAGCAGGACATTCCGGCGTATTTTTCGTACGCGAGGAAGTTCTCCCTCTGCGACAACTACTTCACCGATGTGGCAGGGCCATCCACGCCGAACCACCTGATGCTCCTGTGCGCCGACTCTCCGATCATCGACAATCCACCACGGCGGAGTCCGCCGACCATCAAAATCAGCGCGTCGCTCCCGAAGAGCTTGGAGCAGTCTCGATTGACATGGCGCAGTTACGGCGGG
>Ga0209806_1001144_pt1 | contig 17770 bp, 24 predicted proteins | sample GraSoiAngelo_152_FD_186166 | JGI IMG/M metagenome (GOLD analysis project Ga0209806, IMG submission 186166) | Grasslands soil microbial communities from the Angelo Coastal Reserve, California, USA - 14_1009_12_30cm (SPAdes) (version 2) | ecosystem: Environmental > Terrestrial > Soil > Grasslands ... | reverse complement strand
CGTGGTCTTCCCCGCCCCGTTGGGGCCGAGGAAGCCGTAGACCTCTCCACGCCGCACGCTCATGTCAACGGAGTCGACGGCGAGGACTCCGCTGCCATATCGTTTGGTGAGACTGTGGGTCTCGACGATCGTGGTGTTTTCCATGACGACCACGGTAGGTTTGTCGAGTCGCCGCGTCGTCACCCGCGAGATCGATCTTTGGCCTCATCCTCGAGGAGGACGAGTGCGTCAAAGGCCCTTCACATACAGCTAAACCAGGGCTAGCATGCAGTGGATGGCGTGAGTGCGTTTTGGGCGCGTTGAGACGCCCGGAGACAGGAGGTGCTCGATGGCGAAGTACGCCTTGTTGGGGGGATATACAACCGAGACATGGTCCAGGTTCATCCAAAATCCTGGCGATAGAGAGGCGCCGGTTCGCCGAGCGGTTGAAGCAGCGGGTGGCAAGCTCGAGACGATCTACTGGTCTTTCGGAGACGATGACTACCTGGTCATCTTGGAATGTCCGGATGACATCGCGGCTGCTGCAATCGCCGTAGCGGTTGGAAGCACAGGAGCACTGCGAAATGTGCGAACGATCAAATTGATCGAAGCCAATCAGCTACAGCAGGTGCTTCAGAAGGCGAAGGCAGTGGTCGGCGCGTACGTGCCGCCGGGAGCAAAGGAGCCCGTACAGGCTCGGTAGCGTCGGAGTCGGACGCCGGGGCGGCGACGCTCTGCCGCCCCGGGCCGCACCAGTAGGAACTTGCACGGACATCGTCGGCTCGAATCGTCGGCGGGTGTAGCGACTGCGGGACTCAGATGGCGAAGAACATCTAAGCCGCACGTGTCGGCGCGATTTCGTCAGCCCAAGTTCGATTTCTTGGCTCAATCCTTGCGGATGACGGAGGTGGGCACATGAACGTTCGAACCAGCATCGTCATCGATCGGCCGATCGAGCAGGTATGGGCATACCTCGATGACCACACCCACGAGTTGGCTTGGCGCGCTCCATCGCTGAAGCGTCTGGACCAGATCGGGACTGGTCCAGCCGGTGTCGGGACACGCTACGAGGGTGTGATCCATGTCGGCCCGGGCGACTATCCGTACGTCAACGAGCTGACGCGATACGAACCGCCGAGCCGAGTTTCCTGGAAGGCGATCAGCTCGGCGGGTTGGGTGATCGGTTCGTCGGGCAGCTATCTCCTGGAGAAGGACGGCAACCGCACGCGTTTGACGCACGAGATCAACCTCGAACCCAACAAACCTGCGGGCCGCCTTCTCATGCCGCTAGTGGGTGCCGTTGGATCGCGCTCGGTCATGCCGATGCTCGTGAAGCTCAAGGCTGAGGTCGAGAGAGGCGGATGAAAATGCATCGCCACCGTTCAGCTGATCACGACCTGACCCTCGGCAGCAGCGCCGAGGGTCAGATGCGGGTTATCCCGGGCGCCTACGGTATTTGTGGTTTTGGATCCTGAAGGAAGATCCGGGCGTTGTAACCACCTGTCGTGACGGCAGCTCACGTAGTCGACATCTTCCACTTCCGCGCTGGGAAGATCATGCGCCAGACCTCCTATTTCGCAGCCCACCCGGAGCCAGCCGAATGGCGGGCCCGCTGGGTGGAGCGCTTCTAAGTCGTTCGTCTAGAGACCTGGCGTCTCGCGCACAAACGGCGTCGAGTCGAAAACGATCTGACTTGTTCGGCCGGTTTCATACCATCTTCCAGGAGGTCTGCGATTGGATGAGGCCGGGATCACTCGCTACATAGAGACGACGTTCGCCGGAGTTGACGTCGTCGTCGCGTCGAAGGAGAACGGCGCTCCCGAAGTTGCCTGGGGCGATTCCTTCTTCATCTACGACCCGGATCGCAACCTCCCCGAGCCAAAGCGCTTTCCGTTCGCGACGATCGTCACGCAGGACTACGGAGACTTCGACAACGCCTCAAACCTGAATCGCCCAGGCGTGTTTCGCTTGAACGTCGGGGTCAGCAAGGAGACGTTCGCCAGGCTCTTCGGCGCGGAGGGGGAGCACGACTTCACAGAGCTCGATCGCCTCATGCCCCACCCGGTGTATGGGCCGAACCACTTTGTGTGCGTCCTGAACCCCGGTGACACGACGTTCGAGACCGTCAAACCTCTCTTACGTGAGGCCTACGAGATCGCCGTGAAACGCGCCCAGCAGCGTCGGGGGCGCCGCGAGAGGTAGATACCAGCCGAGTCGACTTCGCCCGGCCGTCAAAAACACACCCCTGTTTACACTTAAAAAGTGCTGAATTAGCTCGTCGCGGCGCTGCGCTCGCCGCCTTAGCGGGAGGGCATCGATGCAGCTGCTCAAGCGACTACCGGTGGCGGTTCCAATCGTCCTGATCGCCCAGCTCGCCTTCGCGGGCACCTCATCCGCGTTCATACCCGGGAACACATTGCTGCCTGCAGGCAATTACCACATCACGACTCGCTCCGCGGACTACTTCGTGTGCTGCACCGCGACCGTCTCGAACCTCAGCGTAACCGTCACGGATACGACAACCGTGGCGAAGCCCGCGGTTGGACCATCGACGACGACCCGTGAGACGGACGTAGAGGTCGACACTTGCGATTCGAACTTCGTGTGCGGAAGCGCCTGCTTCATCGCGGCCGGCCCGTCCGACTTCACCATTTCGGGTCTCAGCTCAGCCCTGCTCAACACTGCCTTCGACCCGGCAACCTCGCAGCCATGCCCGGACCGCCCGATTTCTGGACTTCCCGCTTTCACCCTCAATGTCTCGTGGTCCGGCATCAGTCCGGTGGGAACGACCACCAAGACGAGCATCTACTCGTGCGCCGGTTACAACGCCGAGGTGCACACCCTCAACAGCAATGCCAACGCGACCGACAGCGCCGTCACGTCCCTGTTTGGCAGCAGCTCAATTCCGGGCGAGAGCGGAAACCTGGGCAGCAACGACCAGCGCTGGCACGCCCAGGGCGTCGCCCTCGACACCTGTTCACCGCAGGGGCTCGGCGGCGGAGGCAAGGGCGCCGGCCCGGGACCGACAGGCAGCGGCGGATTCGAGATCGCCGAGCAGATCGCCGCGGCGAACTTCCCCGGCGGTTTTGTGAGCCTCGCTACCGTGACCAAACTCAACAGACCGACTGGAACTCCGCCAACCACGTTCAAAGAAACGGAGCTTACGGTCGCCTCCTTTTTCGGCTTCCCGTCCTTCTTCTTATGCTTCGACCTTCAGTCCCCCAACACGTTCACGTTTGGCAGCGGCCTGTCGAGCGCGTCGGTTCACGCCGTGATCGATCAGACCACCCCTGCCTGTGCAGGTTTCAGCAACGGGCCTTTCACCTCGTTCACGGCCGACCTCACCTGGACGGCCACAGGGCCGTTGGCCTCCATTCAGAACACAGCGATCTCCGATTGCGGCTCGTTCCACCAGGTGCTCTTGTCCACGGACAGCACGAACCCGGCAAGCGCGTCCGGAAACGTGTCGCTCATCGGGGACATTTCCAGCCCCCAGTCATCGATCAACTCGAGCGATCGTCGCTTCCAGGACACGGGCACGGCCCCGCAAGGCTGCATCCTGCGCCCCTGAGCGGTTGAAACGGCGCGGGCTAGACCGCGACGGTCACCTGCGCACCTGACTGTCGCCCGAGGCCCGCAGTCAACGCGCGTGGAGTCCGGAGCAAATGCAGCGCCAGCATCGCGATCCACGTCCAGCCACCGATGATCGCGATGCGCTGCAGGAACCCGGTGGGCGCGTTCGGCCAGAGGCCGCGCTCGTCCAGGGTCGACACGGTCGTGCTGGCGATGAACATCACGACGAGCAGGGTCCCGACTCCGACCGAATAGAGCGTCCAGCGGCGCGAGCCGGGTGCGCTCGAGAAGTGCCAGGCCATCACGAATGCAGCGGCTGGCAAGAGGGTGAAGGCGGCGAGACCAGCGAGGCCGTGGATCATCCCGTGCACGGTGTGCACCATGGATGCGCCCACGGGGTAGCCGAGCGCGGGGTCGGTGACGAAGACGCCTGCGACCAAGAGAGCTGACCCGAAGAACCCGATGAGCACCGGCCCGCCGATCGAGCCGCGGCTACCCCGCAGCGCGGACCTCAAACCGACCGCAAACGCGATGACCAGCGTGCCGCACACAAGAAAGTTGACGACCTGCATCCAACCGCCGTCGCCGGTTGCCAGCTGGCTGACGTAATGCCGCCACTGGCTGTAGCCGGGTCGCGTGAATCCTTCGAACAGGAAAACGACGATGAAGAGAGGCGGACCGACGATGCCTGCGTACAGAAGCTTTTTCATGCCCGCCAACTTAGTTTTTTCAGGGCGACCGGTCTTCAGCCGCAAGACCGATTTTTGACCTCATCCCCAAGGACGATCCAGCCTCTTGACAGGCCAAGCCTGGAGTGCTCTATTTCAACCAACTTTAAGCAGTCGAGCGCAATGGAGGGAAGACCATGCCGCGAAGACTCGCACGTACGCTCAGCGTCAGCCTCGGTCTGAGCCTTTTGTTCCTGGTGGCAGCCACCTCATCGGCTTCCGCGTACGGCCGGGCGGACCAATGGCAGACCGCCTTCTCGGGCACATGCAGCAGCCAGTCTGCTTGCCCATTCGGCCCGGCGCCGTCGAAAGGGGCCTCCGGTTTTTGGGGATGGTGCGCATTTGGCGGCAGCGATGGAAGCTCGGCTGTCGGCACAACGGGGACGACCGCGGACTGTCAGATCACAACGTACTCCGGGCCAGGCACCACGTTCCACATCAGCTACGACGTGACCAACTGGGTCATCCAATCAGGGAGCCCGTTCGTCTTTCCCCCGGGTGCTCCCGACTTCCTCGTCACGAGCGGAACACTGACCCTCTCCGGTCCAGGCGCCCCCGGCCCGACCGGGATTCCGATCCCGATTCCCTCGCCTTGCCCGGGATTCATCTGTGACACGGGAATCCCGGCCGTGCCCGGACACTTCTCCTTCCATCCCGGACCCGGCGTGGAACTGAACATCCAGGTCAACAAACTGCCGTAATGCCTGTGGCGGCTGGCACAGCGCCAGCCGCCCGCCTCGCCCTTTAGTCCGCGCGGTAGTCGAAGCTCGTCGTGAAGCCGCACACGCCCGAGTAGCGAAACTCGAATCCCGACTCATGGACGGCGAGCAGGCTCGCGTACACCTCGGTGCCACCCACCGTCCGCGCCGCCGGTGCTGTGGAGGGACAGATCGCATCGCAGTTGCACGATTCGAACTAGATGCCGGCCGCGCGCCAGGCCGAGGTCACAGAAGAGCTGGCGAGACCAGGACCGCCAGCCCACCGGCGATGCACGCCACCCCCACGATCCGAGGCAGCAGCTCGCCACGGCGCACATTCTTCTCGATGAAGAAGATCGCGGCGATCAGGGCCATCCATGCGATGTTCATCAGCCCGAGCACCGCGAGGACCGCCATCAAAGCCCAGCAGCAGCCCAAGCAGTAGAGGCCGTGTGACGCACCCGCGCGCACAGCCGCGAGCGGCCCTCCGCCGAAGTTGTGGTTGATGACGAAGGCCAGCGGCGACCGGCACGCGCGAAGACACCCGTCCTTGAGCGGCGTGAACTGATAGATGCCCGCGAGGATGATCACGGCTCCACCCACTCGCGGCAGCCATGATGGCGGTGTCATCCAGACCTGGTTCAAGGCCTGGAGCACGCCGAGAGGCACGAGGCCCACCGCCGTCCATACCATCAAGTAGCCGAGGACGAACGCGGCAGTGGGCAGCGTGCCTTCACCCCTGGCGCGCGTCACGGAAGCGAAGGCGAGCGTCATTGGCGCGACCGAAGGAAACATCATCGCGACGATCATCACCAGCCATGTGATGAGGAACAGCGCGGCGCCCATCATGGCGATCCCGCCCATCCGCATCGACCCCGCCTGGCTGATGATGGTGAGCCAGGCCGCCGCAGCACAAACCAGTAGAACCGCGACGATCGCTGCACTCAGCGGCCTCGGCAGCCGCGCGACCTGCTGCACGACCCGGCTCAGGCAGACCAGCGGTAAGGCGCCGAGAAAGCGCTCTTGCCGCTGTTGTCGAACTCCATGCCGAAAGCTTTGAGGCAGGGGCACGCGAAGGTGCGGTTGCAGCCCTCGAAATAGGTCCCCTCGATGGTCCAGCTCATGGACACCCCTCACACATATGCTTCCGGGAACCCGGAGAGCGTACTACGATCCCTGGCGTGAGCCCGGCGCCGCGCGGACCGATGAAGATGCCGAAGCCTAGCGAGGAGGCAAAGGCCGCATTCGCCAGGGTCGTGCCGGATGGTCCGGGGATCACCCTGAAGCCGATGTTCGGCCAGCTGTCCGCGTTCGTGAACGGCAACATGTTCTGCGGCATCTTCGGCGAGGAGCTGATGGTGCGCCTGCCCGAGGACGAGATCGCAAGGGTCAAAAAACAGGGCGGCCGGGACTTCGAACCGATGGCCGGGCACAAGATGGGCGGCTACGTCGTGGTCCCAGGAGACTGGCGGGCCCAACCACCGACCGCACTCATCAAGCGCGCCCTGGAAGAAACACGAAAGATGCCAGCCAAAACCGCGAAAAAGAAGTAGCCACGGGCCACGATTGAGCGCGTTAGGCGCCTAACGCGGCCATCGTCCGAAGCCAAAGGGGCGTTTGGCGCCTAACGCACCTCCACGCCGGCTTAACGGGATGGGTTGGCAATGCCGCCGGAGTTGCCCACCCTTTCGTGGATGGCCCACTCACAGCTCATTCCCGTTCAACTGAGACGCGGTCCATTCACTCTTGGGGATGCGCGGATCGCCGGGTTGAGCCGGCATACCTTGGCAAGCAAGTCATGGAAGCACCTGGGAACTGAGCTCTATTGCTGGAACGGCGCCAGAGAGAACCAATGGGAGCTCATTTCGGCCTGGGGCAGGCTGCTGCCACCCAACGCAGTGTTCGCCGGGTCCACAGCAGCCTGGCTGCTCGGTCTCGATGTAGAGCCGGCTCGCCCGGTTGAGGTGATCCTTCCCAACCCCTCCGCCGTGCATTCGAGGGTTGGCCTCAAGGTGCACCGCTGCCAGCTCCAGGACTTCGATGTTGTCGAGGTCCGTGGACTTCAATCCACGTCAATCCACCGCACTTTGCTTGATCTGTGCTGCCGGCAATCTGATGTGGAAGCTCTCGTGACGATCGACATGGCGGTCAGCGGGAACCTGACTACCGTCCCGGCTCTCGTCCGATACGCGAGCGACGCGAGAGGCCGGCCCGGCGTTCGCCGTCTGCGTTCGTTGGCTCCGCTCGGGGCGAAAGCGGAATCACCGATGGAAACGCGACTGAGATGGCTCCTGTTGCGTGCAGGCCTCCCCACTCCAGAAGTCCAGACGGATCTTCGAGACGCTGATGGTCGACTGATCGGTAGAGCGGACCTCTACTACCCGGCAGCCCGCCTGGTGGTCGAGTACGACGGGGCCAACCACCGTGAGCGCCTGGTCGAGGACAACCGCCGCCAGAACCTTTTGATGGATGCCGGCTACGCGCTGCTGCGCTTTACAGCCGCAGATATCAACCGGCAACCTGAGGTCGTCGAGACGCTGGTGCGCCGGGCACTCGTGAAGGCGGCGTTAGGCGCCTAACGCGCGCGTCGACCGGTCGCGATACCAGCGTTTGGCGCCTAACGCGCGGATACGGGCCGGTTTAGCGGCGCTTTCCCTTTTGCGGAGTGGGTTCTACGACCGGCGCCGGTTCTTCGACCGCCACGGGTGCTGGTTCCTCGGCGTGGGGTCCCATCGACACCCGGCCGCTGAACGTTGCGCCGTCCTCGACGGTCAGCCGCGCCACGCGCACGTCGCTGGCGATCAGCGAAGCCTCGCTCCCGACCACCAGCCGGTTGTAGGCCGTCACCTGCCCGTTGACCTTCCCGCCCCCGGCGATCTCGATGTCACCCGTCGCCTCGAGCGCGCCCTCGACAGTCCCTGCGACGCGCAGGTCGCCCTCGATGAAGAGCTGCCCGACAAGACGATCTTTCGGACCGAGGACTACCGAGTTGCGCTGGCCGTTGGAGACGTGTGCCTCGGGAACCGGGGTCGGAAGCCTACTGCCCGGACGCCTGCTGCTCAAAGTCACCCATCCGAACATGGCCGTTCAGCGTCGCGCCGTCGTCGATCTGCAGCCGGCGGACCGTGACGTCACCGCTGAGCCGCGCGTTCTTGCCGAGGGTCAGCTTGTCACGCGCCGTGACCGCGCCTTCGACCGCGCCCTTCAGCGAAACGTTCGATCCTTCGAGCAGCGCTTTGACGTTCGCGCCGTTCGCGACATCGATGTTGCCCGTCACCCGGACCTCGCCCTCGACGCGCCCGTCGGCGTGGATCGAGCCGTCGTAGATGAGCTTGCCTTCCAGGATGTCTCCCGGACCCATCTGAAACTGTTTGCGCCCGTCGCGCTTGACTTCACCGTTTTCAGTAGCGCCTTCGGCTACCGCTTCCTGGACGTCCATGCGTTACCCCCGACTTGGAATTTCTTGAACCCGGCACCCCGGAATCAGGCGCTAAAGGTTATCCGAAGTCGGCTGCGATTCGAGGATGAGAATGTATAGATCTCGCCAGGCAACTATCTCTTGCCTACGCGCACCGATTCGATCGCTCGTTGGAATCCCGCGAGGGAGCGCTCGACCATCGAATCGCTTGCCGTCAGCGAGATGCGAAACCACCCGGGCAATTCGAACATCCGGCCCGGGAGCACGAACACGTCCTCCTCGGCCAGCCGGCGTGTGAATTCAAGGTCGTCGGCGATCGGAGACCGCACCATCACGTAAAACGTGCCCTCGGGCGTGACCGCCTCGTAGCCCATCTCGGTCAGCGCGCCGACCATCTTGTCCCGCCGCCCCTGCAGCGCGACGACGTCGATGCTCGCCTGCTCGAGGTCCCCCATCGCGTACTGCATGAGCGCGTTGGGAAACGCATAGCCGACCGCGAGCTGAGCGACGAACACAGCCTCGCGCAGCTCCTCGCGGTCCGGCATCGAGGGCGACATCGCGATGTAGCCGATGCGCTGACCCGGCGCGACAAGAGTCTTGCCGTACGTGTAGATGAGGAACGAGCGGTCGTAGTACTCGAGCGGGGAATGAAACTCGCGGCCGTCATACACGACCCGGCTGTACGACTCATCGGAGATCAGATAGATCGGCCGGTGCGCGACCTCGAGGACGTTGGCGAGTCGCTCCAGCTCGTCGGGCGTGAAGATCCGGCCGCTCGGGTTGTGCGGCGAGTTGACGATGATCGCGCGCGTCTGCGGCGTGATGTGCCACTCGATGGCGTCGACCGGAAGCTCGAACTCCGGCGGCGTGAAATCGACGCGCACAGGCTTCGCGCCGCACGAAAGGATCATCGGGACGTAGAAGAACCACGGCGGCGAGAGGTAGATCACCTCGTCGCCGGGATCGAGCACCGCGCGCAGCGTCGAAGCGAGCGCGCCGAAGGCGCCGGTCGTCATCGAGACGTCCTTGGGGTCGAAGTCGATCCCCACCCGGCCGCGCAGCGACTCGACCGCGACCTTGATCGCCCGCGGGTCGCTGAACTTGTAGGCGAACCAGTCCTTGTCCTGGGGCGCGGCCCACTTCGTCAGGGCCCGCTGGATCTCGGGCAGCGGCATCTCCTGCGGATTGCCGAACCGGAAGTCGCACGCCTCGGGCAGCATCACGCGCCCCGCGTATGTCTCATCGCCGACCTGCGACAGCACCGGTTCGAGGTACTCGATCATCGCCCGGACCGCCGACGAAAAAGCGCTCACACGAACTCCCCGAGCAGACCGGCTTCGGTCAACCCGGCCGTCCTCGACGAGACTGTGATGTATGGCTCGTGGCCATAGCCGCGCTGCATGAGGTGAGGATGGTCGCGGATCGCGATCCGCCAGTCCTCGAGCTGGCTGCGGTGGCAGTCGATCGCGCGCAGCTTCATCATCACCTCGTCGGCGTCGAGCTCGATCACGACGTCGACCTGGTCCTGCGGCTGCAGCGGTAGCGCATGGTTGTCTCCGGCCAAGCGCATCGCTTCGGCATAGAACTCGGTAAGCGATTGGTCGATCGCGATGTGGTACAGGGCGGGCCGGTCACCCTCAGTCATCGCGGCCACAGCCGCGTCCGTGCAGGCGCCCATCGCGATGTGGTCGGGATGGCCGTACGCGCCGTCGGGCCCCCACCCCACCACCGCGCGAGGCCGCCGCTTTGAGATCTCCTCCCAGATGCGCTGCGTGATCTGCTGCTGGTCCGACTGCGCCACGCCGCCGTCGGGGTAGTCCCACAGCTCGACCCCGCTGATTGCGAGCGCGGCCGCCGCCTCCTCCAGCTCCTTGGCCCGGATCTCCGCCAGGTCCTCCTCCTTCGCGCCCGGAGGTTTGCCCATCCATCCCGCCTCGCCGTACGTGGCGCAGATCAAATTTGTCGCGATGCCGTTCCGCGTGTGCCGGAGGACGATTCCCCCCGCGCCCATCGATTCGTCGTCGGGATGGGCCATCACGACGAGCAGGCCGCCCTTTTGTTCTTCCATATCGACGAACTAGGGTAGGCGGTCTTCCATCTCCCACGCGTGGTCGAGCGCGTGCCATGCGGTGCGCCGGACCACGTAAGGCACCGGCCACTTTTCCTCGCGATTCGGGTTGCTGAAGCTCTCGAGCAGAACCTTGTGGTCCGGCTGCTTCAGGCGAAGCCCGATCCTCTTGGCGTACTCGAGCTCGGCGTCGAGCACGTGCTGGTACATCTTGTCCCGGTCCCTACCGCCGCCGCGTGGACCCTTGCGCAGCTCCTGCGGCGCCCTGGCGCGCACCTGGTCGAGATATCTCCAGCACGCGTCCATCAGCGCGACCATGCGCTCGGTTTCCTTCGCGGTCATGGGCTTCGACTCGCTCCTGGCGGGAATCGCCGGCGCGCCGAAGTCGGTGGTGGGGTTGCCCTTTAGCCGCTCGACGACCTCGAAGGTCGGTACGGCCTTAGGGAAATCGATGCGGGCGAGCTTCGCGACCTTCGCGTATCGCGGCGCGTAAGCGGCCAGGTTCGCGAGTGCGGCGGCCTCATCCTTGCCGGAGCGAGACCACCCGGGAAAGTCGGCGGCACTGGCGAAAGCCCGCTTGCCGCCGACCTCGACGTAGACCCGAGTACGTCCGCTCACACGGCCGAGATTAACGCTCCCCGGTCAGGTCTTCTCGGCTGCCTCCCGGGCTGCCGATTCCGTGGCCTCGTGGGCCGCGGTCTCGTTGGAAGGGCCGTTGCCCGGACCGCCCAGGTGGGCCGTGCCGTTGTTCTCGGCCGTTTCCTGGGCGGCGCTCTCACCCGCCTCGTGCGTCGCAGCCTCATTGGAGGTCGGGCTCGGTGAGGCGGCGGCAAGTGCGGCGCTGGCCGGGGTGACCGTCGAACGCGCCAGAACGGTCGCGCCGAGGACACCGCCGAAGATCATCGCCGCGGCGACGACGGACGCAAATAGAAGGACGCGGGTCTTATCCATAGGTCGCATCATCTAGGCCCAACCTCAGAACGGGCTTGGATTCAGGTGTGAGTTTCGAGTCACGGCTATCTTTAGGCCCACCATGAAAGTGATCGAGCCCGCGACCGAGAAAGTGCTGGCCGAGGTCCCCGAAGCCTCGGTCGAGGACGCCGACCGGGCGGTCGCCAGGGCCAAGGCGGCCTTTCCCGCCTGGCGCGCGGTCACGCCGCACGACCGCGGCGCGCTGCTCCGGCGATTCGCCAATGCAGTGGCGGACAGCGCCGAGAAGCTCGCCCAGATCGAGGCGCGCAACGTGGGTAAGCCGATCAGCGACGCGCGCGGCGAGGTCGGCATGGTCGTCGACGTCTTCAACTACTACGCGGGTGCGCCGGAGCGGCTGCTGGGCAACACGATCCCGGTCGCCGGCGGCGTCGACATGACCTTCCGCGAGCCGCTCGGCGTGGTCGGGCTCATCGTGCCGTGGAACTTCCCCATCGCGATCACGTCGTGGAAGCTCGGCCCGGCGCTCGCGGCGGGCAACACGATCGTCCTCAAGCCCGCGGCGCTCACGCCGCTGACCGCGCTCGAGCTGGAGCGCCTCGCGCTGGAGGCGGGCATCCCCGAGGGTGCGTTCAACGTGGTCGTGGGCGCGGGCCGCACGGTGGGCGAAAGGCTCGTCCAGCACCCGGACGTGGCGAAGATCGCGTTCACCGGGTCGACCGACGTTGGGAAGCGCATCGGCGCCCTCGCGGCGGAAGGCATCAAGCGCGTGACGCTGGAGCTCGGCGGCAAGTCGGCCAACATCGTGTTCGCCGACGCGGACATCGAGAAGGCCGCCGCCTCCGCGCCAGGGGCCGTCTTCGGCAACGCGGGGCAGGACTGCTGCGCCCGCTCGCGGATCCTGGTCGAGCGCTCGGCCGTCGACCGCTTCATGCAGGCGCTCGAGAAGGCGATCAAGTCTCTCCGCGTGGGCGATCCGCTCGACGACAGGACCGAGATGGGACCGCTCATCTCCGCCGACCAGCGCGGCAAGGTCGCCACATATGTAGAGGACGGGGCGAAAGTTGCGATCCGGGGCAGCGCGCCGACCGGTCCCGGGTTCTGGTTTCCGCCGACGGTCCTGTCGCCGGTCGCGCCGGGCGACCGCGCGGCGAGGGAGGAGATCTTCGGTCCGGTCGCCGCGGTCATCCCCTTCGACGACGAGGCAGACGCAATCCGCATCGCCAACGACTCGATCTACGGGCTGTCCGGGTCGGTCTGGACCTCAAGCGCCGGGCGTGCGATGCGCGTCGCCCGTGCGCTGGAGACGGGAACCATCTCGATCAACTCCAACACCTCGGTGCGCGTGACCACGCCGTTCGGTGGTTTCAAGCAGTCGGGCATCGGCCGCGAGCTGGGCCCGAACGCGCTCGACCACTACACCGAGCTGAAGAACGTGTTCTTGTCTACGTCCTAGCGCTCTGCACGACAAGGTCGAAAACCGGCCGCGCGTCGCGCCCTCCGAACAGCCGGACGTGGCCGAGTCGCTCCAGCTCGAGGTCCAGTCGTAGGCTCACTGCGGTTGGGCTGAGTGAGGCGCGATAGGAGCCCTTCTTCCAGCGGCCGATCTCGAACATGTTGGAGAAGCTCGGCTTGCCGAAGAGACGGATGTCCGCCTCCGTGATCGCCAGATAGAGGATCGAGGGCGGCAGCGGGTCGGTGGCGCGCCGGGAGAGCAGCGGCCCGAACCAGCCCAGCGCCAGCGACAGCACCGACCAGCTGTAGCCCTTGGGCCGGACGCTGGCCGCTCCGAGGATGACCTCGCTGAACAGGACGGACCGTAGCTGCTTCACGACCGCCTGATGGCCGATCGCTCGGGGCCGCGGGACTTCCATTTCCGGAGAGCCTATCCGGCTGGCTCAACGATTTCGCCTCGTTGTATCCAGCGGCGTCTATCCAGAGTGACTATTTGGCTCCGCTGGCGCCATCGAGGCGAGATCGGGGAGCTTGACCCCGCCCTATTTCTTCAGCAGCGGCCGGAGATCGTCCAACCGATCGAACAGCTGCCAGACATAGCGCGCGGTTCCGCGCTCCCGATGGCGGTGCAGGTCGGCCAGCGCCGGATCGGACACGTAGCCGTCGAATGCCTCGCGCGAGCTCCACTCGACCAGGATCAGGACCTGGCGGCCCTCGAAATCACCGGCGACGCTGTCCAGCAAGCGCCCAAGCGCCACGACCCGCCCCCCGTGTCTTGCCACCTCCTCGACCGAGCGACGCGAGTAGGCGAGGTACTCCTCCCGATCCGCGATGTCGAAAAGGTTGAGGGCGTAAACAGGACCGCTCATGGCACGAGCTTATCGACCGAGGCGATTGGGGCGCTTCGACTCAATGACCTCATGCGCGAAAAAAGTCGTACGCCAACTTGGCCCCGATGACGATCAGCGCCAGGCCGGCCAGGGGCTTCAGCCACTCGATCCGCTCGATCAGGTTTGAGCCGATCAGAGTGAAGAGAAGCAGGCAACAAGCTGCCAGCAGCACCCCACCGGCGAGCACTGGCAATCGGTACGACGCAGGCACGCCGGCGGCGACGGAAGAGATGGCAAGCGCGTTGTCCAGCTGTAGCGACACATCCGTGAGCGCGATCAACAGGACCGAGATGACGATGCTCCTGGTCATTAGAGCCTCCACTCGAAAACACTCCTGAGTAGAGGTCTTGCCGCGGACGCGAATCCGCTGCAGTCCCGGGCGATGCCGCCGTCTTGACGGGACCTGCGGGAGTGGCTACTCCCCCCTACGATTCCGCCGGATCATACAGTTCGCCCATCGCGAAGCGTTTGGAGCGGGCGATGGGAATCGAACCCACGTGACCAGCTTGGAAGGCTGGCGCACTACCATTGTGCTACGCCCGCTTTCGCGTGAAGTCGCGGCCGAGCTCGATAGCAAGGCCAGCGATTAGAGTACCTAGACTTCTAGCAGGCCCCGTCGTCTAGTGGCCTAGGACGCGGCCCTTTCAAGGCTGAGATCGCGGGTTCGAATCCCGCCGGGGCTACCACCGCATCTGATGTGACATGTGATAGCATCACGCATCATGCGGACCACGATCGACCTCGATCCAGCGGTCGTCAAGGAGCTCAAGCGTCGCAGCAAGGGCGCCGGCAAGAGTATGGGCAGGCTCGCTTCGGAGTTGCTGGCCACATCGTTGCGAGAGGGGGAGGGCTTGCGGGAGGCCCAGGCAGACTTGGAGTGGATCGCCAGGGATCTCGGGCGGCCTCTGGTCGATCTTGAGGACAAAGAGGCGATCAGAGCGGTGCTGGACAGGCGTCGATGAGCGCGACCGTCGACGCGAACATCCTCGTCTACGCGAGCAATCATGGCGACCCCGTGCATGCGCAGGCCAGACAGCTGGTTCAGCTCCTGGCAGCCGGACCGGATCTTCTGTACCTGTTCTGGCCCGTCGTACTGGGGTATCTACGCATCGTCACCCACTCGGCGATTCTGCCCAAGCCGCTCAGCCCCCGCGATGCTGCAAGCAACGTCGAAGCACTACTGAAGCGGGGACACGTCCGCGCGCTGGGCGAGGTGGATGGATTCTGGGATCTGTTCCGAACCACCAGCCGCGATCAGGCGCGCGGCAACGACGTCCCGGACGCACACCTTGTGACTCTGATGAGACAGCACGGCGTGAGGCGGATCTATAGCCGAGACGCGGGGCTTCGCCGATTTGCTGACATCGAGGTCGTCGACCCGTTCACGTCGGCAACGGGCGGCGGACGTCGGTCTCGCGCCTAGCTCGGGCTTATTTCCACACTTCTCCGATCCAGCCGTGGAGCCCAGTCGTTGGGGTTCAGCTCGACTGAGCGTCGAGATCTTCGAAACGATATCGCAGAAACGATAGCGGTTGTCGGCCCGAATCCCGCCGGGGCTACCACTGTTTCAGACCGCCGGGGATACCAGTCCGGAAACGTTGGGAATGTCGGTCCGCACAAAAGATCTCGAGCCACGTTCGTACCGGACGGGGTGGGCGTGAGGTGCGAATCCGCTGACGGGAAACCACGCCTCTACGGCGCTTGTCAGCTCACGAGGTCCCTCGATCTGCAACAGTCCGGAGCGGCGGGCGTCCCCCAGCCGGATCTGGCCCAGGTACATCCTGGTGATGGCTTCGAGATCGGATCGAATCACCAGGTCGTCACCGAAGCCTGGGTCGCTGTAGCAAAGGTCCGGATCGTCACGCTTCAGCACCAGCCAGTAGCGCTTTTTCTCATCCCGAAACTCGAACCGGACAACGCGGCGCCGAGGCGGCAGCTGTTCGGGCCGAAGATGTTTCAGGATCCGCCACATCAAGAAATCGCTGTCAAGGTGCTCAGGCTGAATCTCGAGCCACTGCTGGCCCCAGATCCCGAGGCCCCGCACCAGCTCGGCGAGGTGGCTTCCTGCTTCGGTGAGGTGATAGGTCGAACCCCGTCCGGTGACGTTCGGACGGGTCTCTATGACCCCTGCGCGCTCGAGGCTGCGTAATCGGGTGCCCAGCATGCTCGGCGAGATCGAATGGAGACCTTTGAGGATCTCGCTGAAATGACACCGGCCGGCCATGATCTCGCGCAGGATCAGTGGCGTCCATCGCTCGGCGAATATCTCCGAAGCACGCGCAATCGGGCAGAACTGGCCGTATCCCGGCATGGCCCAGATTGTGGGCTTGCCAGGCGGTTCCGGCAACTACGAATTTCGTAGCAGCAACTCCGCTTTTCGGACTGGCCACGCCCCATGAGGACGGCTAGCTTGCCCCTATGAGACGAAAACCAGCACTCTGCGCATTCGGTGTCGTCATCGCCTGGAGCGGAGCCCTGGCTTCTCCGGCGGCCACCCAAGCTGCAGGCCACACGAACATGGTCGTCAGCTGGAACGAGATCGCTCTGTCAACGTTCGCGACGGCGAACGTGCCGCCACCCGCGGCCAATCGCCTGGGCGCGATCGTGCAGGCTGCGGTGTTCGACGCGGTCAACGGCTTCGGTCAGCGCTACACCCCCATTCATGTCGAGGCCTCTGGGCCCGAAGACGGCTCCGCTGCTGCCGCCGCCGCGGCTGCGGCGCACGAGGCACTGGCGACACTGTTTCCAGCCCAAAAGACCTCGCTTGACGCAGCTCTGGCCACGTCAATCGCGGGGCTGGCCGACGAGGAGGATGCCCAGTCCGTCGCCGCCGGCGTCGATTGGGGCAAGACCGTCGCCGATCAGGTCGTCGCCTGGAGGGCGGCAGACGGATTCAGCAGCGCGCCCCCACCGTATGTGTTCAACAGCTCGCCGGGGCAGTGGCAGGCGACGCCCGGAGGCACCGGCCCACCAAAGTTCCGCACTCTGGCGACCACCATGCCGTTCGCGCTGACGTCGCCGTCGCAGTTTCGACCTGTCGGTCCGCCCGCCCTGACGAGCGCCCGCTATGCACAGGACTTCAACGAGGTCATGGCTTTAGGCGGAACGACCAGCACGGTACGCACTCCCTTCCAGACCGAGACTGCCAAGTTCTGGCAGCTGGACACGCCGACGGCGATGTGGGACCGCGTGGCCGACTCTCTCGCATCAGAGCGCCACGCCAACCTGCTGCAGACTGCACGCCTTCTGGCACTGACGAACATCTCGATCGCCGACGCGACGATCGCAGTGTTCGACGCGAAGAATGCGTTCAACTCATGGCGCCCGGTGACCGCGATCGCTCAAGCCGCTACGGACGGCAACCCCGACACGAGTCCCGATCCGACATGGCAGCCACTTCTCACGACGCCTTATTTCCAGGAATATCCCTCTGCGCACTCCGGCGTAAGCAGCGCTGCCGCGGCCGTGCTGACGTCGTTCTTCGGTGAGGATGCAGCTTTCACTGTGACGTCGGCCGGTCTGCCGGGCGTCACCCGGAGCTTCACAAGTTTCGCGGAGGCGGTCGCCCAGGTGGCCGACGCTCGCGTCTACGCAGGTTTCCACTTCCGGTTCGCATGCGAGGATGCGATGCGAATGGGCGAACAGGTTGGAGCCCAGGTTCGAGGCACGCTCATGCAAAGGCGGTCGGAAACAGATCCCAACTGAGATGAGCGAAAGTCCAACGCGGTTTCGTAGGTGTTGCCTCGAATCCCGGTTACCCCGCTTCGCCGACCACGTCTACCTCTCCAGCCCGCTCGGTGCCTAGGATTCGCTGCCTCGGCGAATGTCGCAATTTCGTCCGGGTGGCCGTCGTGGCGTGGATCTTGTCGAGTACCTCGGCTTCTTTTGGCACCGGCCGCTCAACGTCTCCGAATCGCAGAACCTCGGGCGGTCCGTACCTGTCGTGCACAACTGCATTCATGGAGGCGCGTTTGGAATCAAACGAGCGGAATTTGCCAGCTGTCTGAGCTCGGCCGGTTGATCCTCCCGGT
>Ga0209806_1001142_pt1 | contig 17774 bp, 18 predicted proteins | sample GraSoiAngelo_152_FD_186166 | JGI IMG/M metagenome (GOLD analysis project Ga0209806, IMG submission 186166) | Grasslands soil microbial communities from the Angelo Coastal Reserve, California, USA - 14_1009_12_30cm (SPAdes) (version 2) | ecosystem: Environmental > Terrestrial > Soil > Grasslands ... | reverse complement strand
CGATCATCGTCGAGCGCTTCGAGCTGCTCCGTGACTCCGCCGGCGCGGGGAAGTTCCGGGGCGGCTGCGGCATCCGCCGCGACATGCGCTTCCTCGCCGACGACGGCAAGCTCACGAATCTCTCCGACCGGCAGACGTTCGCGCCATACGGCCTGTTCGGTGGCCGGCCGGGAACGCTCGGCCGAACGGTGATCAATCCCGGCCCGGACGAACAGCTCGTCCACGGGAAGGCCTCTCGCGAGTTCGCGTTCGGTGACGTCATCTCGTTCCAGCAGCCCGGCGCCGGGGGCTACGGTGACCCGCTCGAGCGCGAGCCCCGGCGCGTGCTCGAGGACGTCCTGGACGATTACGTCTCGATCGCGGCGGCGCGCGCGGACTACGGCGTCGTGATCGCGGGGACGGGGGTCGACCTTCGTGTGGACGAGCACGCCACGCGCGAGCTCCGCGGCGCGATGAGAGCGGAGCGGAAGACGTCATGAGTGCCGCGCCCGGTGGAATGAAACGCGGCGGCGTGCCGAACGGGCCCGGGTCGCACCTCGTCTCAGGCCCCCCACCTCATCGAAGGGGGCCTCGACGGCCCCCTCCGAGCCTCCCCCAGGATCGGTGGCGCGGGCGAAGCCCGCGCTCGAAGGGCGGTCGGTCCGACGGCCACCCACGGAGTGTGGCGGCCCCGCGGCCCCCGGTACGGAACGGAACCGGGTCGCGCCTTGTCTCAGGCCACCCACGGAGTGTGGCGGCCCCGCGGCCCCCGTTACAATGATCGCCTTCACGCCAGAGCAAGAAGAATTTCGCAAGGCGGTCGCGCGGCTCGTCGACGCCGAGGTGGTGCCGGCCGCAGAGGCGATCGACGAGCGCGCGGAGTTCCCGTGGACGCTGTTCAAGCGCCTCGGCGAGCTCGGCTATCTCGGTCTCCGCTACCCGGCGGCGTACGGCGGCGCCGACGCGGACATGGTCACCTATTGTCTCTTCGCCGAGGAGCTCGCCCGGGGCTCGCTCTCGGTGGCCGCGACGGTGGCCATGCAGTCGCTGATGGGGACCTACTTCATCTACAAGTACGGCACCGAAGAGCTCCGCCGGAAGTACCTCGTGCCCGCGCTCCGGGGCGACCTGGTCGCGACCTTCGCGCTCACCGAGCCCGGCGCCGGCTCCGACGTCGCCAACATCACCACGCGCGCCGAGCGACGCGGCGACCGCTGGGTGCTCCGCGGGGGCAAGACCTGGGTGACCAACGCGCCGGTGGCCGACGTCCTGACGGTCGCGGCGAAGACCTCTGCCGAGCGCGGCATGAAGAACATCGCGCTCTTCCTCCTGGACCGCTCGGCGATGCGCGGGATCGCGCTCGGGAAGTCGATCGACAAGATGGCGGTGCGTGGTTCCGTGACGGGGGAGATCCGGCTCGACGACGTGGAAGTTCCTCCCGAGTATCTCCTCGGTGGTGAAACGGGTGGTGTCGAGAAGATCGGGTCCGTCCTCTCGGAGATCCGGGTGATGACCGCGGCGATCTCCGTCGGGATCGCGCGCGCCGCGTACACGGCCGCGCTCGCCTACGCCCGGGAGCGGGTCGCGTTCGGGAAGCCGATCGTCGAGCACCAGGCGATCGGCTTCAAGCTCGCCGACATGCTCACCCGGCTCCACGCCGCGACGCTCATGACCTACCAGGCCGCGGCCCGGCTCGACGCCGGACGCGCGATCACCCGTGAGGCGGCGATGGTGAAGCTCTTCGCGTCGGAGATGGCGGTGCGCGTCACGGACGAGGCGGCGCGCATCTTCGCCTCGTACGGACTCGCGATGGAGTACCCGATCCAGCGCTACTTCCGTGACGCGCGCTTCCTCTTGCCCGGTGGCGGGACCTCGGAGATCCTGCGCGTCGTGATCGACCGCGACCTCGACTGGGACCGTGGTCAGGCGTTCGCGTGATGACGACGACACGGGGAGGGACGTCGCGACCACGCGGACGCTACTGGGAGGATTTCGAGGTCGGCGAGGTGCTCGTGACCGGACGGCGCACGGTGGACGGCGGCGACGTCTCGCGCTTCGCCGGGCTCACGGGCGACTTCAACCCGCTCCACACGGACGAGGAGTACGCGACGACGACGCCGTTTGGCGCGCGCGTCGCCCACGGCATCCTCACGCTCGCGGTCTCCAACGGCGCGCAGAACCTCGCGGGCTGGTTCGAGGGGACGACGCTCGCGCTCCTCGGGCTCGACCGGGTCCGCTTCACCGCGCCCGTCAAGTTCGGCGACACCGTGCACACCGAGATGACCGTCACGGCGTGCCGCGAGACGTCCAGGCCCGACCGTGGCGTCGTGATCTTGAGCGCGGTCGTGAAGAACCAGCGGGGCGACACCGTGTGCGGCTACGAGGAGAGCGTCCTCATGCGGAGGCGCCCGTGACGCGCCCGGTGGACGAACGGCTGGCGGCGGTCAGGGGTCGGGATCGAGCGGCGGCGGCCGCCCTCGACCGTGACCCGAGCCTGGTGACCGCGCGCACCGCGTCGGGTGAGACCCCGGTCTTGCTCGCCATCTATCACCGGGCGCCCGACGTCCTGACGCTCCTGCGCGCACGGGGCGCCACGCTCGACGTGTTCGAGGCCGCCGCGGCGGGCGACGTCGACCGCGTGCGCGCGCTGCTCGACACCGACCCGACGCTCGTGAACGCGCATGCGCCGGATGGCTGGACGCCGCTGCACCTCGCGGGTCACTTTCGCCACACGGCGATGGTGGACGTGTTGCTGGCGCGTGGCGCCGACGTGAACGCGACGTCGCGCAACGGCCACGCCAACGCGCCGTTGCACGCGGCCGCAGCCGGTCGCGCTGGCGCCGCGCTCATGCGTCGCCTGCTCGACGCGGGCGCGCGCGTGAACGCGCGGCAGAGCGGCGGACACACGCCACTGCACGAGGCTGCGCTCGGCGGCGACGCCGAGGTCGTGCGGCTGCTGCTCGCGGCGGGCGCGGATCCAGAGACCGGGAACCACGAGGGGCAAACGCCGGCGGATGTGGCCCGCCAGGCCGGACGCGCGGCGATCGCCGACGCGATCGACGCGGGTGCGCGCGGGAGGATGAGATGAGACGAGTCGCGCTGGTCGGCGCGGGGGTCTCGAAGTTCGGCGTGCGCCGGGCGAGCTACCGCGACCTCATCTGGGAGGCGGGCAAGGCGTGCTTCGACTCGATCCCTGCGGTGAAGCCGAAGGACGTCGAGGGTCTCGTCGTCGGCTCCGTGATGCCGGAGCGCACGGCCTTCCAGTCCCATATTTCCTCGCTCGCCGCCGAGGCGCTCGGAATCAAGCCGAGCGCGCTCAGCGCGCGGACCGAGCACATGTGCGCCTCGGGCACCGTCGCGATCCGCTACGCGTACGCCTTCATCGCCGCGGGGCTCGCCGACCTCGTCATGGTGCTCGGCGTCGAGAAGCTCAACGCGCCGACGGGCGAGGAGGCGATCCTCAACATGGGCACCGGGGTGGACCGCGAGTGGGAGGCGGCCTTCGGGCTCACGGCGCCGCCCTGTTTCGCGCTCGCGGCCCAGCGCCACATGGCCGCGTACGGGACGACCGAGGAGCAGCTCGCGATGGTCGGCGTGAAAAACCATACCCATGCCGCCAAGAACCCGAACGCCCACTTCAACAAGGGCGCCACGCTCGACCAGGTGCTCGGCTCGCGGATGATCGCGACGCCCTTGCGCCTGTTCATGTGCTCGCCGATCACCGACGGCGCCGCGGCGGTGATCCTCGCGAGCGAGGAGCGGGCGCGCGGGCTGACCGACAAGCCGGTCTGGATCCGAGGGACGGGCCAGGCGCTGGACGGCTTCCAGCTCACCTCGCTCCACGAGGACTACGCCCAGTGGCCCGCGCTCAGGCGTGCGGCGCAGGCCGCGTACCGGATGGCCGGCATCGCGCCGCGCGAGGTCGACCTCGCCGAGGTACACGACTGCTTCGCGATCGCGGAGCTCATTGCGTGCGAGGAGCTCGGCTTCTGCGGCAAGGGCGAGGCGGGCGCGTTCGTCGCCGCGGGGCGCGGCGACTACGGCGGCGACGTGGTCGTGAACCCGCGCGGCGGGCTGATCGGATGCGGTCACCCGCTCGGCGCCACCGGCGTCGCCCAGGCGGCGGAGGTCTTCGTCCAGCTCCGCGACGAGGCCGGCGCCCGCCAGGTGCCCGGCGCGGCGATCGGGCTCACGCACAACAACAGCGGGATGGGCGAGCACGTCGTGATGATTTACGGGCGCGAACCGGCGTGAACGTGGTCGTACGAGCCGCAGCCGTCGGCGAGGCGAGTCTATGAACGTGGTCGTACGAGCCGCAGCCGCCGGCGAGGCGAGTCTATGAGCGTGGTCGTACGAGCCACAGCCGCCGGCGAGGCGAGTCTATGAACGTGGTCGTACGAGCCGCAGCCGTCGGCGAGGCGAGTCTATGAACGTGGTCGTACGAGCCGCAGCCGTCGGCGAGGCGAGTCTATGAGCGTGGTCGTACGAGCCGCAGCCGCCGGCGAGGCGAGTCTATGAACGTGGTCGTACGAGCCGCAGCCGCCGGCGAGGCGAGTCTATGAATACAGTCGCGGTTCTCGGCCCCGGGAGGATCGGGCGCCAGATCGCGCTCGCCTTCGCCTTGGGCGGGCGCCGTGTCCTCCTCGTCGACGTCAAGGCCCGCACGCCCGAGGAGCGGCGCGCCGTCTTCGCCGACGCGCGGCGCGAGATCACCCGCGACCTCCGGCTCATGACCGAGGAGGGTGTGATCGCGGGCGGCGACGTCGCGTCGGCGCTCGACCGGATCGAGGACCGCACGGGGCTCGACGGCCTCGACGCGTGCGCTTTCGTGCAGGAGGCGCTGCCGGAGCTGCTCGACCTCAAGCGCGAGGTGCTGGGGCGCCTCTCGACCCGCGTCGGCGCCGGGGCGATCATCGCCTCGACGAGCTCGACGATCGCGCCCAGGCACCTCGCCGACGCGGTAGAGCGTCCGGAGCGCTTCCTCGTCGCGCACTGGCTCAACCCCGCCCACATCGTCCCGCTCGTGGAGGTCGTCGCCGGCCAGGCGACCGCGGCCGCCGTCGTCGACCGCGCCATCGAGGTCCTCGAGGCGCTCGGGAAGGTCCCCGTGCGGTGCGCCGACTCGCCGGGGTTCATCGGGCCGCGGCTACAGGCGTTGCTCATGAACGAGGCGGTCCGCCTCGTCGAGGAGGGCGTCGCGTCGCCCGAGGACGTGGACCGGGCGTTCAGGGCGGGGATGGGCTTCCGTTACGCGCAGGTCGGGATCTTCGAGTTCATCGACTGGGGCGGCGTGGACATCCTCCACCGTGCGAGCCGCTTCCTCGCCGACGCGCTCGGTGACGACCGCTTCAAGCCGGCGCGCCTGGTCGAGGAGAAGATCGCGAGGCGAGAGCTCGGCCCGAAGACGGGGCGCGGGTTCTTCGACTACGCCGGCGACCGGCGCGAGACGTTCGAGACCGCCAAGGTCCGTGCGCTGCTCCGGCAGCTCAGGCGGGTGCGAGAGGACGCTGCGTACCAGTGATCCTCATCGAGCACGCGACCGTCGTCACCGTGGACCGCGAGCGGCGCATCCTGCGCGACGGCGCCGTGCTCGTGGACGGCCGGGACATCGTGGACGTGGGCCCCGCCGTCGACGTGCGGCCGCCGCGTGCGCCCGACCGGGTGATCGACGGTCGCCGACGCCTCGTGCTCCCCGGCTTCGTCGACACGCACGTCCACCTCTCGGAGCACTTGAATCGCGGCCTCCTCCTCGACGACATCCCGGTGGACCGCTACCTCCCCGACTGGCTCATCCCGCTCTACGCGGTCATGACCCCGGAGGAGGAGCAGGTCTCCGCGCAGCTCGCGTGCGTCGAGATGATCCGCACGGGGACGACGACCTTCTGTGAGGCGGGCACGCTCTTCGACGTCGCGGCGGTCGCCGACGCGGTCGAGGCGATCGGGATGCGCGCGATCCTCGGGCGCTGGTCGTGGGACCTCGCGGGCGGATCCGGACGGATGCGCCAGACCACGGCCGACGCGCTCCGCGCGAACGAGGAGATGCTCGCCGCGGTCCACGGCCGGGCGAAGGGGCGGATCGGTGCCTGGCCCCTCCTGCTCGGCTTCGGGACGTGCTCCGCGGAGCTGATGCGGGCTGCGAAGGCCCTCGCCGACCGCTACGGCGTGGGGTGGGGGATGATGCACTTCGCCGCCCATCCGTCGCGAAAGACCGCGGATCGGATCCCGCTCGACGAGCTGGACGCGCTCGGCGTCCTCGGGCCGAACACGAAGCTCGCTCACATGGTCTATGTCGACGACGCGGACATACGTCTGCTCGCGAAGCGTGGCGTGAAGGTCTCTCACTGCCCGTCGGCGGCGCTCAAGCACACGAAGGGGCTCGTCGCCCACGGCCGGTTCCCCGAGATGCTCGACGCCGGCGTCTCGGTCTCGCTCGGGGGCGACAGCGGGAACGGCTCGAACCACTTCGACATGCTGCGGCTCATGTACCTCACCGCCACGATCTCCAAGGACGCGCGCCTCGACGTGGGCGTGATGGGCCCCGAGCGCGTCCTCGAGATGGCGACGCTCCACGGCGCCGCGGCGCTCTTGCTCGAGCGCGAGATCGGCTCGATCGAGCGGGGCAAGCGCGCCGACCTGGTGCTCTACGACCTGGACACTCCCGAGTGGCGCCCGCTCCTCAATCCGTTGAACAATCTCGTCTACGCGGCGACGGGCGCGAGTGTGCGGACCGTGCTGATCGACGGGCGGATCGTCCTCGACGAGGGGCGGCTCACGACGCTCGACGAGCAGGCGCTCTACGCACGTGTGGAGGAGCTCGCCCGGCGACAGATCGCGCGCGCGGGACTCCCCATCGAGTCGAAGTGGCCGGTGGTCGGCGCGTGACCTATTTCCGCGCGGTCGACCCGTTCCCGCTGGAGTCGGCGGACCACACGAAGCTTCACGAGTTCTACACGCGCCTGGCGTCGGGGCGGCTCATGACCACCCGCTGCCGCGACTGCCGCACGACGGCGTGGCCACCCCGCGGCTTCTGCGGCGAGTGCGCGTCGGACCGGTTCGAATGGGTGGACCTCCCGGGCGAGGGAACGCTCCACGCCTTCACGCTGCAGGAGGCGGGGCTTCCCGCGGGCTTCGACGGGCCGCGCGTCTTTGCGATCGTGAAGGTCGACGTCCATCGGGTCTTCACGGCCCTCGTCGACGCCGACCCGGCGGCGCTCAGGATCGGCCAGCGCGTCCGGCTGGCGCCGCTTCGCGTCGCCGACGACCCCCAGGGCAACGCCCGATGGCTGCCGGCGTTCACCCCGGCATGACCGGCTCGCGCGCGAGATCGGTGGGCGTCATCTCCGACACTCACGGGCGACTGAGACCGGAGGCGGTCGTAGCGCTCCGGGGCGTCGATGCGATCGTCCACGCCGGGGACATCGGCACGCCGGACGTGCTGGAGCGGCTCGGCGCGATCGCGCCGGTGACGGCCGTTCGTGGCAACAACGATCGCGGCGCGTGGGCCGAGAAGCTTCCGTCCACTCAGGTTCTCGAGATCGGGGGCGTGCTCCTGTACGTGCTGCACGACGTGACGGAGTTGGGTCTTGACCCGCGCACGGCGGGGTTCGGCGCGGTCATTTCCGGTCACAGTCACCAGCCGCAGCAGGAGGAGCGGGACGGCGTGCTGTTTTTCAATCCGGGAAGCGCCGGCCCCCGCCGCTTCAAGCTTCCCGTGGCAGTGGGACGACTCACCGTCGAGGATGGGCGCGTGCGGGGCCGCATCCTCGAGCTCCCGAATGAATAGCGCCGGGACGACCGGAGCCGGGTCGCGCCTGGTCTCAGGCCACCCACCTCATCGAAGGGGGCCTCGACGGCCCCCTCCGAGCCTCCCCCAGGATCGGTTGCGCGGGCGAAGCCCGCGCTCGAAGGGCGGTCAGTCCGACGGCCACCCACCGATGGCGCCGGCCTCGCGGACCTTGTTGGAATGAGACACGACATGGGGACCGGAGCCGGGTCGCGCCTGGTCTCAGGCCACCCACCGATGGCGCCGGCCTCGCGGACTTCGCTACAGTGAAGGTCCTGATCGCCAAGCCGGGGCTCGACGGCCACGACCGCGGCGCGAAGGTCGTGGCGCAGGCGCTCCGCGACGCGGGGGTCGAGGTCGTCTACTCGGGGCTCAAGCGGACGCCGGACGAGATCGTGCGGGCGGCGATCCAGGAGGACGTAGACGTGGTCGGGCTCTCGGTGCTGTCGGGCGCCCACGTGCTCCTCTCGCGCCGCGTGCTCGAGGGGCTGCGGGCGCACGGCGCCGAGGAGGTCAGGGTCGTCGTGGGCGGCATCATCCCGCCGCGCGACGTGGAGGAGCTCCGGAAGCTCGGCGTCGCGCGCGTGTTCCCGATGGGCACACCGCTGCCGGACATCGTCGCCGCGTTCACGAAGGAGGCGAGGGAGACATGAAGGAGCTACGAACGCACGCGGGCTTTCCGATCAAGCCCCTCTACGGGCCCGAGGACCTGGCCGACGTCGACGTCGGGCGCGACATCGGCCGCCCCGGCGAGTACCCGTTCACACGGGGCATCCACTCGACGATGTACCGCGAGCGCCTCTGGACGATGCGCCAGTACGTCGGCTTCGGCACACCGACGGAGACGAATGGCCGATTCAAGTACTTGATGGCGCACGGACAGGACGCCCTGAACGTCGCCTTCGACCTGCCCACTCAGTTGGGTCTCGACTCCGACGACCCGCGCGCCGAGGGCGAGGTGGGCCGGGTCGGGATGGCGATCGACACGCTGGCCGACATGGAGGACGCGTTCGCTGGCATTCCGCTCGACCGCGTCAGCGTCTCCCTCACGATCAACGGGATGGCGGCGCCGATCACGGCCATGTACTACGTCGTCGCCGAGAAGCAGGGCGCGGCGGCCGACCGGGTCGTCACGACACCCCAGAACGACATCCTCAAGGAATTCGTCGCGCGGGGCACGTGGATCTACCCCGTCGAGCCGTCCCTGCGGCTCGTGGCCGACCTCATCGAGTTCTCGGCGAAGCGTTATCCGCGCTCGAATCCGGTCTCGGTGTGCGGCTACCACATCCGCGAGGCGGGCTGCACGACGGCGCAGGAGATGGCGTACGGGCTGTTGATCGCGGCCGCGTACATCGAGCGCATGCTCGCGCGCGGGATCTCCGTCGACGATTTCGCCCCGCGGATCTCGTTCAACTTCACGGCGTGGGGGAAGATCTTCGAGGAGGTCGCGAAATTCCGCGCGGGCCGGCGCCTGTACGCGCGCATGCTGCGCGAGCGGTTCGGCGCGACGAATCCGAAGTCGTGGATGTTTCGGACGCTGATCGGGGGCGGCGGCTCGGCGTTCGTGGTCCAGGAGCCCGAGAACAACATCGTCCGGGGCGCGTACATCGCGCTCGCCGCGGCGTTGGCCGGCGCGCAGACCATGGCCTTGCCGACCTACGACGAGGCGTACACGATCCCGTCGGCGAAGGCGCAGCTCATCGCGCTCCGCACCATGCAGATCTGTGCCGAGGAGTCCGGCGCGGCAGACACGGTGGACCCGCTCGGGGGCTCGTACTATGTCGAGGCGCTGACGAGCGCCATGGAGACGGAGATCCTCGAGGAGATGGCCCGGGTCGAACGGATGGGCGGCATCGTCGAGGCCGTGAAGAGCGGCGCCCTCCAGGCCGAGGTCGCGCGCCAGGCGTACCGCTTCGAGCAGAAGCTCGCCTCCGGTGAGATCCCGAAGGTCGGTGCCAACTGCTACGTCGGCGACACGCCCGCCGCGGCCGACCGCGAGGTCGAGCTGTACGCCTCCGACCCGCAGGTCGCCGCCGCCCAGATCGCACGACTCGAACGGATTCGCCGGGACCGGGACGGGGGCGCCGTGGCGCGCGCGCTCGCGCGCCTCCGTGACGAAGCGCGGGCCGCGGGCAATCTCATGGACCCGATCGTGGAGGCCGTGAAGGCGTACGCGACGCTCGGCGAGATCGCGCGCGCCCTGAAGGACGTCTTCGGGGAGCACAAGGAGCCCGTGAAGTTCTGACGCGAGCATGACGCGCTCCTTCGACGTCATCGGCACGACGGTCCCGAAGCGGGACGGCGCGGAGAAGGTCACCGGCCGCACGCGTTACCTCCACGACCTCGTCCTGCCGCGCCTGGCCCACGGCAAGATTCTGAGATCGCAGCACCCGCACGCGCGCCTCGTCCGGGTCGACACGCGCCGCGCGAGCGCGCTCCCCGGCGTCCTGGCCGTGCTGACCGGGGACGACGTGGAGCCGCGTCTGTTCGGCGTCGCCAAGGACCAGACCGCGCTCAAGCGGGGCAAGGTGCGCTCGGTCCGCGACGAGGTGGCCGCGGTCGCCGCCGAGACGCCCGAGCTCGCCGAGGCGGCGCTCGCGCTCATCGACGTCGAGTACGCGGAGCTCCCGGCGGTGTTCGACCCGCGCGTGGCGCTGGTCCCGGGCGCGCCGCTCGTGCACGAGGAGCTCGGGGGGAACGCCCACACGCTGCGCTATCAGTTCAGCCGCGGCGACGTGGACCGCGCGCTCGCCGAGGCGGCGGTGGTCGTCGACGACACCTACCGGCTCCCCTTCGTCACGCAGGCGTGCCTGGGCACGATGGTCGCGCTCGCCGACTGGGACCCCGTCGGGAACCTGACGATGTGGACGACGACCCAGGTGCCGTTCCTCTACCGGCGCGATCTTGGCGAGGCGCTCGGGATCGGCGGTGACCGCGTGCGGGTGCTGCAGCCCCCCGTGGGCGGCAACTTCGGCCGCGGCCTCGACCTGTACCCGATCGACGTCATCGCCGCGCTGCTGGCACTCCGCTGCCGCCGGCCGGTGAAGATCGAGTTCGACCGCGTGGAGGAGTTCATCGCGTGCCCCGGGCGCGAGCCCTGCACGATCCGGCTGCGCACCGCGGCCGACCGGGACGGCCGGCTGCTCGCGCGCGACGCGCACGTGACGATCGACAACGGGGCGTACACCTCCTGGGGCTCGACGACGCCGTACGTGATGCTCGCGACCGTCGCCGGGCTCTACCGCGTCCCGAGCGTCCGCTTCGATACAACGATCGTGTACACGAACAACCCGTACTCCGGCTCGATGCGCGGCTACGGCAACCCCGAGTCCACGTTCGCCGTGGAGTCTCAGATGGACGACCTCGCCGAACGTCTCGGGCTGGACCGGCTCGACGTGCGCCGCCGGAACGCGTCGAAGCCGGGCGACGTGAACCCGCAGGGCTTCGTGCTCACGTCGTTCGCGATGACCGAGTGCATCGACGCCGCCGCCGAGGAGATGCGGCGAGACCCGCCGCCGCTCAGGCCCGGCTGGAAGCGCGGGGTCGGGTACGCGGGCATGTTCCACGTCGGTGGTGGCGCGCGGATCTACCGCTCCGACGGCTGCGGCGCGATCGTCAAGCTCGACGACTTCGGTAAGGTCTCGCTGCTCACCGGCGCGAGCGAGATCGGCCAGGGGTCGGAGACCGTCCTCGCGATGATCGTGGCCGAGACGCTCGGCGTCCCGCTCGAGCGCGTGGACGTGGTCAACTCCGACACGAGCGTGCGGCCGTGGGACGTGGGGACGCACGCGAGCCGGACGACGTTCGTCGCCGGCAACGCCGCGCGACTCGCCGCCGAGAAGGTGAAGACGCAGCTCCTCGAGTTCGCCGCCGTAGAGCTCGAGGAGCCGGCGGAGCGGCTCGACGTCGCGGGCGGCGTCGTGTTCGTGCGGAGCGAGCCGCACCGGCGGCTTCCGTACGAGCAGGTGGTGCGGGCGGGACACTTCAGGCACGGGGGGCGCGTGCTCGTCGCCGAGGCCTTCTACGACCCGCCGACGGTGATGCTCGACAAGGACTTCCAGGGGAACGTCTCCGCCGCGTACGCCTCGGCGTGTCAGGCGGTGCTCGTCGACGTCGAGCCGGAGACGGGCAAGATCGAGGTGCGCAAGATCGTCTCCGCGCACGACGTCGGCCGCGCGCTCAACCCCGGCGCCGCGGAAGGTCAGGTGCACGGCGGCATCCACATGGGGCTCGGTTACGCGCTCACCGAGAAGCTGGTGGTTGAGGAGGGCCAGATCCTGACGCAGAGCTTCATGGACTACGCGGTTTTCAAAGCCGCCGACATGCCCGAGATCGTCGTGCGCCTCATCGAGACGGTGGACGCGGAGGGCCCGTTCGGCGCCAAGGGGCTCGGCGAGTCGGGCGTCATCCCCGTCGCCGCCGCGGTCGCGAACGCCCTGAAGGACGCGCTCGGCGTTCGCTTCACCGAGCTGCCGATCACGCCCGCCCGCGTGCGCGCGGCGCTCGCCGGCCATGTCGCCTCGAAGGACGCCCGGTGATGGGGGCCGGTCAGACGACCCGGGCCCGACGGCTCAGGCGCGGCCACGACCGGTCGCACGTGAGGGCGGTGGCGTCGAGCGCATCCGCGGTCGCAAGCACGAGCGCGTCGGGAAGCCGGAGCGCGCGGTGGTGGGCCCGGAGCCTGGCGGCGCGTTCGGCGATCTGCTCGTTGAGCGGTTCGATGCGGATGCCCACGTCGGTCACGAGTCGCCTGACGACCGCGACCGCGTCGGGTCCGCGGCGCCAGGGGTCGACGAGGACCTCGGCGTACGCGCTCGACGGTAGGACCAGCTCCTCCCGGCGGGACTGGCCGACGGCCCCGACCGCGGCGGCGTGGTGCGGGTCGCGCGCGTCGAGGAACGCGATGACGATGCTCGCGTCGAGGACGACTATCGCCACTCGCGGCGCAATTTCTGTAGGGATCCCTTTGGATACACTCCCGTCAGGCGGCCGGCGTAGCCGGCCAGCGTCTCCTCGACCCGGGTGAGAACGATGCGGCCCGCGCCGGCAGCCTCCACCCGCAGCTCGTCCCCGGGCTTGAGCCCGGCGCGCCTGAGCGCGGCGACCGGGATCGTCGTCTGGTTCTTCGCACTGATCCGCGTGCGGCCGCGCGTGCGGACGCGCTTTACAATACTCATTGAAAGTAAAGGTATCGGCCTGCAACGCCGACGTCAAGCGGAGACAGCGTGAAGCTCTTCGCGGGCGTCCGCGTGCTCGACCTCTCCCGCATGCTCGCGGGGCCGTACGGCTCGATGCTGCTCGCCGACATGGGCGCCGAGGTGATCAAGATCGAGGACCCCGACGGCGGCGACCCGATGCGGGTCATGGGTCCGCCGTTCCTCGCCGACGGCGAGTCGGCGTACTTCCTCGCGATCAACCGCAGCAAGAAGTCCGTCGCGCTCGACCTCACCAGGGATGCCGGGCGCGAGGTCTTCTACGACCTCGTCCGTCGGGCCGACGTCGTCTGGGAGAACTTCCGCCCCGGCGTGATGGAGCGTCTCGGCTGCGCGTACTCCAAGCTCTGGTCCCTCAACCAGCGCGTGATCCTCTGCTCGATCTCCGCCTACGGCCAGGAGGGGCCGTATCGCGACTGGCCGGCCTTCGACCTGGCGCTCCAGGCGATGGCCGGGGCGATGTCCATCACGGGCGAGCCGGGGAGGGCGCCGGTGCGCATGGGCCTGCCGATGGGCGACCTCACGGGCGGGATCTTCGGCGCGTTTGCGGTGGCCGGAGCGCTCTTCCGTCGCGAGCGGACTGGCGAGGGCGCCCACCTCGACCTGTCGCTGCTCGACTGCCAGGTCTCGCTCCTCACGTATATTGCGCAGTATTTCTGGACGAACGGTCGCGTCCCCGGGCCGCTCGGCTCGAGCCACGCCTCGGTCGTCCCCTATCAGGCCCTCGCGACGCGTGATGGTCACCTGGTCGTCGCCGTCTTCGCCGAGAAGTTCTGGTCGGGGTTCTGCCGCGTGGTCGAGCACCCGGAGTGGGAGCGCGACCTGCGCTTCGGGACCAATCGTGATCGCGTCGCGAACCGTGGCGTGCTGGTCCCGCTGATCGAGGCCGCTTTCCGCCGGCGGACGACCGACGACTGGCTCGCGCGGCTCGGGGCGGAGGGCGTGCCCGGCGCGCCCATCCGCTCCGTCGATCGCGTCCTCGCCGATCCCCAGGTGCGCCAGCGCGGCATGGTCGTCGAGACGGCGCATCCGGTCCACGGCAAGCTCCCGGCGCTCGGCACGCCGGTCAAGGTGGACGGCGCGATGGGGCTCGAGACGGCGCCGCCGCCGACACTCGGCGAGCACACCGACGCCGTGCTCGGCGGCGTCCTCGAATACTCCGCCGTGCGGATCGCCGAGCTGCGCGCCGCCGGAGTCGTGGCGTGATGGCGGTGCGAGCCGAAGCCGCGGGCGAGGCGAGTCTGTGAAGCTAGCAGTCCTGGGCGCGGGCAATGGTGGCTTCGCGACGGCGGCCGATCTCGCGCTGGCCGGCCACCGCGTCAGGCTCTGGAGCCGCTCGGCGGACGCGCTCGGCCCGCTCGTGGAGCGCGCGACGATCACGCTCGACGCCGAGGGGCGGCACGGGACGGCGCAGCTCGAGCGCGCCACGACCGACCTCGGCGAGGCGGTCGAGGGCGCGGAGGTCCTGATCGTCCCGCTACCCGCGACGAGCCACGAGGAGCTCGCCAAGCGCCTGGCGCCGTGTCTCAACGACCGACAGATCATCCTGCTCACACCGGGAACGCTCGGTAGCTACGCGATGGCGCGGGGGATTGCGCGCGCCGGCGGCCCCTTACCGCTGGCCCTCGCCGAGACCGGGACGCTGCCCTATCTCACGCGGAAGACGGCGCCCGCGGTCGTCAAGGCGCCCCTGCGCGCCGCCAACCTGCCGATCGGCGTGTTTCCCGCGTCGCGGGGCCCGCGCGTCTTGCCGCGGCTCGCCGAGCTCTTCCCGGCCGTCCGCCCGTGCGCGGACGCCCTCGATGTCGCGCTCACCAACGCCGGGCCCGTGATCCACCCCCCGCTCGTTCTCCTGAATACCGGCGCGATCGACGGTGGCAGCTTCGACGTCCACGCGGCTGGCACGACGCCGAGCGTGCGCCGGCTCATCGACGCCGTGGACGCCGAGCGGGTCGCGACTCGCCGGGGCTGGGGCTACGCGGCGCCCCACTACGAGCTCGCGACGTACTACGACGAGACGCGGGCGGCCGAGGGGCTCTACGGCGCCGGGGCGAAGACGAAACTCGTGGCGAGCGGCCTCTGGAGCGAGATCGTCACGTTCGAGCACCGCTACGTCACCGAGGACGCGGTTCTCGGGTTGGCGCTCCTCGAGTCGGCCGCGCGGGCGGCGGGCGCGGTGACGCCCGCGATCACGGGGCTCCTTCTCGTGTACGGCGCGCTGCTCGGGCGCGAGCTCTCGGGCCGCGGCCGCGCGCTCGAGCACCTGGGGCTCGGCGACCTGAGCCGGCGCGAGATTCTTGCGTTCCTCCGGGACGGGTGGGCCTCGCCGATGTGGCGGAAGGCGATCCAGTGACCGCCGACCGCGTGCCGTCGAGGGTGGAGGCCGATGGCGCGGGCGGCCTCACCTACCAGGGGTCGTGCTATCTCCTCGTGCGCCCCGAGACGCTCGTCGCGCTGCAGAAGGCGGTCGAGGCGGTGCTGGGCGAGCGCGCCGCGGCGTGCCTCGCCGCGGGCGGCCGGGCGGGCGGCGGCACGGCGCTCCAGGCTCTCGAGGGCGCGGCGGAGGAGATCGTCGCGCGACTCCTGGCGATGGGCGGCGAGATCGGCTGGGGCGCGTTCGCGCTCGAGCGCCTCGGGTCGGACGAGCTGGTGGTCAGCGTACGGAACTCGCCGTTCGCCCGGGCGTACGGCGCCGCCGTGACGCCGGTGTGTCACCTCACGCGCGGCGTCCTCGAGCGGCTCGCCGAGGTGGCGCTCGGCGCGCCCGCCGTCGCCACCGAGACGGCCTGCGCGGCGAACGGCGCGCCGGCCTGCCGCTTCGTCGCGCGCGTCCGGTGACAATCGCAGCGCTCGTCCACGTCGTCGTGAGCGGGCTGGCGACCGGCTCGATCTACGCGCTCGTGGCGCTGAGCCTCGTCATCGTCTACAACGCGACGCGCACGCTGAACTTTGCGCAGGGCGAGATGCTGATGGTCTCGACCTTCGCGGGCTTCACGGTCTACGCGCACGTGAAGCTGCCCCTGGTGGTCGTGATGTTGATCGCGGTTGCCGCGGCGGCGCTCCTCGGGTGGGTGATCGAGCGCGTGATCATCCGCCACGCGATCGGGGCGACGCACTTCGACGTGCTGATCATCACCCTCGGCCTGTCGCTCGTGCTGCGCTCGGCGGCCGGCCTCGCGTGGACGCACGACGAGTTCCCGTTCCCGTCGTTCTTCGGGACCCGCCCCATCGTCCTGGGCCCCGTGCGCGTGGCACCCGTGTCGCTCGGGATCATCGGCGCCTCGCTCGCGCTCATGCTCGGCCTCTGGGCGCTCTTCACGCGCACCCGGCTCGGCCGAGCGATGCGCGCGGTCGCTCAGAACCAGCGCGCGGCGCGGCTCGTGGGGATCAGCGTCGAGCGGGTCTACGCGGCGTCGTGGATCCTGGCATCGGTCGTCGGCGCGATCGCCGGCGTCCTGATCGCTCCGGTGGTCTTCCTCTCCTCGCAGATGGGCCTCGTCGCGATCAACGGCTTCATCGCGGCGGTCCTGGGCGGCTTTGGCTCGATGCCCGGCGCCGTCGTCGGCGGCATGCTGCTCGGCGTGATCGAGAACCTCGCGCCGCTCTACCTCCCGTCGTCGATCAAGCACTCGGTGCCCTTCCTCGCGCTGATCGCGATCCTCCTGATCCGTCCGGGCGGCATGCTCGGTCGGGTGGCGCGGCGGAAGGTCTGATGCGGCTCCTCGCGCTGGCGATCGGCGCGGCGGGACTGCTCCTCTGGCCGTGGGCGGCGCCGCGCTACTTCGTCTTCCTGGCGAGCCTCATCGTCGTCAACGCGATCGTGGCGATCGGGCTCAACCTCCTCTCCGGGTACACGAACCAGCTCTCGTTCGGCCACGCGGGGTTCCTCGCAGTGGGCGCGTACACCGCCGCGATCGTGGCCACGCGCTCGCCCGGCGCCCCGGTCGTCGTGGCGCTCCTCGCGGCGGCGCTCGTCACCGCGGCGGTCGGACTCCTGCTCGGGGTGCCGTGCCTCAGGCTCGAGGGCCTCTATCTCGCGATGGCGACGCTCGCCTTCGGGTTCGTCGTCGTCGAGGCGATCCTGAACCTCGACGGGCTCACGCGCGGCAACGACGGGCTTCGGGTCCCGGCCGCGCGCCTCGGGCCGTGGGCGCTCGCGACCGACACGGCGCGCTACTATCTGGTCCTCGTGGTGGGCGCGGTGATGGTGTGGGCCGCCGGAAACCTCGCGCGGACGCGGACCGGGCGCGCGCTCCTCGCGCTCCGCGAGAGCGAGGTCGCGGCGCAGGCGAGCGGGATCCACGTGGCGCGGTACAAGACGCTCGCGTTCGCGATCTCGGCGCTCTACACGGGCGTCGCCGGCGGGCTCTTCGCCTTCGTCGTCGGCTTCCTCTCGCCCGACGCCTTCGACGTGTTCCTGTCGGTGGACTTCGTGGCGATGATCATCCTCGGCGGCCTCGGATCGGTCCCTGGCTCGGTGGCCGGCGCGGCGGTGCTCACGGTCCTGAACGACTCCCTCGCGGGCTTCCAGAACTACCGCCCATTGATCTTTGGCGCGATCCTGATCGCCTCGATGCTGTTCATGCCGGGCGGCATCGCGAGTGCCGTGCGGCGGCTCCGCACACGGTGGGCAGGCCACCCACCGATGGCGCCGGGCTCGCGGCGTGGACTGGAATGAGCGGCGGCAGGGGGACCGGGGTCGGGGCGCGCCTGGTCTCAGGCCACCCACCGATGGCGCCGGGCTCGCGGCGTGGACTGGAATGAGCGGCGGCAGGGGGACCGGAGCCGGGGCGCGCCTG
>Ga0209806_1001139_pt1 | contig 17791 bp, 17 predicted proteins | sample GraSoiAngelo_152_FD_186166 | JGI IMG/M metagenome (GOLD analysis project Ga0209806, IMG submission 186166) | Grasslands soil microbial communities from the Angelo Coastal Reserve, California, USA - 14_1009_12_30cm (SPAdes) (version 2) | ecosystem: Environmental > Terrestrial > Soil > Grasslands ... | reverse complement strand
CTTCTTCGTCTCGGTGCCGAGGTCGGACCAGGCTGTAGCCGCCTGACTCACCGAGTTCCGCGGGAATCTTGCGGAGAAATTCGAGGTAATCCGCATGGCCTCGACGATGCCGGGTCCGTCCCGGTGCGCCGACCGCCGCGGGATGCCCGTGGGCCCGCGTGCGAACGGGTCGGCGGGATCGGTGAACCTCTTCGTCCTCCTCGTACGCCTCTTCTTCGTCGTCGACGTAGGGCCGCGCGCCGAGGATCGGCTGCACGAGGTTGACGCCCAGCGACGCACCGGATCCGGAGCGCGAGAGGAGCTCGCGACGGGTCTGCTCCGCGATCAAGCCGCCAATGTACGCGAAGATGACCACCATGAGGTATCCGTTCGTCCCCATTCCGAAGGTCGAGGTCAAAGCCTCGACGAAGCCCCGCATGTACGCGACCATGAAATCCTTGTACGGCGCGAGGAACGGCAGGATGCTCGAAGCCCCGTCGCTGACCACCATCGGCAAGGACGCGACGAAGTCGATCTGGTGCGACGCGAAGTTGTGCGCGTACCCGACGTTCGCGATGTAGATGGCGAAGATGGGCATGAGCGCCGCAATCACCGCTTTAATCGGCGAGCCGGCCCGGCGACCTCCGACGTAGCCGGCGATCATGGGCCCGGCCGGTTGGATCCACCACAGCAGGAACGACAGGATCAGGATCACGCGGGACGAGGACCAGAACGAAAACGGGGGCCCATCCCGATGGAAACGTCCAGCCTCGCCGTCGACCTCGATCCGGTAGACGCCGGGGGTGTGAGACCGGGTCCGTGGCTTCGGCTTTCGCCGCCGGCGGGGCGGCTCGTCCTCCTCGATGTCCCGGGAGCGACGGGGCCAGAGAAGCCACCGGAGTAGTCCCATTCCCATCCCAGCAAGGTCAAGTCGGACCTTTGTCTGACGGGTTGAGACCGCCCCCGAGCGTATTAATAGATTTGGTCGCGGCCGCGAGTTGACAAAGGAATCGCGTCCAGCGCGACGCCCGTCGACGAATGAAGCGGTTCATTTCCTCGGTCGATATCGATTCGGATCGTCGAAGAAGTCGATCGCTCGGAAGCCCGCCTTGAACGACGCGGAATGGGGCACGCCCGCCGGCACGAAGTACTCGTCGCCGCGCCGGCACGTTCGCGTAGCCTTGTCGATCGTCAAATGCATCTCCCCTTCGACGACGATCCCCCACTGGGCACCGTGACTGTGTTCCGGCACCGTCGAATCCTCTCGCGCCTGGAACAACGTCGCCGAAGCCGTCCTTCCCTGCAGCAACCACAAGGTCACCCCACGGAGGGCCGTGTCCGCTTCCGGCAACTTCCGAATGAACTCCGGGAATCCCGCCATGGAGGGGGAATTCGCTCCCGCGGTTTGAAGCTCGCGGCCGGCAAAGGATACGACCGGACGGAGTGGGACATCCTCGGTCGTCGCGCCGGGATGGAACCCGTCTGACGTCCGACTGCAGGACATCATGACCCGAACCTGGTGTCCGTCGACGCGAACGAGGGCATCGATCGCATTGCGAAGCTCATGGCCCAAGACGGGACCCGGAGGGTGCTCGTCACCAAGGACGGGAAGCTCCTGGGAGTGATTCGTGTGCAGACGATCCTCGCGTGCATGCGGGACTACATCGACTCGATCAGCGCTCAGATCGCGCGGGCTCAGGTCCCGATTTTCTGATCGCCCGGCGTTCGGTTTACGCGGGGAAGACAAGCGTGAAGCCAGCCGGAGCCGGACCTTCGGAACGAGGGTCTAATCCGGGTGGTCCCGGCATCGGACCGTCATGACGCCTTCCCCGACCAGACGCCACTCGCATCCGCAGTCGAACCGTGCGGCGACGATTCGCGTCTTCGTCGCCGGGAACCGGAAGTCCATGGCTTCGCCCAGATCCAACTCCACCGCCGTGACGGTCATTGATCCACCGCCCTCCCCACTTGCGTCGTCACTGGGGAGCGTTGCAGCTCGCGGATGTCCCGCGGGTTCAACCGCCTCATGAGAAGGCGCCATGCAATGAGGAGCCCGGTGCGGAGCGGAATCAGTTTCGCTTCTCCGATCCGGCAGGCGTAGTCGACCGGGAGCTCCTTCAGGTGCGCTCCGACCTCGCACGCGGATGCAAAGATGTCCGCCTCTAGGTCGAAGCTCTCGGCGGCCAGGCGGAAATGCTGGAGTGCGTCCTCCCGGAATGCCCACATCCCGGTGCAGACGTCGCTGATCGGGAAGCCGAACAGGAATCGGGCGAAACCGCTCAAGACCTCGTTGCCCAGCCGATTCAACGACGTGAAGGCACCGTCCTCGACGCGGCCGCGCAACCGGGAGCCCGCGACGACGTCGCACCCGGATTCCAGGGCCTCGACGAATTCCGGAATCTGTTCCGGGGGATACGTCCCGTCGGCATCGAGCATGACGTAGAGCCGGGGTCCGCGGATGTGCTGACGACTCCGATCGTTCATCAGGTGATCCAGCGCCTGCCGGACGCCGTTCCCCTTCCCGGCGCCGCTCTGCACGTAGATGCTCGCCCCGCGGTCCCTAGCGACCTCCGGGGTCCCGTCCACGGACTGGCCGTCCACGACCCAGACGTACACGTCGTAGCCGGCACGCTTCAGCGACTCCATCGGGATTCGCTCGATGACCGATCCGACGGCCATCTCCTCGTTGAGGGCCGGGAGCAGGACCACAATGCTTCGCGTCCGAACGCCTTGGGGAGCCGGGTGCCCGCCCGGCCCGCGTTCGTCGATGAGAGGTCGGGAACCCCCGAAGATCCCGCCTCCGTCCGGACTCGCACGAAGGCTCGCTCCCGGCCCGGTGATCGGAATGTGTGGTCCGAAGCGCGGCCGACGGAGCCGCAGTCGAATCGAGGGGGACTTGGGCCGACGGTCCTTGACCCCCTTCGCAATCCCAAACGCCATCTTCCTTCTCCGCGACCGGGTGGGCCGGCGAGGGTCAATAGGCGTATGTTTTGGACCGGTTCGGGGCCGTTACTGTGTGTCGCCGACCGCCGGAAAGAGTGCAAAAGAACATCTAAGAACACAAAGAACGATGTGCTAGGACGCGTGAGGCAAGGGCGGTTCATGCCAGGCAAAGCGAGCGTCACCAGGTCCGTCCGGATTGAAAAGGACGCAGACGAGCGTCTGCGGCACCTGGCCGAACAAGGCGACACGAGCGTGAATACGCTCGTCAACCGCGCGCTGCGGAAGTTCGTCGAGTGGGATGCCTACGGCGAGAAGTTCGGCTTCATCACGTTGCCCTCGGCGATGCTGATCAAACTCATGGACTGCCTCACGGACGAGGAGGCTCGGGAGTTGGGGATTTGGGCGGGGAAGAACCTGGTGAAGGAATACATCACGTTCTGGTTCAAGGAGGTCACTCCAGAAACGCTGCTCGAAGGGTTCCCGAAGTTGCTCGCGAAGTATGGCCGGGCGTTCGCGTACGAGGAGCTCGAGGAAGGGGACCGGCGCACCATTATCCTCAAACACGGGAGCGGCGCGAAATGGTCGACGTTCTACGAGGAGGCGATCCGCACCGCGTTCCGCGACCACCTCAAGAGAGAGGTCAAGGTCGAGAAGTCGGAGAACCAGGTCGTAGTCCGCCTCCGGCTCTACGAATGACCGTCCATCGTTCCGAACAAAGGATTAGATAGTTTGAGCTATACGCTCCTTACTAGTTCTCCGGTCGGGAGGAGTGGGTTGCCCCCGAGCAGCAGCGTTACCCGTACGATCCGCATCGAGAGGGATGTCGACGACTTCCTCCGCAAGTTTGGGGAACGGGAGGGGGTCAGCGTGAACCTCCTCGTCAACAAGGCCATCCGAAGGCTAGTCGAGTGGGACATCTACGCGGAGAAGTTCGGTCTCATCGCGCTCCCGAGCTCCCTGATCGAGCGGATGATGGAGCGTCTCTCGGATGAAGAGGCGGCGGAGCTCGGACGATGGGTCGGACAAAATCTGATCCCCGAGTTCATCACGTTCTGGTTCAAAGAAGTGAGTCTCCAAGCGATGGTCATCGGCTTCCCCCGCCTTCAATCCCGGTACGGTCGGGCGTTCGAGTACGAGGAACACGTGGACGGCGGCAAGTGGACGATCATCCTCAAACACAGTGCCGGCTCGAAGTGGTCCGTCTACTACGAAGCCCTGTTGAAGATCGCGTTCCGCGACATGTTGCAGACGGATCTCTTGATCGACAAGACCGACAACCAAGTCGTCGCGCGGTTTTCCATCAAGTGACCCTCGCGCGATCCTTTGGACACTAGAAAGCCGAGTCACTTGTGGCCGAGGGTGGACAGGGCCTTCCTCTCGATCGCTTCCGCGAGCCATCCCATCGTCTGTCGAAGGCCGAAGCACACCCGGTCGAGTTCGCCGCTCCCGGTGTCCGCCTTCGGGTTCTTGGCCAGCATCATCGCCTTGACGACCGCGGAGTTCTGTTTCCCGAAGAAGTCTTCGAAGGCCCTCCAGTACGCGGCCTGGTACATCTTGTTGTCTTTCAGCCCCATCGGTCCGGCCAGGTGTACCACGAACACTCCCCCGAGCGGTGGCCCCTTCACTTCCGTCCGGGGATGTGTGGCATCCTGACCGTGATTCCGCGGCTGCCGATGTCGATCGGAATTGGTCCCATTTGGTGGTTCGTCCCCCTCATCTTCGTGATCTCGACGTAACGGACGCGCGCATCCCCCGCGACCGGCACCAGATGGAAATGGACGACGCCGTCCGCGATGAATTCCTGCATCCCGGGGTTCGGGTTGACGTCCCCGAGGAGGCCGGGCGCGCTCTCCGTGATCATCAGCGTCGTGCAGCCGGCACCCCCGATGATCTTCCCGAGCAGCATGTGGGTGAACACGCGGATGTCGTTCTGGGTGCCGAACGCCTGCGACATCGCCGTGAACGAGTCGATGACCAACCGGACGATGCCCGCTTCGTCGATGTTGCGGACGATTTCCTCCCAGATCGCCGGCAGGCCCTCCGCGCTCAGCGTCGGCATCTCGAGGAACCGGAACAGATCTTTCTTCTCCAGCGGCAGCAGGTCGAGGCCGAGCCGGTTCATGTTCCGGAAATACGCCTTGCGCCCCTCGAGCATGGAGACGTACATCCCAGGCTCCCCTCTTTCGCGGGCCCCCTGGTAGAGGAACTGCGAGGCGAAGATCGTCTTCCCGGTCCCCGGTCGGCCCGCCAGGGTGATCAGGCTCCCCGTCGGGAAGCCGCCTTCGAGCAGCTCATCGAGCCCTGGAATCCCCGTCGACACCCGCACATCCGGGTCCGGCGTTGAGCGGACCATGGGGTCCGAGGTGGGCCGGACGAGCACCTTCTCCGCCATCATTCGGCCCCCTTCTTGGACCGAGTCAGAGAGGTCATCACCGTTTCGAAGAAGTCTGCGCGCACCTCGTGACGTCGACCGGGAAACGTCACGGACGGGGACCGCTCTTTCTCGGGACCCGCGTCCGACGTCAACGAGATGTCTTCGAGCGGGATCAGTTCGAACTCCGGATAGCCGTGCCCGAACGTGAACTGCAGCGCGTAGAAGCCCGTCCGGGGCTTCACGCCATAGAGGATCAGCGTACCCCAGCGTTGGCTCAGGACGAGATGGATCTGCGAGATGTTGGCGACCTTTTGCGTCAGCGCCAAGTTGGGTCGGGCCACGATCGACTGGATGTCCTTGTTCACCGCGGCCCGCGACGCGACCGTCGCGAGGAAGTTCATCACCCCTTGCCCATAGAAATTCTCCACGGTGTCGAGCGCCATCAGCATCCAGATCGTCTTTCCTTCCGCCTTGTACGCGCTGTACGTCCCCAGCCACTTGTCGAAGTCCTCGGTCGGATTCAGGGAGAACTTGATCGCCACCGGGTCATCGACCTTGTCCGTCGTGAAGACGCGCATGTTCGCGTTGTACACGTCTTCCGGCATGAACTGGGTCGCGAACAGACGGGCCCGCGTGGGGTCGTAATCGCTGTACGGGAACGCCATGACCGCGTTGTTCGTCGCCAAGAAGTTCAACAGGGCCGTGAGCGGTACGTAGATCTGACCTTCGAACGGCACATCTCCGCGGATCTCCAGGAGGACGGTCGAGCCCCGCGGCACGCCGCCGCCGAGGAGCGCATCGATATCGCGGCTCCCGGTGGACATGTGGGTCGAGGTGTTCTCCAGCGGCCGGAACATGGACGTCCGCTCGGGCAGCGTGAACGCGAACGGCTCGAGGTATCGGAGGCGGCCTCCGGCTAGCGTGAACAGATACCGTTCCTGTCGGATCGGCACGCCCCTCAGCTTGCGAAATTCGAGTTCGCGCACCCGCCGGTCGTCGATGACCCGCTGGTGCAGGACGAGGATCGCCTCGGCGAGTTGGTCCAACGTGCTGTTCGTCTCCGGATGCTCGCTGACGAGGACCATGCGCGCGCCGGTGCCCTCGAGGACGGCCATCAACGACTGTTCGACTTTCATTCGCGCTTCCGGAGGCACGTAGTCCGCGATGCCTTCCCAGGAGTCCAACACGACGAGCGGATTGTCCATCGACGACAGGAGCCGGAGGAGCCCCGAGACGACGTTGTGCGCCACGACGAACTGGGTCGGGTCGAATTCGAGCGTCGAGAAGAAGTGGATGTTCTTCTGGGCCGCAAGCTTCGAGAACAGGGCGTGTTGGAAGACGAGCTTGTCCGGATACGATCGGGTCGAGATGTGGACCGTGTCCCCGGACGTCCGGAGGCGGGCCATCAGTTCCAGGGCCGCCGTCGTCTTGCCGGTCCCTGTCTCGCCCTTGACCAGGAGCAGGAGGCTCTTTCGGTCCAGCAATTTCTGTAACTCGGGGGGCAAAGGCATCTCTGAACCCGCTCCCCGTTCGAGCTTTAACATCCGCTCACCTGAACTAAGAGATGTAAGGAAACCCAGGCTGCGGTATATCACGGCTGAGTGGTCCAATGTGTTCTAGTGTGTTCACAGAAGGTGATAGGGCCCCGCTGATCGAGGCGTGGACGGGCGAGCGCGCGAAAACGACGAAAGGACGCGAGTCTCCGAAGCGAGGCGCCGTGGCCAACGCCGGTTGGGCCCGTCGGCGCCCCGTCGGACCGACTCCAACCTTGTCTGTTGCTCACCTCCGCACCGTGCAAGGCGGTCGGGGGGAATGTTCGCTATGTCTACTGTGTCATAGAACCGCACGGAATGCGTTACAAGCAGAGTCAAGCGAGCCACGCGAGACGAATGGCCGCCGGTGACGAGGCGGCCCGCTGACCACCACCCTTGCCCCCGCTCTCAAGAAACGAAATGTGTACTTGTGTGTACATGGCGGCCAAATACCCTGGGGTCGTTCACCTAGGCATGAAGCCGCGAGTGACTCGCGGTCAGGCACCCTCCCGTCCTGCTGCGGCCTCCCCTGTTCGTCTCTCCCCCAAGGACGAACACATCTTCCGGGACCTCATGGAGCGGTTCGCCGTCCTCTCGGAAATGTGCTTCCGGTTCTCCCAAGACATCTACCTCCGGACCGGGTCGGTCCCCGAGATGGAGGTCGAAGAGACGATCGGGAGGAACGTCTCGATCGCGCGCCGCGTGTTCGGGAATCGCTTCCTCGAGATCCTGGCGACGATCTACCTCAAGAAGGCCGTCGGCGCGAACGAGCTCGCCACGATCCTGGGGGACTTCACGAAGCCTGAAATGGTCCGGAGGCTCCGGGTGCTCGAAATGGCCGGGCTGGTTGAGCGAGGGCATTCGTTCGATGACCCGGACTCGGCCCGGTATAGCCTGACGCACAAAGGGACCGTCATCGCCCGCCTCGGCGAGCCGGTGTTCTTGTATCTGAGGCTGGCCGAGGGGTGGACCACAGCCCCGCCGAAGCATGCCGTCGCGGTGGCGGAAGGAGCGGGCCAGACCAGCGAATACGAGGCGGCCCCTCGCACGTAGGCCCGCCCTGTCGCACGACCGGGCGTCCGACTCGCCTTCATCGGCGCAGGAAAGTCCCGCCTCCCGGATTTGAACCGGGGGCCTGATGATGGCAGCGGGCACCGCGCACGAAGGGTGCACGGGAGCACTCTACAGTCACCCGCTCTGACCAGGCTGAGCTAAGGCGGGACAACCGTCCAAATGGCTCGGCCCATAAGATTCTATCGCACCCGGTCGTGAAGTCCCTCTCCAAGGGGCCGGAAATAAATACGCGGGTCGGGTTCCGCCTCGAGAATGACCATCCGCCGCGGACTCCGGAATTGGCTCCTGGAGACCGACTCGGATCCGAGCGTCCGGTTCCGCGTCCTGCGGGAGCTCCTCGATCGTCCCCCGGACGATCCCGACGTCCTCCGTGCCCAGCGAGCCATCGGACGGAAGGGATGGGCCGCGCAACTCCTCCGAGGCCAGCATCCGGAAGGCCAGTGGGTGACGCCCGGCAGCTCCGCCTCCGAGTTGTACCGCCCGAAGTACGTCGCGACGAACTGGCGGCTGCTCGTCCTCGCCGACCTGGGCCTCACGAAAAAGACGCCCCGGGTCGCGAAAGCGACGAGCCTCTTCCTCCGTCGGTTCTCGGGCCCATCGGGCGACCTCGGTGGCCGCGGCAGCGAGGTGTGCTTCACGGGGAACGCGCTCCGGATGCTCGCTCGCTTCGGCTACCGGAAGGATCCTCGGACCGGGGCCGCGATCGACTGGCTCGTCCGCCACCAGAAGAAGGACGGCGGGTGGCACTGCTTCCGCTCCCGCACCGGGACGCTGGACTGCTGGGAAGCCCTCGCCGGTTTTGCCGCGCTCCCTCCCGAAACGAGGACGCCTCCGGTCCTCCGGGCCATCGAGCGAGGCGCGGAGTTCTACCTCCAACGCCGTCTGTTCCGCGAAGGGCCCACCCCATACCGTCCCTGGTTTCGGCTCCACTATCCGGTCCACTACTATTACGACATCCTCGTCGGCCTCGACGTGCTCACGTCCCTGGGGTACGGCAATGACCCGCGGATGGGACCCGCCCTGGACCGCCTCGAGGCCAGGCGGAACCCGGACGGGCGCTGGAACATGGACGCTCTCCACCCGGACACGGAGGATCCCGCATATCAGTTCCGCGGGCCGTTCTACCCGCTCGGGCTGGAAGTCCCGGGGCGCCCGAGCCGATGGATCACGGCGACGGCCCTCACCGTCCTCAAGAGGGCCGGTCGCGAGGCCTAATCATCGGAGGAACTGCCGCGGGCCGGGCTCGAACCGGCGACTTCGAGATCTTCAGTCTCGCACTCTCCCAAACTGAGTTACCGCGGCGCGAAGCGTCCGAACGCCGGACGGGAGAAATAGTTTTTGGGCGTGCGATGCCGCTCGGTTCAAATCGGCAAATCTTTCACGAGTTCGCCGCCCATCCACACTTTGCGGATGTGCTCGGGCTCGGCAAGCACACCGATCCGGTCGAGCGGATTTTTTGCAAGCGCGAGGAAGTCCGCGTCGTATCCGGCCTGGAGTTGTCCGCTTTTCGGGGCCTGTGGGCCCAGGGTAAGCGGCCCCGTCGCCGTCGCGGCTTCGATGGCCTGAAGCGGTTTCATTCCGGCCTCGACGAGATGGCCCACCTCGTGGCCGTTGAGCCCCCATCCGGCCGGTCCACCGGCGGACGTGAAGATGTCGGATCCCGTCGCCATCCGCACGCCCTTGCGAATCGCCATCCGCAATGCCTTCTGATGTTGCTCGTTGATCGCCACCGCCTTGCGGTACGCGTACTCGGCGATCCCGCCTTCCTTCCCGACGCGAACGAGGCGGTCGATGATGAACCGGGTTGGCACGAGGATCGCATCGCGGGCGAGCATCAGGTCCGCAGCTTCTTCATCGAGGAACGTCCCGTGCTCGATCGTCCGGCAACCGGCTCGGAGCGCGGCGACGATGCCGGGTTTTCCGTGGCAGTGGGCGGCGACGACTCGCTCCGCGCGGGCCGCCTCCCCGACGATCGCCTCGAGCTCCTCGCGCGAGAACTGCGCATGGACCGGATGGTCCAGTTCGCTCGCGACACCGCCCGACGCGAGGACCTTGATCACCCTCGCTCCGATCCGGAGCTGCATCCGGACGCCTTTCAGGCACTCCGGCACGCCGTCGCAGAGGTACGAGAAACCGGTGCGGCGCAACACGTCCTCGATGAAATCGAGCGGGAACGCATGAAGGTCTCCGTGACCTCCGGTCTGGCTCAACGCTCCGCCGGCTCCGTAGATGCGCGGCCCATGGACGGTCCCTTCCGCGACGGCCCGGGCCAGGTGGACGCCGAGTCCGCACAGCTCCCGGATGCTCGTGAAGCCCGCCGAGACCGCGACCTCCGCATCTTTCGTCGCTCGAGCCGCGAGCACGGCGAGAGGCGTGCGGGTGATCTCTTCGACGTTCAGTGTGCGGATCCCCATGAAGTGTCCGTGGACGTCCCACATTCCCGGCATGAGCGCGGGTACGTTCACGACGGTCGCGCCGGCCGCCGAGGGCGCGCCTTCGATTGGACCGGCATACGCGATCGTCGGACCGTCGACGATCAACGCGGCGTTCCGGATCGGGTCTCCGCGTCCCGGGATCAGGACGTCCGCTTCGATCCGCAGCATCGGATTCGCAATCGCAGCCCCGCCCAAGAACGTAGCGGCGATGCGCGACACCGAGAACCTTATGGGTCCGTCCCCGTTCCCGCGACGATGGCCGGATTCGCGCCGCCGGAGGTCGGCCGGGCACTCGACGCGCGGTTCCCGGACGCCATCGAGTACACGCGCCGTCTGCTGCGTCAGCCGTCCGTGAGTGCGACCGGCGAAGGGATCCGGGAGTGCTCGGAGCTCGTCCGGCAGATGATGGCGGACATCGGCTGTAAGACCCGCACCTGGGCGAAGGGTGGTCATCCGCTCGTCATCGGCGAGCTGGACGTGGGCGCGCCCGTCACCCTGATCGTGTACGAGATGTACGACGTTCAGCCGGTCGGGGACCTGAACGCGTGGCAGGCCCCGCCCTTCGCCGCGGAGATCCGCGACGTGCCCGGCGTCGGCCGGGCGATCATCGGCCGGGGCTCGACGAACTCGAAGGGCGCCCTCGCGAACCACCTCTTCACCTGGAAGACGATCCGCGACGTCGACGAGATGCCGGTGAACCTGAAGATCCTCGCGGAGGGCGAGGAAGAGATCAGCAGCGCGAATTTCATCGCGTACATCCGGACGCACCGCCGGGAGCTGAAGGCGGACGCGGCGATCGCGAACGACTACTCGGAGGACCTGCGTGGCGTGCCGACGATCTACCTCGGCGTGAAGGGGTGCCTCTACCTGACGGTCTGGTCCCGCGGCAACCCGCAGGCCGGCGGTCCGATGGACAGCGAAATCCACAGCTCAAACGCGGTCTGGATCGGCTCCCCGGTCTGGCGCTTGCTGCAGGCGCTCACCACCTTGGTCGACGAGGACCAGCGTCCGGCCATCGATGGAATCTGGGACGACATCGTCCCGCCGACGAAGCAAGATTCCGCGATGGTGAAGACCCTCGCGAAGACGTTCGACCCGTCCGCCTGGCTGCAGGAGGAGCGGACGGCGAAGTTCAAGTTCGATCTGCCCAAGGACCAGCTCCTCCTGAAGTACCTGTTCGAGCCGACCGTGAACATCTGCGGCATCTACTCCGGGTACATCGAACACGGCGGCACGAAGACGGTGCTGCCGCACGAGGCGTACGCGAAGATCGACATCCGACTGGTCAAGGACATGACCGTCGAAGGGACGCTGCGAAAACTGCGCGCCCACCTGAAGAAGCGCGGGTATGACGACCTCCGGATCGAGGTGCACGGTCCGTACGGCCCCGCGAAGACCGACCCCGGTTCGTGGATCGCGAAGGCCGCGATCGAGGCGGTCGAGGCGAACGGAAAGCAGCCGGAGGTCTGGCCTTCGAGCGGCGGCACGATGCCCGCCTTCGCCTTCGACGAATATCTCAAGCTGCCATGGGTGTCGATGGGCCTGGGCCATGGATCCCGGGCCCACGCGCCGAACGAATACGCGTCGATCGACGGGATGAAGCGGTTCATGGCCGGCGAAGCGACGCTCCTCTACGCGGCCGCGAAGCGGGCGCCGAAACGACCGCGATAGGCGTTCCGAAACCGGGCCAAAATCAGCGTCGAAATCGCGGACCGAAAATGGTCCCTCCCACATGGAGAAAATCAACTCATTCTCAAGGTCAGATTTTCAGCGCGACACCTATAAATAGCGTCATCCAGGATGGGCCGATGGAATGTCTACGAGGAATACTCCTCAGGTGCCTTCATGCGTATTCTGATCCGCGACATTCGCCGGGACGAGGAAGGGGTCGCCTCGACCGTCGGCACGATCATGGCCCTGCTCGTGTTCCTCACGTTTCTCAGCCTCATCGTGAACCAGTACGTGCCCGTATGGATGAAGGACTCCGAGGCGTCCCACATGAACGGATCCCTGGGCCAGTTCGGCGGGATCAAAGGGGCGATTGACCTTCAGATCCTTTCGGCGCAAGCCGCCCAGATCACGGGAACCCATTACATCCCCGTGACGGCCTCGTCCGCTGTGAGCGTCGGGGTCGACGGCGTCCCGATTTTCGCGGCATCGACCCTGGGCACGCTCCAATCGTTCCCCGACGCAGGCCCCTTCACCGTGTCCCTTGACTACCTGATCCGAGGCGTCCCGACCCATGTCCAAGAGCAATCGAACGGGTCCATCGTACTGGACGTCGCGAACCGGTACTATGTCCCGCAGAAGATCGCATATGAGAACGGCGCGGTCATCCGCTACCAATCCGACGGCCAGGTCATCCGGGCCCAGCCGACCTTCAGTGTCATGAAGACGAACAACACCCTGGACATCTCCTTCGGCCTCGTCAGTCTGTACGGCGCCGGCAGCGTCTCCGGGACGAGTACGGAGGTCGTGAACACGCAGGTGTTCGCCTTCGACCGGCAGGACTACCAGGGATTCCCCGCCAACGCGGTGATCTGGGTCAACCACACCTCGCAGTACGGTCTCTCCTGGTACCGGTTCCTCAACCAAACCCTGGCGAGCGCCCTCGTCCTCGGCGGCACGTTCACGCAGACCCCGCTCGACGTCTCGTATACCGCGAAGATCGGTTTGATCGTGATCTACAAGATCTCCGCGAGCTACAACCCGGCCACGCAGACGTACACGATGCGTCTCGAGATCCACAACTCGGCGCTGCTCGCCCTCGGTTTCTTCCGCCTGCAGCACGCCCAGGTACAGGTCGGCGTGGGAGATACGAATTCGAACGTGCAGTTCTAAGGTGAACCAAGATGCCGAAACAAAAGAAGATCCTCATGCCGCGGGGCGCGATTCAAAAGAAGGCCGAGTGGTCCGGCACGCGCGGCTCCTACCTCACGCACATCCCGAATCTCGCGCGCGACACCCTGGAGGAAATCGAGGTCGTCCCGATCCGGGAGCCGTTCACCTACTCGCGCGTCGTGTACGACCACGACCGCTCCGAATACGTGTACGAGGTCTGGGAACCGCAGCTCAACGCGGAGGAGAAGGAGTTCCTCGACATGATCAAGGACTCCCTGAACCGCACCCTCGAGTACGAATGGGACAAGATGGCGGAGAAGGACAAGAAGGAATACCTCCAGGAGGCCGTCGACTCGTTCATTTCGTCGCGCGGCCTGCGCCTCGCCCCCGCTTCGAAGGACAAGATCGTCTACTACATCATCCGCGACTTCGTCGGCTACGGCCCGGTCGACGTCCTCATGAATGACCTGCGGATCGAAGATGTGTCCTGCGACGGCACGAGCATCCCCCTGTTCATCTTCCACCAGAAGTTCGAATCGCTCAAGACGAACGTCATCTTCGATGACGAGGACGCCCTGAACTCATTCGCCGTCATGCTCGGCCAGCGGTGCGGCAAGCAAATCTCCGTCGCGAACCCGATCCTCGACGGGACCTCAGTGGAAGGCCATCGTGTCCAAGCGACGTACAGCAAGGAGGTCACGACCCGCGGGTCGTCCTTCACCATCCGGCGGTACAAGGAGAAGCCCTTCACGCCGGTCGAACTCGTGAAGTTCGGGACCGCGAGCGCCGAGATGGTCGCCTACCTCTGGATCGCCGTGGAGAACGGCAAGTCGATGATGGTCTGCGGAGGCACGGCCAGCGGAAAGACCGCGACCCTGAACAGCGCCGCCCTCTTCATCCGACCGGGCGCGAAGATCGTGTCCATCGAGGACACCCGCGAGATCAATCTGCCCCACGAGAACTGGATCCCCGGGACGACGCGGTCCGGGATCGGCGAGCGGGGCCCCGACGGCAAGGCGGGCGGCGAGATCGACATGTACGACCTCGTGCGAGCCGCGCTGCGCCAGCGGCCGAACTACATCGTCGTCGGAGAGGTCCGCGGCAAGGAGACGTACACGATGTTCCAGGCCATGGCGACGGGACACCCGACGATGTCCACGATGCACGCGGACTCCGTCAAGTCGATGGTGAACCGGCTGGAGAACCCGCCGATCAACACCCCGCGCATCTTGTTGACCGCCTTGAACTTCGTCATCATCCAGTCCCACGCCCGGATCGGCGACTCGATCGTGCGCCGGATGAAGCAGATCGTCGAGCTCGTCGGATTCGAGCCGGAGACGAACGAGCTGATCACGAACACGGTGTACGAATGGGACGCCGCCACGGACACGTTCGTCTACAAGGGGCACTCGTTCCTGTTCGATGAGATCATGGAGATGAAGAACATGACTCACGAGGAAATGGAGGCGGAGTTCCAGCGCCGGGTCGATATTGTCAATTACATGTTGCAAAAGAACCTGATCGACTTCCGAGAAATCGCGAAGATCGTCGTGCAATACTACCAGTACCCGGAGGACACCGCGAAGCGGGTCCGAGAGGAGATGGGCTGGCAGGACCACGCCGTCATGAAGGCCGTGGAGACGGGAGGCGAGACGGTTGGGTAGCTCGGCGTTCGATAAACTCGAGACGCGAGGCACGCTCACGAAGACGAAGCGGTTCCGCCCCGGCGAGGAGACCGACAAGGGCGCCCACATGGTGAAGCTCCCGAAGGGAGCCAAGCCGGTCAATGTCAGCCTGCCGCCGAAGGCTCAGGTCGCCTGGCGCATGTTCGGGAAGTTCATCCAGGCACGGACCGGGAGCGACCCGGAGCTCGAGGACAACCTCCTGAAGGCGCACATCCGGCTGCGGCCCGAAGAGTACCTGGCGGTCGCCTGGATGAACACGACGTTCGCGGCCGTCGGCGCGGTCGTCGCCGCGTTCGTTGCGGCGCTGTTCCTCCTCATCCTGAGCATCCCGATCGTCACGCTCCTGTTCATCTTCGCGCTCGTCGCGGCGCTCCCAATCTTCTTCTCGTACATGTACGCGTTCGGCCTGCCGGTCGGTTATCACGGCAAGCCCGCGGGCATGGCGAAGAAGCGCGGCCACAAGATCGACAAGCGAATCTCCGGCGCGATGTCGTTCATCTCCGCGATGAGCTCTGCCGACGTCCCCGTGGACGTGATCTTCAAAGAGCTCTCGAAACAGACCATCTACGGCGAGGTCGCCAAGGAGGCGGAGTGGATCACCCGAGACACGGAGCTGCTCGGCCTAGACATCCTGACCGCGCTCCGGAAGGCGGCGCAGCGCTCCCCGTCCTCGAAGTTCTCGGACTTCCTGCAAGGCGTCGTCACGACATCCACAAGCGGCGGCCAGCTCAAACCATACTTCCTCGTGAAGGCGGAGCAGTTCGAGAAAGAAGACCGCCTGGAGATGCGGAAGAAGATGGAGACGCTCGGGATGCTCGCGGAGTCCTTCGTGACCGTCGTCGTGGCGTTCCCGCTTTTCCTCGTCGTGATCATGGCGATCATGGCGCTGATCAGCAAGACGGGGTCCGGATTCGTCGTCCTCCTTTTGTACGTGGTCGTCGCCCTCATGATCCCGATGAGCCAGTTCGGGTTCATCTTCGTCATCTGGAACATGGAACAGGAGGGCTGAGATGACGAACGTCGAGCTCGAGAAAGCCCGACTCCGGCGGACCGAGAAGGGGGACCGCCGCAAGAGCGTCATTGGCGTCGCGTCGGCCCTGTTCGTCCTCTTCGGGTTCGTCGCCTTCCTGAACCTGATCGACTCGGTGAACCTCGCCTTCCGAGCCACACAAGGGAACGTTGAGCGCTTCCTTTACTGGCTCGTGGTGGCGACCCTCGGCTTCATCGGGCCGTACGGCTTCTACGTGGCGAAGCTCCAGCGGGAGGTCAAACAGATCGAACGCCGGCTCCCGGACTTCCTCCGCGATGTCGCGGAGGCCGGGCGGTTCGGCATGACGCTGGCCGAGGCCATCGTCGTCTCGTCCGGAGGCCGCTACGGCAAGCTCACGCCGGAAATCAAGAAGATGGCCGCCCAGATCACGTGGGGCGTCCCCGCGACGGAGGCGCTGCGCCTGTTTGCGGATCGCGTAAAAACCCCGATGGTCGGCCGGGTCGTCGCAATCATCGTCAAGTCCTCCGATGCGGGGGGCGACGTCGCCGACGTCCTGACGATGGTCAGCCACGACACGAAGGAGAACCAGCTGACCGAGGACGAGCGCCGAATCGCGATGTCGACGTACATCGCGGTGATTTACATTTCCTTCATGGTCTTCCTGGTGACGATTTGGATCCTCGACGTGACGTTCCTGCCGAAGATGCTCGAGGCGAGCGGCGCGCTGGCCTCGACGGGCGGCGCCGTCCAGAGCCCGCTGGCCAAAGATCTTCCGGGGGTTGTCAATCAAATCCGAATCGCCTTCTTCATCGCGACGGTCGTGCACGGCCTCGGGGATGGCATCCTCGCCGGAGTCCTGGACACGGGGAAGATCCCGAACGGGCTGCGGCACAGCTTCATCATGCTCGTGATCGCCCTGTTCGCGTTCCTGTTCATCTGAGGTGACCGAATGGCCCAATCCACGGAGCGGAACTACGCGCAGACGGAGGACGCGGACCGGAAAGGCTCCGACCGCGACGAAGCGAAGCGGATGCTCGACGGCATGGACGAGAAGAAGAAGAGCAGCACCGCCGCGACGCTCGATTCGATCAAGAAGCGCTACTTCACCCGCCTCCTCGGGGACAAGGGCATCAAGGTCAAATCGCCGAAGGTGAGCAGCGTCGAGGAGACGAGCCTCGGCAAGATCACGACGATCCCGAAGATCGTCCAGCGAAACATGAACGAGATCGAGATCCAGCCGATCCTCAAGAACTTCTCCTACGTGCGGATCTTGTACGACACAATGGGGAACGAATACTTCTACGAGGCGATCGAGCCGAAGCTCATCGAGGAAGAATCGGAAGTCCTCGATGTCCTCAAGGAGATCCTCGTCGAGAACCTCGAGATGCTGGACGACGCCGACCGCGCGCGGAAGGAGAACTACTTGCGGCGCATCGTCGACGGCCTCCTCCGGGAACTGGGGGTCGAGCTCCATCCGGTTTCGAAGGAACGCGTCCTCTATTACGTGTATCGAGACTTCATCCGGTACGGCCCGATCGACGTCGTCATGACGGACGCCCAGGTCGAAGATGTCTCGTGCGACGGCGTCCGCGTGCCGCTCTACATCTACCATCGCAAGTACGGCTCCATCCCGTCGAACCTCAAGTTCGACAACGCGGAGGAGCTCGATTCGTTCGTCGTGTGGCTCGCGCAGCGGTCCGGGAAGCACATCTCGGTCGCGCAACCCATGCTCGACGCGACGATCCCGGACGGCTCGCGTCTGCAGGCCACCCTCGGCATGCACGTCACGAAGCGAGGATCCTCTTTCACGATCCGGCGATTCCGAGAGAACCCCTTCACCCCGCTCGACCTCGTCCGATTCAAGACGATGTCCCCGGAGATGATGGCGTACCTGTGGCTCGCGATCGAGAACGGCCAGTCGATGCTGATCTGCGGCG
>Ga0209806_1001136_pt1 | contig 17795 bp, 14 predicted proteins | sample GraSoiAngelo_152_FD_186166 | JGI IMG/M metagenome (GOLD analysis project Ga0209806, IMG submission 186166) | Grasslands soil microbial communities from the Angelo Coastal Reserve, California, USA - 14_1009_12_30cm (SPAdes) (version 2) | ecosystem: Environmental > Terrestrial > Soil > Grasslands ... | reverse complement strand
CGGACCGCCAAGGCGAATACGTCGAATCCGGGACCGAGATTCGCGATCGTCGCCGGTGCGCGGGCTCGGATCCATCCGGTGGCCATGTGTTTGGCTCACCCTCCCGAGATGGCCGGGAGCAAATCGACCGTCGCGTCCCGTGCGATCGGCGTGTCGAGTCCCGCGAGGAACCGAGCGTCCTCGCCGTTCACGTACACATTGACGAAACGGCGGAGGGCACCATCCGCCTCCAAGATTCGATGCTGAAATTGTCTTCCGTATTTCGTCGTGACGAGATCGAACAGGCCGCGGAGGGTTCCGTGGAAGTCGACCTCGAATTCCCGTTCGCCGCGTGTCGCGGCGGCGATCGGAGAAGCGACAACGATCCTAACCATGAGCGCGCCCTCCGAGGTATGCGTCGACGGCGGCGAGGGTCGGCGGGATTGGCGCGAGCGGCGGAGCCGCGTCCTGCCACACGGCCGGCGTCTTGAGACCGTTGCCGGTGATCAGCAGGACGACGCGCTCATCGCGGTCGATCCGACCGTCTTCGCGGGCCCGCTTCAGCGTCGAGACGACCGTCCCTCCGGCGGGTTCCGAGAATACGCCTTCCGTGCGCGCGAGCAGCTTCACGCCTTCCAGGATCTCAGCGTCCGTTGGTGCGTCCGCGAATCCCTGCGTCGCGCGCATCGAGCGGATCGCCTCGAATCCGGATCCCGGGTCTCCGATTGCGAGGGATTCGACGATCGTGTCCGGCTTCCTCACGGGCTTCGGCCGGCCGTCGGCCGATTCGAAGCCGCGGACAATCGGGGCACATCCGGCTGGCTGCGTGCCCACGAGCCGGGGCGGCCGTTCGCGCGCCTCGCCGAGTTCGCTCAGTTCGCGGTACCCTTTTTCCAGCGAAGTCAGTAAGAGTCCGGATCCGAGCGGGGCCACGATGACGTCCGGCAGATCAAATCCAAGTTGTTCCCACGTCTCGAACAGGAGTGTCTTCGACCCTTCAGCGTAATACGGCCGAAGGTTGAGGTTCACGAATCCCCAGCCCCGCCGGTCCGCCACCTGGAGCGCGACGCGATTCGCGTCGTCGTACGTGCCGTCGATCGGGACCACGATCCCGCCGTAGAGCTGCGGCAACAGGAGCTTCGCGGGTTCGAGCGAGGCGGGGGCGAAGACGTAGCAGGGGATGCGGGCCTTGGCGGCCGCCGCCGCGGTCGCCGCGGCCAGGTTGCCCGTCGACGCGCACCCTACCGCCGGGAGAGACCACTCCCGGGCCTTCGCGATCGCGACCGCGACGGGGCGGTCTTTGAACGAGTACGTCGGATTGACGGTGTCATCTTTGATCCAAATCTCCCCTGTGCCAATCGCACTTTCCAAGTTCTTCGCTCGCCTCAAAGGAGTGTAACCTGGTGCGAGGTCGACGATTGCGCGGTCGTCGAACACGGGAAGGAACTCGCGATACCGCCACAACGTGTGAGGCCTGTCTGCCAAAAAACTGCTTTGGAAGGCGGCTCGAACCGCGTCGATCTCGTACCGAACCTCGAGCGGCCCGAAACACGATTCACATACCGCAAGCTGGACCGGCGGATATTCCGTCCGGCATTCCCGACACTGCAAGCCGCGAACGTACCCCGTGAACGGCCCTCCCAATTTTCGATGTGGACGGAAAGGAGTCCCCAAGTTAACCCTTAGGGCGACAATTATTCAAATCGCGATAATCGGAGAATTCGGATTGGAATAGACGATCCAATTGACGCGCTAGGATGCGCAGGATGGACCCTACGGACAGCCGGTCCAGGCGTCGCGGGCGAACTCGCTTACCGCGCAGAAGTCAGGGACGAGCACCGCATTGCCCGACCGGAGCAACTCGGCATTCAGGTTCGTGCCTTGACAGTAGACGAGGGCGACCATGCGCCCGTAGCTCCCGCCGGTCTGGCCATCGTCCTCATCCACGAGGGCCTGCGTCCCGACCGGGCAGGTCCGGTTCGTGAATTCCTTCGCCTCCGCGTAGCCCGGTTGTCCGACCTCCGGACTGTTCACGAGCGTGAGCCGGATTCGGGTGGAGCCGACATCAAGCGTGTCCCCGTCGACGATATAGGTTACCGTATCCGTGAAGCAGGCCGCGGTTCCCCGGCATTGGGGGCCGGTCACAGGGGGTGGGTTGCTGCCCGGCGGGTTGCCTCCCGGTGAGTTGCCGGATGGACTGCTCCCCGGGGCGAATGAGTTCAAGAAGACGGCGGCCACAATCACCATCCCGAGGAGGGCGATGATCACGACGGCCGACCCCCGGGGCATCCCCCTCATCGTTGGGACGATGAATCACGGCGCATTCAAAGATTCTGGTGGCTCGACACCGCGCAGAGGCACGAGTCCTTTCGACCGGTACCGAGTCCGCATGACGCCCGGGGCCCGGAAGTGGGCCCGGCCAGATTTGGACTGGCGACCTTCCGGTTATCAGCCGGACGCTCCAACCAGGCTAAGCTACGGGCCCGTGGGGTCGCGAAAACTGGTGACGCGACTTAAACGTTCCCCATCGGGACGACGGAATCACCGATTCGAAAGGGTTCGCGGTCCGATCAATGCGGTCGGATCGATCCTCGGAATCCCTCGGAGGACGTCATCCCTGCCGCAATAACGGGGCAGAAACGCTTATTATCATCACACCAAATCGGACGGACTGGGACGACATGGAGGCCCTCGAGGCCATTAAGTCGGTGAAGAGCGTGAGCAAGTACAAACCCGATCCGGTCCCGGAGCAGAAGGTCCAGGCGGTGATGAACGCGGCGCGGTTCGCCCACTCGGCGGAGAACCTCCAGCCGTGGAAGTTCATCGTCGTCTCGGACGAGGACACGAAGCGGAAGCTCGCGGGCGCCTGCACGAACGCGAAGCACATGGCCGACGCGCCTTTGGTGGTCGTCGCGTGTGCTCGCCTCGACGAGGCGGTCGCGATGATCGGCGGATACATGAACTCGTACCCGCTGGACCTGGGCGGCGCGCTCGCGAACGTCACCGTCGCGGCAACGAGTGAGGGGTTGGGGACCTCCTGGATCTTCGCCTTCAACGAGGAGAAGGTGAAATCCTTCCTGAAAATCCCGCAAGATGTCCGGGTCGTAGGGTTGACGCCCCTGGGCATCCCGGAGGCGTACGAGCCCCCGGCGGGCAGGAAACATCTCTCGGAGATCCTCTCGTACAACGCGTACGAATGATCCGTCCGGGATCCCACGATCCTCGTAGCAGGTACCGATGGCCCAACGCGCCCTCACTCCCAGCAACGCCGCGTACTGCAGCGAATGCGGAGCCGAGACGAAGCTCGACGCCGCATCGTGCTCCCGCTGCAACCAGCCGTTCGAGGGGACCATTCAGGCCGTCTTCTGTCCGATCTGCAATTCGATCAATCCCGCCGAAGCGAGGGAATGCCGGAACTGCAAAGCGAAGTTCCCGGAGCCCGGGTCGATCGGCACCGCGGCTCCTCTCGCACCCGGCGGCGGGGCGCCGGAAGAGGAGTACCTGCGTCGGATCCTGCAACTGAGCCGCGAGAAGGCGAAGGTGCGGGAGGCCGAGCCGCGTTCCAACGCGGACCTCCCGGAAGGATCGGAGCCCGCTTCGTTCCTCGAGTCCGGCGGCCGGGAAGGCGAGATGGAGGAATCGCTGTGGAAGCTGGCGGAGCCCTTCGACCGGATGCTCGAGCGGCGGAAACGTCGCCTGGAGCAGATGGACTCCCTCATCGACCGCGCGCGCGGTCGGATCAAGGGCCTCGAGGCCTCCGTGAATCCGCTCGAAATCCGAGAACGGGACGAGCTCAAGCGGCAGATCGAGGAATTGCTCCTGGAAAAGGAGGACATCCTGCGGCTGGAGGAAGGCCTCGCGAGCATGGAGAACACCTATCGGAATATCCTGCACCTCCAACAGGACGAGCTGAAGGCGCGCGAGACGTCCCTCCGCAGCCGGATCGATGCCTTCCGACGGGAACTCGAGTCGAGGGAGAAGGCCTTCGGGCAGCTCAAGGAGCGGGAATCGGACGTCGTCCGACGTGAGGACGAGTTCCGCCGCGTGATGAACCGCGTCCACGAGCGACAGCGGGAACTGGAGAAGCGGGAGGAGCTCCTCCGGGAGAAGGCGCGCCTCCTCGACGAGCGGCACCACGCGCTCACCGAAGGGGAGGTCGATCTCGAACGCAAACGATGGGACCTGGAGCAGCGGGCGAGCGGTCCGAGGCCCGTTCCGAGGGGCGACGCGACGATCACCGTCCGATCCGACAACGATCTCGCCGAGCTGAAGGGCCGGATGGTCCAGCTCGAGGAGTCGATGGAGCGGATGGTCGAGGAGAAGAACAAGCTGGTCGAGCAGCAGAAGGACCTGCTCGCGCTCAAGGACGAGCTCAAGGTCGTGATGAAGGACGTCGATGAGCTGCTCGGCGACCTGCCGGCGGACAAGATCGAGGGCTTCGCCAAGTCGAAGAAGTTCGCGCTCTACGAGAAGATCCTCGACAGTCTGGAGCTGTGATCGAGATGGGACTCCGCGAAAGGGCTCGCAAATCCCTCGGGGGAGAGCCCGCGGAAGCGGAGCGACCTGAGGAACCCGTCGCCCGGAAGTCCGAGCTCGCGGCCTTGCAGGCCGAGGCGAAAGCCCGCGAAGAGGAACTCAAGAAGGAACTCGCGGAGGCCCGAAAAATCTCAGAGGCCAAGGGAGCCCAGATCGCCCGGCAGGATTCCAAGATTGAAGGACTCGAGGCGAAGGTGAAACAGTTCGAAGCCGCGAACGCGGCGCTCGAGCGAGAATCGACGAAGGCCGTGAAGCAGCTCGAAGGAGAGGTCGCGGAGGCCCGTGAAGAGGTGAAGACCCTCCGCAAATCGAAGGTCGCCGCGAAAGATTCGCAAGCCGCGAGGGAACAACTCGTCAAGAAGGAAGCGGCTCTCGAGGCGAAGGAGGGCGCGGTGAAGAAGAGGGACGCCGAAGTGGAGTCCCTCCGAGTGGCCTTGGACCGCAGGACCAAGGAGCTCGCGGAGCGAGAAGAGGCCCTCTCGATCGCCCAAGACAAACTCGACGCCGAGACGCGCCTCGTCCGAGGGGCGGGCAAGGAAGTGGAACAGACCCGCGCGAAGTTGCAAGAGCGCGAAGCCGAGGTGGCGGAAGCCCGCAAGACCTTGCGGGATCAGTCGGATCGTCGCGCCGCGGAACTCGAACAGGAACTCGCCGCCGCGAAAAAGGACCTCTCCAAATCACTCCATGACCTGAAGTCGGCCCAGGCCGAAAGCGCGGCCGCGCGCAAGGAGTTCCGCGAAAAGGAAATCGTCCTGACCACGGAAATGACCCGCGCCCAGGGCTCGGTCGACCAAGAGAAGGACAAGTCCGCCGGGCTCAAGGACGAACTCGAGGACCTGAAGAAGCGGCTCGGCCGAGCTGGCGACTTGACCGCGAGGGAGACAGAGATCAAGGAACAGCGGACGAAGTTCGAGGCCGAGAAGCGGGAGCTGGAGAAGCGCCAAGGGTCGCTCGATTCCCACGAAAAGGATCTCGCCGGTCGCGAGGCCGCGGTGGCGAACGAAGCTCGGGCCGCAGCGGCGCGGGAGAAAGACGCCGAACGGGCGCTCAAAGAGGTCCGCGAGAGGGAACGGACGATCGAGAAGCTGGAACGAAAGATCGAGGACGACCGCGCGAAGCTCGTGGACCAGGCGAAGAAGACGGACCAAGCGCACACGGAGGAGGTCGGGGAGCTCCGGAAACTCCTTCAAACCCGGGACCGCGAGTTGGCGAAACTGGAGAAGGAAGTCGAATCCCACCAAGCGGCGACTCGCGCCGCCGAAGACGCCGGGGGACGACGCGCGCGGGAGCTCAACGCCGAGCTGACGAAGGCGAAATCGCAGCTCGAATCGATGGCGCAACGATCCGAGGACCTCGGCAAGGAACTTGAGGTCGCCAAGAAAGAATCGATCAAAGCCGCGCGCGCGTTGGATGCGGAGCATGGGGAGGCCGAGGCCGCACGGAAGGCCGTGGTGGACCGGGAGAAGGCCCTCGAGTCCGAGGCGAAAAAGTCCCTTGCGGCAATCGATGAGGAGAAGGGACGGGCCGCAAAACTCGAGGCGGAGATCGGAGACCTGAAAAAGCGGGCGGCCAAGGCCGAGGAACTCCGAGAGCGCGAATCAGAATTGAACGCGAAGTCCAAATCCATCGAGACGCGGGCGAACGAGCTCGCGAGCCGAGAGACGGCCCTCCGCGGGACCGAGGCTCAGGTCCGGGCGCGGGAGGCGGAAGCGGGGAAGGTGTCTCGGACCGCGGCCCAGCGCGTCCTCGAAGTGGAACGGAACCTGAGGGCCCTGAAGGAACGGGAGCACGCCCTCGAGAAGGGAGAGAAGCGATTCCAAGAGACGCAGGAGAAGGCGGCGGAGCAAGCCGCGACGAAAGACGCGGGCCATGTCCGGGAGTTGGCGGAAGCCCGGAAGGAACTGGAGGCTCGGGATCGGGAGCTCGCCGCGAGGGCGAAGGAGGTCCAGGCGCTCGGCTCCGACCTGCGCGAGGCGAAGGAAGCCATCCAGCGAAGGGAGCTCGAGGGAAAGGCGGAGTCGACCCGGCTCAAGACTCAATTGGACGCGGAAGTCACGCGATCTCGATCCCTTGCCAAGGACCTGGAGGCCGCCCGCGCTCGATCGGCGAAGGCGAGCGAACTCGACGCGCGGGCCTCGGCGCTTCAGAAGGAGAGGACGGAGCTGCAGGTGCGGGAGAAGCGTCACGGCGAGGCCGCGGCGGACCTAGACTCGAAGGCGAAGCTCCTGCAGCAACGCGATCACGAGCTAACCCGCCGGGAATCGGAACTGGGGCGGCTCGACTCCGAAGCGCAGGCGGCCGCGAAGGCGCTCCGCGAACGGGAGCGCGAACTCGCCCGCGGCGAGAAGGAGGCCGAGGACAAGGCGAGGGCTGCGGAAGCGAGAGCCCTCGAGGCCCGACGGGAACTCAAGAGGCAAGAGGACGCCGTAGGCAAGCTACGCGGCGACCTCGACAATCGCTCGAAGGAGCTGAAGGAGCAAACGCAGGCCCTGCAGGCCGGCCAGAGCGCCCTGGACAAGGGCCGCGGCGAACTCGAACGACGCGAAGCCCATCTTCACGATGAAGCGGCGAAGGTGGAGTCCGCCGCCTCGGCGCTGAAGACGAGGGAGGATGCCCTTCTTCGACGGGAGGTCCAGGCGACCGCCCTGACGGTCGAACAGAAGGCGCTGGCGAAGGAGATCGATGCGAGCACCTCGAAGATCCGGCGCGAGGAGGCCGAACTCGCCAAGGTCGAAAAGGAATTGCAGGAACGAAGCAAGGCCCTCGACGCGGCCGAGAAGCAGGCGACAGCCGTCGGGGCGGGCCTCGAGAAGCACGAGGCCGCGATCAAGGTCCGGGAGACGGAGCTGGATCGGGGGACGAAATCGATCGAGGCCGCGCAGGCCGAGCTGGCGCGCCGACGCGACGGTGCGCAAGCCGCGGAGAAGGCCCTTCGCTCCCGCGAGGCCGAGGCCTCGGCCCACGAACGTGAGGTGGAGGCGTCGCGAGCCGCCTTCGCCACGGCGGAGAAAGAGTTCACTCTGAGACAGGCGGCCTTCCTGAAGGAAACGGCGGAACTCGAGAAGGAGCAAAGCCGCCTCGACCGACGCGCGCGCGAGTTGAATGACCGAGAGAAGGCCCTCCGATCCACCGTCGACGCCCAGAAAGTTGCCGCGGCCAAGGTCGACGCCCGCAACGACGCACTCCAACATCGGGAGGCCGAGCTGGCGTCCACCGAGGCGGATCTCGAGAAGCGGCTGACCGCATTGACGAAGGATCAGGCGGAACTCCGCGAGGCGCGAACCGCCGTGGACCGCGCTCGAAAAGAATCGGATGAGGATCACAAGGAACTCGATGCCCTGGGGATTGACCTCGCGGCGAAGGCGAAGGCGATGGAGTCCGCAGGGCGGGACCTCGCCACCGCACGGGCCACCCTCGAAGAACGAGAACGGGCCGTGGCCTCCGGGGAAGCGAATCTCGAAAAGGGCGAGAAGGTCCTCACCGCGTCCCAGAAGGAATGGGAGCAACGACAGGCCACCGCGGATCGAGAAATGCGGAAACGGGAGGCCGACGCACGGGCCGATGAGGAACGGGTCCGCCGGGTCATTGCGGCCGCGAAGGCGAAGGAAAAACAGCTCGCGGCCGAAGAGGCCTCTTTCAAAACCCGAGGCGAGGAGCTCCAGCGATCGGCCGCCCAGGCGGACCGCCGAGAAGCCGCCCTCGAGACCCGGACCAAGGCCCTCGGCGAACGGGAGACGGCGCTCCACGACTTGGAAACGAGACTCGCCCAGCGCGGCCAAGAGATTGCCCGGAAAGAGGACGAGGTCGCCAAGGCCACGGAGGAACTCGAATCCAAGAGGAAGGTCCACGATACGACTGCCAAGGAACAGGCAGTCGAGGCCCGCAAACTCGGGACCGCCCTGAAGGAGCTCGCTCGGGATCGGGCGTCTATCGCGGCCGTTGAAAAGAAGGCCAAGACCGAGGCCAAGCAGCTGGAAGAACGCCTCGAGGCCGTCGCGGACCGGGAGAAGACGTCGGCATCCCGAGAAGAGACGATCCGATCACGCGAGACGGAGGCCACCCGGGCCGAGCGAGAACTCAAGGAGAAACTTTCGGACCTCGCGAAGGCGACGACGAGCGTCGAAGACCGAGGGGCCGCGCTCGCGAAGCGGGAGGCCGCCCTGAACGCCATCGAATCATCCCTCGAGAAGAAGGAACTCGAGGCGACCAAGTCCGCGCAGGCTCTCGAGAAGCGGACGGCCGAGGCGGACCGGAGGCGCGTGGACCTCGAGCGTTCGGAAGAACACGCCGCCACGGAACAGCGGAAACGCGCGGAAGAAAAGCGGGAACTCGAGCGGGCGACCGTCGAAGCGGTCAAGCGCGCGAAGGAACTCGAATCGCAAGCCGCCTCGCTCACGAAGCGCGAGGAAGACGCCGCGGACATCAAGTCGAAGGCGATGAGCCTCCTCAAGTACGCGGAGAAGACCGCGGAGGCGAAAGGCCGCGAGCTGAACGACCGGATGGCGGAACAGCAGGCGTTGATGGAGTCGCAGCAAAAGGAGATGCAGAAGGTCGCCAAGGCCCGCGAGGAACTCGAGGCCCGCGAACATCGGTTTGAGACCGCCAAGGCCGAACTGGAGGCGCGGGCAAAGGCCTTGGAGCAGCGCGAGAAACGACTCAAACAACTGGCCGATTCCCTCGAGGGGGAGCGGGCCGAGTCGAAGACGATGATGAAGAAACTGGAGGCGGAGGGAGAACGCGTCGCTCAGAAGGAGGCGACGATCGAGGCCCTCGTGGCCCGGAACGTGTCGAAGGAACGGGAGGCGATCGAGGAGCAGACGCGGAAGGTGCGAGCAATGGCCGCGGACCTGAAGGGGAAGGACAAGACGGTCGAGCGAGGACGCGCCCGGCTGCAGGCCCTTCAGCGGGAGCTCGAGGCGCGCCAGGCCAGCCTGGAGAAACGCGACCATGCGATTCGGGAACAGGAAACGCAGCTCGAACGGCGCCGCGAGGAACTCCGCCGGATGCGGGAGCAAATCGAGGAACTTCTCTGATCATCCTCGGCCGAGCGGCCTCGAAGTCGCTTCCTCCGGGTTCCGGGTCGGCCAACCGTACGCGTGCAAGAAGAGGAACGCGGTGCCGAACAACGGCACGAAGATCAGGGAACTGAGCAGGTGGTACAGGGTGAACGGAACCTGGGCCTCCAGCATCGTGGCGAAGGGGACCCCAAGAGGGCGCGTGAGGAACGTCCATTCCCCCGTCGCGGTCCACAAGTCATAGGCGATCGTCAGCGGCACACTGATCGTCGTCAGGAGGGCCACCGACTTCACGCGGAACAGCACCCTCGGACGGAGCCGGCGCCCGAGGACCCCGACGAACACGTATCCGGAAACGACGAAGAACGTGATGCCGGCCATGGCTCCCACCATGTATCCGCGATAGGTCATGCCCCACTCGAGGGGCTGCAGGACCGCGAGGGCCGACAACGGCACGAGGACGGTCCACCATCGGCCGAGCAGGGAACCCGCGAGCAAGCTCGCGACGAAGACCGTCTCGATGTTCGCGTACGCCCGCATGACGTACGTGCCGAGGATCGCGAGGAGGATCAGGAAGACGCCGAGGATCCGGGTGCGATTGTCTCCCAGGCCCGCGTCAACGGCGGCCCGCCATCCGCGCGGCATCATCCCTCCTGAGGAACGGAGAACGTCCACAGGACCGCGTCGCCGTCGTGCAAGACCGCGTGGTCCGCGGCGACGGTCCCGTACATGCCGTTCACCCAATATTGCCAATAGCTGCCGCCGTCCCCGTTGGTCGTTCCGTTGATCGACGTGACGAAGATCCCTTTCGGAATCGCGTACGGGACATACCCGAGAGGAAACCCGAGCCGGACGGAGGCCTCCCGCAGGAGGTCGAAGGCCGTGTTGTTCGTCGTCGTCTCCGGCCGGTATTGGATCGTCCAGGAGGCGCCTCGCACGTCGAGGGTCGCGGAATGAACCACGGACGGGGTCACCGGGGCGGGCTGCAGCATCAAGGTCGTCGCGTAGAGGCCCGCGATCGCTGCGATCAGGATGGCGGTGAAGGCCACCGCTTGCCATCGCTCGCTGCGTTCAAGGAACACGACGGGACCTCCTCCGGAGGATCAGGAATACCGCCACGACGACGGCGGTAGCCACGACGGCGATCGTTGCTCCCGCAAGGAGCACGCCCGTTGCGTCCAAAAAGGGCGCGCTCCCGAACGCCTGCGCGAGCGCGTACACATGGCCGTTGTCGCTCGGAGCATACACGATGTTATCCGCGACCACCGGCGAGCCGAGGATGTATTCCGCGGGGGTTGGCTCGAACGTCCATTCCTGGGTCCCCGTCGTTGCGTTGAGGGAATAAACCGTCCCGTGGGCCGTGTTGGTCGAGAACACGAGATGACCCGAGGCGAACGTGAGCGATGACTGGACGGGTCCATTTGGGGCGAAGCTCCACTTCACAGATCCGCTACTTCCGGACAGAGCCACAACGCGACCGGTGCCACCGAACGCACCTCCCCCCACGAACACGGTATCGCCGGACACCGTCGGCGAGGAGATGCCGGCATCGACCGCGACCTGCCAAGCGACAGATCCGGTCGTGCGGTTCAGGGCGTACACTTTCCCATCTTTGGCCGGCGCGATCACATTGGGACCGAGGACCGCAAGGGACGCCGCGACGGAACCACCCGTGGGGACGAACCAACGCTCCAGCCCGGAGACTGCATCAAGGGCCAAGACTCCATACGGCGGGTCGAACGTGACCTGGCTCGTCGTGTTGTACCGTCCCATGACGCCCACGTAGACGGTGTCGCCGACGACGGCCGGGGACGAGAGATGGATCGAGGCCGTTGGGAGTCGCCACGCGATGGTCCCGTTCCCTTCCCACAGAGCCACGACTTCGCCCTCGCCGCCCGACTCGTTGAACGTGCCAATGAAGACCCGATCGAAGGCAGGTTTGGGCGAGGACGTGATCCCGCTGAACGCGGGGTTCGCGAGGAGCCTGGTGTCCCAGATCACATGGCCATCCGTTGCATCTAATCGGATGACGGTGCCCCTCGAGGTCCCGACATACAACGAACCGTTGTAGACGGCGGGCGATGAGAAGCCCCGGGCGTTCGAGTTGTTCCACACGGGAGCGCCCGTCGCCGCGTCCAGGGCGAACAGGCCTCCCAAAGTCGTCACGAAAACCTTGCCGAAGGCGACGGCGGGTGTCGAGCCGATCTCCTTCTTCCCCGTGTCCCGGTCCCACAAGACCCGAATGGGATTCGGAGCGGACGATCGCGCGAGCCCTGAGTTCGACAGGTCGCCCCGGAATTCCGTCGCGGGCCATCGGTCCTCGGGGGTCGGCACCGGCGTCCGAACCGAGTACGGCGGCGTCGTGGTGAACGCCGGATCGTAGAGGGCAATCACGTCTCCATTCCCGACGACCAAGCTCGAGATCCCCACCGGTGCGAGCTCCCAAGCACGGGAAGAGGTGTTCCACTGCAGGAGGCCCACGTAGCCGGCCGGCGGATGGCGGCCTCCCATGTCGAAGATGCCGACCCCGAATTGGGTCCATCCGGACGACAGGGCGATCCCGTTCGAAGAGGCCGCGTGCTGCACGGCGTTCCAGGTGGCGTTCGTCGCCTGGTCGTCCGCGACCGTCTCGTCCGCCCACACGTACGTCCCGTCGCCCAGGTCGAACAAGATCGAGAACCGCACGGAGGAGCCTCCCGCGATCACCGAGAGGCCCGGAACCCCCGGGAGACAGAGCAAGGCCGCGCCGCAAAGGGCCAGGATTCCCGCCGTCAATCGCACCTGATTCTCCTCCTCAAGTTCGCTTGAGAATAGTCCTATGAACTTGAGTATTTAAGAATTTTCGCGTGGCCTTTTCCACGGTGGCCTCCATACGCGGGGCATGGAGTTGTTGCGGAATCTCCGCACGAGCACCCGCCTCCTTTTCCTGTACGAGGTCACGACGAGCCGTCACACGCGTTTGCGTACGATCGGGGAACGACTCGGCATGACGATCCAAGGCACGTCGGAGTACGCGCACGGGTTGGAAGAGGACGGATTCCTGTCCTTGGTCAACGGCGAGTACCGGGCGACGAAACGCGGCATCGAATTCCTCCATGACCGCATGCACGAACTCCGCGGCTTCGTCGATCGGGCCGGTCGGGAGATGGCGTTCGTCGAGACGACCTCGGCCATGGCCGGCGGAGCGGTTCGGCGCGGGGACCGCGTCGGGCTGTTCATGGAGGAAGGCTACCTGGTCGCGCACGCGGGCCGGACGTCTCCCTCGACCGGCGTCGTGGTCCATGACGCCGCGAAGGGAGATCTCGTCGCGGTGAGAGATCTCGAAGGAATCGTCGCCCTGCGACCCGGTCGGATCGTCCTCGTCCGAATTCGTTCCACGGCGTCCGGAAAGCGCGCCGGCCGCGGCCAGTCCCGGCGCTTGCCGCCATCAACGAAAGAGTTCGTAATCGCCGCACTCGACGTCGCGGGCCTCGTCGCCGCGAAGGAGCTCGGGGTGCGACCGCGGATCGAATTCGGCGTGCTCGCGGCGGTCGTCGAGGCCGCGGAACGAGGCGTGAGCGTCCTCCTCCTGCTCCCTGAGGATCGGGTGGCCGAGGCGGTCCGAACGATTGAGGCCGCGAACGCTCGGCTCGAGGACAAGATCCCGTACGAGAGCACGACGCTCGGTTGATCATTCGAGGACGGACACCGCGTCGAGGCGTCCGTCCCCATCGCGGTCCTGCCCCGCGACGACCCGGTAGAAATCCTCGCCCGGCGTGAAGTCATCGAGGACGTCGTCCGCGAATCGCGTGAGGCCGAGGATCGCGGCCATCGTCCCGACCGCGTGGAGGCCGCTGAGGAGGACGATGACCCGGGCCGGGTTCCACGGGTTCCGGACCTTCGCGATCAGTCCGACCTGCTCGTCCGCATACGGCCGGCGGGTTCGGGACGACTCCATCCGCCAGACCTGCTTCCAGTCGAAGTTCACCGCGAGATGCGGATTCAGGTCCATCGTGATGATGTTCGCCACGGGCCCGCCGACGAGGATCATGTCTTCCTTGCCGGGCCCGAGGGCCTTGACCTCGGTGTCGAGCCGGACCACGAGGCCTTTCGGCGCGGCGAACAGTCGCCCGAGGAAGAAGCCCAGCTCGACCGCGTAGGGAGAGTCGCGGGCCGTCGTGTTGAAAGGTCCGTGCGTGTAGGGGGAACCGACGACGATCGATCCCGCGAAGGTCCCGTCGCGGGTGAATTCCTCGAGGAATCGGGTCACGGCTCCGGCGTGGGCCAACATCGGCGAGGACACCGGACTCCCGCGTCCTTTCAGGACGATCGCGAACGCGTCGGCGGTCGGGGCGAGGATCCGCGCCGACGCCCCTCGCTTCGGTTCTTCCCGGACGACCTCGAGGAATCCCGCGGCCTCCAAGCGGCGGACGTGGTAGTACACCTTCTGCTCGTGGACCTTCAGCCGGGCGGCGAGGGCGTTCGGATAGTCCGGGGCTTTCGCGAGTTCCTGGAGGATGCGCCACGCCAACGGCGAAGCGACCGCTCCGACGCGTTCCGGCCGATCCAGGAGGGCGGCCTCTCGCCCCACCGTACCCTGGGCACTCTCCTCAATGAGCCACCGGCGGACCACGCGGGACGCAAGAGTTCTCATCTATTAAGGATTTTGTAATGGTTATCGGAGAGTTTTAGGAGAGTCTTTAATACCCAATGCTCTTTGGCAGAGACATGCAGTGCGGGACGTGCCCATCCCTACCCTTCGTTCAGGCGTCGATGGCCTTCTTGACGGCCATGGGGAGGCGGGTCCAATGAAGGCGGTCATCCTTGCGGCCGGCGAGGGAGCGCGCATGGGCCCCTTCACCGCCTCGGTCCCGAAGGTCATGATCCCCGTCGGCAACCGACCGCTCCTCGAGTCCACGGTCCAGGCCCTCGTCGAGAACGGGGTGCGGGACCTCGTCCTCGTCGTCGGATATCGGCGCGAGCGAATCCAATCCCATTTCCAGGACGGCAAGGCGTTCCACGCCCGCATCACGTACGTAACGCAGACGAAGCAACTGGGCACCGCCCACGCCGTCGCCGAGGCCCGGCCCCACCTGGACGGACCGTTCCTCGTCCTGAACGGGAGCAACCTCGTCGACGGGCGGTTCGTCGAGGACCTCCTCGGGAGCGGCGGAAAGCCCGCGGTCCTGATCACGCAGAGTGAGAGGCCGCGATCCTACGGCGTCGCCACGGTCGAAGGGGACCGGCTCGTCGCGATCACGGAGAAGCCGGTCGAGATGATCTCGAACCTCATCAACACCGGCGCGTATGCGCTCGACGAGCGGATCTTCGAGGAGATCGATCGGCTCGCGAAGGACGGGAAGCACGATCTGCCGAGCGCCGTCTCGGCCCTCGCCCAGCGGACCCCGGTCCTCGCGATCCGGACGGAAGGCACCTGGGTCGACGCCCTCTATCCGTGGGACCTCCTCCGGCTCAATGCGACGGCCCTCAAGGGAACCCACGAGGTGCGCTCCGGGACGATCGAACCGGCGGTGACGATCCGCGGCCGCGTGTCGATCGGCGACGGCTGCGTGATCCGATCGGGCGCCTACCTGCAAGGACCGCTCTCCCTCGGCCCCGGCTGCGAGATCGGCCCGAATGCGGTCCTCCTCCCGTCGACGAGCCTCGGGAAGAACGTCCGCATCGGCGCGCACACGAGCGTCGCGAATTCGATCCTGATGGACGACGTGATCTTGGGCCCGGCCAGCGTGGTGCAGGACGGGGTCATCGGGTCCGGCGTCGTGGCCCGCGCGGGCCTCCTCGCGGCCGCGGGGGCCGGCGACGTCCAGATCGAGGGCGAATGGCACGCCGTGCCACAGTTGGGCGCCCTCATCGGGGAGGACGTCGAGATCGCGAACGGCGTGAGCGTGGCCCCCGGCACGATCATCAACGAGCGGGCCCGCATTGAATCCGGGGCGAGGCTTCGTGGCACGATCCCCTCCGGCGCGGTGGTCCTCTAGATGTGCGGGATCGTCGGATACGCGGGCCGGCGCAACGCCTTGCCGATCCTGCTCGACGGGCTCAAGCGCCTCGAGTACCGCGGGTACGACAGCGCCGGGGTCGCGATCGTCGGGAGCGGCCTCCAGGTCGTGAAGGACAAGGGATTCATCGCGAACCTCGAGGCGCAGCTGCCGCCCCTGATCGGTTCGACCGGATTCGCCCACACGCGCTGGGCGACCCACGGCGCGCCCTCGAAGGTCAATGCCCATCCCCACATCGATTGCACGGGGAAGATCGCCCTCGCCCACAACGGGATCATCGAGAACTACGCGGCCCTCCGCGAGAAGCTCGAGTCGCGGGGCCACAAGTTCGTCAGCCAGACGGACACGGAGAGCCTCGTCCACCTGATCGAGTCGTATTACGAAGGGAATCTCGAGGAGGCGACCCGCAAGGCCCTGCACGACGCCCGCGGATCCTATGCGATCCTGGCGATCCACGCGGACGAGCCGGGCAAGGTCGTCGGCGCCCGGAACGAGAGCCCGCTCGTCGTCGGCGTCGGCCCGGACGAGAACTTCCTCGCGTCCGATGTCCCCGCCCTCCTGCGGTACACGGACCGCGTGCTGTACGTCATGGACCGCGAGATGGTCGTCATCACGCCGAACGACGTGTCGATCCAAGATATGGAAGGGAAGCCGATCCATCGGGACCCGCAACGGATCACGTGGTCCCTCGAGGACGCGGAGAAGGGCGGCTTCGACCATTTCATGCTGAAGGAGATCCACGAGGCGCCGAAGGCGATCCACGAGACGTTGCTCGGGCGCCTCGCGAACCTCGAGGTCGACGGCTTCCTGTCCCAGGGCGTCACGAGCGTCAAGCTCGTCGCCTGCGGCACGTCCTACCACGCGGCCCTCGTCGGCAAGTACGTCTTCGAAGAGATCGCGCGCATCCCGGCCTCCGCGGAGCTGGCGTCGGAATATCGGTACAGCCAGGGTCCCTCGGAACGCCCCCTCGTGATCCTGATCTCCCAGAGCGGCGAGACCGCCGACACCTTGGGCGCGGCCCGCGAGGCCCGCCGCCGCGGTTCCAAGACCCTGTGCATCTCGAACGTCGTCGGCTCGAGCCTCACGCGGGAGACGGACAAGACGATCTACACGCGGGCCGGAATCGAGATCGGCGTCGCGGCGACGAAGACGTTCATCGCGCAGCTCGTGGCCTTGTACCTGATCGCCTTGAAGCTCGGACAGGATCGGGGGGCCCTCGGCTACGACGAACTCGACCGCCTGAAGGACCAGCTCCGTTCCCTCCCGCGGGCCGCCCAGTACGTGCTCGACCGGGCCGATGAAATCCGCAACCTGGCGAAGAAATACGGGAACGCGAGGGACGTGTTCTACATCGGCCGCCATGCGAACTACCCCGTCGCTCTCGAGGGGGCCCTGAAGCTCAAGGAGATCTCCTACATCCACGCGGAAGCCTACGCCGCCGGGGAGTTGAAGCACGGACCCTTGGCCCTCGTGACCCCGGCCACTCCGGTCATCGCCGTCGCCGTCCAAGATCCGACCTACGAGAAGATGCGCTCGAACATCGGCGAGGTCTCCGCGCGCGGTTCGCCGGTCCTCGCGATCGGGACGGAAGGCGACAAGGAGCTCCCGAAGTTCGTGGACGACGTGTTCGAGGTGCCCAACCTGCCGTGGGTCCTCTCGCCGGTCCCAGTCAGCGTCGCCCTCCAGCTGTTCGCCTACGAGGTCGCGAAGATGCACGACTGTCCGATCGACAAGCCGCGGAACCTCGCGAAGAGCGTCACGGTCGAGTGAAGGATCCGTACGCTCCGAGTTGAGTCAACGTTCATCCGACCAACGTCGTCTCCAGGAGCATGGCCACGATCGAGGTCGTGCGGAGCCGCGAGTTGCATCGCGGCGATTCCACGGAAGGGATCGTCCGGGAGCGCGCGTTCGAGGACGACCGGGCGGTGGTCGGTCGTTCGCGAATCTCCGGAGGCGTCGTCTCGGCGTGGCACCATCACGGCACGCGGCACCTCTACGGGTTCCTCGTGGCGGGTCGAATCCGGTTCGACTTCGGACCGGCGGGTCGCGAGTTCGTCGAACTGACGATTGGGGACTTCTTCCACATCCCGCCGGGGCTCGTGCACCGAGATGTGAACCCCGATCGGAGGGAGGAGGCGGTCGTTGTGCACGTCACCGTCGGACAGGGGCCAACCGTCGTGAATGTCGCCGGGCCTCGCGGCTGAGGGAGGACTCGACGTCACGGCCGCCGCGGACCGTTCGACCCCGGGAGCACCGTGTCCGGCGG
>Ga0209806_1001130_pt1 | contig 17825 bp, 13 predicted proteins | sample GraSoiAngelo_152_FD_186166 | JGI IMG/M metagenome (GOLD analysis project Ga0209806, IMG submission 186166) | Grasslands soil microbial communities from the Angelo Coastal Reserve, California, USA - 14_1009_12_30cm (SPAdes) (version 2) | ecosystem: Environmental > Terrestrial > Soil > Grasslands ... | reverse complement strand
CCGCGTCAACAACGGCCTCACCAGTTCGCGCAGGCGCCGCTTGACTCGATTTCGGACCACAGCGTTGCCGAGTTTCCGACTGACAGCCAGGCCGACCCGGGGACGGCCAAGCTCATTATCGCTTACGAATAGGGCGAGGTACTCGGACGCCGCCCGGCGGCCTGACCGGAGGGTGCGGTCGAAGTCGGCCGACCGGAGCAGCCGAGACCGCCGTTTCACGGGCGGGGGAGGCCAGAGGCTACCGGTAGCGCCGGCTGGACGTCGGCGTCAGGCGGCGACGTCCCTTCAAACGGCGTGCCTTGATGACCTTGACGCCGCCCGTCGTCGACATACGGGCGCGGAAGCCATGGACCTTGACCCGCTGGCGCTTCTTTGGCTGGTGGGTACGCTTCATGCAGACCTCAACGTTTTTCGGGGGCTAACCATACCATGCGGGGTGGTGCGCTTCGTACGTAGTTTCGGATTGCGCCGGTGGAAACCGTTTGCTATTATTCCGCTGCCCTGGAGAGCTACGGCAAATAGCCATCAACAACTTATACACATGAGGCTGGGGAGACCTCGATAGACTTCTCCACTGTTGTGGGAAGCTTGTGCATAAGTTCCGTCCTGCAAACGCCGTCCCTGGGCCTCGTTTCCGACTTCGCGGCCTGACGCGCAGCCCCGGCTCTGCTCTCCACTGAAGTCGTGGTGTGCGTCGTGTTGCGTGGAGGAGCCGATGAACGGAGAACAGATTTGGCAGGCGGCGCAGGAGGAACTTCGGTTCCAGCTCAGTAAGCCAAGCTACGAGACCTGGCTGAAGAATGCCTCATTGGTCGGTCGCGAGAAGAATGCGTTCAAGATCGGCGTGCCGACCAAGCTCGCCAAAGACTGGCTCGAGGACCGTTACTCGGCGATGATCAAAGAGACGCTGTCGGCGATCGTCTCGGGCGACGTCAGCGTCGCCTTCGAGGTGATCCCCGGTCAGACGGAGGCGGCCGCAGGCCGGTCGGCGGTGGCGGTCGCCGAAGAGCCGCCGCCCGAAGCCGAGGAGCCGGTTCTCCACGAGGTATCCCAGCTCAACCCGAAATTCCAGTTCCAGCATTTCGTGGTCGGCAACAACTCGCGCTTCGCGCACGCCGCTTGCCGGGCGGTGGCGGAAACCCCGGCCAAGGCCTACAACCCGCTCTTCCTCTATGGCGGTGTCGGTTTGGGCAAGACGCACCTGATGCACGCCATCGGCCACGCCGTTTTGGAAAAGCACGCCCGCCGGCGGGTCGCCTATGTGACGAGCGAGAAGTTCATGAACGAGATGATCTCCTCCATCCAGGAAGGACGGATGAACGATTTCCGGACTCGCTACCGGACGGTCGACGTGCTGCTCGTCGACGACATTCAGTTTCTCGCCGGTAAAGACCGAACCCAGGAAGAGTTCTTCCACACCTTCAACTCCCTGCACGAGCTCAACAAGCAGATCGTGATCTCCTCCGACCGGCCCCCCAAAGAGATCCCCACGCTCGAGGACCGGCTGCGCTCGCGATTTCAGTGGGGTCTGATCGCGGACATCCAGGCGGCCGACTTCGAAACCCGCGTAGCCATCCTCAAATCGAAGGTCGGCCCCTATGCGCGGCTCGTGCCGGAGGATGTGCTCTCTTTCATCGCGCATAAGATCCAGAGGAACATCCGCGAGCTCGAGGGGGCGCTGATCCGGGTGATCGCCCACGCCTCGCTCAACCGCAGCGCGGTCAATGTCGAGATGGCAGCGAAACTGCTGCAGGACGTCATCCCCTCGACCGAGACCCGCACCCTCTCAATCGACACCATCTCCCGGACGGTCGCGAGCTTCTACCACATCAGCCTGGAGGAGATGAAAGGGAAGCGCCGCGACAAGCACATCGTCTTCCCGCGACAGGTGGCGATGTTCTTGATCCGCGAGGAAACAGCGTCCTCCCTGCCGGCGATCGGGCAGGCATTCGGCGGACGAGACCACACGACCGTCCTCCATTCCTACGAGAAAATCAATACCGATTCCAAAGAAGACCAGCGCCTCCAGGCCGACCTGCGGAAACTCCGCGAAATTCTTTATTCGCATTGAGCCTGTGGAATAGCGCCGCAAGGGACGTGGACACTGTTGCAATCAGGCTCGCGTGGGGATACCCACGCCGGGAACGCACAGTTTTTGAACGCTATAATTGGCCCGATTTGAACGCGAGAAAGGGGTTTTTCCCTGTTATGCACCGCACTACGACTACGTCTCTTCTTTCAATTAGCTCGTCTCATTAGAGGGGTCGTGTAGACCAGGAGCATCATGAAGGTCACTGTCACCGCCGGAAACCTCGGGCAGGGATTGCAGGTTGTTTCCCGCGCCGTCTCTTCGCGGACCACGCTACCCATCCTCAACAATGTTCTGCTGCAGACCGCCGACACCGGGCTGCAACTGACCGCGACCAACCTGGAGATCGGTATCCGGCAGGTCATCCCGGCCGAGGTCCAGGAAGAAGGTGGGATCACCGTACCGGCGCGGCTGCTGACAGACTTCGTGACCTCGCACCCCGACGAACCGCTGTCGATGGCGCTGGATAAGAAGACGCAATCGCTGGCGGTCAAGAGCAACCGGTTCGACGCCACCATCCGTGGAATCGACCCGGCGGATTTCCCGCCCGTCCCCTCCGGCGTCGATGGTCGCAAGGTCAAAGTCGACCAGGCCGACCTCAAAGATGCGATCGAACAGACGGTGATCGCTGCCTCCAGCGATGAGGGCCGACCGGTACTGACCGGCGTCTACGTCCATCTCAACGAGGGCAAAGCAACCTTCGCCGCCACCGACGGGCACCGGTTGGCGGTGAAAACCCTCGCGGTCCAGGCGGAACCGGGTGAGGGCGAGACCATCGTCATCCCGGCGCGCGCCCTGAGCGAGCTCAGCCGTATCCTCAAGACAGGCGACGATGGAGTCGAGGTCACCGTCGGCGCGCAGAAGAACCAGGTGTTCTTCAAGACGCGCGAGGTGGAGTTGATGAGCCGGCTGATCGAGGGGACCTATCCCAACTACCAGCAGGTCATTCCTGGGCAGAGCACGACGACCATCACCAGCAAGACACAGGACCTGCTCTTCACGACCAAGATGGTGTCGTTGTTTTCCAAGGATGCCGCTAACGTCGTGAAATTCAAGGCTGAGGGTGGCAAACTGACCCTGACGGCCAACACCAGCGAGGTGGGGCAGAATGTCGCCGGCGTTGAGGCGAAGATCGATGGCCAGGACCTCCAGGTCGCGTTCAACTCCAAGTACCTTCTCGATGTGCTGGCCATCATTGGCAGCGAAGAGGTGACCCTGGGCTTCACCGGCCCCCTGAATCCTGGCCTGATCAAGCCGGTGGGGAAGGACAACTACCTCTACATCATCATGCCGGTCAGAGTGGCGATGTAGTCAGCGCGCAGATCGCGTGTTCCTGGCTAACGTCTCCCTGTTCGACTTTCGCAATTACATGGAACTGGACCTGGCGCTCGAACGTTCCGCCACGGTCTTCTTCGGCGGCAACGCGCAGGGGAAGACCAACCTGCTCGAGGCTGTGGCGCTCGCGGCTCTGACCCGCTCCCCACGCACGCAGCAAGCGGCCGAGCTGGTGCGATTCGGCCAGGCCGCCGCCCGCGTCACCTGCGGCGTGCAGACCGACACCGGCCTCAAGGAGCTGGAGGTCCGCATCAATCTCAGCCCGGTCGCTGCCGGCTCACGAGCGTCGCGGAAGTTCACGGTCAACGGGATCCCACGTCGCTCGAGCGACGTGATCGGGTCGCTTCGGGTCGTGCTCTTCTGGCCTGACGACCTGCAACTGGTCAAGGGTCCGGGCGAGGGCCGGCGACGCTTTCTCAACACGCTGCTCTCCCAGATCGATCGTGATCACGCGCGGGAGTTGAATCGGTACTCGCACCTGCTGACGCAGCGCAACGCCCTGCTGCGGGCGATCCGGGAAGCCCGTCAACCGGTCGACGGGCTCGACGTTTGGACGACGGCCGCCGCGGAATCCGGAGCGGCCATCATGGTGGAACGGCAGCGCCGATTGCTCGAGCTGCAACCCATCGCAGCCGCGTTTCACCGGGAGCTCAGCGACGACCGCGAGCGGCTCGAGCTCCGCTACCGGCCTGCCGGTGCCCGAATCGGCGAGGCGCCCTTGGAGCTCGTCGTGGAACAGCTCAAGGCCGCCATGCGCGAGGCGCGCGACGAGGAGATCGGGCGTGGACAGACAGCTGTCGGACCGCAGCGCGACGATGTCGAGGTGTGGCTCGACGACCACGAAGCGAGGCTCTATGCCAGCCAGGGGCAGCAGCGCAGCGCCGTGTTGAGCCTGAAGCTGGCGGAACTGCACTATCTCGCCGAGGTGACCGGCGAGCAGCCGGTGCTTCTCCTCGATGATGTGATGTCCGAGCTCGACCCGGCGCGTCGCGAGCGCCTGCTGGCCGCGCTCGAGCCAGGGCCCCAGGCGCTGATCACCGCGGCCGACCTCAACGACCTGCCGAAGAGCATCCTGGAGCGCGCCGCGGTCTTCCGCGTCGAGCAGGGTGGGATCCATGCGTAGCATCGGAGCCGCGCTTCCCAAAACGCTGACGTCGCTCGGCATTACGCGCCGGACGCGCGAGGCGCAGGCGCTCTGGCTGTGGCCGCAGGTGGTTGGTGAGCACCTGGCCAGCGAGACCAAGGCGCTCAAGCTGGCCGGCGGCACGCTGCTGGTGACGGCCAGCAGTCCGGCGCTCGCGCACCAGTTGCATCTCGAGCGAAGCATGCTGATCGACCGGCTCAACGAGCGAATCGGTGTGCCGGCGGTGCGTGAGATCCGCTTCCGGCAGTCCTCCGGATGATCGCGAGCACCGCCGCCCTCACGCAGGCGCAGCGAGCCGCGGTGGACCACGCCGGAGGACCACTACTGATCGTGGCGGGCGCGGGCACCGGGAAGACGCGGGTGCTGGTCGAACGTTACCGCCGACTGCGGCAGGACGGCGTGCCGGCCGAACAGATCCTGCTCCTGACCTTCACGGAGAAGGCGGCGCGCGAGGTGCTGGACCGGGTCGAGCAGGAGGACTACCTCCCCGCCGGCGAGCGATTCGTCCTCACCTACCACGCCTTCGCCCAGCGATTTCTCCAGGAAGAGGGCTGGCTGTGCGGCATCCCCAAGGGGTTTCGCATCGTGTCCGAGGTGCGCAAGTGGGAGCTCATGCGCGACGTCCTGCTGGCGCTACGGCCGCCCCACCTCTTCCATGCCCAGCGGCCCTACGAGCGCATCGGGGAGCTGCTCAAGCTGGTCGAACGCGCAAAGCAGGAGTTGGTCTCTCCGGTGGAATTCCGTGCGTGGGCCGAGGCCAACGCGATCGCCGATGATCCGGTGCTGGCCGCCCAACGACAAGCCGCGCTCGTCTACGGCGAATACCAGGCGCGGCTGCTGGCCGAGGAGCGCCTCGACTTCGACGACACCATTTATTTCAGCGTGCAACTCCTGACGCAGGAACCATCGGTGGCCGCCCGCCAGTCGCGGCGCTTCACCCATCTCATGGTCGATGAGTTCCAGGACACCAACTTCGCCCAGAGCCGCCTGCTCGAGTTGCTCGCCGGAACGGAGCGCAATCTATGCGTTGTCGGTGACGACGACCAGAGCATCTACAAGTTTCGTGGCGCGTCGGTGGCCAACCTGCGGCGGTTCCACGCCGTGTTTCCCGATGCCGCCGTCATCCGCCTCGAGGAGAACTACCGCAGCCGCGGCCCCATCCTGCGTGCCGCCGGTCGGTTGATCAGCGATGACCCGGACCGCCTGGAAAAGCGGCTGATCGCGACCCGCGGCGAGGGCCGCGCGGTCAGCGTGCTGACGGCGACCAACGTCACCGAGGAAGCCGACGCCGTCGCCATTCTGGTCAAGACCGCCACCGACGAAGGACGGCACCGCCCCAACGCGATCGCCATTCTGCTGCGCGCCAACGCGCATTTGCACAACTTCGCGCGCGCGCTCCAGCGCCAGGGCGTCGCCTACCAGGTCAGCGGCGGCCGCGGCTTCTATCAACAACCCGAGATCAAGGATTGCCTCGCCTACCTGCGCGCGGTCGACAGCCCGGACGACTCCGTCTGCCTGATGCGCCTGCTGAGCTTGCCACGCTATGCCACGGACTCCGTGCAAGCGGGCCGCTGGGCGCGCCAGGCACGGGACGATGGGCGACGATTCTTCGACCTCCTTCAGGAGTCGAATGACCATGGGGCGCGCCGTCTCACCGATGACCTGCGGCGGTTCAACGGCCTGGCGCTTCGCCTCGGCGTCGACGATCTCTTCTATGAGGTGATGGAGCAGACCCATTACCTCGACCTGGAGCGGTTTCTCGGACCGATCGAGCGTTTACAGGTCAGCGCCAATGTTCAGAAGCTCGCGGAGCTGATTGCGGCGTACTGCGACGAGCATCCCGATCACCATCTCTCGGCCTACCTCAAGCACCTCAACGCGACCGAGGCGGCGCAGGCGGACGAGGAGATCGCGCCATTGGATGAGACGGTGAACGCGGTCCACCTCATGACGGTGCACCAGGCGAAGGGGCTGGAGTTCGGCCTCGTGATCATCCCGCACCTGGTCGAGGGCCGGTTTCCGGCGAGCCGACGCGGCGAGGGACTGACGCTTCCGAACGAGCTCTTGAAGGAGGAGTTGCCCGCTGCTGAGCTGCACCTCGCGGAAGAGCGGCGGCTGGCCTACGTCGCATTGACGCGCGCCCGTGAGGAAATCGTCTGCACGCTGGCCTCCCGCTATGAAGGCGTACGAGACTGGCGGCCATCGCGCTTTCTGACTCCGGTCCGCGGCGAGGGCGTGCGCGAGCTGGCCGCTCCGCAGCTGCTCGCTGCAACCGTCGGCCTGGTGGAAGTGGCCCGCCAGGTGGAGCTGCCGCTCAACGACGCACCGCCGATCGCCGCCCTCTCCTACACACAGGTGGACACCTACCTGCGGTGCCCGCAGATGTATCAGTACCGCTTCGTGTTCCGTTTGCCCACGCGGCCCAAGCCGCAGATGCAGTTCGGTCGGATCCTGCACGACGCCCTCAAAGATGCCCTGGGCAACATCGACCGCGAGACACCACTCAGCTGGGCGATGGTGGACTCGGCCTACGTGGCGGCCTGGGCAAGAGAACGGTTCTGCGCGCCGGAGCAGGCCCCCTCGCTGCAGGACCTGGGGCGTACCTACCTGCGCCGGGCCTTCGACGCCGGCGACCTGAGCAAGCCATTGCTGCTGGAGCAGCCCTTCAGCCTCCGCGTGGACGGGCTTCGATTGACGGGCCGGATCGACCGCGTCGACCGTCACCCAGACGGGAGCTACGAGATCATCGATTACAAGACCGGCTCGGCGAAGCGGGCCGCGGAGTTACAGCGGGACCTGCAGCTTGGCGTTTATGCGCTCGCTGCTCGCGAGGTCTTCCGATTCGATCCACTGAGCCTTTCCTACTACTACCTCGAGACCAGCGAGCGGGTCACCGTAGACAAGCCGCGGGAGCGGCTGGATGAGGACCGGGAGACGATCGTCAAGGTGGCGGAAGGGATCCGCGCCGAGGTGTTTGTGGCCAAGCCGGACCGCATGAAATGCAGCGGCTGCGACTTCCGCCTTCTCTGCCCCAGCGCGGCCGTATAAGGTGACAGCGTGAGCACCCTGCAGAACCGGCCGAACACCGCGCTTCTGGTCATCGACGTCCAGAACGGGGTTGTCGAGGGCGCTCACCAGCGCGATGCGGTCGTCGCCAATGTCGCCAGCCTGGTGGAGAAGGCGCGGCGGGAACGGGTGCCCGTGGTCTGGGTGCAGCACTCGGACAAGGGACTCGCCCGCGGCAGCGACAAGTGGCGGATCGTCCCCGAGCTGCGTCCGGGCGAGGCTGAGGCGCTCGTCGAAAAGAACTACGGCGACGCCTTCGAGGAGACCACGCTCGAGAGCGTGCTATCGGGCCTCGGCGTCGGGCGGCTCGTGGTGGTGGGCGCCCAGACGGACATGTGCGTCCGCTCTACCCTCCACGGCGCCTTCGTCAGAGGGTACGACGCGACCCTGGTCAAAGATGCCCATACCACGGAGGACCTGACGGCATGGGGAGCGCCGCCCCCGGACCAGGTCATCGCGCACACGAACCTCTACTGGGCCGACCAGAGGGCGCCCGGGCGGACGGCCGGGACGGTCGAGACCAGGGAGGTCGACTTCGGCAGGACGTCCTGAACCCTCCGCGCCTTCCTATCGGCGATCCGCCAGCCTGACGAGTACCTCGGCGACCTGAAAGGCCGCTTCCGGATCGGCGGCGGCTCGAACCTTTTGCGCATCCTCCAACCGTTGCCGCTGCGGCGTGGCAAACCACGCGTTCACCGCCTCCACCAGGTCGTTCGGGCGTGGGACGAACCGGCCCAGGCCTCGGTCCACCACTTCCTTCACGTTGCCTTCTTCCTGGCCCGGTAGGTACCCCGTCAGCAGCAGCGGGCAGCCGCAGGCCAGGCCTTCCGCGATCATCCCCGGCCCGGCCCGCGTGACGAGCAAGTCAGAAGCGAGCAAGAGCTCCGGCATGTTGTCGACGAAGCCGAAGACATGGACGCCGGCGTGATTATCCTGGCGAAGGTGCTCTGCCAGCGATTGGTTGCGGCCGGCTACGGCGAGCACCTGGATGTCGAGCGGCGATCGGGCCAGCGCCGCCGCGTACTTGCGCAAGGGCTCCGTTCCATCGCCGCCTCCCGCCAGCAAGACCGTCGGCGCGTGCGGCCGCAGGCGGAGTTTGAGTCGCATCGACCGTTTGTCGGTGAACTGCCGGATCGCGTCCTGGAAGCGTGGATGGATGGGCAGCCCAGCTCTGACGAGACGATCGGCGGGCACCCCGCGCCGCCGGCAAAGCGCCACGGCGGCGTCGGACGGGCAGATGATGCAGTCCGCGGTCAGATCGGTCCATGCCTTGTGAAAGTTGATCCAATCCGTGATCACCGTCACGCGCGGGACCCCATGGGGGATGACGTCCACCGCGACGTGGTTGAGGAGTGGATGAAAGCTCGCGACCAGCGCAGGGCGTGGGTCCAGTGCCTGGCGCAGCTTGCGACGCAATCCCCGACCGATGGCATGCTGGAAGAGGCGCACGGTCGGCTGCAGGTTGGTGGCATGGTAGGCCGCGCCCCACAGGAATGGGAAGCGCCGCGTGATCGGCCCATAGAGCGCGGTGAGGCGGCCGGCCAGCACTGTGTGGTCGCGCATCGGATCGAAGAGCTCGACCTGAAACGCGTCGGGGTATCGGCGCGCCAGGGCGGCGGCCACGGCCTCGGCGGCGGCGCGATGACCTGCGCCAGTGTCCGAAAAAAGAAAGAGGAGGCGCTGAGGAGCAGCCACGCCCGCGCATTGTAGGGAAGTTTGGGTTCCGGCCAGCGTGGCTAAGAATCCGGAGGACGGTCTCGTAGGCCGCACAGGTTTGCTGCCGGTTCGCAGCGAGCTGGTACCCATTCGAAGTTGACCCCACGGTGACCAAACGGCGACGATGGGGTGACGATACGCGAACCAGAAGGAGACGGCGAATTTGAAACCGCTTGCGATCGTCAGCCTGCACGCCTCGCCGGTCGCCGCCCTGGGGGCCGGCGAAAACGGTGGGATGAACGTCTACGTGCGGGCGGTTTGCGAGGAGTTGAGCCGCCGCGGCATCGCGACCGAAGTCTTCACGCGGCGGTCGAGTGCGCAGGGACCGGACCGCATCCGGCTGGCCGAGCGGAGCTGGGTGACGCGCCTTGCGGTGGGGCCCGCCGAGGACATCGACAAGGCGCACCTCTTCGATCTGCTGCCCGACTTCAGTGAGGCGATTCTGAGCGAGCAGCGCCGCCGCCGAACTGGGTACAGCCTGATCCATAGCCATTACTGGCTCTCCGGCTGGGTCGCCTCGCGTCTGCGCGACGAGTGGGGCCTGCCCTGGTTCCACACCTTCCACACGCTGGCCCGTGTCAAGAACGAGCGGGCCGCGGAGGGTGCGATCGTCGAGCCGGAGCACCGGATCGCTGTAGAGCAGGCGATCGTCCGCAATTGCGACCGCCTGATCGCCTCCAGCACCCAGGAGGCGGATGACCTCATCCGGCTCTACGGCGCATCCCGAAACCAGCTCAGCGTGGTCGCTCCCGGCGTTGATCTCCAGGTTTTCGCCCAGCGGTCGACTTCGGCGCTGCGCAAGCGGTTGGGTCTGGGCGACGCCCGCGTGGTCGTCTTCGCCGGGCGCCTCGAGCGCCTCAAGGGGGCCGAAACGGTCATCCGGGCGATGGCACACCTGATCGGCGATTGGGCCCAACCCGAACCGCCCATCCTGCTGGTGATCGGCGCGGACAGCCAGAATGGCGCCAGCGAGAGCCGGCTGAGCGGTGGCGAGCAGGCTCGGCTGGTGGCCCTTGCCGATTCACTCGGCATCGGCGGACAGGTGCGCTTCCTCGGGTCGGTCAATCAGCCCGCGCTCGCGAGCTACCTCAGCCTGGCGGCCGTCTGCGTGGTCCCCTCCTACAGCGAATCGTTCGGTCTGGTCGCGCTCGAGGCGGCCGCCTGCGGGACGCCCGTGGTCGCGGCTCGTGTTGGCGGCCTTCCCACCATCGTGAAGGATGGCCTGACCGGGTTCACGCTCGTCTCTCACGAGCCGGCGCAGTACGCCGAGCGGATCGGTCGCCTGCTCGCCGACGATGAACTCCGCCTCTGCTTCAGCCGGCGCAGCCGCCTCGTCGCCACTCAGTTCACCTGGGAGAATACGGTCGATCGCCTGGTGGCCGAGTACACGTCGCATCCCCAGCCGGTCCTCCGCCCCGCCGTCGCGGGCTAGCTTTTCTGCGGGGCTTGACGTCGGGGCCGCGGTTTGCTTAAATGGCCCAGCGTTTGATTGATTGACCAAATAAAGGGCAAGGAGTAGCCGGTGCCCGATCAGACCAAGGAACGGATCGTCGACGCGGCCTACCGGGCCCTCGTGAAGCAGGGCTACCACGAGACCTCGATGAAGGACATCGCGGCCGAGGCCGGGGTGGCGCCGGGCCTGGCGCACTACTACTTCGAGACCAAGGAAGACCTGCTGGTGGCCACCATCGAACGCGCCTGCCAGCCCGTGATGGAGGCCTGGCGCCAGGCGGGCATGAACCTCACCGGTCCGCTGCCGGAGGACGCCGACCCCATGGTGGTCGCCCGCATGGGCTTCGAGCTGGCCAAGGAGGAACTCCGGACCTACCGCGGGCTCTTTCTGCTGACGTTCGACATGTTCGGTGTCGGACTGCACAACCCGAAGATCGCCGCGGCCGTGCGCGCGTTCATCGATGAGCGGCGGGCTTTCATCGCGCGCATCACGCAAGGCGTCATCGCCGGTATGAATGAGGCGCCGATGGCCTCGGCGGACGCGATCGCGGCCGCCCTGTGGGGCAGCCTGCACGGCATCTACCTGCAGAAGGTGATGAACCCCGACTTCGACGCCGAGGCGGCCATCGACGCCTTGAGTGAGATGGCGATCGCCTTTGCAACAAGACCGCGAGTCTCTCTGGAGGTGCGCTGAGATGTTTGCGTGGTGGGGTCACTTCGTCTATCGGTTCCGCTGGCCCGTGCTCGGCGTGTCGGTGGTCTTGCTGGCCGCTTCGATTCTGGCGCTGCGCAACGGCGGCACGCTGAAGAACAGCGGTGGGCAGAACACCGAGTCCGGACGGGCGCTCGCCCTCATGCACGACCAGTTGCCCCAGAGCGGGGAAGGAGCCGGTTCATCGTTTGTCCTCGTCTTCGGCAGTCAGGCGATGGGCGTCGCGGACCCGGCATTCAAACAGGCGGTGCTCGACGCGCTGCAACCGCTCAAAGCTGACTCGCGGGTGAAGAGCATCGAGACCCCCTTCGATGTACCAGCTGAGCAAGCCAGGGCCATGACCTCGACCGACGGTCACCACATCTTTGCCCAGGTGAGCCTCAAGGACGACTACGCGTCAGCGCGACAGTTCTACCAGCAGCTTCGGACCCAAGTGCACTCCAATCAGCTGGAGGTGCTCGGCACCGGCAATGTCGCCATCGGAAACGAGTTCGACAAATACCTCCAGTCCGACCTCCAGCGGGCGGAGTTGGTCTCGTTCCTCCTCATCCTGCCCCTGCTGCTCATTGTGTTTGCGACACTGGTGAGCGCGGCGCTGCCCCTCGGCGTCGGCACGTTCGCGGTCATCGGCGGCCTCGCCGGAGTCGGCCTGCTCGCCCATGTCACCGATGTCTCGACCTATTCCACCAACATCGTCACCCTGATCGGCCTGGGCGTGGCGATCGACTACTCGCTCTTCATCGTCAACCGCTTCCGCGAGGAACTGGCCGCCGGCCAGATCGTCGAACAAGCGCTGATCGCCGCCATGCGGACCTCAGGGCGTGCCGTGACCTTCTCCGGGATCACGGTCGCGATCGGGCTAAGCGCCATGCTGTTCTTCCAGGGCTCCTTCCTGGCGTCGATGGGCTTCGCCGGTACCATCGTGGTCGCGATCGCGGTGCTCTACGCGCTGACCTTCCTCGCTTCGCTGCTCGCCATCCTCGGTCATCGCGTGAACTGGGTGCGCCTGCCGCTGCCGCGCCGGACAGAGGGTCGCGGACTGTGGCACGGCCTCGCGGTCCGCGTCATGCGACGGCCGCTAGTGGTGCTGGTGCCGATCGTCCTGCTACTGCTGGTCATGGCCTCGCCGATTTTCCAGATCCGGATTGCGAACGGAGACGTCGGCATGCTTCCGCCCAACGCCGAGACGCGGCGGGGCTACGACCAGCTGCAGAAGTTTCCCGGACAGGGGCAGACCTTCTTCAACGTGGTGGTGCGCTATCCGAGCGGCGGTCCGCTGACGAGTGAGCGGGTTGGCGATCTTTATGACATGGCTCAGCAGATCAAACAGATCCGCGGGGTGGAAGGGGTCGAGAGCATGGTGAGCTTTGACCCATCGCTAAGTCGTTCCGCCTACCAGGCGTTGCTCACCCAGCCGGCCGCGGCGCAGCCGGCGCGGGTGCAGACGATTGTCCATGGAACCACCGGCTCGGAGATCGCGGTACTCTCGGTCGTCACCAAGTACGGGCAGGAAAGCGATGCCTCGCGCGCGATCGTCCACTCCCTGCGCAGCATGACCCCGCCTCCCGGCAGCAGCGTGCTGATCGATGCCTTTTCCCTCGACTTCACCGACTTCATCCTGCAACGGATTCCGCTGGCGGTGGCCTATGTGATGATCGTGACCTACCTCGTCCTCTTCCTGCTGACCGGATCCGTGGTGCTGCCGCTCAAGGCGGTCATCATGAACATCCTGTCGATCGGGGCCTCCTTCGGAGCCCTCGTATGGGTCTTCCAGCAAGGTCATCTCAGCTCGCTGCTCAACTTCACGCCCGCGCCCCTCGATCCGTCGGTTCCGGTCTTGCTCTTCTGCCTCGTGTTCGGGCTCTCCATGGACTACGAGGTGCTCCTCATCAGCCGCATCCAGGAGGAGTACCGGCGCAGCGGAGACACGACCCAGGCGGTCGCGAGTGGGCTGGAGAAGAGCGGCCGGCTGATCACGGGCGCCGCTGCCATCATGGCGGCGGTCTTTCTCGCCTTCGGCCTCGCCGACGTCGTGCTGATCAAGTCCATCGGGCTGGGACTCGCGCTGGCGGTTGCCATCGACGCTACCCTCGTCCGGGCGCTGATCGTGCCGGCGGTGATGCGGCTGCTGGGACGCGCCAACTGGTGGGCGCCCCGACGCCTCGCCAGGTGGCACCGGCGCATCGGCTCCGACGAACCCGTCGCCGCTTAGTCGCGCGGCCGGCGCTTTCACCGGTTCGTCGCCGGCCCGCTCGATGGGTCGCCGCGACCGGCGCGATATACGGGTGTGCTCCCAGCCCGGGCGCCGCGCCCACTCCCGCAACCGGTTGGCGGCCATCGCCCGGAGATCCGCGTCCGCATCGACCGGGGCGGCTGGCTCCTTTTCTTCGCCCACGGGCTCTCCGGCCTGGGCGCCGGCCCCTTCATCGCCTTCGGTGTCATCTACCAGCGCGAGCTGGGCGCGAGCGCCTTCGAGATCGGCGTGCTTGCCGCCATCGGCATGCTGGTGGCGACGCTGGTGATGCTGCCCGGCACCGGACTGGCCGAGCGCCGCGACCTGCGCAAGACGGTGATCGCCGGCTGGGCGCTCGCCGTGCCGGCGCCGTTCTGCTACGCGGTGGCGCCCCACTGGGGCTGGACCGCGCTGGGGATCCTCTTTCTCCAGGTCTCGGTGTTCAACACGCCGGCCATCAGCGTCTATCTCTCCCTGGGTGTGCCGCGCGACCGGATCGCGGCCGTCATGACCACGGTCTTCTCCGCCTACTCGCTCGGCCTGATCGCCTCCAGCGTGCTCTCCGGATGGCTGGCCCAGGTCGTTCCTCTGAGTGCGCTCTTCTGGGTGTCCTTCGCCTTCTTCGTCCTGGCGACCGTCTGCATCGCCTTCCTGCCGGCCAAAGCGACGCCGCGGTTCAGCGTGCCGTCGATCCGCTATCGAGACCTGATGCGCTTTCCGGCCTACCGGGTCATGCTGTCCCTGTTCACACTCGTGACGGCCATCATCTTCATCCCGTGGACCTTCACCGCGCTCTACGCGCACGAGGCCGCCCACGTCGACAACTTCTGGATCGGGGTCCTGATGAGCGTGCTCTACCTGGGCTCGGTCATCATGGGCCTGAGCCTGGGGCGGCTGCGCCGGACGCTAGGCAGCGTGGTCATCGTTCTCTGCTTCGAGGCGGCGTATGTGGTCTCCGCGATCCTGCTGCTCTCCTCCATGGCGCTGCCGATCCTGGGGCTTGCCTTCTTTCTGCGGGGGGCGTTCTGGTCCTTTCGTCAGGTCATGACCGCGGTGATCGGTGAGGTGCTGCCGGATTACGCCATGGCCAAGGGCTACGGGCTCTTCGCCCTGGTCACCGGCGCGGTGGTCATCGTCGCCTACCCCATCGCCGGCTGGATGTATGGCCTTCAGGTCAGCATGCCCTTCTGGTCGTCGGCGCTGCTGATGGCGATTGCCATGCTCGTCACGATCTGGGTGCGTGCCTACTTCCACGCCAACTACCTGAAGCCGCCTCAGGTCGAGATCGCGCCGGACGACGTCCTCCCGCAGGCCGCCTAACCGACCGGCACCCAGTTCGGCGCCTGCCCGGTATACGGGTAATCGGCTTCCCAATCGGTCAGCTGCTGCGGGCGGGAGCCGTCCCCGTTCATCACGTAGACCTGGGGCAGGTGATCGACCTGGCCCACGAACCCGATCCGGCGGTCGTAGACGGGCGTATTGGGCGTCGATCCATTCGGCGCATCCTTGCTTCCCGTCACCTTGACCACGCCGCCGGCCTCGCCGGCCGAAAAGATGTTGACCCGGTAGAGGGCCGCCGAGTCTCCTGTGCCGGTGGCGACAAACACGGTGCTGTTGTCGTTGAGCCAGGCGGCCCCCGTGACATCCAGCGGGCCACCGCGACGGTAGGCGCCGGCTCCGCTAGCCAAAAGGTCGTAGACCGAGAGTTCTGGTCCAGCCGCGGTCAGCCGCCGGAAGGCCAGCTTGGTCCCGTTCGGCGACCAGGCCGGGTGATCGGCCGGATCGTCGAGCCCGATTGGCCGGTAACGGCTGCGCAGGTCCAGGTTCATGATCCACAGATGGTTGACGCCCTGCGCGTCCGCCGTGCTGTAGGCGATCGATTTGCCGTCCGGGCTCAGCGCGACCGGATCGTTGACCCGCCCGTCCGTCGAATCGGTGAGGGCAATGTCTTCGAGCGTTGATGGGCGGAAGCGGTGCAGCGTCCCGGCTCGCCGGTAGATGATGGTGCCGTCCTGCGACCAGTAGACGGCGGACCCGTTGATACCCGGTCGAATCACGGTGCCGCTCGCCACGTCGACGATCTGGATGGGGCCGCTGTCCGCGTTGCGCGGTGCCTGGACCACCACGAGCCGCTGGCCGTCCGGTGACCAGTCGAAGGAGAGGAGGGCGTCCTCCAGCTGGCTCTGGGCACTGAGCTGATAGATGATTTTCGGCGTCGAGCGGCCCAGGAAGCCATCCGCGTGGGGATCCACGATGCCCACCGCGAAGGCCGGCTGGCCTGGCTGTGCCACAAGGTACCCGATCTTTCGGGACAGGCCCAGCGATCCCGTCCGAAAGCGGGTCTGGACGCGCCCATAGATGGCGTTGTCGTGAATGTCGACGGGCCGGTCGACGGAGACGGTGTAGCTCTGGTTGGGTTGGAGTACCCCGGTCGGGATGATCTCGAACTGGGCGCCGTCGCCGCCCGGCTTCGAGCGCAGCAAGAAGGGGGCGTCGGGGCTGAGCTGGACGGCGGCCCGCATCGCATCGGCCCGCATGGGGCGGCTGAAGCTGAGGACGATATTGCGGTCGGGGGCGACCGCCGTCGCGTTGTCGGGCGGATCGACCGCCACCAGGGCAGGCCGCCCCTCAGTGACGAACCGCCAGGAGTGCTCGAGGCCATTCTGCTGCCCGGTGGCATCGGCGTAGCCGGCGTGCATCGAAACCTGGTAGGCAGTGGAAACGTCGAAGTTGACGTGGGCGTGGATGAACGTCAGCGTGTTGCCACTCCAGGCGAAGTGACAGTTCTTCGATCCACTGCAGCCGGGCAAGGCGGGGCTGAGCCCGAACCGCTGCTCCACCGATTCGTGGTTCATCGCCCGGTCGAAGTTGATGGTGATCGCCTGGTTGGTCGCCACATCGGTCGCTTCACGGCCAGGCGAGATGCTGACGATGCGCGGAGGGTTGAGCGCGCAGGCGCTCACCAGCGGCGCCAACAATGCCAGGATTACGAAGACTGCGCGGCGCATGCCCGGTTAGAAGGTTAGCGAGATGAGGGCCTGGCGAGGTCCAGCGGCGGGGGCGCTACCTTTGCTCTTCGAGCAACTGGCGCATCTCGTTGGCCAGGTTGGTCAGGCGAGCCGGGTCCACGAACATGATCGAAGTCTGCGAGATCCGGTCGATCGTCCGGTCCAGCGAATCGACGTTGTGCTCGGTCGAGCTCAGCATCTCCTTGACCTTCTTCGACCGATTCTGCAGCGCGTTGTCGGCCATCTGGTTCAACTGGCTCATCAGTGCCGGCCAATCGATGTCCGGCTCGCCGGCGGCCGGGCCCTGGGCGGGTTGAGGCGGCGGTTGATAGTTCGGGATGCGCTGGGGTGCCTGGGCCTGGGCGGCGGGGCCGGCTTGCACTGGGGCGGGAGCTGGCCGGTAAACGGTCGAGGGGACCGAGGGCGTCATGGCGAGCATCTCTTCCAGGCTCACCGATGCCGGCTCCTCGAGGTCGGCGACCGCCTTCACCTCGATGCGGGTCTTCGAGTCGGCGCAGAGCCGGGTCACGATCTCGGGGTCTTGCATCAACTGCGGCTGCCCCCGAGTAAAGGCGCCCAGCAGCTGGCCGTCACGCAACAGGATGATGCCCATCTCTTCCGGAGCGCGGACCAGGAGGCTGCCATGGATCTTCTCTTCCTGCAGATACTGGAGCAGGGCGCGGATGTCGACGAAGCGGGCCAGCAACCCCTGCAGGATGGTCGGCGCCGTCAGCAGCTGATAGATGGCGGTGACCACTTCGGAGGACAATTCGATGACGTCCATGCTGCCTTCGCCCCGGTCGACGTCGTTCTTGAAGAGGGAGAAGGCCGTGCGCCCGGTGGAGACCACCGCGCCCCCGTCGTAGAAGCTTTCGATCAGGCTGCCCTGGTAGAAGAGGATCATGCCCCGCGAGGCGAGCCCGGTGAGTCGTAGGTATCCGGTGAGCCGGTCGCTGCTCAGCGAGCGCAGCAGTTTGGGAAAATCGACGAAGGCGGTCTTGAGCGATTCGTAGACGAGCTTGCCAACCGGCAGCGGGTAGAGCTCGGTCGGCGGCGGCCCTTCTTCCGGT
>Ga0209806_1001125_pt1 | contig 17882 bp, 15 predicted proteins | sample GraSoiAngelo_152_FD_186166 | JGI IMG/M metagenome (GOLD analysis project Ga0209806, IMG submission 186166) | Grasslands soil microbial communities from the Angelo Coastal Reserve, California, USA - 14_1009_12_30cm (SPAdes) (version 2) | ecosystem: Environmental > Terrestrial > Soil > Grasslands ... | reverse complement strand
CGCGAGTGTTTCTCGCGCCGGCGATAGTGCTTTTCGGACCGGTGCACCTTGTGGGACGGCGTCTTGAGCCGCTCCTTCACGGGCGCGTCCGGGTTGGGAACCCGTACCGTGAGCCTTTCCTTCTTCTTGCGGCTCACCCGGCCACCCGCTCCCGGATCTGCCGCGCGTGATGGCGCGCGTGGGAGACGTGGAATGCCAGCCACTCCTCGATGCTGAGGTCGCCCAGGCGCGGGTGCTTGACGAACAGGTTGTGACGCCGCGCCGGCAGCAGGTCGGCGACCACTCGCGCCCACAGCTCGAGGCCGGCGCGGAATCGCGCTTCCGCCGCCGCCCGCTCGACCCCCGCCGCGGGCCGCGTCCCCTCGGGCGCCGTCATCCCCTGCGGGTACCACTCCAACCCCAAAATGAACTGCCTCGCCAGCCACTCGATCGGGGTGCGCCGCCGCCGGGTCATCGGGGGCTTGGCGCGCCGCTCCACGAACTTGCGGGCGCTCCACTCGATCCCCAGTGCCAGGTGCTCGACGATCTGGGCCGAGGTCCATTTCCCGGCCGGGGCCCGCTGCCAGTCGGCATCGGAGCGTCCGGCCAGGGGGCCGAGGACGATCTGGGGGAGATCGCGGAAGCCGGTCACGCGTCGAGGAACTGCCGGCGGACCTGATCGCCGTCCGCGAGGAACTGGTCCAGCCGCTCGGGACCGGGGAGGCGTCCGCTCCGCCACCAGATGAGGTAGCGACCCGATCCCATCACGTGCTGGCCGCTCGCGGCCGCCAACACGGCGCGCCGCTTCGGCGTGAACAGGGCGCGCACCGCCGCCTCGTCGGGGCCGCGCAGGCGATAGGCGTTGGAGAACTCGCGGTCCTCGAGAAAATCGAAGTCCTGCATGCCGAACAGCTGGCCGACCCGGTCCAGGAACCCCTCCGGGGTCAGCGTGAACGCCGGCAACGCCGCGCCGTCGGCCTCCCATAGCATCACCGCGCAGCGATGGGTGTTGCTGTTCTTTCCGGACCCGGTCACGTACCGGTACTCGAAGACCGTACAGGCCCGGCTGTTCACCCGCCCGACCAGGGTGTATCCCCAGCGGCGGCTATGGCCGGTCTTGAACAGCTGCAACGCGCTCTCGAGCTCCTGCTCGCCCCCACGGCGTTCCCGCTCGAAGCGATAGCCCCGGACGAGCGCATATTGCTCCAGCGCCTCGCGACGCCGGTGCTCGATCCCCCGGCCGATGAGCCAGAGTCCCACAGCCAGCACCACTACCGCGCCGCCGATCACAGCGGGGAGAACGTCGGGAGCCAGAATCACCGGACGACCTCGAGGAGCGCAGCCAGCGCGAGGCTGATAGCTTCCACGCGTCCGCTCACGTCCGGATTCTACGGTTGAAGCTGGTCACCCGCCACCCGATCGCGTTCGCGCTCGCCGCTCTCGTGCTCATCGCGGCCCTGTGGCCGTTGCCCTCGCTCGTGGATGCCGTCACCGGCCAGCCCCCGGGCGACGCCGACCTGCTGCGGCCGTTCTTCTACGTCGCCCTCGCCCCCCTGTCGAACACGCTGGACGCCCTCACGTTTCTGAGCCTGGGGCGCGCCTGGGTCCTGATCGGGACGTGGGTCGTGGCGCTGGCGGCGTGGGGGGCGTTGCGACCCGGTTCTCCCCCCCGGAGGGTCTTGCGCGCCGGACTGGGGGCGGCAGCCGTGTTCCTCCTCGCCGCCGCGACCGTGGTCGTGCCCCGTCCGGTGCCCCGGCTCGAATCGGCCGACTCCTCCGCGACGGTGATCGACTACCACGCCCACACGGCTGCGTCCCACGACGGGCGCCGGGGCTGGTCGCCCGCCGACCTTGCCGCCTGGCACGCCGCCCAGGGCTTCCAGGCGTCATATGTGACCGACCACAATGTCCCCTATCCCCCGCTGTCCCCGCCGGGCGACCTGGCGATCCGGCTGCTCCCGGGAGTGGAGTGGAGCGTGTACCGCCAACATGTGGTGGCGCTGGGCGACGTCCGGCCCATCAACCGGGACAGCTTCTCCAGGGACACCCCGGCGATGCTGCGGCTGTTCGGAGAGCTGCACCGGCAGGGGGCGCTCGCCATCGCCTCGCTCCCGGAATACTGGGAGAACCATCGCGAGGACTTGGAGGCGTTCGTCACGGCGGGAGTGGACGGCTTCGAAATCGTCAACTGCGCCCCCAAGGGGCTCGCCTTCTCCCCGGCCGCCCGCCGCGACGTCCTGGAGCTGGCTGCCGGGCACGACCTGCTCGTCACCGGGGCGAGCGACAACCACGGCTGGGGCAAGGTGACCTGCGTCTGGAACGTGACCCACCCCGCCGCCCACGGCTTCCAGGCGAACCACGTGTTCGCTCGTCCGCTCGCCCTGGCGCAGGGCGCCCACCCCGCCTGGGAGGCGGCGATCACGCAGCCGTGGCTGATGCTGCGCTCGCTCGGCTGGAGCGAGCGGATCAGCTGGCTCACCTGGATCGCGCTCGTCGTCTTATACCGGGCTCAACCGCGGCGTCAGGGGCAGGGCGCGGGGCTCGGCATCCTCGCGCGGTCGCTCGGCACCAGACCACCTGATCGCGGGTAGATTAGGGCGTCCCTCCGCGCCAGGTCGTATCGATGTTTTCCGCCCGTGCTGCCCTGCTGTTGACGCTCGGCACCGTCGTAGTCTCCGTCGAGCCGTTGCGCGTGCTGCGCGTGTCGCCCGAGCGTGAGGGCGAGGCGACCGACGCGATCACCGTGACCTTCGATCGCCCCATCGCGTCGGGGCTCGACGTGTCGGTGGATCCGCGCCTGATCTTCAGCATCGAGCCGCGCGTCGAGGGCCGAGTCGAGTGGCGCGATCCGGTGACGATTCGCTTCGCTCCGGTCGCCGCGCTCGCGGCCGGCGCGACGTACACGGTCACCATCGCGGCCACATTCCAGGCGCTCGACGGCAGCCGCCTCGAGCGGCCGTACCGCTTCACGTTCCGCGTGCGCGGCCCGCAGGTGCAGGATGTGTCGCCGTCCGACGGCTCGCAATGGCTCACGCCCACCACTCGCTTCAAGCTGCTGCTCGGCGGCCCGGCGGACGTCGCGCTGCTCGAGTCCTCGCTGCGCCTCGATGCGAGCGCGTGCGGGCGCGGGGAGATTCGCGTCAAGGTCCAGCGCCAGCGGCGCATCGCCGACGCGGACGAGCGCTGGCGCTGGTACCGGGGCTTCCCGCCCGATACCGTGCGCGACCGGCACCGCGTCGTGGAGCTCGCCCCGGTCGCGCCCCTACCTCTGGGATGCAACGTGACATTGCGCGCCCCGGCGCGCGTCGACAGCGTCGCGGCCGCGCGGCTGTTCCGGTTCGTCACGTACGGTCCGCTCGCGGTGAAGGAAGCCGGGTGCACGTACCGCAACAACCCTTGCCCCGTCGGCCCGGTCTACCTCACGTTCACGACACCGGTGAAGGGGGCGGAAGTCGCGCGTCGCGTGCGCCTCGTCCCGGCGGTGCCGCTCACCGTCAGCGACTCGGACGCGGCTCGTGACTCCTGGACGCTCGACGCGCCGCTCAAGCCGCGCCGCCGCTACCTGGTGGTCGTCGACAGCGGCATGACGGACGTGTTCGGCCAGCGTCTCACCGAGCAATTCTCGAAGACCATCACGACGACGCCGTACACGCCGACCGTGCGCTACCCGTACGGCCGCATGCTCGTCGAGCGCGACGGGCCGCGCACCCTGGCGGTGCAGCACGTCAACGTGGACTCCCTCGACGTCACCACCATCGCTGTGCCGGAGTCGCTCGAGGCGCGGGCGCTCACGGCCCCCGGTGCGTGGCCCGACCTCTGGGCCGCGCTCGTGAAGACGGCCGCGGTGCGGCGTCGCCTCGGCGTCGTCGACAGCGCCGACGTGCCCCGCGTAACGGGCGTGCGCCTGCCCGCGGCCAACGCCGCGCGCCCGGGGGCCGGGACGCTGCAGCTGATCCGCGTCACCAGTCCCGGCGTCGACACCACCCGCGACCGCTGGCAACCGCTGGCGATGGTGCAGGTCACGGACCTCGCCATCCACGCCCGCGTCGGCCTCACCGAAGCCGTGGTGTGGGTCACGGGCGTCGGCGACGGCAAGCCCCGCGGCGGGGCGCGCGTCACGCTCTACGACGCGAAGGGACAGCCGCGCGCCAACGCCGTGACCGACGCCCAGGGGCTCGCCCGCCTCGGCGGGCTGAAAGCCGACACCGCGGCGGGGGCGGCCGCGGCTCCGGAGTGCGACGAGTGCGAGGACGGAGGCGGCGGGGGGCTCGACGGGTACGTGGCGGCGACCCTCGGGTCGGACCGCGCCGTGGTGGCCGTGAACCGCTGGGACCCCGACCTCTCGCCCTGGCAGTTCAACGTCGAGGCGGCGTGGGGCGACCAGCGCCGCCCCGAAGCCGCCACGGTGTTCACCGAACGCGGCATCTACCGTCCCGGCGAGCCGGTCTACGCCAAAGCGATCGTGCGCGACGGCGCGCTGGGGGCGCTGCGTCCGCCCGCGCGCGGCGACTCGCTGCGCTGGGTGTTCGGCGACCGCGAGAACGGCGTGCTCAAAGACACGACCGTCGCCGTGTCGGCGTTCGGGACCGCGGACCAGACACTCGCGTTGAAGCCCGACCTGCCGCTCGGCACCTATCCCGTGCGCGTCCAGCGCAAGCGCGACGGCCGCTGGCGCGACGCGGCGGCGACGTCCTACCGCGTCGCCGAGTACCGCCCGCCGGAATTCCTCGTCACCGTCGCGGCCGATTCGGGGCCACGCCTGACGGGCGACACCGTGCACGGCACCATCGAGGCCCGTTACCTGTTCGGCGCGCCCATGGCGCGCGCCGCGGTGAGCTGGTACGCCCGCTCGCGGCGCGCGAGCGGCTGGGAAGTGGAAGTCCCGAACACCGAGGGCTTTTACCTCGGCGAGACGGGTTGGTGGTGGGAGGAAGGCGCGGGCGACTACGGGCCGGGGCAAGTCGTCGCGCAGGGCGAGGACACGCTCGACGGTCAGGGCCGGCTCGCGCTCGCGCTCGGGGCGCCGCCGCCCGCCAAGGGCAAGGCGGCCGCGGTGTCGTTCGAGGCCACCGTCACCGACGTGAACCGCCAGGCCGTCACCGCCGGCGCGTCGGTCATCGTTCACCCCGCGGCGTTCTACCTCGGCGCCAAGACCACGGGCGACGACTGGTTCTGGACCGCGGGCAAGCCGCGCGAGGTGGCGGTGATCGCCGTGCGGCCGGACGGGCGGCGGGTCGCGGGCGTCGCCGTGGCGGGCGTGTTGATCCGCCGCGAGTGGCACCGCGTGCGCCGCGAGCGCGAGGGCTACGCCGAGGACGTGGGTGAGTGGGTCGCCGACACCGTCGGCCGCTGCGCGGTCACGACCGCGGCCGCGCCGGTCACGTGCGCCTTCACCCCGCCCGCGGGCGGCTCCTACACGGTGGCGTTCTCGGCGACCGACCCCGCCGGCCGTCTCGCCCGCACGACGTTCTACCGCTGGGCGGCGGGGCCCGGCTGGGTTCCGTGGAACGACGAGTCGCAGTTCAAGATGGACGTGATCCCCGACAAGGACCGCTACCAGGTCGGCGACACCGCCACGGTGCTGTTCGCGTCGCCGTTCACGAACGCCGAGGCGTGGATCACCGTGGAGCGCGAGGGGCTGCTCGAGCAGCGGCGGCTGCGCATCGTCTCGGGATCGACGACGCTCAAGTTCCCGATCACCGAGGCGTACGCGCCCAACGTGTACGTCTCGATCCTCGTCGCGCGGGGGCGCAGCGCCCCGCCCGCCGCGCCCGACGATCCCGGGCGGCCGACGATCCGCGTCGGCTACGCCCGGCTGCGCGTGGCGCCGGAAGTGAAGCGCCTCACGATCGACGTCCAACCCGCGAACCGCGAGTACCGACCCGGCGACAGCGCCCGCATCGCCCTGCGGGTGCGTGACGCCCGCGGCGCCGGGCGGCGCGCCGAGGTGACGCTGTGGGCGGTCGACGAGGGTGTGCTCGCCTTGACGGGGTTCAAGACGCCGGACCCGATCGATCTGCTCTACCAGACCCGCGGGCTGGGGATGCAGCTCGCCAGCAACCTCACCGCCGTCGCCGCGCAGATCACCGAGGGCGAGAAGGGCCAGCGCGCGCCGGGCGGCGGGGGCGGCATGGACGTCGAGGGCATCCTGCGGTCGCGATTCCAGACGACGGCCTTTTTCCTCGGCGCGGTGGTGACGGATAGCGGCGGGCGGGCGGTCGCCGCCGTCAAGCTCCCCGATAACCTCACGACCTTCCGGGTGATGGCCGTGGCCGTCACCGCCGGCGACCGGTACGGGAAGGGTGAAGCGAAGCTCCTCGTGACGCGACCGCTGCTGGCCCGGCCCGCGCTGCCGCGCTTCGACCGCGAGGGCGATCAGTTCACCGCGGGCGTCGTGGTCAATTCGCGGCTCGGCGGCACGCCGACCGTGACCGTCGAGGCGCGCGCGCAGGGCGTGGTCCTCGCCGAGCCGCCAGCGAAGAGTGCGACCCTGGAGGCGGGCCGCGGGCGCGAGGTGCGCTTCGCGTTCCGCGGTCTACCGGGCGACACGGCGACCTTCACGTTCAAGGTCTCGGGCGGCGGCGAAGCGGATGCGGTGCAGACGCGGATCCCCGTGCGCCTGCCGTACCGGCCGCGCGCGTTCGAGGTGGCGGGGACGCTGGCCGACACCGCATCGGCGGAGTTCGTGTTCCCGGAGACGCTCGACCCCGCGCGCTCGCGGCTCGAGCTCCACTACGGCGCGTCGCCCCTCGCGCTGCTGCGCGGCTACCGGCAAACGTTGCGCATCTACCCGTACTACTGCACCGAGCAGGTGTCGAGCATCGCCCTGCCGCTGATCGCGCTCTACCAGGCGCAGAAGCAGCTCGGCGGCGCGCCGCTGCTCGGCGGCGACCCGCAACAGGAGATCCGCGAGGCGGTGGCGATCCTCAGCCAGCGCCAGCGCGACGACGGCGGCATCGGGCTGTGGAGCCGCACCGATTGGACGAGCCCGTGGCTCACCGCGTGGGCCGGGCGCACCCTGCTCGCGGCGCGCGGGGCGGGCGTGCCCGTGAGCGACACGGTGCTGGGCCGGCTCGCCGACTATCTCTCCACCCAGCTGCACAGCCCGCAGCGGCTGTACATCCCCGTCGCCTACTTCTGGGAGAACCGCAAGGCGTGGCTCAGCGAGCAGACGGCGGCCGTGGATTTCCTGTCGCGCTACGGGCGCCCCGACGTCCCCATGGAGAACTCGCTGTTCCAAATCGGGCTGCAGCTCTCCTGGGAGGACCGGGCGTTGCTCGCCGAGATCCTGGCGCGGCGCCGCCAGCTCGACCTGGCCCGACAGATCCTCGCCGCCACGCTGCGCGACGTGCGCGTCGAGGGACGGCGCGCCGTGCTGCCGGAAGAATCGAGCGCGAAGTACTTCTATTTCACATCAGACGTCCGGCCCGCCGCCCGCCTGCTCTCCGCGCTGCTCGCGGTCGACCCCACCAACCGGATGATCGGGCCGCTGGTCGAGACGGTGGCGCAGCGTGGCCGGGCCGCCGCAGGCGGCTGGTGGTGGTGGGACACCCAGGATTACGCCGCCGCCGCGCAGGCGCTGGTCACCTACGAGTGGCAGCGGCGCCAGGCCGCCGGCCGGCCGCTGCGCCTCTCCCAGGGCGCCCGCGACCTGTTCGAGACCGCCGACGCCGGCATCGCGCGCGACACGAGCTTCGCGCTGACGGGGCTCCTCGCCGCGCAGCCGGACGGCAAACAGGCGCTGCGCGTGACGCTCGCGTCCGCGACGCCGGGCGCGCCGGTGTTCTTCTATCTGACCGTGCGCGAGGTGCCCAGGGACCGCCCCGTGCGGCCGGCCGACGCCGGTATCAAGGTCGAGCGCTGGTACGAGCGCTACGCGGCGGCGACGCCGGTAACGAGCGTCGCCGAGGGCGACTTGGTGCGCGTGAAAGTGCGCATCACCGTGCCGGTGCTGCGCAACTTCGTCGTCGTGGATGACGCCCTCCCCGCGGGGCTCGAGGCGGTGGATCTCTCGCTGCGCACGGCGGGCCTGCCGCCGGTCGCCCGCGCGGAGCCGGAGAACGAAAGCGAGCCGGCGGGGGCCACCGCCTGGTCGTACGGCTGGTGGGATTCGGGGTGGTGGTCGCCGTTCGACCACCGCGAGCTGCGCGACGACCGCGTCGTGTTCGTGGCGACGACGCTATGGCCCGGGACCTACACGACCACATACGTGGCGCGCGCCACGACGCCCGGGGTGTTCGTGCGCCCGCCGGCGCACGCCGAGGAGATGTACAACCCGGGCGTCAACGGCCGCAGCGACGGCGGCATTTTCACCGTGACGGCGAAGCCCAAATGAGGAGGCTGTCCATGAACCGTTTCACCCCGCTCGTATCCTCGATGCTGCTGGCCGCCGCTCCCGCGGCGGCGCAGACGGCTCACGACCTGCCCTTGAAACACGCGCCGGCGAAAACCACCGCCGCCATCACGCCGGCCGACCTCATGACCCGCCTGTACATCTTCGCGGACGATTCGATGCAGGGCCGCGAAGCGGGCATGCCGGGCAACGTGAAGGGCACCAATTACATCGCCGCCGAGATCCGCCGCCTGGGGCTCGTTCCCGCGGGCGACAGCGGCACCTATTTCCAGACGATCCCGCTCAAAACCCGCGAGTTCGACACGACGTCCACGTTCTCGGTGGGGGGCGCGTCGCTGGCGGTGTTCGCCGACTACGTTCCCAACGCGCGCGTCCCCGTGGTGAACGTCGCGATGCCGATCGTCTACGGCGGCGACCTCGCCGACACGGCGCACCAGATCGCCCCGGAGCAGGCGGCGGGCAAGCTGGTCGTGTTCTCCGCCAAGGCGGGTCTCATCGGGCGCCGCGTTCGCACCCCCACGCTCCCCGGGGTCGCGGGCGTCGCCGTGATCGGGCTGGACAGCCTGCCGCCGCTGTTCCGGGCCTTCTTCCGGCGGCCGCAGTCGTTCGTCGACGACATCCCGCCCGGCGCGCCGCCGCCGACGCCGACGTTCCTGATCTCCAGCGGCGCGGCAGGCCGGATGTTCGGTAAGCCACTCGACTCGCTCACCCTCGGCACCACCGGCGCCACCGCGGCGATCGCGATGCGCTACACAACAACGCCCGTGCCCGATCCGGCGCGCAACGTCGTCGCCATCATCCCCGGCAGCGATCCCCGGCTCAAGGGCGAGTACGTGGCGATCGGCGGTCACAACGACCACATCGGCCTGGCGCGCCCGGTGGACCACGACTCGATCCGCATCTTCAACGAGATCGTCCGCCCCGAAGGCGCGGACGACGCCCGCAAGCAGCCGACGCCCGAGCAGCTGGCGCAGGTGAGCCAGCGCCTCGCCGCCTTCCGCGACGTGCACCCCGGGCGCACGCGCATCGATTCAATCAGCAACGGCGCCGACGACGACGGCTCCGGTTCGGTCTCGGCGCTCGAGATCGCCGAGTACTTCGCGGCGATGAAGCAGAAACCGAAGCGGTCGCTGCTCTTCGTGTGGCATGTGGGCGAGGAGAAGGGCCTGCTGGGCTCGCGGTTCTTCACCGACCACCCCACCGTGCCGCGCGATTCGATCGTGGCGCAGCTCAACATGGACATGGTCGGCCGCGGCGCGGCGAGCGACGAGACGGGACGCACCAAAGATTCGGTGGCGCTGCACGGCGGCCCCGGCTACCTGCAGCTCGTGGGGTCGCGCCGCCTGTCGACCGAGCTGGGGGATCTGGTCGAGCAGGTGAACACCGAGGGGCACCACAACCTGACACTCGACTACGCCCTGGATGCCGACGGCCACCCCTCCAACATCTACTGCCGCAGCGATCATTACGAGTACGCGCGCTACGGCATCCCTATCGTCTTCTTCACGACCGGCCTACATCGCGACTACCACCAGGTCACCGACGAGCCCCAATACATCGACTACGAGCACATGGCGCGGGTCGATCGGTTGGTGGCCGACGTGGCGCAGCGTGTGGCGAACCTCGACCACCGCGTCGTGGTGGACAAGCCCAAGCCCGACCCGTTCGGGCAGTGCCGGCAGTAGGCTGGGTGCCGAGAGGCCCAGGGGCGTAGAGGCTCAGGCCACTCCGGCGAGATTGTACAGGGCGCGCCAGGCCCGGAACACCGTGCGGTAGTCCTCATGCGTGAAGGCCACGGTGCGCGGCCCGGCGCGCGTGGACCCCGGCACCAGCTCGGCCATGTCCGCCATCACCGTGATCTGGAAATCGACTTCCAGGGCGATCGGCGGCGTCATCGTGAACGGTCGGGGCAGCGGCTTCTGGCGCAGGGCGTCGGCCGCCGCGTCGCGGATCAGCCGGCACGCCACCGCCGGCGCGACGCTCTTGGCGGCGTGGCGGCTCACCGCTTCCTTCACGACCACGCAATGCACGGCCTCGCCGAGCAGGTCCTTGGCTTCCGCCGCGAGGGCGCTGTCCCCGCTGGCGAGCACGACCGGCACGCCGAACGCTCCCGCCAGCGCGGCGTTCAGGGCGAGCTCGCCCACGGGGCGGCCGTTGAGACGTGCCTCGAGCACGCGGTCGGTGTAGGTGTGGTCGAGAACGGCGTTCTTCGTCCCCGCGCGGGCGTGATAGCCGATGCACATCGCGGCGTCGAAGCCGCCGTCGATGCCTTCCATCATCGACCACGGCTTGGGGTCGCCGCTCAAGAGCACGGCGGCCTGGTTCAGCTCCTCGGCGAGGAGGTTGCGCATGAACCAGTGGCTGTCGTTGACGAGCACCTGGTTGGCGCCGGCCTCGAGCGCGCCGTCGATGGCGGCGTTGGCTTCGGCGGTCATGAGCTTGCGGAAGCGCGCGTACTCCGCGGCGCAGCGAGGATCGACGGGGTTCGTCTGGTCCTCATGGACAACCCCGGCGATGCCTTCCATGTCGACGGAGATGTACACGCGCATGGGGCTCAAACTGGAGCCACGGCTCAGCGATTGCTAGGTGTCGGGTGGCGGGTGCCGGGTGTCGGACGCCGGACGTTCCAGAGTCTCTTCAGCGAGCGGATCAGCCCGGCCAACAGGCGGCCGACCTCGCCACATCGCTTCGCGACGAGTGTGAATTCGGTTTCTGATAGGAGCCCCAGCCGGCGCGCTGCTTCAAACTCCGTCTCCAGTTCCATGAGGGAGCCGTTGGCAATCGAGAGGTGACGCAGATAGTCGCCGAGATGCTCTCGACCTTGTCCTTCTGCGATGTTGGCGGGGACGGAGATCGCAGCCCGTCGCGACTGAGAGCACAGCCCGTATCGCTCCGTGATCGGGTATTGTCGAGTGACCCGATAGCACAGCTCGACCAGATCCATTGCTTTCTGCCAGACCTCGAGGTCGCGGTACCCACGAATCGATCGCGCGCGCATGAGTCACGATACGGCGACCTCACTGGCCGGCGTCATCGTTTCCCTGCAAAGAGGGGCCTTTGTAGCGCAGTTCCCTGACACCCGGAACCCGGCACCCGACACCTTTGTGTTACAAAGTACTTGACAAAACGGGGCCCGATGGTAGGTTGTGGTCCATGACGGCCCCTGAGCCGCTGCACGATCGCGCCCTGGCGAACCTGCAGTACATCCGGTCCGCCATGGAGCGGGCAGGGTCGTTCACGGCCGTGCCCGGCTGGGGGATGGTCGCCGTCGGGGCGACGGCGCTCGTCGCGGCGTGGGTCGCCCACCAGACCGTCGGCGAGGCGAGCTGGCTGCGTGTGTGGCTCGTCGAGGGGGTGCTGGCCTTCGCGATCGGCACCGCGGCGCTGGTGCGCAAAGCGCGACGGGGCGGTGACGCGGTGCTCTCCGGTCCGGGACGGCGGTTCGGGCTGAGCTTTCTGCCGCCGCTGCTGGTCGGCGCGCTGCTCACCCTCGCCTTGCAGCACCACGGAGCGTATGCGGTCCCGACGGGGACGATCCCGGGGATGTGGCTGCTGTGTTACGGCACGGGCGTCGTGACGGGCGGATCGTTTTCGGTGCGCGTCGTGCCCCTCATGGGGCTGGGCTTCATGGCGCTGGGGGCGCTGGCGCTGTTCGCCCCGGCCGGCTGGCGCGACGCCTTCATGGCCGCCGGGTTCGGCGGCCTGCACATCGCGTTCGGCGCGATCATCGCACGGAGGTACGGTGGCTAAACACAGCAGCGCGGCCCGGAAGACGGACGCCGCCGCCCCGCCCACGGGCGCGACCCGGCGCCGGGCGGCTCAGGCCGCGGCCCTCGACCGCCTGATCCACGAGCGCATCCGGCTCGGCATCGTGAGCGCGCTGGCCGTCAGCGACAGCCTCACGTTCAACGAGCTCAAGGCGCTGCTCAAGACGTCGGACGGCAACTTGAGCGTCCACGCCCGCAAGCTCGAGGAGGCGCAGTACGTCGCCTGCACCAAATCGTTCGCCGGCCGGGTGCCACAGACGGCGTATCGGCTCACGGCGGCGGGGCGGCGCGCCCTGGAGCGGTACCTGGACCACATGGAGGCGCTGATCCACGCCACCCGCGAGCGCTAGCGCGTCCGCGCTTTTTTTTGGGAGTTTGACTTTATGCAACAAAGTACTTCGCTCCACGTCGCGATCATCATGGACGGCAATGGCCGCTGGGCCACACGCCGCGGCCTGCCCCGCCCCGCCGGCCACCGCGCCGGCGCCGCGGCGGTGCGCCGCGTCGTCGAGGCCGCGCCGGGTCTCGGCATCGGCCAGCTCACCTTGTTCGCCTTCTCGGCGGACAACTGGCGGCGCCCGCCGCGCGAGGTCGCCTACCTCATGCGGCTCTTCGCCCGCCACCTCCGCACCGAGGCCGTCGAGCTGACGCGCACGGGCGTGCGCCTCGAGGTGATCGGGCGGCGCGACCGCCTGGCTCCCGTCCTCGTCGCGGCGATCGCCGCCGCCGAGCGCGCCACCGCCGGCGGCACGCGCCTCCGCCTCCGCCTCGCCGTCGACTATTCCGGCCGCGCGGCGATCCGCGCCGGCGCGCTGCTCCCCGACGTCGACCTGCTGATCCGCACCGGCGGCGAGCAGCGGCTCAGCGATTTCCTGCTGTGGGAGGCGGCGTATGCCGAGCTGTACTTCACCGACCGTATGTGGCCGGACGTCGGCGCCGCGGACCTCGCCGCCGCCGTGCAGGCCTTCCACGCGCGCGAGCGGCGCTTCGGGGGCCTCCCCGAAGCGGCCGCCGGCTAGCCGCCCGAAAGGAGCTCTCATGGTCACCGACGGATTGACGCCCCTGACCTTCCTGCTCTTCGTGGGGCTCGCGCTTGGCTCGGTCGTCGTGCTCGGCAGCGCCCTCGTGGCGCTGGTCCTCAAGCAACCGCTGTGGGCGCGGCGCCTGGGGTGGCTGGAAGGTGCCGGGCTCGCGTGCTACGCCCTGCTGTACCTCCTCGCCTCGCTCACCAGTCACGACCGCGCACTGGGCCTCGGGGAAGAGAAACACATCTGCGAAGTCGACTGTCACCTCGCCTATGCGGTGACCAATGTCCGGCGCGCCAGCGACTCCCTGGTCGTCACGGTGAGCGTGCGATTCGACTCCCTGACCATTTCGGAGCACCGTCCCCGCTCTGCCTCCCTCACCCCCAACGGCCGGGTCGTCATCCTCGAGGACGGCCAGGGGCGGCGCTATCCGGCGTCCGCGGACAACCTCAAGCGGGCGCTGATCCCGGGCGAGGCGTACACAACGCAGTTCGTCTTCGACGTGCCACCCACCGCGACCGGGCTGCGCCTCCTGCTCGCGAACGGCGACTGGGAGACGCGGCTCATGATCGGCCACGAGAACTCCTGGCTGCACGGCACCACCACGTTCCGGCTGGGCACATGACCGCCGCTCCTTCGATCTCCGAGCGCACCCGCCTGGGGCTGAGCATTCTGATCGTCGCAGTGGGAGTCGGCGTGCTGGGCGACCAGATGCTGCGAGCGTGGCCGTGGGGGGTGAACGTGCTGCTGTGCACGATCGCGTTCGTAGGAGGTGGCGCCTGGCTGGTCCGCCGGCACCGGCTCCCCACCACACCGGACGCCCCGTGGCTCGCCCTCACCGCGCTCTTGTGCGCGGTGGCGTTCGTCCGGCGCGACTCAGCGGTCTTGCAGCTGCTCGACATCCTGGCACTCCTGTCCGCGTTATCGCTCTTGGCCCTCAGCACGCAAGGCCTCTCGCTGCGGAATCGCGGCGTGACCACGTACGGGCTGAGCGCCCTGCACGGCTTCGCGACTACGTGCTTCGGCAGCCTGTTCCTACTCGGCCGGGACATCCATTGGCGGGAGGTGCCGCGGCCGGCCCGGCTGGGCCGACTGCGCAGCGTCGCCACGGGCGTCGCGTTGGCCGTTCCCCTGCTCGCCGTGTTCGGCGCGCTGTTCGCGTCCGCCGACAGTGCTTTCGCCGCCGCGGCCACCGCGGTGTTCCGCTTCGACGTGGGACAGGTCGCAGCCCACGCCTTCTCGATTGGAGTGGGGAGCGCCCTGACCGGCGGCCTGCTGTGGGGAACCCTGCTGAACCGCGCGCCAGCCCTGACGGCGGGGGAGCGCACCGTGGCTCCCGGCCTCTCGTTCACGGCGGCCGCGACCACGCTCGGCCTCCTGGACTTCCTGTTCGTGGTATTTCTCGCCCTGCAGGTGGGGTACCTCTTCGGCGGCGCGGCCTACGTCGCGCACACGACAGGGCTCACGCTCGCCCAATACGCGCGCCGCGGCTTCTTCGAGATGGCGACCGCCTCCGCCCTGGTGCTTCCCGTCGTGCTGCTCGCGGATTGGGCGACCGCGCGGGAGACCGCGGCCGAACGCACATCGTTCCGCGCGTTGCTGACGCTGACCGTGCTGCTCGTCGGCGTGATGCTCACCTCCGCGCTGCAGCGGATGTGGCTGTACGTGGGGGCGTTCGGCCTCACCGAGCTGCGCCTGTACACCACGGGGTTCATGATCTGGCTGGCGGGCGTGTTCGCCTGGTTCGCGTGGACCGTGCTCCGCGGGCGGCGCCCGCGCTTCGCCTTCGGGGCGTTGGTGCAGGGGTGGGTCGTACTGGCGGGGCTCCACCTGCTCAACCCAGATGCGTTCATCGCCCGGGAGAACCTCGGGCGGGCGATCGCCGGCCAGGCCATCGGGGAGCCCGGTGCGCAGGCGGAACCACGCGCCGCGCCCGCGCCGCTGACGCGACTCGAGCCCGATGTGCGGTACCTCGCCTGGCACCTCAGCGCTGATGCCGTTCCCCAGCTGCTGGCCGCCATGCCGCACCTCTCAGTGGGGAACCGGGGCGCCGTGAGCGCGGCGCTGCTGCATCGCTGGGCGGACCCGCAGGACTCCGACTGGCGCTCGTGGAACTGGTCCGCGTCCCGCGCCAGACGCTTGGTGAGCGCGCGGCGAGCCGAGTTGAGCACCATGCTCCCGGCGGGTGTCGTGCCCAAGCATTGACGGCGGCCGGCGGTATCTTTCCGCCATGCCGCTGCGCATCGTGCAGGTGGACGCGTTCACGAGCGAACCGTTCGCCGGCAACCCCGCCGCCGTCTGCGTCCTCCCCGGCCCACGCGCTGACGCCTGGATGCAAGCCGTCGCCAGCGAGATGAATCTGTCGGAGACGGCGTTCCTGCACCGCGAGGACGACGCGTGGCGGCTGCGCTGGTTCACCCCCACCGTCGAGGTGGCGCTGTGCGGCCATGCGACTCTGGCCAGCGCCCACGTGTTGTGGCAGGACCGCTTCCTGCCGGAGAGCGCCCAGGCGCGCTTCGCCACCCAGAGCGGCCGCCTCACCGCCGACCGCCGCGGCGACTGGATCGAGCTCGACTTTCCCGGCACGGGCCCGATCCCGGCGCCGGCGCCCGACGGGCTCACCGCCGCGCTCGGCGTCACGCCGCGCTACGTCGGGAAGACCCGCTTCGACTACCTCCTGGAGGTCGCCGACGAGGACGCGGTGCGCGCGATGCGCCCCAACTTCTCCGCGCTCGAGCGCGTCGCGGCGCGCGGCGTCATCGTCACCGCCCCGGCGACGCGGAACGGCTTCGACTTCGTCTCGCGGTTCTTCGCCCCGCGGTCCGGGGTCAACGAGGATCCGGTCACCGGCTCCGCCCACTGCGCGCTCGGCCCCTACTGGCAGGAGCGTCTCGGCAAAAGCGATCTCCTCGCCTACCAGGCGTCGGCGCGCGGCGGCGTGGTGCGGGTGCGCGTCGCCGGGGACCGCGTGCGCCTCGGGGGCCAGGCGGTCACCGTCCTCACGGGCGAGCTCGCCGGCTGACCCGGCGCTTGCCGCCGCGGCAGCCGCGGGGCAGTTTCATGCCCGACCCCCACACCGGACCGGGTGATGAAAGAGATCCGCACCACCACCGACATCCATTCGACCCCTGAGAAGGTGTGGGGCGTGCTGACCGATTTCGGAGCCTATCCTCAGTGGAACCCGTTCATCACCAAGGCGGTCGGCGCGCTCGAGCCGGGTGAGCGGCTGGACCTGCGGCTGGAGCCGCCGGGCGCGCATCTGCGGACACTGCGGCCCACCGTGCTCGAGGCGGATCCGTCCCGCGAGCTGCGCTGGCACGGGCGGCTGGGGTTCCTCGGCCTGCTCGAGGCCTACCACACGGTCAGCATCGTCCCCAAGGGAACCAATCGCACGCACGTCATCGCGCGCACGACGTTCTCCGGGCCCATTGTCGGCTTCTACACGGAGTTGATCGAGATCAACCTGCGCGAGGGGTTCGAGGGCATGTGCCGGGCGTTGAAAGCGCGGGTGCAAGGCCCGGGGGGCCCCGGCGGGACGTGAGTCGCGGATCGCGCGTCGTCGGCTATCTCTGCGCCGTCGGCGCGGGCGCGACCTGGGGCACCACCGGCCCGTTGTCCACCGGCCTCTACGACCTGATGCCGGCCACGAGCATCGGCTTCTGGCGCATCCTGATCGGCATGGTCGCGCTAGGGTTGTGGGGGCTCGTGTTCCACCGCGATTTGTTCCGCGTGGACCGCCGCGGCTGGCTGCTGATCGGCGTGGGCGGCGGGCTCCTGGTCGCGCTGTTCGAGGTCGCTTATCAGTTCGCGATCGCCGGCGCCGGTGTCGCGGGCGCGGCCGCGCTCCTGTACACGGCGCCCGTTTTGGTCGCCGTGCTGGGGCGGCTGATCCTGGGGGAAGCCCTGACGCCGCTGCGTCTCGCGCTCGCGGTCGTCGTGATGGTCGGCGTCGCGCTCACGGTGCACGGCGGCAGCAACGCCGGCGCGGAAGCGGCCCGGCTCGGGCTCACGGTGGGCATCGTGGGCGGCCTGCTGTCGGCCTTGAGCTACGCGCTCACCACCCTGCTCGCCCGCTTCGCGGTGCCGCGCTACGGCCTCGCGAAGGTGCTGTTCCTGGAGGTCGTCGGCGGCGTGGTCGCGCTGCTGATCTTCCTGCCGCTGTGGGGCCGCACTCCGGTCGTCCCGCCGTCAGCCGCCGCGTGGCGCGGGCTGCTGGGCCTCGCCGCCGGCTCGGTGCTCGGCGCCAACGTCCTGTTCTTCTCGGCGGTGCAGCGGATCGAGGCGGCCCCCACCGCCGTCGCAGCGACCGTCGAGCCGGTCGTGGGCGCGCTCCTTGCCTTGACGCTCTTCGGCCAGCGTTTGACCGGGCTCGGCTGGCTCGGCCTGCTGCTGGTGGCGGGCGGAGTGGCCGCCGGCTATCTCAACGAAGCCGGGCAGGCCGAGGCTCAGAACGCGAATTCCACTCCCAATCGAACCAGCCGCGGCGGCCCGTAAGCGAACAGCGGCTGGCCGAAGTCCCGAGCGGCCGCGAGGTAGAGCGGCATCAGCTCACCCGGCCCCGCGACGTACCCATCGCCGTTTACGTCCGCCCAGCGGCGGTACCGCGGGGACTCATACGGAATCGGACTCGGGTTCGCTGCGTACGCGTCTTGCGCCCAAGTCCGGATCGTCGTCGCGTCGGCGCCGGGCGTGCCGGTGTCCCGCCGCACGCTCTCGAGGTTCCGCCAGTTGAAGAGGTTGCGCACGTCGAGATACATG
>Ga0209806_1001124_pt1 | contig 17887 bp, 19 predicted proteins | sample GraSoiAngelo_152_FD_186166 | JGI IMG/M metagenome (GOLD analysis project Ga0209806, IMG submission 186166) | Grasslands soil microbial communities from the Angelo Coastal Reserve, California, USA - 14_1009_12_30cm (SPAdes) (version 2) | ecosystem: Environmental > Terrestrial > Soil > Grasslands ... | reverse complement strand
CCTGCGTCCTGTGGAATCTGGTTAGGCTGCGCCGTTTTCGTCGTCCCCAAGGCCGGGGACGCACTCACGTTCGGGGGTTCGCTCCGGGCGCCATCAGGGGGAAAGAGTAGCGGACCAGGACAAAGGATCCTACTGGGTGTACTCGCCGTTGCACGACCGACGATCCGGAAGGAGCGGACGCAGTGTCACGACAAGTCGGCCCTGGTTGTCCGCCCGGGCAAACGAGGTTAGGAGCGTGCCGTCCGACAAGGTGTAGACCGGATCGGGCTCACTAGCCCGCACCATCGCATTCGCGACCGCGACCATGTCCTCACGCGTCAGCACAGAGCATCTGGTCATGTCGGCCCCGGGGCCCGCAGTCGCGGGGAGAGGCTGACCGAGGTCGAGGGGCCCTACGGAGAAGGGCCACGTCGCCTGGAGCGTGTCGATCATTGGTCGCTCATTCGCTTGGCCGATCTCAGTACGAAGGAGCAACGCGAACGTCGCCGCCTCGTAAGCCCGTGGTACGGAGTCAGCCCACGGGTTCGCGGGAAGCCAGGTCTCGGGTTTCAAGAGTTGCTTCGAGAGCCGGTCCAAGCGTGTTCGTGCGGCTGACGGCTGGAAAAAGACCTCGTCCGCCCCCTGATCCGTAGCTGTTCCCACCTCAACGCTGCGCGTGTCGCGCCAAACCTTGAACAAAAGAGCTCCCACTCCACGTTGCGGCGCGCTCGCGCCCGGCCGCGGCTCGAGCGGAACTTGTTGGTCGCGCTCGAACAGACCTGTGGAGGCGATCTCGTCGCGCACGAGCTGCACGCCAGCGGGCGTGAGTCTGCGTTCTCGCACCAAGGCCTCGTCCGTTCTCGTGACGAAGCGGCCGTCGGCGGTCAGCACAGCCCACGGGATGGGACAGCACGTATCGCCGGCCAATTCAAGCCGAATGACCAGGTCGGATGGACGTTCGGCAGCGACCGGTCGAGGTGAAGGCTTCGCTGCCGCCGGTGCCGTCCCTTGTGCCGTTGTCGTGAGCGGAGTGGCGCTCGAAGAGACGATCGTCGGCGAGGCAGAAGGGACAGCGGGCGATGGAGAGGGTGCGCTCGCGGACTGCAGGCAGGAGGCTAAGAGGACCGCGCCAAAGACTGAGGCGAAGCCCAACCTGCGGCGATAACCCATACGCCGATATTGGGAAGCGCGAAAAGTTAGGACAGGTCTCCGGTACCCACGAATTTCTCGACCTGATCGGCGAAGGCGACGAGGTCCGGGATCCGTGTCTGGATCTGACTGTAGACGTCGTCGATGTCGGTCTGCTCGCGGTCGAAGGCCAGCAGGTTCCGCAAGTTCGCGAGGTGCTCGAGCCGGTACGCGAGCGCCCGCTCGATCACCCCGTGGCCGGCGATTGCGTCGAGGATGTCGTGGTAGGCCTCGGGCTTGGGGAGCGCGAGCGCGGTAACGAGATACGCGCCGGTGCCGAAGAGGAGCTCGACCGCCTGCTGCAGGTGCCACTGCGCGAGGCCGTACAGCTTCGGGTCCGCCTTGAACTTGGTGTGCTCGATCGCCCGAAGGTCACCCAGGAGGGTCGTGTACTCGCGCAGTCGAGCGATGCGCGCGCGCACGTACGCGGCGTCGATCGCGAAGCGCTCGCCGCGGGTGCGCTCGGCGAGCGCCTTCGATTGCACGTCGTCGTACTTCTTGAACTCGAGGTAGTCCATGACCGACCGCGCCTCGAAGTGCACGCGCCGCTTCTGGTCGCGCTGGTAGAGGAGACTCCAGCTGCGGATGATCTGCGCGCGCTGAAGGAGCGATGCCTGGTTCAGGATCACGACGTCGAGGCCCTCGGTCTCGAGCGTTTTGGAGAGCTCGCTCACGAAGTACACCTGATAGTCGAAGAACTCGCTCGCGTTCACTCGCGAAAGCAGAAGAAGGGCGACGTCGAGATCTTGGTAAGTGCCCGCGATGCGCCGGCCCGTGACCGTCCCCTGGGCATAGGCCGCGTCGACCGGCGAAGTCTGAAACAGACTTTGCAGCTGGGCCTGCTTTTCGAAGAGGTCCATACCTATCTATATAAGGCAGGAGCCGTGCCGTGGCGGGCTCCTGCGAGGTTCCCCAGCATCCGATACCCATCCGTACCCCCCAGGAGCGCTTCCACGCAGCGTTCCGGGTGCGGCATAAGTCCCAGGACGTTGCCGGTTTCATTCGTGACACCGGCGATGTTTCCAAGTGATCCATTGGGATTCGCGGCCGCTGTTGCGACCCCACGCTCATCGACGTAGCGGAACGCGACCTGTCCGGCCGCCTCGACGCGTGCGTTCGTCTCCGGATCAGCCACCCAGCAGCCTTCGCCGTTGCCGATCGGCATACGGAGGACCGCGCCGCGAAGTCCATTGGTGAACGGCGTGCGGTCACTCTCGACCCGGATGCGCACCCAGTCCGAGCGATAGGCAAGGTCAGCGTTGCGGATGAGGGCGCCCGGCAGGAGTCCGGCCTCGCAGAGGATCTGAAAGCCATTGCAGCTCCCGAGGATCGCGCCGCCCTCCGAAGCGAAACGGCGGAGCTCCTTCGTCCCGGGTGAGAGCTTCGCGATCGCGCCGGCGCGGAGGTAGTCGCCATAGCTGAAGCCACCCGGCACGATCGCGGCGTCGAACCCGCGCAGGTTCGTGTCCTCGTGCCACTGAACCTCCGACTCGACGCCCGGTATGAGCGAGAGCGCGTGCGCGAAGTCGCGCTCGCTCCACGTGCCGGGGTAGCGGAGGATCGCGACGCGCGTCATCACCACCAGTTTGATGCATGCGCACGAGGTGGTGGGACGTAATTTCGGTTCGTGAAGGCCGCGTCGTGCGCGCTCGTGCTCATCGTTGCGTCGTCATGCGGGGTTATTGGCGACCTGCGACCCGGCCCGACGATCGCGCCGCTCATCTCGGCCGCGTTCCTGAGCGTTCACCTTTTCATCGGCGATAACGGTGACGCCCAGGAGAAAGCTCGCTTACCGCAGCTGCGTGACGCGATTGCGGGCGCGCTGCCGAACGCCTGGGCGACTGCGACGGTTGGGCGAGGGCACCTGTCGGTGCGTACCGACGGCGACATCGATGTCGAGCTCGACGGCACAAGCGGCACCTCCGCGCTGATGCAGCACCAAAGGGGCGGACGGGTGACCTCGCGGATGATCGCGGTCCACACGATCGACGGGAGCCGACGCCTCACGGTGCCCGAGCTTATGGCGACGGTCCTCCACGAGCTGGGCCACATCTGGTGCTGCTTCGGACCAGGAACGAAGGACGGCCACTGGGAGGAAGCACCGACGGGCTTTTCGAGCGTCGGGATCATGAATTCGCCGATGACCTGCACCGCCACCCCCGGTAGCGATCCGATCTGTCCAAGCGTCTTCAGCGATCGCGAGCTCGCGGAGATGAAGCTCAGCGGGCCCTAGCGGTCTCGCGTTCGACCTCGACCGCGTAGCTCTCGATGACGGGGTTGGCGAGGAGCTGGTCGCCCATCCGATCCGCGGTCTCTCGCGCTGCGTTCTCGTCGCGCGCCTCAAAGGTGACGACGATCTCCTTGCCGGTGCGCACCTCCGCGACGTCGTGCCCGAGCGAGCGCAGCGCCGCGAGCACGGCCTCCCCCTGCGGATCGCGCACCTCGGCCTTCGGCCGCACCAGGACGCGAGCGACGAATCTCACGCGAGCGCCTTCCCGACGATCCGCTTGTACGCCTCGCGATACCGGTCGCTCGTCCCCTTCACCACCTCGGGCGGGAGCGCCGGGGCGGGAGGTTCTTTGTTCCAACCGCTCTGTAGGAGGAAGTCGCGCACGTACTGCTTGTCGAAGGAGGCGGGCGAGCTTCCGGGCTTGTACGCCGCGGCGTCCCAGTACCGCGACGAGTCCGGGGTGAGGACCTCGTCGATGAGCGTGATCCGGCCGTCGTGCATGCCGAACTCGAACTTCGTGTCGGCGAGGAGAAGCCCCTTCGACGCCGCGTAGTCGTGCGCGAAGCGGTAGAGCGCGAGGGTCAGGCGCTCCAGCTCGCGGGCGAGCTCGGTGCCGATCATCCCGGCGAGCTGCGCGCGACTGATGTTCTGGTCGTGGCCGGACTCTGCCTTTGTCGCGGGCGTGAAGATCGGTTCGGCGAGCTGCTCTGACTCGATCAGGGCCTTCGGGAGCTCCTCGCCGGCGACGGTGCCGAGCGCCTTGTACTCGGTCCATGCGGAACCGGAGATGTAGCCGCGGGCGACACACTCGACGTCGATGCGCTCGCAGTGCTCCACCAGGACGGCGCGGCCGGCGAGCGAACGCGACCCGCGAAACGCCTTCGGAAAGCGGCGGAGATCGGTCGAGACGAGATGGTTCGGCACGATCTTCTCGGTTTTCCGAAACCAGAAGTTGGAAAGCTGCGTGAGAACGCGGCCCTTGTCCGGAATCGGCGTGGGGAGGACGACGTCGAACGCCGACAGCCGATCGCTCGCGACGATGACGAGCTTGTCCCCGCCCGCTTCGTACACGTCGCGCACCTTGCCGCGACGGAAGAGGCTGGCTCCATCGACGCGCGATTCGAGGAGGACGCTCACTCGGGAAGGATGCCCTTGAGGCGCTCGCGCCACGTCGAGGCGATATCCCGCGCGACCTCGGCGGCGAGGCCGCGGTATTCCTCGGGTCGCTCGAGGATGCGCCGCTCGTCGGGCGTGAACTTCTTCAAGTACTCGCGAAGATCGTTGTCGAGCGTCGCGACCTCGAGGAGCGAGCGCGACCCGCGCTCGGCCTCGAGCGTGAGCCGGCGCACGGCCTCGTGGGCGTCGGGGTGGCCGTACTTGGCGAGAAGGATGTAGAGCGGCTCGGCCGCGATCGCCCCGCGAGACATCGCGAGGTTGGCCTTCAGGCGGTCGCGGTCGACGCGCATGCCGTCGAGTGACGATGCGAGACGGCCCGCGGCATACGTGGTCGCCGCGAGGATCTCGCCGAGGAAGCGCTGCGACGCGGAGTTCGTGAGGTCGCGCTGATGTTCGCTGATCTGGTCCATGTAGGTCGTGAGCATCCGCGGCGCGATCGCCTTCCAGATCGACTTCACGTTCTCGAAGGAGACCGGATTGCGTTTGTGCGGCATCGTCGACGATCCCACCTGCTCCGTGCCGAAGGACTCGGCCACCTCGCCGATCTCACTCCGCTGGAGCTGCCGCATGTCGTCGGCGAGGTTGGCCATCACCCCGAGCGCGCTCACGCAGGAGTGCGCCAGGTCGGTCCACCCTTCGGGCGGGACGATCTGCGTGGAGACCGGAGCCGCGTGGAGCTGCAGGCTCCCCAGGAACCTGCGCTCGAGCGCGCGGGGATCTTCGGCGAGCAGCGCGAGCGCGTTGTACGCGCCGACCGCGCCGGAGAGCTTGCCCGGAAGGCGCCGCGCCGCCAGGCGTAATCCCTCGAGCCGATCGCCGAGGCGGGAGACGTACTCGGCCATCGCGAAGCCGAACGTCACGGGCTCGGCGTGACGGCCGTGCGTGCGGCCGATCTGGGCCGTGTCGGCCTCGGCCTCGGCGATGGAGATGCACTTGGCGATGAGCACGGCGAGAGTGGGCACGAGAACCCGGTCGACGCACTCGCGGTAGCGGAGCGCGTTCGCGGTGTCGACGATGTCGTAACTGGTCGCGCCGAGGTGCACGAAGCGCTTGGCCTCGTCAGGCACCTGCGAGCGGATGACATTCACGAGCGCGCGCACGTCGTGCCGCGTGCGGGTCTCCTCCTCGGCCACCTCCTGCGCGGTGATGCGATCGGCCGCGCTGGCGATCGCGTTCGCAGTCGCCTTGTCGCTGATGCCCACATCCGCGAGCGCGAGTGCGAGTGCGCCCTCGACTCTCGCCATGTACTTGATCGCGGCCGCGGCCGACAGATACGGATGCAAGGCTTTGTAGAGCGCCGGATCGCCGCCGTAGAAGCGCGAGTCCATCGGCGAAACAGTGTCGAAGCGATTTGTGATCGTCATGGATCGCGCGCCTCGGGTCCTGTCCCGGGGTCGGGGCCGCGCGCTCGCCTACCGGTCCGCTGCGCATGCGTCGCATCGACACGCGCTGCGACGCGGCCGGTCAACGGCTCGCGCGCAACCCGCTCCCCCGTGCCACCCGAGGCGCGGACCTCTTGCCCGATTCTCATCGCGTCAACACTTTCGCCGCCATTTCTTCGCGCATCGCTCGCAAGCGCCCCGCCACCGCTTGGTCAGAAATGGCGAGAATCTCGGCCGCAAGAATCCCGGCGTTCGCGGCACCGGGCTCGCCGACCGCGACGGTCGCGACCGGGATCCCGCGTGGCATCTGGACTGTGGAAAGGAGAGCGTCCAGCCCTCCGGCGATCGCGTTCGGGGCCACGAGCGGGACTCCGATCACCGGCAGCGTCGTGAGCGCGGCGACCGCACCCGCGAGGTGCGCCGCGCCACCGGCGCCGCAGATCACCACGCGGACCCCGCGGCCCTCGAGCGAATCGACCCACTCGCGAAGCGCTTCGGGCGTGCGATGCGCGGAAAGGACGCGCGTCTCGCACTCGACACCGAGATTTTCGAGCGCGTCCGCGGCCAGGCGCATCGTCGCCTGGTCGGACGCGGAACCCATGACGATCGCGACCTTGGCTGACGTCACGCGACCGCCACCTCCTGCTGCGCGATGTCCGAACGATAGAACTTGCCCTCGAAGGTCACGCGCTCCGCACCCGCGTACGCGCGGTCGCGTGCCTCGGCGATGTTGTCGCCGCTCGCGACCATGTGCATGACTCGACCGCCATTCACGATGACGTTGCCGGCCGGACCGCGCTTGGTCGCTCCGTGGAACGCGAACACGCTCTCGGGCAGGCGATCGAGTCCTTCGACGGCCATGCCGGTCCGTGGCGGCCCCGGATAGTTCTCGGCGCACAGCACGACATCGACGTAGGCCCGCCTGCTGAAGCGGATCGGCTCGGCGGCTACGTACTCGGCGAGGCGGCCTTCGCCCAGAGCGAGGAGGAGCTTGGCGAAATCGCCCTCGATCCGCGGAAGGGTGACCTCGGCCTCCGGATCACCGAAGCGCGCGTTGTACTCGAGCACCTTCCAGCCCACTTTTGTCTTCATCAGGCCCGCGTACAGCACGCCGCGATACGGCGTCCCGCGTTTTGCGAGCGCCGCCGCGATGGGCGCGATGACCTCGGCCGCGACGGTCTGCGCCTGGTCGTCGGGCAAGACCGCGGTGGGCGAGAACGCGCCCATCCCGCCGGTGTTCGGGCCGGCGTCACCGTCACGCGCGCGCTTGTGATCGCGCGCCGGCGGGAGCGCGACGACGGTCTCGCCATCCACGAGCGCCTGCAGTGAGACCTCCTCGCCCTCGAGGAACTCTTCGAGAAGGACGCGGCCGCTGTTCCAGGGCGGTGTCGCGAGCGCCTCGACCGCTTCCTCGGGCGTTCGCGCGACGGTCACGCCCTTGCCAAGTGCGAGGCCGTCGGCCTTCACGACGACCGGCGCGTTCCAGCGACCCAGCCCGTCCTTCGCGCTGGCCGCGTCGGCGAACGATTCCGACCGTGCCGTGGGCACGCCCGCCTCCGCCATGAGCTCCTTGGCGAAGGATTTCGACCATTCGATCTTCGACGCGTCCTTGGACGGTCCGACCACCGCGATCTCCGAGCGGCGCAGGGCATCGGCGATCCCCGCGGCGATCAGATCGTCGGGACCGACGATCGCGAGGTCGATGAACGAGGCGAGCACATGCTCGTCGAGCCAGGCCACGTCGTCCGGCTTCCGATCGAGGACCCGCGTGAAAAGCGAGAGGCCGGCGTTGCCCGGGAGCGAGTCGATGGTCGCCACGCTGTTGCAGTTCGCAAGGCGCCAGGCGATCGCGTACTCGCGGCCGCCTCCACCGAGCACGAGGCAATTGAGACCCGGCGCACCCGCCGACCGCCGCGGGCTCCGCTGCCGGCGGTGCTCCCGGATCGTCTTGTAGACGGCTTCGCCGCCGAAGATGCCTTTCACGAACGGGCCATGATGCTGAACGCGAATTTGAACGCACCGCGACGGAGGACCACATCGCCATCGGGTCCCGCGGAATCGATCCGGCTGACAACGACGCGCAGATCGTTCAGCCGAAGACCTCGGATGTTCTCGATCCCGGCGATCAATTGAGCCCGAGCCGCATCCGAACCGAACGCGGTGATGAGACTGAGCGGACCGGCGATAGCGCCCTGGGCGAGTTCCACGAGAGCCAATCCGCCATCGCGATCGAAGATCCCGACCGCGAATCCCGGACGCCCTTTTCCAGTGACGGTGACATTGCCGTGAAGGAGGGCAAGAAGAGTGAGCGCCTCCCACCCAAGTGGCGGCGTGACGGTCATCCGAGGAGGCTCCCGCAGCAGCGCGCCCAACCGATCGTCTGCGGCGAGTTCCGCGTCCGCGAGCTCTACGGTCAGGCCGTCGAAACTCCGGGTCTGACCTTGCGGACCACCGGGACCGCGCAACCGCATGAACCCGCCGGGGACGAGATTCGTGCTGACGAGCTCGGTCCCCATTTTCTGCAGGCCGACGACTGTCTGGATCCCGGCTCGCAGCACCAAGGGGAAAACGATCTTTCCGCCCTCGACGAGCTCCGCGAACCAATTCGGCGAGAGATCGGCCACGCTCGCGGTGACCTCGATCCGATCGTAGGGAGCGCCCGGGATCTTGCCCTCCCAGCCATCCCCGGTGACCACCGCGACTCGGTCGAACCCCGCGCGCGTCAGATGATCGCGCGCCTCGGCTGCGATATCGGGGTCGATGTCGATCGTTGTGATCGCGCCCCGGTCGCCGACAAGCCGCGAGAGGACGGCGGCGTTGTAACCGGTCCCCGCACCGATCTCCAGAATCCGCTGACCCGGCGCAACGTCGAGGAGCTGCGCCATGGCGATCATGATCCCGACCTCGCTCGACGAGCTGATCGGACGGCCCTGTTCGTCGCTCCTCGTGATGATGGCATCGCCGCTGTAAACCCGTTCAATCGGAATACCCGGGAGGAACACCTCGCGCGGCACCCCGCGAAAAGCCTCTTCGATCGCCGGCGCCATCGCGAGCCCACGACCCTTCAGCTGATCGATCATCCGCGCACGAAGCTCGCTCGGGTCCACCGATCAACCTCACTCCCATTCGATGGTCGCGGGCGGTTTCGACGATACGTCGTACACGACGCGATTCACTCCCGGCACCTCGTTGACGATGCGCGTCGAGACTCGCTCCAGCAGGTCGTACGGCAGACGCGCCCAGTCCGCGGTCATGAAGTCCTCGGTGGTCACGGCGCGGAGCGCGACGAGCGCGCCGTACGTGCGGAAGTCACCCTGAACGCCGACGCTCCGGACCGGGGTGAGCACCGCGAACGCCTGCGCGACCGTCCGGTAGAGATCCGCGGCGCGGAGCTCCTCGAGGAAGATCGCGTCCGCGCGCCGAAGGGTGTCGAGACTCTGGCGTTCGACCGGGCCGAGCACACGCACCGCGAGGCCAGGGCCTGGAAATGGGTGCCGCCAGAGGATGTCTTCGGGTATGCCGAGCTCGGCACCCACGCGGCGGACCTCGTCCTTGAAGAGGCGGCGGAGCGGCTCGACCACCTCGAGCGCCATGACCTCGGGAAGCCCCCCGACGTTGTGGTGGGTCTTGATGCGGGCGCTCGTCTTCGACTCGCGTGACCGCGACTCGATGACGTCGGGATAGATCGTCCCCTGTACGAGGAGATCGACACGTCCGGCGCGCTCGGCCTGCTCCTCGAAGCAGCGCACGAACTCCTCGCCGATGATCGTGCGCTTGCGCTCGGGGTCCGCGACATCCTTGAGTTTCGCGAGGAAGCGATCCGCCGCGTCGACGTGAATGAGCCGAAGGCGCGGCCCGAAGGTCGCCACGACCTCCTCGGCCTCGTTCGCGCGGAGGAGACCGGTGTCGACGAACACGCAGGTGAGCCGGTCGCCGATCGCGCGCGCGACGAGCGCCGCTGCGACCGCCGAGTCGACGCCGCCGGAGAGCGCGCAGATGGCGTGGCGGTCGCCGATCCTCTCCCGGAGCTCGCGCACGGCTTCCTCGACGAACGACGCCGGTGTCCAGTCGCCGGTCGCGCCGCAGACGCGGTAGAGGAAGTTGCGCAGGATCTCGGCGCCGTGCGGCGTGTGGGCGACCTCGGGATGAAATTGCACTGCGTAGCGCGAATGGCCATCGGTCATCGCAGCTACCGGGACGCTCGTCGTGCTCGCCACGACGGAGAAGCCCTCCGGAGGTCGACGCACGGTGTCGCCGTGACTCACCCAGGCCCGTTCCTGAGCGGAGAGGCCCTCGAAGATCCCGGCACGGTCGCGGATCTCCACGGTCGCGGGGCCGTACTCGCGCTTTCCCTCCGCCACGACGTCGCCCCCCAGAAGGTGCGCCATGAGCTGCATCCCGTAGCAGATGCCGAGGACGGGAAAGTCTCCCGAGATGATGCCCGGATCGACGCTCGGAGCGCCCGGCTCATACACGCTCGCCGGACCCCCGGAGAGGATCACGCCGATGACGTTCCGCGCCCGCAGCTCGGCGGGCGTCACGTCGTGCGGAAAGATCTCGCAGTACACCCGCGATTCGCGGACGCGGCGCGCGATCAGCTGGGTGTACTGCGAGCCGAAGTCGAGGATCGCGACGGTGGGCCGGGCGGGCGATGCGGCCTTCGCCCCGGTCTCGGGGCGAACGGTCTCCGCGCGGCTCATGGACTAGGCCCGGACCCGATAGTTCGGAGCTTCCGCCGTGATGCGGATGTCGTGCGGATGCGATTCGCGAAGACCGGCCCCCGAGATGCGTACGAACCGCGCCTTCACGCGAAGGTCGTCGATCGTGCCCGCGCCCGCGTAGCCCATGCCCGCGCGCAACCCGCCGACGAGCTGATGCACGACCGCGGCGAGGGGACCGAGCGCCTGGACACGACCCTCGACCCCTTCGGGAACGAGCTTTGAGAACTCGCCCACATCCGCCTGGCCGTAGCGATCGCGCGAGCGGCGCGCTTCCATGGCGCCGAGTGAGCCCATCCCGCGATACGACTTAAACGTCCCCTCGTCGGTTTCGGCAACGTCTCCGGGGGCCTCGTCGACGCCGGCGAGAAGTCCGCCCAGCATGACGGTCGACGCGCCGGCGCCGATGGCCTTGGCGATGTCGCCGGAGTGCTGGATGCCGCCATCAGCGCAGACGGGGATGCCGTGCCGGTCGGCCGCCTCAGCGCAGTCGAACACCGCGGTGATCTGCGGCATCCCGGCGCCGGCGACGATCCGCGTGGTGCAGATCGCCCCTGGACCCATGCCGACCTTGATGCAGTCGGCGCCCGCCGCGATCAGCTCGTCGGTGCCTTCGGCGGTGGCGACGTTACCGGCGATGACCTCGACACGATGCCGGGCCTTCACCTTTTCGACCATGCGGACCACGGCTGCCGTGTGCCCATGCGCCGTGTCGACGACGATCACGTCGACGCCCGCCGCGACGAGCGCCGCGGCACGCTCGTCCGCGTCGCCAGCCACGCCGACCGCGGCGCCGACGAGGACATCCGCGTCCTTCGCACGCCGAACTTCCTCGGCCTGCTCGGCGATCGTCAGATTGCGGTGAATGACACCGAGGCCGCCGAGACGGCCGAGCGCGATCGCAAGGCGCGCGTCGGTGACCGTATCCATGGCGGCGGACAGGATCGGGATATCGAGGCGGATCTCATTCGTGAGGCGGGTCTCGGTCGAGACCTGGGTCGGGAGGATGTCGCTGCGGGCCGGGATCAGGAGGACGTCGTCGAAGGTCAGACCTTCTTTGGCGAACTTGTCCTCCCGGGTCAATCCGCCGCCCTCACCCGGGCAAGTGTATCGGCCCGGCCCCCAGTGATCACGACCCGAGAGCTAGTCGCGTTTTTGCGCGAGCTGTTGCCCAAGTGTCGGGCCACCGCGAGCCCACCCCTCGGCGATCGCGACGCGGTGCCGGCTCCAGGACCGGGCCCGCCACCAGAACACGATCGCCGCGGCCAGGCTGATGAGGCACGCTGTCGGAAACAAGACCGACTGAAGGTCCCACCAGAGCTGAAGCTGGCGTGCCACGAGAGCCATGCCGACAAATGCCAGGAGCTCCACCTCGAAGAGGAGCACCAGGAACGTGAACGCGAACGACGCCGCCCCGAACGAGCGTCTGCGGCGGTAGGGGAACGCGATGTCGATGAGGCTGCTCACGCCGCCGCGATCTTAGAGGAGGGTCGCCGCGCGCTCGGGTCCAACGCCGATCATTCCGACAGGCGCGCCGACGGTCTCCGCGATCCGATCGAGATACGCGACGGCCTTCGGCGGGAGCGCCCGGCGCTCGGTCACCCCGGTGATGGCCGTCGACCACCCTTCGAGCGTCTCGTAACACGGACGCGCGCGTTCGAGAACGAGCGTCGTCGGCATATCGGAGGTCCGCTTGCCGTCGAGCTCGTAGCTCGCGCAGAACGGGATCCGGTCGTACACGTCCAGGACGTCGAGCTTGGTGACAGCGAGCTCGGTGAAGGCGTTCAGGCGGTGCGCGTGCCGTGCTGCGACGGCGTCAAACCACCCCACCCGGCGCGGACGACCCGTCGTCGCGCCGTATTCGTGCGCGCGCTCGCGGAGCGCGGTGGCTTCCTCGCCGCGCAGCTCGGTCGGGAACGGGCCCTCGCCGACCGCGGTCGAGTACGCCTTCACGACGCCGATGACGCGGGTGATCTTCCGCGGGGGGATTCCGGCCCCAACGCTGGCGCCGCCCGCGAGGGGATTCGAGCTCGTCACATACGGGTAGATGCCCCAGTCGAGATCGCGCATCGCGCCGAGCTGGCCCTCGAGCAGCACCCGCGCGTCCTTGGCGAGCGCCGACTCCACGAGGGGGAGCGTGTCGACGATCCGGTCGCCGAGCTTCGCCGCGGCGGCGAGGACGCCGTCGGCGACCTTCTCATCGTCGAGTGGTGCGTCGCCAAAACGCTCGAGGATGGCGTTCTTCGTCGCGAGCTCCCGCTTGACGCGAGCGCGAAAGCTCTTCGGATCGCGCACCTCGTAGACCTGGATGCCATGGCGGCCCACCTTGTCCGAATACGCCGGCCCCACGCCCATGCCGGTCGTCCCGAGCTTCTTGCGTCCGCGCTCGCGCTCGTCGAGACGGTCGAGCGCGATGTGCCACGGCATGATGAGATGAGCCCGGTCGCTCACGCGGAGGTTCGCGGTCGAGATCCCGCTTCGCTCGAGGTCGGCGAGCTCGCGACAGAGGAACGCCAGGTCCACGACGCAACCCGGACCGAGCACGCAGAGCGCGTCGGGGTTGAAGATCCCGCTGGGGACGAGATGGAGCTTGAACGTCCCGTGCTGGTTGACGACGGTGTGGCCGGCGTTGTTGCCGCCCTGGAATCGGATGACCACATCCGCCTCCTGCGCCAGGAGGTCGGTGATCTTGCCTTTGCCCTCGTCGCCCCACTGGGCACCGACGATGGCCGTCACGGGCACGTATTCGAATGCTATCCCGGGCGCTGCCCCGCGACCAGCGCTCCGAGCTTCGCGAGCTCAACCAGCGTGAGGCTGCGCGATGGCTCACGGGTCCACCAGAAGCTCGCGTCCCAGTCCGGATCATCCGCGGGATGATTGCGGAAGCTGAGCGAGGCTCGCCCGAACTCGCGCTCGAACAGCATGGCCGCCCTGCGCTGGTGGTACGGGCTCGTCACGAGGATCGCGGAACGCAGATGGCGGTTTTGCATGAGCTCCGCGACGCGCTGCGCGTTCTCCTCCGTGGTCGCCGAGGTGCCTTCCACGACGATCGCGGTCGCGGGGACGCCGGCCGCGACGGCGGTGCGCTTCATGAGCTCGGCCGAGGCCACCGATTCGGGGTCGCTTGAGCCGCCGGAGAAGATGAGCACCGGTGCGTAGCCCTCTTTCCAGAGCGCGATCGCCGTTTCCACCCGGGCCCCGGTGTCACCCGATATCGCGACGATCGCGTCGGCCTTCGCGAGTGGATCGGTGAGATCGAGCCAATGGCCGATTCCGACCAGGACGGCAACGATCGAGATCGCGCCCACGAGTACACCGAAGAAAAAGCGTCTCACAGGGGTCGCGGGTGCAGGAAAGGGGCCGGTCGATCAGTTCGCGGCGATCGGATTCGGCGCGGTGCGTCGTGCCTCGAAGCACTCGGAGCAATAGACGGGCCGGTCCGTCCGCGGGGCGAAGGGAACCTGGCCGGGGCGGCCGCAGTTCGAGCACACGATGTCGTGCATGCTCTGAGCTCTGGCCGCGGCGCGCTCGGCCTTTGCGCGTCGCCGGCAATCGGGGCAGCGCTGCGGCTCATGGAGCAAGCCTTTCTGCGCGTAAAACTCCTGCTCGCCCGCGGTCCACACGAAGGAATTCCCGCACTCGCGGCAGACCAGGTCCTTGTCGGTCAACGTCATCGCCATTCGCGCGCTCCCCCGGCGGAATCCTATGCCGGGGCGTCAAATGCCGCTTGGCCCAGGCCGCGGCGGCGCGGCCGCGTGCCGCGCCGCCACGCCACCGCATGGCTCAGGGTGCGGTGATCGAACCGAAGAGCCCGTCCGTCTCGTCGGTCGGGCCGGCCGTGAAGAAGAGCGTGTTCGTCGGCCCGTTGTTGACTGTCCCATGGCCGAACTGCAGCGCCCACAGGCCGTCGATCGAGATCGACTCACCGTCGGTGCCCCGCAGCTCGCCGCGGTGCTCGAACTTTCCGTTCGCCATTTCTTCGTAGGCGTTGATCTGCCCGTCGCCGAAGTTGCCGACCAGGAGAACGCCGCTGAAGCGACCGAAGTCGGCGGGAGCGAGCGCGAGTCCCCACGGTGCGTTGAGCTGACCGTGCTGCGCGACACGAGCGAGCAGCAGGCCGGACGTGTCGTAGACGTCGACGAATCCCTTCCCCTGCCCGTGGATCTCGTCAACGGCATCGGGGCCCTGCTTGGCATACGTCACGAAAACTCGCGAGCCGATCGTCTGAATCCCGAATGGCGCATAGCCGGAGGGCAGATCCGGGTCGACGAATGCACCGGCGCCCGTCACGAGGTTGAAGCTCGAATCGAATACGTCGACGCGGCCGTTGTGGAAGTCGGTCGCATAGAAGCGGTCGCCCGCGCCCGTCGTCGCGAGCGCGAGGCCCTTGTAGATCGCGCCGACCGCGGAGCGATCGGCAAGGACGATCGTCTGGTTCCCTTGGGCGGGAAGCCAGCCGCGGACCTGGCCCGCTTCGGTGTCGAAGACGAATCTGGCGCGCGCCCCGGCGGCCCAGAAGACCGCACCGGTCGGGTGGACGGGAACCTGAACGACGAGCGGAACGATCGAGCCGTCGGCTCGGTAAAGGGTCGAAAGGCTCGTGCCGTTGTCGGCGACCCACCAGGGCGTCGCCGGTCCGGCGACCAGACCCCAGGCGTTGACGAGGTTCGGATCGGTCCTCGGCGCCGCGCCCGCGACGTTCGAGACGAGCGGGTGGACGCTGTATTCCTTGTCCGCGCCGGCAGCCGCGGGCACGGGCCGCAGCGAAAGCGCCAGGACGATCGCGAGAGGTAGCGAGAAGAGTTTTTGCCAGCCGAGTTTCATAGCCGCCTCCATTTCCCTCTGTAGTTCGAGCACGTGGGGAAATGGATCACGCCGTTACGGCAACAAGGCGCCTTCCGCGGCGGCGGTGAGCCGGAGTCCCTCCGCGAGCGCGGTCATTGGTCTCCAGAGTCCTTCGCGGGCGGCCTTCGTCGGATCCACACAGCCACGCAATACCTCGGCCGGTCGAGCGGGCGCCCTCCGGATGCCGGGTGGAGGTCCGAGGACCGACGTGAGCGCGGATACGAGCGCGTTCACGCTCGTCGCGATGCCGGTGCCGATGTTGTAGACGCCGGTGTGCTTTCCGGCGAGCGCGGCCAGGATCGATTCGACGACATCGGCGACGTACACGTAGTCGCGTTCGTAGCGGCCGTCGCCGAATAGGGTGATCGGCTCGCGGCGCTTCCAACAGCCAACGAAGATCGCGATCACCCCGCCCTCGAGGTCCGTGCGCTGGCGCGGGCCATAGATGTTGGCAAGCCGCAGGGTTACCGACCGAAGGCCGGCGGACTCGACCAGCTTCTCAGCTTTCGCTTTGAACCGTCCGTAATTCGATCGCGGATCTATCGGGACCCCCTCGCTCGCGCATACCGGCGTCTCCCCGTAGATCGCGCCTCCCGTCGAGATGTTCACGAAGATCGAGACGTGAAGCTGGCGGGCCATCTCCAGCACGTTGTAGGTGCCTTCGACGATGACGCGCTCGTAGAGGTCCTCCTTCTCCATCGACTCGACGACCTTGGTCTTCGCGGCGCAGTGGACGACGCCGTCGATCCGTTGGCCGGCGAGCGCGCGCTCGAGCGCGGCGGATTCCCCAACATCGGCGATGCATAGCGTGGCGCGCGGATCGAGATTCGCGCGGTTGCCCGTCGAAAGATCGTCGACGACAACGACCTCGTCACCGCGCGCGAGGAGCGCATCGACGACGTGGCTACCGAGGAAACCCGCGCCGCCGGTCACGAGGACTCTCAAGGTGGTGCCGAGATTACGCAGTTGGGAGTCGTGCGGTTGTCCACCGATCTTGAAGTTGGTGGAGCCGCGGTGGACGAGTTGGTGGAGAAGATGATGGACAGAGGTCCTTCCGTGCGGCCCAATGTCCCGCGCGAGAGAACTGTCGGCGAGCTCCCGCCGGGCAGCGCATTGGGGATGTGGTCGATGCCGACAGAACGGGATTCCGGTCGTCGCCTGCGCGTGGCGCTTAGGCGATTAGAACGCCTGTTCATAATGGTCCCGTGACCCTCGAGGCCCGCGTGGCTGACCGGCAGGTGCCTTTCGACGAGGCTGCCGAGCAGCACGTCATCGGAAGCCTGCTCATCGATCGCGACGCCATCTTCAAGGTGGCGGACCTGCTTCGCGTCGACGACTTCTACGCCCCGCGTCACCAGCGGATCTATGCCGTCGCGCAGGCGCTTCTCGAGCGGCGCGAGCGCATCGATCCGCTCACCATCCAAATGGAGCTCGCGAGGCGCGAGGAGCTCGATCGTGCCGGCGGCCAGGCCTACCTCCGCGCGCTCGCCGAGAGCGTCCCCACGGCCGCCGAGATCGAGCGGTACGGCCGCATCGTCCGCGACCGCGCCATCCTGCGGCGCCTGCTTGGCGCGGCCACGTCAATTGCGGCGGACGCGTACGACGAGCCGACCGACATCGCGCTCGCGCTCGACCGCGCCGAGCAACGGCTCTTCGCACTCCGCGACGAGTCCGCGAATGCTCAGCTCCGCCACATCACCGCCTCACTGCAATCCAACTACGAGCACCTGACCGACCGCATGGAGCGTCCCTTCGAGGTGAGCGGGATCCCCTCGGGCTTCCGCGAGGTCGACTATTACACCGAGGGCTTCACCGTCGGCGACCTCATCGTGCTCGCGGCGCGGCCGTCCGTCGGCAAGACGAGCCTCGCCCTCGGGATGAGCTTCAACATCGCGCGGCGCGGCCATCCGGTGCTCCTCTTCTCACTCGAGATGGACGCAAAGCAGATCGTCTCGCGCTACCTCGCGCTGAACTCGCGCATGGATCTCCTCGCGCTTCGGACCGGGAACATCATCGACACCGACGCGGCGGCGGCGCTCCACGGTCTGCCCGTGTTCATCGACGACACGCCGGGCATCTCGATCATGGAGCTGCGAACGAAGGCCCGCCGCGCGAGCACGCACGAGAAGATCGAAGTGATCATCGTCGACTACATCCAGCTCATCCGCACCGGCGAGGACGACGAGAACCGCGTTCAGGAGATCGCGACGATCACGCGGAATTTGAAGTCGCTCGCGCGCGAGCTCGGCGTGGTCGTCATCGGACTCTCGCAGCTGTCTCGCGCCGCGGGCGACTCCGGCGGCGAGCCGAAGCTCTCGACCCTTCGTGAGGGCGGTAGCTTGGAGCAAGACAGCGACATCGTCATCATG
>Ga0209806_1001111_pt1 | contig 17997 bp, 17 predicted proteins | sample GraSoiAngelo_152_FD_186166 | JGI IMG/M metagenome (GOLD analysis project Ga0209806, IMG submission 186166) | Grasslands soil microbial communities from the Angelo Coastal Reserve, California, USA - 14_1009_12_30cm (SPAdes) (version 2) | ecosystem: Environmental > Terrestrial > Soil > Grasslands ... | reverse complement strand
CCGGACGATCGAGGCGACCGGCCGGACGCTGGGCGAGGCCGTGGCCGACGTGGCCGCGCGCTACCCCGCCCTCGCGCCCCGGCTCCGGGACAAGGAGGGCAAGCCCTATCCCTTCGTCAACTTTTACCTGAACGACGAAGACGTCCGCTTCCGCGGCGGCTTCGCCGCCCCCGTCCAGGACGGCGACGAGGTGACGGTCATCCCGGCAATCGCGGGGGGTTGAGCCCCCCACCCCAGCCTGACTTGCCCTGACACGTATGGACTTGCAGCTGACTGACAAGACGGCCGTCGTGACGGGCTCCACCGCGGGGATCGGCCTTGCCATTGGTCAGGCCCTTGCCCGCGAGGGAGCGACGGTCGTCGTGAATGGACGCACGGAGCCCCGCGTGCGGGCCGCCGTCGAGGACGTGCGTCGGGCGGCCCCCGGGGCGCGGGTCTCGGGTGTCGCGGCGGATCTGGGTACCGCCGCGGGCGTGGCCGCCCTGATCGCCCGCGTCCCAGCCACCGACATTCTCGTCAACAATCTCGGCGTTTACGCCGCCAAGCCCTTTCCCGACATCACAGATGCCGAGTGGTTGGCCATCTTCGAAACCAATGTCCTCAGCGGAGTGCGGCTGGCGCGTCACTATTTGCCGGCAATGTTAGCGCGAGACTGGGGGCGGGTGATCTTCATGTCGAGCGAGTCCGCGGTGCAGATTCCCGCCGAGATGATCCATTATGGTGTCACGAAGATCGCACAGGTGGGGCTGGCGCGCGGGCTCGCCGAAACGACGGCAGGGACCGGCGTCACCGTGAACTCGGTGCTCGCCGGGCCCACCCGATCGGAAGGGGTCGCGGGATTCGTCGAGCAGCTCGCTCGGCAGCGGGGCGTCGGAGCACAGGAGGTGGAGCGCGAGTTCTTCCAGACCGCCCGTCCTTCGTCCTTGCTGCGGCGGTTCGCCAGCCCGGACGAGGTCGCCGCCCTGGTCGCATTCGTCGCGAGCCCACTCTCTTCCGCGACGAACGGCGCCGCGCTGCGGGCCGACGGCGGCGTCGTGCGGGCGGCGCTCTAGATGAAAGCCATCCGAGTTCATACGCCGGGCGGCCCGGAGGCGCTGCGCTACGAGGACGTCCCGCAGCCCGCTGCCGGTCCCGGTGAGGTGCTCGTGAAGATCGAGGCTGCCGGCGTGAACTTCATCGACGTGTACCAGCGCAATGGGCATTACAAGGTCCCGGTGCCCTTCACACTGGGACTGGAAGCTGCCGGCACCGTGGCCGCCGTCGGCGTGGGGGTCGCCGAGCCCAAAGTCGGGGACCGCGTTGCCTACACCACGGTCCTCGGTGCGTATGCGGAGTACGCCGTCGTGCCGGCCGACCGGGTCGTGAGGCTCCCCGACGGCGTCAGCGCCAAGCAAGGCGCCGCAGCGATGCTCCAGGGTTTGACGGCGCACTACCTCGCGACCACGACCTATCCGTTGAAGTCGGGAGATGCTTGCCTGGTGCACGCGGCCGCCGGGGGCGTGGGCCTGCTCCTGTGTCAGATCGCGAAACTGCGGGGCGCACGCGTCCTGGGCACCGTCTCGACACGCGAGAAGGCCGCGCTGGCACGAGGGGCCGGCGCCGACGAGGTCATCCTCTACACCGAGCAGGACTTCGAAGCGGAAGTGAAGCGACTGACGAGCGGAGTCGGACTGCAGGTGATCTACGACTCCGTCGGCAAGACGACGTTCGAGAAGGGCCTGAATTGCCTCGCCCGCCGGGGGATGATGGTGCTGTACGGCCAGTCGAGCGGACCGGTGGGGTTGTTCGACCCTCAAGTGCTGAACCAGAAGGGTTCCCTCTTCCTTACCCGTCCCACGATCGTGCACTACATCGCAACGCGCGCCGAGCTGCTCGCACGGGCGGACGAGGTGCTGGGCTGGATCCAGCGCGGCACGCTGAAGCTCCGCATCGAGCGCGAGCTCCCGCTCGCGCAGGCGGCGGAGGCGCACCGGTTGCTCGAAGCACGGCAGACCACGGGGAAGGTGTTGCTGATTCCTTAACTCTAGTCACGGGGAGTTGCCGGATGACGTTGCCTACCCGTCCGCTCGGCTCGAGCGGACTCGACATCACGACCGTCGGCTTCGGCGCGTGGGCGATCGGCGGCGGCGGCTGGGCGTTCGGCTGGGGCCCGCAGGACGACGCCGACTCGCTCGCCGCGATGCGTCGCGCGCTCGAGCTGGGAGTCAACTGGATCGATACCGCCGCGGTATACGGCCTCGGCCATTCCGAAGAGCTGGTCGGGCGTCTCCTGCGGGAGCTGCCGGCGCGTGCACGGCCGCTCGTGTTCACCAAGTGCGGGCTGGTATGGGACGAGCGCAACCGCATGGCGGAAGCGCAGCGGGTGCTCCGGCCGGACTCCATCCGGAAGGAGTGCGAAGCGTCGCTCCGCCGGCTCGGCGTCCAACAGATCGACCTGTATCAGTTTCATTGGCCCGACGAGACGGGGACGCCCGTGGAGGATTCCTGGCAGACGATGGTGCGGCTCGTGGAGGAAGGCAAAGTGCGGGCCGCGGGGGTGTCGAACTTCGATGTCCCGCTGCTCGAGCGCTGCGAAGCGATCCGGCACGTGGATTCGCTGCAGCCGCCGTTCTCCCTGATCCGGCGCGACGCCGCGGGGCGCGAGATTCCCTGGTGCGCGGAGCACGAGACCGGCGTCATCGTTTACAGCCCGATGCAGTCGGGTCTCCTGACCGACAACTTCGCCGCCGCGCGCGTCGCGGCGCTGGCTCCGGACGACTGGCGCCGCCGCAGCCCCCAGTTCCAACAGCCGGCCCTCGGCAAGAACCTCGCGCTGCGTGACGGGCTCAAGCCGATCGCCCGCCGTCACGGCACGACGGTGTCGGCGGTGGCGGTCGCCTGGACGCTCGCATGGCCGGGGGTCAGCGGGGCGATCGTCGGCGCGCGCACGGCGGCGCAGGTGGACGGCTGGATCGGCGCGGCCACGCTCGAGCTCACGGCGGCGGATCTCGACGAGATCGCCGCGGCGATCACGCGGACGGGCGCGGGCGCGGGCCCGACGCACCCGGTGGCGAGCGGCGTGACGGGCCGCTGAGCCCGGGAGGACCCGCGCCCGCGTTATATTTCCTGCGGCGCAGGCTCACCCGCGCCTCGCACCGGGAGCGGTCCGGCATGTCGGCCGGACCTAGGCGTTGCCCAATCGGCCCCCCGGCGGCGGTCATCCAACAATGGGAGCATCCCATGTCTTCGCAACGCAACGATCTCCAGCACAGCGCCGTGGTCGTCATCGACATGGCGAACGATTTCGTCTATCCCGGTGGCGTGATTGCCGAGGCCGGCGGTCCCGACTACCGGCAGCGTGCCCAGCGCATCATCGCCCCCCTGGGCCGGCTGCTCGCCGCGGCACGGCGCGCGGGCGTCACGGTCGTGTATGCGACCGACGCCCACACGCCCGGCGACAGCGAGCTCCGGAAGTGGCCGCCGCACGCCATGGCCGGCACTTGGAACGCCGAGATCGTCCCCGGGCTCGCGCCTGAGCCAGGAGACGTCGTGCTCGGCAAACAGACGTACAGCCCGTTCCTGAATCCGGCGTTCGAGCGCGCGCTGCAGGAGCGGGGGCTGACCCGGCTCTACATCACGGGCTTGCACACCGATTGCTGCGCGCGCCACACCTCGGGCGACGCCTTCCAGCGCGGGTACGACCTCGTGTGGGTGACGGATGCGCTCCAGGCGTTCACCGACGAGGCGCATCAGACCGGCCTCGAGTACTTCAAGACCTGGTACGCGAACGACCCGGCGCGACAGCTCAGGACGGTTGACGAGCTGGTGGGAGAGTGGACGGCTGTGCCGGAGCCGGCGGTAGCGTAGGCCGCGTTTGTCGCTGGGCGGCGCGCACCCACACTCGCACTTCCGGGAGCGTGGGCCGCGTGCCGCCCCGGACCACCTTCCACACCGAGTCGGGGTCGGAGCGGGCGAGGTCCTCGATGCTCGCGAACCCGCCGCCGATCAGGGCGGCCGCGTGCACGGTACCGATGCCTCGCAGCGTCACGAGGCGGGCCGCCTCGCGTGCCAGGCGGGCGTCCTCCGGGCTCAGGTTGGCCCGGTAGGCGAGCTCGGCCACGGGGCTCTGCGCCACGCGGAACACGTTCTCCCACCCGGCCGCCCGCAATCGCGAGGTCACCGCGTTCGTCACACCCGGCAGATCGCGCAGCGCCGGCGTCGTGGAGCTCACCGTCCAGTGGTCGATGCCGCTGAGCACGAGGACGACGAAAGCCGCGGAGGCGAGGAGGGTACGGCGCGTCGTGCGCGGCACGAGCAGGTAATAGAGCGACCAGACCTCGAGCGCGAAAAACGGGAAGCCGATAAACCCCACCAGTGGCATCTCGAAGATCTTCCAGTGCTCGAGGAAGGGCACGGTGTAGATCCAGCGGCCTCGCGCCAGGGCATTGAACGATTCCCACAGCGCGCCGGCGAAGAGCCCCGCGGCCATGAGCCGTGCGATGCGCCCCCAGCTACCGCGTGCGATGTCCGCGAACAGCGAGCGCTCGCGGTCGCGCCGATACAGCAGCGGCTCGGCGGTGAGCCAGACCGCCCCCCAGGTGAGCGGGTAGAGATAGCGCGGGAAGGTCAATACGGCGGCGAGCAGTCCCCACCCCACCCAGCCGGCGATGTCCAGGTGTCGCGGCTCGAGGGCGAGCGTGCGGGACCGCACATCGCGCCACACCCCCAGCCGGTCCAGCACGCGCTCGGGCAGCAGCACGGCGGGCACGACCGTCGCGAGCGACACGAGGATCCCGAGCCAGCGCTCGACCCGGCCCGCCGGGAGGAAGACGTAGTACCAGTCCCGCAGCCGAAAGTTGATCGCCTCGAACAGCAGCCAGATCACCGCCGACCACCACAGCATCACCGCCAACTCGCGGGGCCGAGTCAGTAGCGACTCACCACCCAGCACCACCACCACCTCGTCGAGGATGACGAGGGTCGGGTACCACGCCAGGACGTAGAACCAGGTGGGGACGGGGGGAATCTCGTAGCCGCGCAGCAGGACGGCGGCGATCAGCACGAGCGCCGCCGTCGCGAGTCTCACCCGAGTCAATGCGGCAGTCGCGGCCGCAGGTAGCCGTAGGTCCACGTTCCCACCAGGGCGGCGATGCACACCACCGCCATCACTCCAACGCCAGCGCCTATCAGGGCGAACAACGGCCCGGGGCACGCGCCCACGATTCCCCAGCCCAGTCCGAAGAGCGCCCCACCGGCGACGTAACGCACGCCGCGCCCCATTACCTTGGGCGGAATCGCGATCGGCTCACCGGCGAGCGAGCGCGCCGGGAGACGCTTGAGGAGTGCGAACCCCGGCGCCGCGACCGCGAGCGCCGAGGCGAATACGAGATAGAGGTAAAGGCCCTTGAAGCGGAGCGCCTCCTCGATGCGGTACCACGACACGAGCTCACCCTTGGTCAGGACGACCCCGAACAACACTCCAACGACGAAGTAGGCCGTCATCGCGAAACGAGCACGGGCAGCAGGAAGAAGCTCGCCGCCGCCCCGGCGGCGAAGAACGAGATCACCGCGATGAGGGACGGCAGCTGGAGGTCCGCGAGCCCCGTGATGCCGTGGCCCGATGTGCAGCCCCCGGCGTAGGCGGTCCCGAAGCCGATCAGGAACCCGCCGCCCACCATCATGAGGAAACCTCGCAGTGTCAGCAGCACGTGCCAGTTGAACAGCTCCCGCGGCACGAGCCCGGAGAAGTCCCTGATGCCGAGGGTCGCGAGCGAAGTTACCGCGGCGGCCGTGATGGCGACGGGGTGGGGATTCGCAAGGAGCACGCCGCCCACGAAGCCGCCCGCCACCACGCCGAGGATGAACACGAGGTTCCACAAGCCCGAGCGCCGCCAGTCGTACTTGAAATACGGGATGTTTCCGGGCACGAGCGCGGCACAGAGATGCCGCAAGTTCTGCGATACGCCGAATTGCTTGTTGCCGATCGCCAACAGACCCACCGCGACGAGGCCCACGAGTGGGCCAGTCAGGTACCACGGCCAGGCTCGATGCAATAGCTCCGTCATCGCGTCTGCTCCTGCTCGAGCCGCTCACCCAGCTCCATGAGGGTATCAATACAAACCTGCGCGTCGGCCAGGGTGGAGCGGAAGTTCGTGACGCACCCCCGGAGCGCGAACGTGCCGTCGAGCGTCGTTCCTGAGACGAACATCCGTCCGTCGCGATGGGTGCGGTCGAGCAGCGTGCGGTTGAAGGCGTTCGGGTCTCCTCGCCTCGGCACGTACCGCAGACAGAAACAGCTCAGGTCCGAAGGAGCGAGCACCTCGAGTCGCGCATGCTTGCGCGCCAGTCGCTCGATCTCGCGCGCCACGGCGATGTCGCTTCGCCACAGCTCCCGGTAGCGCTCGACTCCCACCGCCTGCATCACCGCCCAGACCTTGAGCGCCCGGAACTCTCGGGTGAGCTGGGGGCCCAGATCGGAAATCCAAACCGGGCCTTCGAGATACGAATCCTGCTCGAGCGTGAGGTATTCGGCGCGGTGCGCGAACATGGCGCGCAACGTCGCCGGGTCACGCACCAGCGTCGCGCCTGCCTCGTACGGGACGTAGAGCCATTTGTGGGGATCGAGGGCGACCGAATCGGCCCGCTCGATGCCGCGATACAGCGGCGCGAGCTCGGGGAGCGCGGCACCGACCGCGCCGTAGGCGCCGTCCACGTGGAACCAGCAACCGTGTTCCTGCGCCACCTCGGCGAGCCCGGCGAGTGGGTCCACGACACCGGTGTTCACGGTCCCGGCGCTGGCCACCACGCAAACCGGTCCGAGCCCCGCGCTCCGATCGGCCGCGATCATCTCGCGCAACGCCGCCACATCCATCCGGTACTCCCGGTCCACGGGCACCAGGCGCAGCGCGTCGGTGCCGAGGCCGAGCAGCTCGACGGCGCGGCGGACGCAGGAGTGGGCTTCGGTCGACGCATAAATGGCGGGCTGGCGGGCGGCGGCCCGTACGCCGCGGCGGCGCGTACCGGGGAGCTTGGCTTCGCGACACGCGGCGAGGGCGACCAGGTTCGCCATGGACCCACCGCTCACCAAGAGCCCGCTCGCGCCCCGCGGCAGCCCCACGAGCTGTGCGAGCCAGTCCATTACCGTCAGCTCTACCTGGATCGCGATCTGGCTCGTCCCGGCGCAGTTGTTCTTGAGCGCGGTGGCGATCAGGTCGGCCGCGATGCCCACAGGGTGCGGCGGCGAGTTGATGAATCCCCACCAGCGACGCTGGCCGACGCCAAGGGGATAGGCCACGACGTCGCGCTCGATGCGATCGAGAATCTCGCCGGCGGGGGCGCTGCGCTCCGGCAGCGGTTGGGCGCGGAGCGCCGCGACGACCGCGTCCGGCGGGCGCGTGTACGCGGGCATGTCGGGGACGCGCTCCCAGTGTCGTGCCGCGATGTCCGCGGCGTGCCCCAGGAGCTCGCGGAAGGCCTGCGCGTCGAGATCCGGGGCGGCACGCTGCGGCGCCGTTTTCATCGCGTGCTCCCGCTCGCCGCCGGGACCGGCCGGAACAGCAGATCCTGGTAGTCGAAGCTGAAGTCCGCGAGCGGCGACACGGCCGCCATCTGGAACCGATCGATGGCCCCGTCCGGAGTGAGCGCGAAGGTCACGTACGCGTCCTCGAGGTGCTGCGTGCGCCAGCGCGCGACGAACGTGTCATACTGCCAGTGCTCGAGGTCGCCCACGAACGCGGGCGAGCGGCCGAACCGGAGGACGAGCCGGCCGTTCTCCAGTGCCACGGCGGCGTCGCCATACAGCTCGTCGCGGTACGGGCCCGCGTACCTGGCGAGCGGCAAGGACGGCTGAGAGACCGAATCCCTGCCTGCGCGCGTGGCCTTGAGTGCCGAGTCGGCCTGGGCCCGGGCGATCTGGCCGGCCTGGGCGAACGCCGCCACCCAGTCTCCCCGCGGCCGCGGCGCGCCCAGCAGGTCGTCGAGCAGCCGGTACGTGAGCGCGGCCATCAGATCGGACTCCGAGTTGGTGAGGATCACCAGCCCGAGCTTCTCGGCCGGCACGAGCGTGATCTGCGACGACATGCCGGCGAGCCCGCCGGTGTGTGAGACGATCTTCCGTCCCTGATAGTCCCGCAGCCGCCAGCCCAGCCCGTACTCGGCAAAGTTGGCCCGCAGCGCGGCGAGAGGCGGCGGGGGGTCCGCGATCGGCAGGATGGTCTGGCCCGACCACATCTCGCGCGCCTGTCGTTCGCTGAACAGCCGTCCGCCCGCGTAGCGGCCCGAGTCGAGCCGGCAGACGAGCCAGCGCGCCAGATCCGTCGCGTTGGACGCGACCCCGCCGGCCGGAGAAATGTTGTCGACCGAATCGAGCGGGACGGGCTGCAGCTTGCCGTCTTCGAGCGCGTGGGGCGTGGCGGCGTTGCGACTGGACGTGAAGAAGGCCGTGGTCGTCCCGGACTCGGACATGCCGAGCGGTGTGAAGATGCGATTCTTCACGACGTCGTCCCAGCTCTGACCGGCGGCTGCGGGGAAGATCTCGCCCGCAACGATGTAGAGCACGTTGTCGTACGCGTACGCGCTGCGGAAGCTCGACACGGGCCTGGCAAACCGGATCCGGTAGGCGATCTCGGCGCGGTTGTAGCTCGAGTGGAACCACAGGAGGTCGCCGGCGCCCAGCCCGAGGCCGCTCCGGTGCGTCACGAGATCGCGCACCGTGAGCTCACGTGTCACGTACGGGTCGTACAGCTGGAAGCCCGGCAGGAACTTCGTTACCGGATCGTCCCAGGAGAGCTTCCCCTCGTCGGCCAGGAGTGCGAGCGCGGCGGTAGTGAACGCCTTGGTGTTCGACGCGATCTGGAACAGCGTGTGGGCGTCCACGCGGGCCGTGTCACCCAGGGTGCGCACGCCGTAGCCCTTGGCGAACAGCACCCGACCGCCCTTCACCACGGCGATAGCGGCGCCCGGAGTCCGAAGCACCTGGAGTCCGCGGGCGACGTAGGCGTCGAAGTCCTTCTGGCGGAAATCCTGGGCAGGAAGAGCCGGCGCCAGAGTGGCGAGCGCCAGAGCGGCAACGACGGTGACTCGCACGGTGATCCCTATTCTCCCAGAGAGAGACGCAGCACCACGTTTCGGCCGGGGTCGAGCGCGAACTCCTTGTAGCGGCTCAGGAAGCTGCGGTAGCTCACGTTGGTCGCGTTGCGAACCGCGAGATCCACGTGGCAGATCCGGCCGAGCAGCGGCCGCACGAAGCCGGCCGAGAGATTGAGCAGCGTGTAGCCGCCGGTCGGGATGTCGAGCGGGTCGAGGCGGGTCTGCCGCGTGGCGGCCTCGACCTCGGCACCCGCGTAGGCGCGGTCGGCCCAGCTCAGTCCCGTGCCGTGCAGCTCGGCGCCCAGCGCCGCGCGTGCGGGCGGCACGAGCGGCAGCGGCTCGTTGGTCGCTCGATTGGTGCCGCGCACGGCGTCCGCGCGGGCGCGCAGCGTGAGCGGGGCGGCGACTTCGACTTCGGCCGCGGCCTCGCCGCCCAGGAGCTGCGCGTTCGTATGCTGGTAGCGGTACGCCCGCAGCGAGTCAGTGGGTGTGACGTGCACGAACGAGTCCGTGGGTGTGATGTAGATGAATCGTCCGATTGCGTTGCGGTAGCCCGCGAGCTCGACGCGGACGCGCGCGCCCTGCCAGCGCACTCCGGCGTCGAGGTTCGTCCCCGCCTCCGGCTCGAGGCCGGGGTCTCCGATCTCGTAGCGCGCCTCGCCCAGGTGCGGTCCGTTGGAGAACAGCTCGAACAATGTCGGCGCTCGCCAGGCGCGGCCGAGGTTCGCCGTCAGGGCCACCGCCGCCGCGGGCCGGTACACGACGCCCAGGGTGCCCGAGAGGGCCGTGTAATCGCGCGTCTCGTCCGGCACGCCGAGCGCCGCATTCGAGTCGGCCGTGAGCCGTCGCCGGTCGATCCGCCCGCCCGCCAGCACGCTCACGCGCCCCAGCCCGGCTTCTTCGAAGGCGAACACGGCGGCCGAGCGGACGCGCGCGTCGGGAACGAGCGGGATCCGCCCGCGTGTGTCGTTGGTCTGGTAGAAGCCCGACGCCCCGAGTATGCCGCGGACGCGCGTGCCCAGCGTGTGATGGGCCAACACGTCGACGGTGAGCGTGTTGAGCAGCAGGTCGAACGCGGTCCCTTCGAGCGGGGCGCCGCTCGGGCTCGTAGCGGTGTCCGACACTTCGATGAGCGAGTGGCGCTGCCATTGCGCCTTCGTTTCGAGCCGCACCCCCCCCAGCAGGTAGTCGCCCGCGAGCTGCACCCGGTCGTCGGACAGCTTGCGCTCGGGACCGCCTGTCTCTCCCGTCGCGGGTCCCTCGGCCTCGAGCAGCTTGAACTCGCCGCCGTAGCGGGTGTAGCGCAGCGTCGTGCTGCCGCGCGCACCGCGTGTGCCGACGGCCGCTTCCCCCGACAGCGCGCTGAACCCCGTGTTGTCGAGCTCACCGGCGGGCGTATGGAGGCTGCTTGCGAATCGGCCGATACCGAACAACCGCCAGCCCCAGCCGCCGCTCGCTCCTTCCACTCGTGCGACGCCCTCCAGCTCGGTGTTGTTCGACGCTCCCGAGATCTCGAAGCCGGTGCGCGTCGCGCGGGGCCCGCCGTTGGCGTCCGGCAGCTCTTCGGGAATCACGTTCACGACGCCGCCCAGGGCATCGGACCCGTACAGCACGCTCGCGGGTCCTCGGATCAGCTCCACCCGCTGCGCCAGCCGGGCGTCTACGGAAGGACCGTCCTCGTCGCTCCAGGAGTAGTCTTCGAGGCGGCCACCGTCCTCGAGCACCAGCACGCGCGGCCCGGCGAGCCCGCGGATGACGGGCTTGCCGATCTGCTGCCCCGTGGTGAGGGCGTTGATCCCGGGGAGCTCGGCGAGCGCATGGGCGAGCGACACGCTCTGCGCGCGGCGCAGCCGGTCCTCGGAGAGCGCCTCGGTCGGGAGCGGTGACGAGAGGACGTCGAGCGGCGCGCGGGTCGCCGTGACGGTGACCGGCTCGACCCACACGGACGTCCGCTCCAAGGTGAGATCCAGCGTGGTCGGCCCACTCACCGTCACTGGTCGCGCCAGGGGCGCGGACCCCAGGCGGCGGACGCTCACCGTGTAGCTCCCCGTCGGGATGTCGGCGAAATGAAACCGGCCGTCGGTCCGGGTGAGCGCCACGCGGTGCAGCTCGACGACTACAACGGTGGCACCCGCGACCGCATGGCCATCCGGGTCCACGACCCGACCCGACAACGTGTCATCTGCGAGCAGTAATGCGAGCAGCGCCAGCGCACCGAACGTCACTCAGTGTCCCCTCGGAAGGTCCGGGCTCGCAGCTTACCGTACCTCGAGGAGCGTGGCAAGTCGTTTCGGAGCGCTTACTCTTTGTCGTATTTCAGGGCGAGCTTGAGCTGTACCAGCGCGACGTCGATCGCGCGGATCGCCTTCACGCGGTGGCCACCGAAGTCGTGCGCGGCGCGCTCCAGATGCAGCCGGGCGGCCTCGAGCGCGCGGATCGCGGCCATGATCTGCGGGTGCGGCTCCTGAACGACGGCGGGAGCGGGGTGGGTCGGCTTGTGAGGCTGTGCGGCGGCAGCGAGCGGTAGGGTGAGGACGGCAGTGAGTGTGGCGACGGCGATGAAGCGGGCGAGCCTGGCGGGCATGGTGCCTCCTTTAGACGCTTGACCTCCCTCCCGCAGGGACCGTCACGAGTCTCCGGCAGCCCGCTTATACATCCAGTACTCGGGCCCGGCCTGCGCCTCCGGCCAGTCGGCCAGGTGCTCCTGGCCGCGCCACGGTTCGGCGTCGCAGTGGAGATCCCCGCGCCACGCCGCGTCGTCGTCGGCCCAGTCGTCCGGTCGCCAAGACTGTGTCATAGGCCATTCCCAGTCGCAAGGCGTGTGCCGGGCGGGGGGGCGTGCGGGCCAAGTCGCTCCGTGCTATAAGGATAGGGGGCCGATCGGCCGGGACGGGCGGCGCCAAGGGGCTGTTGCGGAGTCGGGCGCAGTGCCGCGCTCCGACACTAACATCCAGCGTGACCGCGATCACCATGCGCCTGCGCGTGACGTACCACCTCGCCTGCTCCAGCCGGCTCGCGGCCGCGACGGCGCGGGACATCGCGTTCGAGCAAACCGTCGAGCTCCCGGCCGACTCCGTGTCCCCGGAAGTCGCGGCGCAGGTCGCGGGGCGCGTCGAGTCGGTCGAGTCGCTCGGCCGCGGTCGCTCCCGTGCAGTGATCTCATTCGACCCGCTCGCCGTGTGCGGCGACCTGCCCCAGCTCCTGAACCTCCTGTTCGGCAATATCTCGTTCAAATCGGGAATTCTGATTGCGGATCTCGAGTGGCCCGACGAGCTGCTCGCCGCGCTGCGCGGCCCCAGGCTCGGCATTGCGGGGTTGCGCGAGCTCACCGGCGTGCGCGGGCGACCCCTCCTCTGCACGGTGCTCAAGCCGCTCGGGTGCTCGGCTCGTCGGCTGGCGGAGCTGGCTTATGGATTCGCTCGTGCAGGTGTCGATCTCATCAAGGACGACCACGGCCTGGTGGACCAAGCGCCCGCGCCGTTCGGCGAGCGGCTGGAGCGCTGTCAGGAAGCGGTCGCGCGGGCCAACGGCGAGACCGGGGGGAACACGCTGTACTTCCCGAACGTCACGAGCGTCGCATCCGTCATGTCCGACCGCGCCGGCGCCGCACGACGCGCGGGCTGCCGCGGCGTCTTGGTCAACGCGCTCCCGGCGGGCCTAGGTGCCGTGGGCGAGATCGCCGCGACCACGGGGCTCGCGATCATGTCGCACCCCGCGCTCGCGGGTGCGTTTTTCCAGCCGGATCACGGCTTCGCGCCCGCAGTGCTGTTGGGAGACGTGTTCCGGGTCGCGGGGAGCGACGCGGTGATCTATCCCAACGTCGGGGGGCGGTTTACGTTCTCGGCAGCGACCTGCGCCGCGATCAACGCACGGCTGCGGGGGCCGCTCGGGCGGGTGGCACCGGCGTTTCCGGCGCCGGGAGGCGGGATCGACGCAGCGCGGGTGCCGCACTGGATCGAGCGCTACGGCGCGGACACGATCTTCCTGATCGGCGCGAGCCTGTACGCGCAGCCCGACCCGATCGCGGCTGCAGGACAGGTGGTCGCGGCGGTGAAACGACATTCCCATGGATGACCGATCGAAGGTCCTCAAGTTCGGCGGGTTTCGCTGGGACGGGGTCCCCGTGCACGAGTACAAGACTGGAGACGTGCCGTACCGGGACGTCACCCGTCAGACGCTGCTGGGGGAAGGCGTCGGCGAGGAGCCGTTCAGCTTCGTCACCCGCTACTTCGAGATCCAACCCGGCGGCTACTCGACGCTCGAGCGACACCAGCATCCCCACGCGGTGGTCGTCATCCGCGGTCGAGGGCGGGTGATGCTGGGCGACAAGAGCTACGACATTGCCCCGTTCGACTGCGTGTACGTGTCGCCCGGCGTGGCTCACCAGTTCCGGGCGACGGGCGAGGAGCCCCTGGGGTTTCTCTGCACCGTGGATCGAGTGCGGGATCGACCCGAGGTGGTGGCGTGACCTTCCAGTCGGTCAACCCCACCACGGGCGAAGTGCTCGACACGTTCGAGGAGACGGTGCCCGACGCGCTGACAAGGATCCTGGAGCGCGCCACTGCCGCGTCTCGGGACTGGCGCCGCCGGCCGGTCGCGGAGCGGGCGGAGCGGTTGCGGGCGGCGGGGCGCCTCCTCCGCGAGCGCAAAGACACGTACGCCCGAACGATGGCGCTCGAGATGGGAAAGCCGCTGGCGCAGGGAGTGGGAGAGGCGGAGAAATGCGCCTGGGTGTGCGACTACTACGCGGAGCACGGGGCGGCCTTCCTCGCCGATGAGCCCCGGCCGAGCGACGCATCACGGAGCTACATCCGGTTCGAAGCCCTCGGTCCCGTGCTCGCGATCATGCCGTGGAATTTCCCGTTCTGGCAGGTGTTCCGTTTCGCCGCGCCGGCGCTGGTCGCCGGGAACGCCGGCATCCTCAAGCACGCGCCCAACGTGCCGCGCTGCGCGGTCGCGATCGAAGAGGTCTTCCAGGACGCGGGCTTCCCGGATGGTCTGTTCCGCGCCGTGTTCCTGTCGAACGCACGCGCCGGCGACGTGATCGCCGACGAGCGCGTACGTGCGGTGACGCTCACCGGCTCGGACCGGGCGGGGAGTCAGGTGGCGGAGCAGGCGGGGCGGCACCTGAAGAAGACGGTGCTCGAGCTGGGCGGCAGCGATCCCTTCATCGTGCTCGACGATGCCGACCTGGAGCGAGCCGCCCAGGCCGCTGCCGAGGCGCGTCTCATCAACAGCGGCCAAAGTTGCATCGCCGCGAAGCGCTTCATCGTCGTGGAGCGCGTAGCCGACCAGTTTCTCGAGCGGTTCACGAGCGAAATGCGCGCCAGGAAGGTGGGGGATCCGCTCGACCCAACCACGCAGGTCGGGCCGCAGGCGCGGCTCGATCTGCGCGAGAACCTCCACCGGCAGGTGCGGGAGTCGGTGCAGCGCGGCGCGCGACTCATGCTCGGCGGCGAGCTCCCCAAAGGCCGGGGCGCTTTCTACCCGCCCACCGTGCTCGTCGGGGTGGAGCCCGGGATGCCGGCCTTCGATCAGGAGACGTTCGGCCCCGTGGCGGCGGTGATCCGCGCCAAGGACGAGGCGGATGCGATCCGGATCGCGAACGCGTCGCCCTACGGCCTCGGCGCGGCGGTGTGGACCCGCGACACGCAGCGCGGCGAGCGCGTCGCCCGCGAGATCGAAGCGGGAAGCGTGTTCGTGAACGGGCTCGTCAAGTCCGATCCGCGGCTGCCGTTCGGCGGCGTGAAGCGCTCGGGGTACGGGCGGGAGCTGTCGGAGTACGGCCTGCGGGAGTTCGTGAACGTCAAGACGGTGTGGGTTGCGTGAACCTCCGGGTCGGCACCTCCGGCTACAACTTCCCCGAATGGAAGGGGACGTTCTATCCGGCCAAGATGCCCGAGGCCAAGATGCTCGAGTATTACGCCCAGCGGCTCTCCACGGTGGAGATCAACTACACGTTCTATCGCATGCCGAACGCGAAAACGGTGGCCGGCTGGGACGCCGCCACGCCGGCCGGGTTCACCTTCGTTCTCAAGGCACCGCAGCGCATCACGCACATCGCCCGCCTCCGCGACGTGGACGACCCGCTGCGCTACTTCCTCGAGACGGCGCGCAAACTGGGCCCGAAGCTCGGGCCGATCCTGTTTCAGCTGCCGCCCAATTTCAAAAAGGACCTGGACCGGCTGAACGACCTCCTCACGCAGTTCCCGGCCGACCTGCGGTGCGCCTGGGAGTTCCGGCACGAGTCGTGGTTCGTGGACGACGTGTACGCAGCGCTGCGGGTCGGCAACGCGGCGCTGTGCGTCGCGGACACCGAGGAGGGACACACCCCGCTCGTCGCGACCGCGGACTTCGGGTACATGCGACTGCGCGACGAGGGCTACAAGAAAAACGACCTGGAGCAGTGGGCCAACACGGTGAAGGAACTGGGGAAGGGGTGGCAGGACGCCTTTATCTTCTTCAAGCACGAGGAGTCGGGGATCGGGCCGAAGCTGGCGCAGGAGTTTGCGACGCTGATCTCCTGATCACGGAGTCGGGCTCCGTCACTTCCCGGTCCTCTTCCGAGCGATGGCCCTCGCCGGTGCCGCTTCGTGCCCTCGGACCTTGAGCGGTAGCACGATCACATCGTAGTCACCCGCTTGAACAGGGCGCAGGTCCAACCCCTCCACGATGGGAATCCCGCGGCCGAGCAGAATCTGGTGCGTCCTCGGCGCCGCAGCGCCGAATTGCTCCGCCGAGATGTAGTCGACGCCGACCAGCAGGACTCCCGCGTCCGCGAGGAGCTGCGCCGCGTCCGGGGCGATGTAGGCGAAGTCCCTATGGAACTCGGCTGAGTCCATCCAGCCGCGCAGCGTGCTACGCGTCCGGAACAACACGCGCTTCGCGCCCCTCCAGTCGTGGCGGTTCAGCTCGCCCGAGTCGATCGCCCGGACGCTGTCGGGGATATCGATCACCCGCGCTGCACCGATCAGCGGGTCCAGCCCGACCTGGTCGATCGGTGCGCCATTGACGACGAAATGCATCGGGGCGTCGATGTGCGTCCCGCTGTGCGCGCCCAGTGAGTAGACCGATAGCGTCAGGATATCGCCCTTCCGCATATCCTTGAGAAAATCGAACTTCATCGGCGCGTCGCCCTCGTACACCGGCGTCTTGGCCGGATCGAGCGTCGCCGTCACATCGATCCACCCCTGCGCGCTCAGCTCGGACGCTCCCCGTTCGCGGGGAGCGCACCCCACCACGAGGCTGAGCAGCAGCGTGAAACCCAACCCCGCCACGCCGATGATCGTCTCGGCTACGGTCCACGTCTTCAGCGTCTGTGGCACGGTCATGTTGAAGAACTCCTTGATGAGCCAGAAACCCGAGTCGTTCACGTGGGAGAGCACCAGCGAGCCCGCGCCCGTCGCCAGCACTAACAGCTCCGTGGGGGTCCCCGGCGTCGCCAGCGCTATCGGGGCGACGATGCCAGCGGCGGTCGTCATCGCCACGGTCGCCGAGCCGGTGGCCACACGGATCAGCGCCGCCACGGTCCACGCGAGCAGGAGCGGCGAGGCGTGCGATCCCAGCGCCACGTCGGCAATCGCTCTCCCCACACCGCTCTCCAGGAGCACCCTGTTGAATCCGCCGCCGGCGCCGATCACCAGGAGAATGGCGGCGGTCGGCCCGAGGCAGTCGTTGGCGAACTTGAGGATCTGATCACGCGTGAAGTGCTGCCTGTATCCCAGCGACCAAAAGGAGAAGAGCAGCGCCACGAGCAGCGCGACGATCGGGCCGCCGACGAAATCGACGCCCGAGCGGAGCGTGCTCGCCGCGTCGAGCGCTATGTCGGCTGTGCTCGCGCCCAACATCAGGATCACCGGGAGCAGCACCGTGAAGAGCGAGATGCCGAAGCTCGGCATTTCACGGGGAACGTCGCCCGCGAGCTGCGCCGCAATCGGGTTCTCCCCGGGGAGCGCGATGCGCGGCGCAATCCAGGAGGCGAAGATCGGGCCGGCCAGCGCCGCCGTCGGCAGCCCGACCAGGAGGGCATAGGCGATCGTGCGTCCCACATCGGCGTGGTAGGCGCCAACCGCGAGCATCGCCGCCGGATGCGGCGGCACCATCCCGTGCACCACCGACAGCCCCGCCACCAACGGAATACCGATCTTCACGAGTGAGAGCCCCGAGCGACGGGCAATCGTGAACACCAGCGGAATCAGCAGCACGAAACCGACTTGAAAAAAGACTGGAATGCCCACGATGAAGGCCACGAACATGATCGCCCAATGCACGCGCTGCTCACCGAACAGCGTGATGAGCGTGGTCGCGATGCGCGTCGCGCCGCCGGACTCGGCCATCATCTTGCCCAGCATCGTACCGAGGGCAACTACGATCGCGATGAACCCCAAGACCCCACCGACCCCGTCCTGGAATGCCTGCACGACCCTGCCTAACGGCATTCCCGCGGCCGTCCCCATGCCGAGGGACACCGCGATCAACGCGACGAAGGGGTGCAGCTTGAAACGTGCGATCAGCACGATAAGCGCTACAACGGCGCCGAACGCCAAGAGCAGCAACTGGCTGTTGGGGCTCATACTGAGCGCTTCACCAGATCCGCGACGATCGCGTCGGGCGCTTGGCTGATATCGCACACCCACGCACCCTCGTCCGGTGACGGCTCCTCCAGAATCGCGAGCTGGCTCTTGAGCAGCGCTGGCGGCATGAAGTGACCGCGGCGTCGGGCCAGGCGCTCCGCGAGCAGCGCTCGGCTCCCCGCGAGATATACAAAACACACGTCCTTATCGCCGTTAGATCGCAGCAGGTCGCGATAGCTTCGCTTCAGCGCCGAGCACGAGACCACGAGACCGATCTTCGCGTGCCTCGCCTCGCGCAGCCGGGCCGCGATCGCGAGCAGCCAACCACGGCGGTCGTCGTCCGTCAGCGGGATCCCGG
>Ga0209806_1001108_pt1 | contig 18025 bp, 16 predicted proteins | sample GraSoiAngelo_152_FD_186166 | JGI IMG/M metagenome (GOLD analysis project Ga0209806, IMG submission 186166) | Grasslands soil microbial communities from the Angelo Coastal Reserve, California, USA - 14_1009_12_30cm (SPAdes) (version 2) | ecosystem: Environmental > Terrestrial > Soil > Grasslands ... | reverse complement strand
TATCTCATCATCCAGCCGACCGAAGCGTTGACCTCGATCGACGTGAACACGGGCCGCTACACCGGCAAGAAGGACCCCGAGAGCACGATCCTCAAGACGAACATCGAGGCGGCCCGCGAAGTGGCGCGCCAGCTGCGGCTGCGGGACATCGGCGGGATCATCGTGGTGGACTTCATCGACATGGAATCGCGCGGCAACCGCGAAAAAGTGTTGCAGGAGCTGCGCACCCATTTAGGTCGCGACCGCGCGCGCACCAAGGCGTTCGCCGTCTCGGAGCTGGGCCTGATCGAGATGACGCGCCAGCGGGTGCGCCCGTCGTTGTGGCAGTCGATGACCGCCGAGTGCCCCACCTGCAACGGTACGGGACGGGTCTTTCGACCCGAGGTGGTCGTGCGCCGCATGGAGCGCTCGCTCAAGCGCGCCGGCGCCGAGCACAAGGAGCGCCAGCTGGCGGTGCGGCTGCACCCCGAAGTGGCGCTGTATCTCGTGGAGCAGGAGCCTAACTTCTTGCGGCAACTCGAGAAACAGACCGGGCTCGAGCTCGAGGTGCGCGACGACCCGATGATGCGCCTGGACGAGTTCCGGATGATGGCGCAGCCGGCGGGTCGGGACGTGACGGAGCAATACGCGGTGGCGTAGGGGCAACCTTGACCAACCGATTGCCCGCATTTACGTTCCGGCCCTCATGACCTACGCGATTTTTTCGATCGGGAGCCTTCAGTTCAAGGCCGAGCCCGGCGTCACCATCAAGGTCCCGCTGCTCGCAGGCGAGCCCGGGACCAAGGTGACGTTCGATCGGGTGCTGCTCGCGAGCGACGGCAAGCAAGTGCACACCGGCAAGCCCGTCCTGAAAGGCGCCAAGGTCACGGCCGAGGTGGTGCGCCACGGCAAGGGCAAGAAGATCCGGATCTTTCGCTTCGCCCGCCGGACCGGGTATCGGCGTCACGCCGGACACCGCCAGCCGTTCACCGAGGTCAAGATCGCCGACGTGAAGCTCAAGGACTGAGGGACGCATGGCTCACAAGAAGGGTGTCGGCTCCTCCCGCAACGGCCGCGATTCTGGCCCCAAGTACCTCGGCGTGAAACGCTTCGCCGGGGAGTTCGTCACCGCGGGGACCATCCTCGTCAAACAGCGCGGTACGAAGTTCCACCCCGGCCTGAACGTGCGCCGGGCGACTGACGACACCCTGTTCACGGTGATCGACGGTCTGGTCAAGTTCGAGCACAAAAACAAGAAACGCTACAAAGTCAGCGTCTATCCGAAGCTAGGCGCGTAGACGCGTCGGCGGCCCGCTTCGCTCGATGCGGCGGGCGATCGTAGCAAGCGTGCGGAAATCCTCCAGCTCGAGCTCCTCCATCGGGAGCGTCCGTCCTAGCTCGCGCTCGATGTGCAGGAGCAGCTCGACGATCAACAGCGAGTCGAGCAGCCCGGTCTCCAGGAGATCCGTGTCGGGAGACGGGACCTCCAGATGAAGGCGCGCGCGGAACAGCGCCTTGAGCCGTGCTTCAGTCGTCACCCGAGCGCTCCCGGTACTCGTCGGCCAGCACATCGTACAACAGGCGGTCGAGCGCACGCCCGTCGATGTAGTGGCATTTGCGGAGCCGCCCGGCGTAGCGAAACCCCAGCTGCTCGAGGCCGCGCTGCGCCGCCGCGTTCGTCTCGACGGTCCACGCGTTGATCGCGCACAGCCCCAACTCCCTGAAGGCCAAGTCGAGCAGCCGGGCCGTCGCGCGCCGGCCGCAGCCGCCCTGGCGCTTGTTTCCCAGTACGGTCCAGACACTCGCCGTCCGGAACGTGCGATCCACGTTGGTCAGACCGACCACGCCGGCGAGCGTCGTGTCGTCGTCTCCGGTGAACACGCGCAAGAAATGGATGTCCCGCTGCGTCATCAGCTTCAGGGACAAGGGAGTGAGCCGCTGCACTCCCTGGCCGAAGTCGAGCCACTGGTAGTTCTCTTTCTGACCGAGCCAGCCGGCGACCGTCTCGATCAGCGCAGGCGAATCAATGGGCAACAGCTTCATGGCCCAGGAAGGCGTCTTGCAGCTCGCGCAGTCCGATCTTGCCGTTAGCGTTGCGCGGCAAGCGGTCCAGCGCGAGCCAGCGCGCGGGCAGCATGTAGGGGGGCAGGCGCGCCGCCAGGCGCCGCCGCAACTCCCCGGGCGTGACAGCGCCTCGGGCCCGGCCGGCCGGCACGTAGGCGCAGCAGATCGTCGTGCCCGCGAACCCGTCCGTCGGCACGCCGACCACGGCCCCCTCCGCGATCCCGTCCAGCGCCAGCAGCGCTCCTTCGATCTCGCCCAGCTCGATGCGATACCCGCGGGCCTTGATCTGGGTGTCCGCGCGCCCGTGAAAGAAGGTCAATCCATCGGGGCTCACGCTCGCGAGATCCCCGGTGCGGTACAGTCGCCCCCCCGGCTTCCCGCCGGGCGCGCGCCCGAAGGCGGCACGCGTACGCTCGGGATCTCGCCAGTAGCCGGCGCTCACACCCTCCCCACCGATGTACAACTCGCCGATCTCGCCCGGCGGGACGGGTTCTCCGGCCTCGTCCAACACGCGCAGCACCTCGCCCGCGCAGGGATGTCCGATGGGGACGGACGCGCCGTCGTCGACCGGACACGCGGGCATCGTGTAGTAGCTGCTCGCAATCGTCGTCTCGGTCGGCCCGTAGAGGTTGGTGAACGACGCGTGGGGTACCCGCTGCATCCAATGGCGCAGGGCGGGCGTCGGGAACGCCTCGCCGCACCACAGCACGCGCCGCAGCGTCGCGAAGTCCCCGTGGCCCACCGCGCCGGACTTGGCCATGTGGGTCAACACCGACGGCACCGAGAACCACTGAGTCAGGCGGCTCGCGCGCACGAACTGCGCCAGCTTATGCGGCAGCAGGTTGACCTCCGGCGGCACGAGGTGCAGCTCGGCGCCGGCGGCCAGCGTCCCGAACACGTCGTACGTCGAGAGATCGAAATGCAGCGGCGAATGCCCCGAGTGGCGGTCCCCGGGGGTCGGCCCGAAGTAGCCGTTCGCCCACTCCACGAAACGGATCACGCCGGAGTGGCGGATGACCACGCCCTTGGGAACACCGGTGGACCCCGACGTGAAGAGGATGTGGGCGGCAGCGCACGCCGCGGGCGGCGGGTCCCGCGGCCTGGCCGGGAACGCCGCGAGGTCCGAGAGCACGAAGTCGGGGCGAACCGGGAGGTCGCAGGCGCTCCTCTCGTCCATGCAGCCGATGCGGTAGCGCGGTGCCGGACGCCCGGCCACGCTCAGTTCAGCCAGGGAGCGCGCCGCGGCGCCCGCGACGAGCACGATGCGGGGCTCGCACGACGCGAAGATCGCGGCCACGCGCGCCGCGGGGTTGGCGGGATCCACCGGCACATAGATCCCGCCCGCTTTGAGAACACCGAGCAGGGAGATCACGGCGGTCGGCGATTTCGGGAGGAGCAGCGCGACGCGCTCGCCCGGCCGGCACCCGACCGCGCCGAGCAGCCGCGCCAGCCGATTGCTCGCCGCCTCGAGCTCGCCGTAGCTGACGCGCGTCTCGCCCAACACCAGCGCGCCTGCGTCTGGGCGCCGCTCCGCCTGCGCCGCCGGCCATTGGTGCAGCAGCCGCGTCATGGCCTCACCAGAGCGGCCGCGCGCTCGAACGCGGTGCGCGCGTGGTACAGGTCGTCTTCGGCGGTCGGGATGTCCAGGATGAACGCCTCGTGGCCGAGCTCGAGATATCGAGCCAGCAGCCCCGCGACCTCGTCGTAGCTCCCCACCAGATACGGACACATCGTCTGATAGTGCTCGAACGGCTCGAGCCAGTATGGCCCGGCGTTGGCCGCCCCCATGCCCGCTGCCGCCTGGGCCGCATCGGTGATCTGCCGATGCCAGAACGAGTCCGAGATTCGCGTCGCCATTTCCCGCGCGAGCTGACCCCGCCGGTCGGGTGGGAAGCGCAGCCGCGCGACCCGCCACGCCTCCTCTGAGTCCTCACGGGCCACGATCCCGATGCGCGCTCCCGTACGCACCCCCTCCTCCGCCGCCTCTTCCTCCTCGGGCGGCGGAGGGTATTTCACCGCCGTCGCGCCGATCGCCCGCGCGGCGGCCAGGCCCGCCGCGGACGAGCCCGACACGAACAGTCCAGGCGCCAGATCCGGCGGCACCGGCGGCGTCAGCTTGAGGCGGGTGGCGCCATAGAACGCGCCCTGGTGTGTGACCGCCGCGCCTGAGAGCAACCGCCCGATCAGCGTGGCGTAGTCGGTCAGGCGTTCGTAGCGCCGATCGTGTTCCGTGGAATCGTTCAGCGCCTCGAGGTCGTTCTTGAAGCCGCCCGCCACGAGATTCAGGCACACGCGGCGCTCGTGCAGCCATGCCAGGCTCGTCACGAGCTTGGCGACGGTGTAGGGATGCATGTACACCGGCTGCACGGCCACCAGCGGGCACAGTTCGGTCGTGTGATGGATGACGTACTGCGCCACGAGCCATGGATCCACCTGACGATTGTCGCTGTACACCAGCATGCCGCGACAGCCGTGGCGCTCGCTCCAGCGCGCCACGTCGGCCACCCGGTCGAGGTACTGCTCTCGCGGGGTGTTGCTCGCAGCCGGACCGGTCGAAAACAGCTCCGGCGTCCCGCCGTTCATGCTCACTGCTTGACGATGTCTCCACTCGTCACGGTGCCGGAGACGCGGAATCCCTCTGACGGAATGAAGACGTCGAAGAAGTCGGAGCCGCTCCCGGCCGGTCCGTTGTCACACACGCTCAGGGTGAAGCTCACTACGCCGCCCGTGTCCTCACGCCCGTTGGCGTCCACTTCCACCCCGCGACTGGGGTCGCTGCACTTGGTCGAGCTGTTGCGGTACGCGGTGATCGACGTCGCGGGATCCGCCGTCGGGTCCACGGTCAGCGTCGCGGCCCTCCCATCCGGTCGCACATCGGCGTAATCGGTGCCCGTGAATCTCCCGGTCAGATCGGACCGCACGTCGAAGTCGAAGGTCACGACGTTATTCCCGGGCGTGGGAGAGCCCGCGCCGACCTGCCCGCTGCCGCTCACTCGCCCCGACGGCGGCGGCGGCGGTGGCGGCGGTGGCGGCGGAGGCGGCGGTGGCGGAGGCGGCGGTGGCGGCGGCGGCGCCGCGCAGCTCACCGAGAACGTCGTGCTGGTCGTGCTCCCCGCCGTGACCGTCACGGTCCGCGGGTTCGTACCGCTCACACTGCAGTTCGAGGCCACCCCGCTCAGCGCCACCGAGTGGCTCCCTGCCGCGACCCCGGTGAACGTCACGCTCCCATTGGTCCCGATCGCGCGGCTGTTGCTGCCATCGAGCGTGACCGTGTACCCATCGGGATCGAGGTTCGACCCGGTGGTCGCAGTCGTCACCGAGAGGTCGCCGCTCGTCGGTGGGGGCGGCGGCGGGGGCGGCGGCGGGGGCGGCGGTGGCGGCGGTGGCGGCGGCGGTGGCGGTGGCGGTGGCGATCCCGCGCAGCTGATCGCAAAGCTCGCCTGCGCCGTGCCGCCCAGTGGGACCGTTACGACAAGCGGGTTCGCGCTGCTGACGCTGCAGTTGCCGGCAATGCCGGAGAGCGTCACCACCGCGACGCCCGGAGGCACGTCCGTGAACGTCACGCTCCCGTTAGGCGCGATCGTGCTGCTCGACAGGAGCACGTCCACCGTCACCGTGTAGCCGTCGGGGTCGAGGTTCGACCCCGACGTCGTCGTCGACACGGTGAGAGCGCCGGTCACCAGGCCGAGCTGCGACGCCGGGCCAGACGATCCGCGAATCGGGGCGGCTGAATCGCGGCACGCAGCTGCTGCCACCACTGCCAGTGCTAGGCCCGCGATCAGCCTTGACGTCACACGTCCCACGGGGTCCCTCCTTGGTTGAGGACGGGACGTGCAACTCAAGTGCCACCATCGCCGACGCCCGCGGGCCGGTCGCGCCGCTAGCGCCGCGTGCCGATGCGCCCGAGCGGCGCTGCCGGACCGCCGCACTGCTCGTGCGAACGGGCAACGCAGCGCCCGCTCAACGCCCTGTTTGCAACGTCTAGTACTTCGGCGGGAGCGTCTTGTAGCGCTCGAACAACTCCGTCTGCCGGCTGGTGAGCGGCATCTCTTTGCCGCGGATGAATACGTGCTCCACGCCCGTGGTGAACTCGAAGGGGTCACCCGACCACACGACCACGTTCGCGATCTTGCCCGGCTCGAGCGATCCGTACCGATCCGCCACGCCGAACATTTCCGCAGGAGAGAGTGTGACGGCGCGTAGCGCCTGGTCCCACGACATCCCATACGACACGGCGTTTCCCGCTTGCTGGCGCAGGTTGCGCGCGTTGTGCGTGTCGGTCTCCATGAGCGCGACCTTCACGCCCGCGCGCGCGAGCAAGGCGGCGTTCTCGTAGCGAATCCCCAGGGCGTCGTACGTGGGGATATTGTCCAGCGGCTCGACCAGTACGGGGATGCCGGCCGCCGTGATCTTCCCCGCCATCTGCCACCCCTCGGCCGCGCCCGCCAGAATCAGTTTCACCTTGTACTCCCGCGCGATCCGCAACGCGGTCTCGATATCGCTCTTGCGGTTCGCCACGGCGATCAAGGGGACCTCGCCGCGCAGCAGCGGCAGCAGCGCGTCGAGATCAGCGGCCGCGGCGGAGAGGCGTTGCATCTGTCCGTGGCTGTAATCCGTCTTGCGCCGGCCATATTCCAGCGCGTCGTTGAACACGCGGCGCAGCCGTTGCGCCAGCCCGGCCCGCGAGCCGCCGACTTCTTCCTTCACGTCCTCGTTGAGGCGGGCCACGACCCCGACCGGGGACTTCACCAGCATCTCCTCGACCGTCCCGCCATCCAGGTCGATCAGCACCGCCTGCCCGCTGATGAGATGCTCCTCCGGCGTGGCGAGCGCCGTCGTGACCCCTTCGATGCGCGTGATGGGGACGAGCGTCGAGGCAGGGTTCAGGCCTTCGGCGACGTTGAAGGCCGCGGCCACGCTGTCGCTCGCGAGCGCGCCTTCGCGCGTGCCGCGCACGGCGCCGATCTCGACGAGGCCCATCTGACCGCCGCCGTCGATCAGCCCCGGCGTCACCCACTTGCCCGCGGCGTCGATCCGCTTCGCGTCGGCCGGCACGGTCACACTCGTGCCGACCGCGGCGACTGTGCCGTCGCGGATCAGCACGGTCGCATTGGCGATCTTGGGGCCGGACACGGGATACACAGTGCCGCCCGTGATGGCGATGGTCTGTGCCAGCAGCACGGCGATCATCGGTCGCTCCCGGGGGCCGGTACCTGGCCCAGCTCGAAATCGCTGCGAGGCTGGTGCGCCGCATCGTTCCGGTCGTACACGAGCCAACCGTCGTTGTAGACCTGCACGGCTTTCGAGTAGACGGAGAACGGGTCGCCCGACCAGACGACCACATCGGCCATCTTGCCGGGCTCGAGCGTGCCGACGATCGAGTCGAGCCCGAGCGTCCACGCGGGATTCACCGTGATCCAGCGCAGCGCCTGATCGCGCGTGATCGGTATCCCGGCCCGAAGGCCAGCGTACATCGCCTTCGCCGCCTCCTGGTTCAAGCGCTGGATCCCGCTCGGACTGTCGGAATGAATCAGCGGCCGCCCACCGGCCTGCTGGTTCAGCGCCGCGTTCTGCTGGATCCCGTCCATCGCCTCTTCCTTGAAGCCCCACCAGTCCGCCCACACCGATACCGAGGTCCCTTCCTTCGCGAGCAGGTCCGCGATCTTGTATGACTCGACCGCGTGGTGGAACGACCGGATCTTGAAGCCGAACTCGTGCGCCAGATCGACCATCTGAGCCATCTCGTCGGCCCGATAGCAGTGGTTCTGGACGTACATGTTGCCGCGCAGCACCTCGGCGAGCGTCTCGAGCCGCAGGTTGCGCTCGGGTGGATCGCCCTTGTGATCCTTCCGCCAGATATCCCACCGGCGACGATAGGTCTCCGCCTGTGTAAACGCGCTGCGGTACCCTGCCATGTTGCCCATCCGTGTCGAGGGGCCGCCGCGCCGCCCGTACACCCGCTTCGGGTTCTCGCCGCACGCCATCTTCAGGCCGTACCGCGCTCCGGGGAACTTCATCTCCTGCACCGTGCGCGCCGGGACGAGCTTCAGGATGGCGCTGCGCCCGCCGATCAGGTTGGCGGACCCCGGCAGCGCCTGGATCGTGGTGATCCCGCCCGCGATCGCGAGGGGGATCTGCGGATCCTGCGGCCAGAACGAATGCTCGGCCCAGACCTCGGCCGTGACCGGGGTCGTGGCCTCGTTGCCGTCCGACTCGGCCTCGGTGCCCGGCGCGGCGTACACACCCAGATGCGAGTGGTCGTCGATCAGTCCGGGGGTGACGTACTTCCCGGTCCCGTCCACCACGCCCGCGTCGGCCGGTGCGTCCACTTTCTCCCCCACCGCGACGATTCTTCCGTCCTTGAGCAGGACGGACCCGTTGCGGATCTCCTGTCCCGTCGCGGTCATGATGGTCGCGTTCCGGATCAGCACCGGCGGGTTAGGGTGGCGCCGATAGGTCGACGGATACTGCGCCCGATCTACGCTCATGCTCTCGGCGGCGGCCTGCGACGCGGGGGCCTGGACGGGGGCGGGGGTGGAGGGTTGGCGGGCGCCAGCCGAGGCACAGCCGGTCGACAGTACGAGCGTCAGATACACAAGTGGGCGCATCGCATCGCTCCGCAGGGAGGTCACTTGACGAGCTCGACGACGAGCGGCTGACCGATGTATTCGGTCCGCACGAGGCGGCGCGGTGCCGTGGTGCTCACGTACATCACGAACGGCACGCGTGAGCCTGTCACCGCGATATGGTACGCCTGAAACGTCCCGGCCGGTACGACCACGTTCTCCTGGGCTCCGACCTTGAACGTGAGCAACTTCACCGCGCCGTCGCTGGGAGAGAAGAAGCTCACCGTAAAGCTCTTGCCCGACTCGAGCGGGAACGCCGGGACGGAAAACGGCACCGCGTCCTCGTCGATCGTCCCTGGCGGCAGCACGGTGTCGATGTCGAACGGCTTCGTGGTCCCGTCCTGCTGGGGCATGGCGCTGCGCCCTTTCACCCGTCCCCCGCTGTACGTGAGGTGGGCTTCGCTGCGTTGTCCCTGTTGGATCGTCACCCGGTCGAGCCGCCGGCTCGAGCCGTCGGCGGGGTCGAGCACCAGCGTGACCGTCTGCTGGAACGCGCCGCCTCCCAGGTTGCTCTGCTCGGTGTAGATGAGCGAATCGGCGGTGCGCCGCAGCGCCGACACACTGGCGCCGACCGGGTTCCCCTGGAACAGGACCCGCGAGCTGTCGGTGTGCGGCGCGAGCTGCGCCGGATCGAGCGCGACCGGTGCGGCCTTCGGGCTCAGCTCGGCCGGGGTCAGCGCCTTGCCGTCGCCGTCCACCAGCCGGACGGGCGCGAGCGCCTTGAGACGGTCGTACAGCTGCGTCGCGTCCCCGACGACGACGATCGTCAGCGCCCCGCGCCGGTACAGCCGGGCCGCAGCCGCGCGTGCCGCCAGGGGCGTGACGGCCGCCAACCGTTCCCGGTACAGTCGCAGGTAGTCGTCGCCCAGCCCCAGCAGCTTGACATTGGCCACCTGAGCGGCAATCTGGCTCGGCGTCTCGATCGTGAGGGGGAACGAGCCGACCAGGAATCCCTTCGCGGCAGCGAGCTCGGAGTCCGCGATCGCCTGGGTGCGGATCCGGTCGAGCTGGCGCAGCAGCTCGCTCAGGGCGCTGTCGGCGACCTCGGTACGCACCTCGGCGGTCGCCTGCCAGTACCCGAGCCCGCGGTAGCGCTGCAGATTCGCGTACGCGCCGTACGTCCAGCCCTTCTGCTCGCGCAAGATGAGGAATAGCCGCGAGTCGGCGCCGCCGCCCAGCACCTGCGTGGCGATGCGACCGGGATAGTAAACGGAATCGGTCGGCAGGATCGTCGTATTGCCGAGCACGATGTTCGCCTGAGAAGAGCCGGGTCGATGCACCAGCACGATGTCCGTGGCCGCCGTCCGAGCAGGGGGCGCCAGGGGGCGCGGCGTCGGCGGACGGCCGCGCCAGCCGGCGAAGACGCGCTCGACGAGCGCGCGCACCTGCGGCTCGGCGACGTCACCCGCCACCACGAGCAGCGCGCCGGTGGGGCGCAGTCGATCCGCGGCGAACTTGGCAACGTCGTCGCGCGTGACGGCGTTGTAGCTGTCGCGCGTGGCGCTGCGTCCGTAGGGATTCGGGCCATAGATCTCCTTGCCGAAGATCCGGCCGGCGAGCGACGCGGGCTGGGAGAGCGACAGAGAGAGCGCGGAGAGCGCGCGGGTGCGCGCCAGCGCCAGCTCGCTCTCCGGGAACGCCGCGTGCTGCGTGACGTCCCCCAGGAGGTCGAACACCAGCCCGAGCTGATCGCTCAGCGCGTCCGCCGAGATCGTGAGAAAGTCCTCGCTGGCGGACGCGGCGAGGCTGCCCCCCACTCCTTCGATCGTCTCCGCGATCCGCTCGGCCGACCGGCTCGCCGTGCCCTTGTTGAGGAGCTCGGCGACCAGCACCGCGAGGCCTTCCTTGCCGAGCGGATCGTAAATCCCGCCGGCACGGAAGCTCAGGCTCACCGACACCACCGGCTGCTCGTGATGCTCCACGAGCACGAGCTGCAGCCCGTTCGCGAGCGTCGCCTCTTTGAACGGCGGAAAGCGAACCGGGGAGAGTGGGGTGGGGCGGGGGGGCTTCGCGGGGAAGCCCTGGGCGGACAGGCGGCTGAACCCGGAGACATTGAGCACAAGGAGCAATGCGGCCTTGGTAGTTCCCACGCGCCTCACTTCGTCGCCCCCGAATCAGCCGGCGCCGCCTTCGGCCGCACGATGACCACCAGCGAGTTCGCCGGGTCCAGGTATTTCGTGGCCGCGTGCTGAATGTCGGCCGCGGATACGGCGAGGTAGCGGTCCAGGTCGCTGTTGATCTCCGCCACAGAGCCGTGAAACAGGTTGTAGTGCTGCAGTGCTTCCGCGCGGCCGAAGGTCGTCTCCCGCTCATGGATGAAGTCGGAGCGGAAGGCATTGCGCGCCCGGCTCAGCTCGTCGGCGGTGACGCCGACCCGACGCACGCTGTCCAGTTGCGCGCCGATCAGGCTGTCGAGCGCCTGCACGGCGACCCCCTGATTCGCGATGCCGAAGGCGACGAGCACGCCGGGGCCGCGCCGCTCGGTCAGCGCGAACATGCCCGCCTGGAGCGCGGCCCGGTCCCGCCGCACCACCCCGACGTTCAGCCGGGAGCTCTCGCCCTGGCCCAGGATCACGTTCAACAGCTCGATAGCGGGAATGTCGGGGTCGGTGTGGGGCGGCAGCCGGAAGATGCGGAACGCCGCCGGCAGGTTGGCGTGCTCGTCTTCGACTTCGCGCCGCACCATCCCGGGGGCCAGCCGATAGTCGCACTGCACGGCCGGCGGGGCCGCCTGGCTCGGGATATCGACGAAGTACTGGCTCACCAGCCGGCGCAGCTCGACCGGCTGGAAGTCGCCCACCACGACCAGGGTGGCGTTGTTGGGCGCGTAGTACGTGCCGAAGTACGCCTGGACGTCTTCCAGCTTCGCGGCATCGAGGTCGCCCATCGAGCCGATGGTGGGATGCGCGTAGGCGAAGCACGTCGCGCTGTCGAACGGCCAGACGATGGCGCTCCGGAAGGTCGGCGCATACGGCTGGTTGTCGACGCGCAGCCGCTTTTCCTCTTTGACCGTCGCCCGCTGGTTCTCCAGGTTCTCCTGGGTGACGGCGAGCGAGCGCATCCGGTCGGCTTCGAGCCAGAGGGCGAGGTTCAGCCGGTTGGACGGAATCGTCTCGTAGTAGTTCGTGTAGTCGTCGTGCGTGGAGCCGTTGAGCGTCCCGCCGGCCCGCTCCACCAGCTGGAAGTGCTCGCTCTTCTTTACGTGGGCCGACCCCTGGAACATCATGTGCTCGAACAAATGGGCGAAGCCGGAGCGACCGGGACGCTCGTTCCGGGCGCCCGTGTAGTACCACAGGTCCACCGTCACGACCGGCGTCGAGTGATCCTCGGAGTAGAGCACGCGCAGGCCGTTGGGCAAGGCGAACGATTCGTAGCTCACGCGACCGGACTGCGCGGCGAGCAATGCGGCGACCAGCGCGATCAACGGCATGCTCATTGGGGGGAGGGCACGACCGGGCCCGTCCCGGCGAGCTGGAACAAGAACTCGCCGTCCAGCGTCTCACCCTTTACGACGCGGCGCACGCCGGTGCGCGTGATGAACACGCGGAACCCGCCGCTCCGGAGCGGTAAGACGTCGAAACGACCCGCGGGCACCTCGATCGTGACCGGCGCCAGCGCGACGAAGCTGAGCGTCGTGATCGAATCACCGAACTCGCTGTAGGCCGGAATGGCGAGCGAATCGCCGGGCGCGGCGTTGGTCACGGCGGCGGCGATGAAGATGTAATCGGACAGCACGGCGCCCCGGGGGAGGGGCCGGCTCACCGGGATGATCTGCACCGCGCCGCTGCGCGTGCCCACCCGCCGGCGTCCCGCGATCTCGCCGCGCTTCACGTCGAGGTCGTGCTCCACCATCACGGTGTCGCTGGTGGGTGAGAACAGATCGATGTGGTGAAAGGTGGCGATCGGCTCGCCGGTGAGGCGGTTCAGGACCACGCGCAGCCGCTCCTCCTCCACCGGCCGAAACTCGGAGTGCGCGGTGTACAGGAGCTGCTGGGTCATTTCGAGCTCCCGGATTTCGTACTGCCACACGGCGTACCCCCGCTCGGCGCCGCGAAAGATGAACACGAACGAGTCGCGCCGCGGCGCCAGGTCCGTGAGATCGAACCGAAGCGGCTTCTGCGGATCTCGGGTCTGTGCGGCGAGCGAGCTAGCGAGCAGCAGGGAACAGAGCCAGCGCATTGGTCTCCAGAATGGCCCGCTTGTGCGAGTCGTCGAGCGAGAGTGCCAGGAACTGATCGATGTTCTGGCGCATCTCTCTGACGCCCGGGCTGGGCCAGTCGGTTCCCCACAGCACGCGGTCGGCCACCTCGGGCAGGCGCGGAAAGTACTCCAACAGGCGGGCGGGCGGAATCCCGGAGATGTCGAGCCGGACGTGGCGGTGGCGGCGCAGGATGAAGAACGCCTCCGCCATGTACAGCGGCCGGCCCCCGTGCGCCATGACGAGCGGCAGATCGGGGAAATCGATCGCCACGTCGTCGAGCTCCATCGGGTTGCCGTACTTGGAGCGGGCGCCCGGAAACACGCTCGTGCCGGTGTGGATCATCACCGGCAGCCCGCGCTCCTCGCACCGCCGGTAGATCGCTCCCAGTGCCTCCAGCCCGTCGGTGTACGCGTTGGCCGGGAATCCCTGATGGGGCGGATGGATCTTGACGAGCCGGATCCCCAGGTCGACGAGTCGATCCACGTCGCCGCGCGCGTCCCGGGTGAATCGCGGGTGCACGCCGCCGTAGGGAAGGAGTCGCTCCGGATTCGCCCGCGCGTACGTCGCGGAGAACGTATTGGTGGCGTCGGTGAAGCCCATGACGTCGGGCGACGGGTAGTTGACCAGGCCCGCGCGCCACACACCGGAGCGGTCCATGACTTGGAGCAGCGCGCGCGGGTCCTCCATCAGCTGGACCATCAGATCGCGCTCGGCCTCCTTGTCGCGCCACATCACCGCAAGCACCTGCGGCTTGAGCTCGCGCCACGGTTGGATGTGGATGTGGACGTCGGTGATGCGGCTCGGTGGGAGACGGGCTGCCGACACAGGATGGGTCATGGGGCGCAGAAGCTACCGTATGACAAGTGCGCATTCAACCGCACGTGGAGAGCGCAGTCGCGGCGCCGAGTGGGCGCAACACGAGAAGTTGCGCAGCCGCCACAAGCGAGCGCGTCGCGGCCAGTACCAAACCGTGGCTGGCGTGCAGCAGGGAGGTGCGAATCTTGCGCGCATTCGTGCGGCTGACAAACCTTCGAGACTCCCGGAGGCTACCCATGAGGATCCATGTTCCGTGCCCTGGCGGCAGCGTGACCGCCCTGGGATGCATCCTGCTGCTCGCGTCCTGCGAGGCGGGTCCGCTCTCCTCGCCCGCTGCGAAAGGCGGCGTCGCCGCGGCGACGGTCGTGACCGCGGCGCCGTTTACGTTCGCGAACTTCGAGCTCGGCGCCACACCTGGGACGGTTTGCCCGGACTCGTCGGCGTGCACGAACGGCGCCGCGGAGCCCGCGATTCGCGCCGACGCCACGGGTACCTTCTACGTCTCCTCGGAGCTCGGGCTCTCGGCCGGCACGCTCGCCTGGACGTCTACCGACGGCGGCCTGCACTACACGGCGCTGACATCCCCGAACCAGGTCTCCCAGTCCTTCGGGGGAGTGGGGCCGGGGGGCGGCGACACGGACTTGAGCACCGCGCCGCAGCCGAACGCCAGCGGCATCCACAACCTCTACGTGGCGAGCCTCAGCCTGGCGAACGTCACGGTCAGCACCAGTCAGGATGGCGGGACGACCTGGACCAAGAACGTCACCAGCGCCACGATTCCGCTCGATGACCGCGAGTGGATCGCCGCCGATCAGGCGACCAAGGTGTGCCTCTCGTACCACGACATCGCGACCTTCAACATCGACGTCAACTGCAGCTTCGACGCCGGCGCCACCTTCACCCAGGTGGGTTCGGCGATCGATGCCGCACACGCCTTCCTGATCGACGACAACGAGATCGGCAACCTGACGATCGACCCTAACAACCACGTCATTTACCAGGTGTTCAGCGGCATCGCGAACGCTACCGAGGTGGTCGGGAGCGCCTTCCATGCCGTTTGGATCGCGGTCTCGCGCGACGGCGGTCAGACGTTCACCGACAATCCCGTTTACGTGAATCCGCACAACACGGCGTCGTACGGCCACCAGTTCGTCAACGTGAGCGTGGACCGGGCCGGCACCGTCTACGTCGTGTACACCGACGACCACAACCTCTTCTACAGCTTCTCGACGGATGGGGGGGGCACGTGGACCGGGCCGATCCAGGTGAACCAGGCGCCTTCCGCCACGGCGATCATGCCGTGGAGCGTGGCCTGCAACCCCGGCCAGCTGAACATCGTGTGGTACGGGACTTCGTTCTACGACGGGACGACGGCGCCGGACAACTATCCAGCGTCTGCGGCGTGGTACGTGTTCTTCGCCCAGAATCTCAACGCTGCCGCGGCCGGCAGCACGTTCACGCAGGCCGCGGCCACCCCGATCATCCACTACGGTGGGGTGTGCGAGAGCGGGGTGGGTTGCACCGGCAACCGGGACCTGTACGACGACTTTGGCGTCGCCGTCAGCCCCACGACCGGCCTGGCGTCCATCGTCTACAGCGACGACCAGCCCGGGAACGTCGGGAGGGACGACCACACCGCCATCGCGACGCAGACGGCGGGTCCCAAGATCTGCGGCCCCTGACCGGGAGGGGAACGACGAGCGGCTGAGGGGATGGGAATGCCCCTCAGTCGCTCCAGCGGTAGAACCCCTTTCCCGCCTTCTTCCCGAGCTCCCCCTTCGCCACTTTGTCGCGCAGGATCTGTGGGGGCTCGAACTGCGGCTCCTCGAGCGTCTGATGCAAATACTCCGCGATCGCGAGCCGGACGTCGAGGCCCACGAGATCCGTCAGCTTGAGCGGGCCCATCGGATGGTTGTATCCCAGCTCCATCGCCTTGTCGATGTCTTCCGCCGAAGCGACGCCTTGCTCGAGCATCCGCATCGCCTCGAGCCCGAGGGCGAGCCCAAGCCGGCTCGAGGCGAAGCCCGGCGCGTCCTTCACCACGATCGGCTCCTTGCCGAGCTGCCGCACGAACGCGAGGGCCCGGTCCAGCGTCCCGGGTTCGGTGCGCTCGTGCGTCACGACCTCGACGAGCTTCATGGCATGCACCGGGTTGAAGAAGTGCAGCCCCACGACGCGCCCCGGGTCGCGCACCGCGGACGCGATCGCGCCGACCGAGAGCGACGAGGTGTTCGTGGCGAGCAGCGCGGTCGCCGGCGCCGCGCGCTCGAGCTCGGCAAAGAGACGCTGCTTGACGCCGAGATCCTCGACCACGGCTTCGATCACGACGTCGGCCTCGCGCACCGCCGACCCGAGGTCGCGATCGGCCCGCAGCCGCGCGGCCGCGGCGGCGACGTCCGCTTCGCCGAGCTTTCCGCGCTTGACGCCGCCCGTGTACAGGTCCCCAATGCGCCGGATGGCGGGGGGGATGGCCTCGGGACGACTGTCCGTGAGCGCGACGCTGCAGCCCGCGAGCGTCGCGACGTAGGCGATCCCGTGGCCCATGGTCCCCGCGCCGATCACCGCGACGGCGCGCGCCGTCATGCGGCGGGGACGCTCAGCACCTGACGCGCCACATCCGGGAAGTTCCCGCACAGCCCATCGACCTGGAGGGCGAGCAGCCGGCGCATGTCGTCGGGGTCGTTCACCGTCCAGCCGTAGATGCGATACCCCGCCCGATGCAGCGCGTCCACGAGCGGGGCGTCGATGAGGCTTTGCTCCTCCCACAGAACCGTCGCCCCGGTGTCTTCGAGGACTTCGAGGGGACGCAGCGGATAGGACGCGAGCAGCGCGCCCCGCGGGAGCGCCGGCGCGGCGAGCCCGAGGCGCTTCACGATGCGGTGGTCGAAACTGTGGATCGCGCAGCGGCCGCGCTGGACGAGGCCTTCGAGCGCCGCGAGCAGACGGTCGTCGAACCGCTCCGGGAGCGACTTGACCTCGACGAATACCTCGAGCGCGGGGTCGATCACCGCGAGCGCGTCCTCGAGCGTCGGCACGGACTCCCCGTTCGGGAGCCGCAGCGCCCGCAGCTGGGCGGCACTCGAGCGCGTGATGTGCGTGCCGCTCACGACCTCGTCGTGGTGGACGAACAGGGCGCCGTCGGCGGCGGCATGCACGTCCAGCTCCACCGCATCCGCGCCGCGCGCGCGGGCCGCCCGGAACGCCGCGCGGGAATTTTCGTATTCGTACCCCGACGCGCCCCGGTGCGCGATGACCAGCGGTTTGCTCACTTCAGCAGGCTGTCCGCCTTCTTGGGCTCGATCCAGCCCGGCTGCTTCTCGATGTCGTGCACGATGGTGTAGTGCTCGGGCTGGGGGAGCACCGCCTTCAGGTACTCCTGGTACTTCACCGGGTCGTCCATCGGCACGCCGTCCACGGTCCACAGCTGGTGCCCGTACATGCCGATCTTGCGATTGAACTTCGTGTCCGGAACTTTGAGCTGCCGCTCGCGCTCCGGGATGAAGAGATTCAGCCGCTCGACCAGTTTGGTGATCTCCTGACGATACAACTCACGGCTGAGCTCGTTCAGCCGCGACTTCTCCGGCTCGTCCTGATGCACGCGTTCGTCGTAGCGCCCCTTCAACCCCCACACGTACGCCCAGTGGGCCGACGACGAGTTGTCGGTCCCGAACAGATCGAACGCCGTGGGAATCCACTTATAGAAGAAGCGCTGGATCACTTCCGGGGGCGTCCGGCCGGCCTTCACGATCCGCAGCAGGCCGTTGTTGCCGGTTCCCAGGTGATAGGACTCTTCCTTCAGCATGGGGATCATCGAGCGCGACAGCGGGTCGAACGCTGAGGTCGAGAGCATGGTGAGCTGGAACTTGCCGTCGCGATCAATGAACTGCGTGTAGGTGAAGAAGTCGAGCCAGTTGTCGACCAGCTCGTTGAACGAGCCGAGCAGCCGCTCCCCCTCGTCGGCGCGGCGCTCCAGCAGCTTCGCGGCCTCGCGCTTGCCTTCGTCCCCGAAGTGCGCGCACAGGAGGTACGACATCTGCCAGCCGTGCCGCATCTCCTCGGTCATCACGCGCATGAGCGAGAGCAGGTCGTAGTCCGAGGGCGCGTGCTGCAGCAGGGTCCGCTGCTGCTCCACCGACGCGAACTCGGTGTCGCCCTGGTAGACGATGAGGTTGAGCAGCGCGTCGCGGATCCGCTGGTCCGGGATGTGCATCACCGTGGGCCACTTGCGCTGGCCTTTGTAGTGCCCGAACTCGATGTGCGGCACCTCCTGGTCGCCGAACTTCGCCTCGAACTTGAAGTCGCGCAGCTCTCCCTGGGGGAGGCCGATCGACTCCTGCCC